>Ga0181571_10000377_pt1 | contig 28585 bp, 21 predicted proteins | sample 101ome_17_FD_132440 | JGI IMG/M metagenome (GOLD analysis project Ga0181571, IMG submission 132440) | Coastal salt marsh microbial communities from the Groves Creek Marsh, Skidaway Island, Georgia - 101407AT metaG (megahit assembly) | ecosystem: Environmental > Aquatic > Marine > Intertidal... | reverse complement strand
CGATTTGAGCAGCGACATAAAGTCCCACACGGCAAACACGTGCAGTTCCATGAAGGCGCGTATGTCATCTAGCGTGCTGAGTGCGCTGTAAACGCTGTGCGTGCGCAGCGCTTCGCGCAGGGAGTTTAGCTGCTCGTCAGCCTGTCTTTGTAGGGGAATATCTTGGGCCATAACCGATCTCTGATGGGGTTTAAGCAAAGGAATTTTTTATCGTTACCGCCAAGAATGTATCTATTTTTGGCATTTTTGCCAGTGTTTGAGGCGAAAAAAGTACGAGTCTAAACGTCTTATTTTCCAGACCTTAGCGAGTATATGAGTGTCGTATCGGCACACCGTTTCTACAGGATGGTCTCTGGTCTACGGTCTTTGCGCGGACTCGTTGGCGACCCACTCGGCGCCGTGCGCTTGGGCCGCTAAGTAGATCTCGGAAATCGAGCCGGTAAAGCGCGCGCTGCCGCTGGCTAGGTGGCCGATGTCTACGGGCACGTCTGTCTGTTGAATGGGTCGGCCAGCGGCTGCCCGCTCCGCGGCGAGGATGCCGTCTACGTAGAGCCTAATGTGGTGGCCGTCGTAGATGCCGGCTAGGTGGTGGTCGCCTGCGTCCAAGGGGCGATGTGCGGCAACGGATACCGGTCCCCCATCGGTGTTGACGACAAAGCTCGGACCGAGCAGGGCGGCGTTGAGGCCGCCGTTGTGACCGAAATCGCAAAAGCGCAGCGAAAACGCCCCGTCGGCTCCGAGCGTATCGTAGCGCAGGACGCGGCCGTGGGCGTGCTCCCCGTCTCTATCGCCGCGCCAGGGCGCCGTGTAAATAAAGCGCCCGTCAAAGGCGCCGGCGTTGTAGGCCGTGGTGTGCATGCCATCGACATGGCTGGCGTCGTGGGCGTCCCACGCGGTCGGATCGGTAAAATCCTTGGCCGTATCGTAGCGCAGCCAGTTGCAGTGAAAAATGCTTTCGCCCGGCGGAGGGTTTCGGGTGAAGGGCATGTAGTAGACGTAGCGCCCGTCAAAGAATCCCCCGTCGAATCCCCCCGTATCGAGTCCCTGCGTGCCGGCTGCGTCATAGCCTTGCCAACTGGCCGGATCGTCAAACGGTCCTTCGGTATCGTAGCGCAGCATGCGGCTGTTGCCGTAGGCGCAGAAGTAGACGTGGCGTCCGTCAAAGACCAGGCCGACGTTCATATGCATGCCCAGCGGTTGGGCGTCAAACGTTTGCCAGCTGGCTGGGTCGGCAAAGTCGCCACCGACGGTATAGCGCAGCACGAGACCGCTGGTTAGCGGGGCAAAGTAAATGTGGCGTCCGTCGTATAGCGCACCGTCAAAGCAGGTGGCCTGCGGTGAGAGCTGACCGGCGTCAAAGACCTGGTAGCTCTGCGCGTCTTTGAGCGGGGCCTGCGTGTCGTAGCGCAGGATCTGTCCGCTGGGTTCGTCGTCTAGCGAGGCGGATGGATTGGTCCGATCGGCGTCGGGCGCCGTCGTGTAGCCGGGACAGAAGTAGAGGTAGCGTCCGTCAAAGGCCAGACCCTGACCGGAGTGAGGAAACTCTGCGTCGTGTGCTGACCAGCTGGCGGGATCCCTAAAGTCGCCGTGTGCATCGTAGCGCAGCAGGCGCGTGTGGTGGCCGTGCCCGTCGTCGCGCGGATTAAAATAGACGTAGCGCCCGTCAAAGGCGCCGCCGTAGAATCCAACGGTGCGCAGTCCGTCGGTATGACCGGCGTCGTATGCGGCCCAGGCCGCTGTGCTGTGGAAGGGTGCCTGCGTGTCGTAGCGCAGCACGCGTCCGTGGACGGAGTAGCGGTCCTGGTGGTCGCGCACGGGGCAAAAGTAGACGTAGCGTCCGTCGCAGACGGCGCCGAAGTATCCCTTTGTAGACAGCCCGTCGGTGTGCCCGGCGTCGTATGCGGCAAAGGCGCTAAAATCCGTTTGCGGGCGCCACTGCGAAACGAGCGGCTGCAGCGCCTCGGCGCGGGCGACGGGGATGTGCACATGGGCTGCGACGGTGAGGGTGTCTGTGGCGGGTAGGCTCAGCTCGAGCGCGGCGCCCTGTTCGGGGCGCAGACGGTAGGGGGGATGGTTGCTCATAGTCGTTTCACAGGGTGAATGGTTAGGGTTGGGAGCGCACGTCGGACGCCGTGATGCCGAGCTCTTCGTCGGCGATGCGCAGGTCTTCGTCTATGTACAGCTGAGTCGGATAGCCGAGCGCTTCGTCAAACTGCACCGTCACCTGGGCTGCATCTCGGACCAGGGCGCTGTCGATTAGGGCAAAGAGCTCGTCGACCGTGTGGTAGCTTTTCCAGTAGGTCGGGCCGACGGGCGCCTCGTCGTCTTCGTAGACAATGCGCCCGATTCGGTTGTCTTTCACGTCGATGACGACGGGGCGCGTCCAGTCGGGCACGCAAAAACACGAGCGCTGATAGGTGTACTGATAGGTCGAAAACCCGTTGGACGCCCAGCGCTCTTGCTGAGCATGCACCGTCTCGGCCAGCGCGCGATAGCGCTCGGGGACGTGCTCGAACGAGTGTTCTCCTCCTGAGTTGGTGGTTCCGTCGCCGCCGCAGCTGGACAGCAGCAGGGCCAGGCAGCCGGAGACGAGCCGTCCCAGCGCGCCGAGTGTAAAACCCGTGTGAGACGGATGTGCCGGAAGGTGCATAGAGAACTCCATCGTGTAAGAGTGGCGGTGTGTCCCGTCATTTATACACTACAAAGGCGCACCGCTATGCGCCACACTCGTTGGAGGGTCTAGAGCGCTTCCCCCTTTGCGCAGACCGAGCGTGTTTGGCTAGCTTAGCGGCGAGGGAAGTCCCATACTATTTGACGGGAGATCGCAGCGTGGGGATTGGCATAGCGTGTATGGTGGGCGTGGTCGGCCTGTGGAGCATCGTGCCCATTCTGGTCAAGCAGCTCCTGGATGTATTCGATCCATTTACCATTGCCTTTTTGCGTTCGGCCCAGGGCGCGGGCTTTGCGCTGGCGCTGCTCTATGCGCGCGGGTATACGGTGCGGTCTATTTCGTGGTCGCGCTGGCACGTCGTGGGCGGTATGGGGATTGCCCTCAACTACTCGCTTTACGCGCTTTCGCTGAGCTATACGACGGCAAGCGTCGGCGTGCTCGTCGTGCAGGTGCAGTACGTTGCCCTGACCCTATTGGCCGTCGTCGTGCTCGGCGAAAGCGTCGGGTTGGGCAAGATGGGCGGCATAGGGCTCGTGCTGGCCGGCATTGCCGTCGTCGTTGTGGGCGGAGGCGACGCGGGTGCTCTGCTGGCGCCCGACTACATGCGCGGCAACGCGGTCATGCTGCTATCGGGTTTGGGCTGGGGCGTATACGCCTTAGCCAATAAGGTGCTCGCCCCCCGTGCGTCGAGCGGCGCAATCCTCGCACCGATGATGGGCTTGGGCGCTCTGCTGATCGGCGTGCTCGCCGCGGCGTCCTTTCAGCTGCGCGCGGTCCCCGACGCGCAGGACCTGCTGTCGCTTGTCGCCCTGGGTGTGGTGGGGACGGGCCTGTCGTTTACCCTTGTCTCCGAGGGCATGAAGCGGCTCAGTGCGACGCTGGCCGGTACGATTACCACGGCTACGCCCATCACCCAGATTGCGCTGGCCAACCAGGTTTTGGGCGAGCCGCTGGGTTGGTATATCGCGGGCGGCGGTGCGCTGATCATCGTCGGCATATTGGCGATGGCGCTGGCCGAGCGCTACGCGCCCTAGCGCACGGTGCGCTCGGCTGATGGGTCTACGTGCGCATGAAGTTTTGGATCATGTGCAGGTTGCCCGCCGTGAGTCCACCGTCAACGGCTAGGCTCTGTCCCGTAATCCACGCCGCGTCATCGGAGGCAAAAAACAGCGCTGCGCGCGCGATATCGTCGGCCGTTCCCACGCGCTGCAGCGGATACCACTGGCCCGCTTGGGAAAAGGTGTCGGGCACTTCGCGCAGGCGCTGTGCCCACGCGGGCGTGTTGACGCTGCCCGGACAGAGCGCGTTGAGGCGAATGCCGTACTGGCCGTAGCTGACGGCTAGGTTTTTCGTAAGGTTGATAACGCCGGCCTTTGCCGCGCCGTAGGCCATCAGGTCGTATGCGCCCAGTCCGTTGACCGAGGCAATGTTGACCACGGAGCCGCCGCGCTCTCTGATCATGTGTGGCAGCACGGCCTTGGTCAGGCGAGCCGTCGCCGTCAGGTTTAACTCGATGTCGCGATCCCACTGCTCGTCTTCCATATCCAGCAGATCGTTGGCGCACGGGCCGCCCGCGTTGTTGACCAACACGTCGATACGGCCCCACTCTTCCACCGCTTTATCCACGAGGTCGGTTACCCTGTCGGCCTGGGTTATGTCTACGCAGAAGCGCATCGCAGAATGCCCGCCGTCCGTTAGGTCTTTCCAGGTAGATTCGATGCCTTCGGACGATTTATCGACGACGACTAGTCGGGCGCCCTCCCCGGCAAATAGATGAGCGATGGCCTCTCCTATGCCAGAGCCGGCACCCGTGACCAGAGCCACTTTATTTTCCAACTTCATAAACGCGTTGCTCCCTATCGTTGCGGTGTGAACCACCGGTGTATCGTGTTCTTGTATCGGCACAGCCCCCGCTTATAGGGGGTCTATCCCGTAATCGAGCTCTGTGAATGTAGCTCTGCGACGGGTATTTGTTCAACGTTGACACCCGCGTACTCCTTGGCGAGCTTAGCCGGTCGCGTGCGCAAGAAGCGCACCGTGCACTATCTGCAGAGAGGGAATGTATTCATGCGCGTGACTGGACTAACCCACTCGTCTGACGGGGATCTCTTACGTCTCTGTGCGGACGATGGAAGCGAGGGATGGGCACCCGGTGTAGCTGCACCGATGGCTCAGTCAATCATAGAAACATATGGGTCCGTAGTGGAGGGCTGTTCCGTATGGGAGCGGGACCGCGTGTGGCGCGCCTGCCGAGATGCCGGCCGTGCGGCCGGGCTGACCCCGGCTTCCTGGGGCTACGTCGACATAGCGCTCTGGGACCTGTTTGCCAAAGCGCAGGGCCTGCCCCTATTCCGCGCAATCGGGGGCTTTCGCGATCGCGTGCCGGTCTACCGCCCCGGCTCGCAAACGACCGAATGCGACGTCGTAGTCGGCGAGGCGATGACCGCGCTTCAGGAAGGGGCCTTAGGCTACTGCCTGCAGGCCGTATGCGCCGATGCGACGGTCGATCTACTGCACGCCCTCAGACGCGAAGTCGGTCCCGAGTTTCGCATTCTGTGCGACGGCGGACAGCGCTTTGATCTGGAAGGGGCCCTACAGATTGGACGCGCGCTGGAAGCGATTGACGGGCACTGGTTTGCCGAGCCGCTGCGCGACAGAGACGTCACCGGACTGCAGCAGCTGTCTGATGCGCTGTCGGTACCGGTGGTGGCCGGCGCCTTTATGGGAGACTCTATCCTAGCTGGCACGCGCGCACTGGCTACGCGGGCCGTCGACCGCGTTCGGATGGTGCTGCCCGACGGGGGCGGCATTACGGAGGCGCTCAAGCTGGCGCGGGGCGCCGAGGCGCTGCAGATGAACTGTGAGATTGAAGGGCGCGGCGCCTGCGGCCTGCAGGCTGCGGCCCACGTTATGGGGGCGGTGCGCAACGCCGAACTCTTGGCCGTTAGTACGACATCTCCTGCGCTTGAGGAGGGGCACTGGACGCTGCCTGCTGAGCCCGGTCTCGGATTGAATCTTGCCGAAGGGAGCCGGTCATGAAAATTACCAAGGCTACGTTTTACCTACACGAGACTGAGCCCCAGGTGCGTCAGGTGCGCTACGCCGACCGCGGCGGCATCGACAAAGTGCCGCCCGGCCTGTCGGGCCTGTTCACCCACTGCGAGGGCATTGGTCCCGAGCCCGACCTGCACATTGAATACGCGACGGACGGGCCCGTGCCGATGTACGGGCTTCAGCTGCGCCTGCACACCGACGGTCCGCTCGACGCGTATGCCGACTGGGGCAGCGGTTACAGCGCCTCGGAGTTGGAGTGGAACGCCAAGCTAGCCCTGGCTCGCTACATGCCGATGATCGTCGGGGTCGACGCCTTTGACCGCGAGTATATCTGGCAGCGCATGTGGTACGCGCAGCGCTTTTTCTACACGGGACGCCAGCCGCTAGACACCATTGATCGCATGCTGTGGGACTTGGCCAGCCGACACGCGCGCCAGCCGATTTACAAGCTGCTGGGCGGCGCCAGAGAGAGCGTGCCGGCCTATGGCCTGATCGGCGGTCGCACGATTGATGCCATTGTCGAAAGCGCCATGGACAAGCGTGCACAGGGCTTTATCGGCGGCAAGGATCACTGGTATCGCGGCGTGGAGGGCAACGCCGAAATGGCGCGCGAGCTGCGCGCGGCCATGGGAGACGACTTCCTCCTGCTGCACGATCCGGTCGAGTCCTACACCTGCGAAGAGGCCATTCGCATCAGCCGCATACTGGAAAAGTACAACTACGAGTGGATCGAAGAGCCCTTACAGGACTACGACATTCTCGGCTTGCAGACGCTGTGCAACGCCGTCGACCTGCCCGTGCTAGCGCTGGAGTGGATTGGCGCCATCGGCGGTCAGCCCTTTAATGCGGCCCCCTACGTGGCGCTGGGAGCTACTGATATCGTGCGCCAGCGCGGCATTGGTATTACCGGACAGCTCAAGGTCGCGCAGATGGCCGAGAGCATGGGCGTGCCGGTGCACGGCGGCGACCCGCACGTGATCTTAGGCGTGGCCAACGACCCGCTCTTTGAGGCGTTTATGGGGCTGCAGCCCGAGCCACCCAAAGAGGAGCAGGACTGTCGCGGTCAGCTCGTGGTGGGCGACGGGGTTGCGCGCATTGCCTGGAGCGACCGACCCGTCGTCGAGCCGGACTGGGATGAGGTCGCCCGCACGGCGCTGATGGTTATCGAGTGAGCGCAGATGCATCGTCGCGTCCTGGCGACGGCGCGGCAGACGGGGACGATGCCAAGATTCGCAGGCTGCCGTGGGCCCTACTCAGCGCTGCGCTAGGCAGCGTGTACGGCAACCTCGGCGCGGTCCTCGTGCTCTACTACGACGAGCTGGGCCTGCCTAAGACGCACATAGGCCTGCTCAACGCGCTCATCTTTCTGCCGGGTCCGCTGGCCCTCTTTGTCGCTCCTCTGGCTGCGCGCTGGGGGTTTAAGCGCACTTATCTCACCTTTTATAGCACGCGTAAGGTCGTCTTTGCTCTGCTGGCAGCTAGCCCTTTCGTCCTGCACCAGACCGGGTTAGTTGGAGTCATGGTCTTTACGGCGGCCGTGATGGGGACCTTTGGCGTGCTGCGGGTGATTGCCGAGACGGCGCTCTATCCGTGGGCCTACGAGTTTGTGCCGCGCCGCGTGCGCGGCCAGTTTTCGGCCATTAACAATATCGTCTCCACCGTTTTTGGGTTGGGCGTGGTCGCGTGGATGGGCCACTTTCTATCGGAGGGGGCCGACCTACAGGCCTACCAAGTGCTCGTCCTTCTGGCCGCCTCTTTTGGCCTACTCTCCGTGCTGGTAAAGATGCCCATCCGCGGCGGCGAGCCGCAGCCAGAAAGCGTTTCTCAGCGCGCCCATTTTTCTCTCCTGCTCGAGGCACTGCGCGACGCGCCCTTCCGACGTTTCCTCTGGGGGTTGGTCATCATATCGCTGGCCACGCACGCCTGGGGCGCGTTTATCCCGCTCTATCTGAAAGACGAGGTCGGCCTCGATGCGGGCACCATAGTGCAGATGCAGACCTTCTTGTTGATTGGCACGCTGGTCTCTAGCTACGCCTGGGGCTGGCTGGCCGATCGATTCAGCGGGCGACTCGTCTTGCTGAGCGGGGTGCTGGCCATGGGCGTGCTGCCGCTGATTTGGGTGGCGATGCCTCGCCACAGTGAGCTCGGCATCTTTTGGGCGGCCGTCGCCGCCGCGCTGTGGGGCGTCGGGTCCATTGGGTTCAGCATTGGTCAGGACCGCCAGCTCAACGTCGATTTGGTGCCGGCCAAAAAAAAGACGGAATACATGGCGCTGTTTTATACTTGGACTCAACTAGCCGCCGTAGTGAGCCCGCTGTTGACCGGATGGGGCTTGGATCAGGTCGGCGCTTTGCGCACGGAGCTGTTCGGTTTTCCCGTCGGACCGTATACGCCCTTTTTCGCATTCAGCTTTGTGGGTATTGTCGCCGGTGCGCTCGTTTTTTGGCGCGCGGAAAGGGCGTAAGCAGATCCGGCAGGGAGTCTGTCGGTCACGCTTCCTCCGGCGTCCACACCGGGCGTTCTCGTGCCTCTAAAAAGCCCTCGTTGGTCGGCGCTAGCTTCCACATTTCAAGCGACTCGATCTGCGTGGGCTGTCCAACGCTAAATGCGGCTAGGGTCCGCTGGTCTGCGTAGTCTGGATAGACTGCGACGAGAGCTTGCCGATCGTTGATAAAAACTTCCACTAAATAGTGATCGACAAAGATGCGCAGCTCGAGGTCCTCACCTTCGGCCAGGTCGTTCACAGCAAACGGCGCCTCGCCGTCGCCCAGTCGAACGGTGCCACTGTCGGGTCTGAAGACGATGGGCAGGCCCTGCCCGTCGCCGGCAAAGAGCACGAAGCCAAAGAGCTTGCGCTCTACCTCCTGACGGGCTAGGCGAATGCGAATCTCAACGGCGTGTTCGTCTAGTGTTGTCAACGGAGTGAGGGCGGGCGCTTCGGTCGGAGGCACGACGTCTCCGTGTCCCTTTACGGGATGGTCGAGCGGGACATTGCACGTTTTGATTGGGTCGCGCCGCAGCGTTTCTAGTTCGCGCAGCGGGCGAATGCGCAGCGCGCCATTTTCGTCTAAGCTCAGCTCGCGCGGCAGCGATTGCACGGTCCTGTTGAGCACCGCGTCGTCGGGTCCAGCCGAGGTTAGCCAGGCCCACATGACGCGGCGACCGTCGGCCGTCAGCACGCTCTCAGGAGCGAAGAAATCGGTGCGCTTAAACAGGCCGTATACCGGCTGGTCGTCGCGCCGCCAGTTCATGCGCCCGTGTCGCTGTGGCACAAACTGTTCGGCCGTCTCGTCCCAGTCGCCGATGTAGTAGCGACACCCTAAAGGATGGCTAATGCACAGCAGCATCCACCTGTTGCCAAGCTTGAAAAAGTTGGGACAAGAGATGTCTTCTCCGATGGCCACGTCTGGCATATCACTGCGCACAAAGTCGCCTACATACTCCCAGTTCTTGAGATCGTTCGATTTGAAGACCGGGGGGTTGGCTCCGCCGGAAAGGGCATAGTAAGTATCGCCTATGAGAAAGCAGTCCGGGTCCCAATGCTGCATCTGTGCGTCGCTGCCATCGGCGTTTTTCACCGCTACGGGATAGGGCTTTTCCCAGGCCGATAGCAGACGATCCTCGGCCAGAGCGATCTGGTTGTGTCCCGAAGCTTGGCCGTGATAAATGACGGCGGGCTGCCCTTCTTTGGTGAGAAACCCCGTGCCGCTAAACATACCGTGCCCGGTAAAGGCCGGCTGCAGTTTGGTCGTCTGCCAGGTCCAGTGCAGCAGGTCGGGGCTCGTCACGTGCACAAAAGAGAAGGACGTGCCGTCGTGCCAGGGGTGGCGGAGGATGTAGTGGAGGTGATACGTTCCGTCGAGATAAAACGCGGCGTTTGGATCGCCGGGCAGACTCTCGCCGCCGGGGTGCATCAGGTGATAGTGCAGCGGGGGGTTGTTCATGGGATCTCCGTATATGTTGTCTGTTGCGACGAGTAAGGCGTCACTGCAAGGGTTGGTCTGGCTCTTTCTGTGCGCGCCCTCAGGAGCAGACTGCCCCTTGTCGACTCCGCTCTTTGAGGCCAGTATATTACGCTACGCGTAAACCATATGGGATGTCCGCAGGCGGTGCAAGGAACAGCCCTGCTTACCCCAGACGCTGCTGCGGTAGCCCAGCCCTACAAAAGAACGGATGGAAAATATGACAGCACTAGCCTGGCCTGAAGGCAAGCGCGGCGCCGTCTCGCTGACCTACGACGATGCGCTGCCCGTCCACTACGAACACGTGGCGCCCTTGCTCGAAGAGCACGGGTTGCGCGCGACGTTTTACACCAACGTTTTATCCTTGGGCGCCAACCCGGAGGCGTGGCGTCAGGTGGCTGCTCGTGGTCACGAGCTGGGCAATCACAGCATCTTCCATCCCTGTAGAAAGAGTCCGCGCCACGGCTGGCTCGATGCGGCGTATGACTTGAAGACCTATACGCCGCGCCGCTGGACCGACGAAATGCGCGCGGCCGATATCGTGCTCAATTTAGTCGACGGTCGCACGAAGCGCAGCTTTGGCAATACCTGCTGCAACACGGAGATTGGCGAGGGGGAAACGGCGCACAGCCGAGAGCCGCTGATTGACGAACTCTTTGTCGCGGGCCGCGGGCCGCTGTGTGATCGCACCGTCACGGCCGACGGGCTCAACCTGGCCGCGCTCGGACACTTTAGCGGCGACGCACGCACCTTTGATGCGCTGCGCGAAGAAATCGAGGCGGGCGCAGCGTTGGGCGGGTGGACTATTTACATGATACACGGCGTGGGAGAAGGCACGCACGGACTGTTTATCGACCCTGAAGAACACCGCAAACTGGTCGAGTATCTCAGTGGGCAGACGGACATTTGGACGGCGCCGCTGGCAGACGTGGCCTCGCATCTGCGCGGCCAAGAAGCACCGGTATGAGCAGGCTTTCCAATGAGCACATTCTTTAAAAACCTAACGTCTTTTTCCGACTTTGCTCTGTTTAGCAAAGACGATCACTACCAGCCGGTCCCCGACGATTGGTGGGTTATCATAACGGACGTGAAGGGTTCTACGCAAGCCGTGCGCGAAGGGCGCTACCGCGACGTCAACACGCTGGGTGCCGCCACGATCGTCGCGGCTACCAGAGCGGCACTAACGCGCGACTTTCCCTTTGTCTTTGGCGGCGACGGCGCCACGCTCTTAGTGCCCCCCGATTACGCCGAAGAGGTTAAAGCGCGGCTGCTGGGTCTCAAGGCGCTGGCGCGGGAAAACTTTGCGCTAGATCTGCGCGTGGGGGCCGTTTTAGTAGAGGAGCTGACGCGGGCTGGCAAACCGTTGGAAGTGGGACGCTTTGCGCTCAATCCGGTATTAGCTCAGGCCACCATTCGCGGTGCGGGTTTAATATGGGCTGAGCACTTGATCAAGAGCGAACCCGAACGCTACGAGGCTCAGTCCGATCGCGTAGGCGAACCTGACTTAGCGAGTTTATCGTGTCGCTGGCAGCCCATTCCCTCGCAGCGTGGCCAGGTGCTGGCGCTGCTGGTCCAAGCGCGCGAGGGGCAGGAGGCGGCCTATGACGAGCTGCTTACCGCCTTTGCCGAAATCTTTCCCGCGGGACTTGAAAGTTTGAACCCAGCACAGGCCACAGGGAGAAACGCCTACCACACGACGGTCGAGAACCTGCGGGGAGAGCGACGCTATCACACGTCGGCTTTTTCGCTGTCTTTTATCAGGCGCGCTCTCTTTATCATCGTGGGAAATTTTATTATCCGATCTCGTCTTACGGCCGGGGTGCGATCTTACGTGGCGGACACGGCGTCGCACAGTGACTTTCGCAAATTCGACGAGACGCTGCGCATGGTTATCGACTGCACGGAAGACGAAATAGATCGCGTGCACGAGGTGCTCGACGGGCTCTACCGCGCAGGCAAGATCGCCTACGGTACGCACGTTACCAGCCACGCGCTGATGACCTGCTTTGTGGAGAGTCTTCAAGAAGGCGGCCACATGCATTTTTTGGACGCACAGGACGGCGGCTATACGGCCGCGGCCGTGCAGCTCAAGCAGCAGCTCAAAGAAGAAGCGTGAATAGGTGCTGAAACCGGTTGAACTGGGAGGGCGGGATCGCATCGTGTTGCCCGACGGCCGGTCGGTAGAGGCGACGGCTCTTTGGAATTTGTTCGAGGCCTGTTGCGCGGGCGATCTCGTCGCGATAGAGCAACTCGTTTCTCAAGTGCCCGGCTTAGTACGGGCCGAATACAATTATACGCAGCCTATTCACTTTGCCGTGCGCGAGGGGCACGCCGCCGTGGTTCAGTACTTGTTGGAGAAGGGGGCCGATCCAACGTACCGCACCTACGGTTATCGAGATACGCTGCGCACGATGGCCAGCGAGCGCGGGCACACCGCCATTGCAGAAATGATCGAAGCGACGCTCCGCGCGCGATTTTCCATAGACGATCGAGTGGGTCATCTGCTCTCAGCTGCTGGGGTGGGCTGCCTGCCGTCGGTGCAAGAGCAGGTTGAGGAGTACGGGGTGCCCGTCAGTGCCAGCGACGAAGTGGGTCAGACCGCGCTGCATGCAGCCTGCGCGGCAGGGCACGTCGACGTGGTATCTTATCTGCTAGACGAGGGAGCCGACGTGCACGCCTGCCGCAGCGATGGGTTCAAGCCGCTGCACAGTGCGCTCTTTTCCAATGGGCAAGGGTGGGTGCGAACTGATCCCGAACCGGTGGGTAGCCTGCGCGCAGGTAGGATTGCGGGTTTGTTACTCGAGCGCGGCGCTGAGTATAACATCTTTACTGCCGCTGTATTTGGTGACGATCGGGCCGTGATGCGCTGGCTGGAAAAGGATTCAGCGTATGCCAACTTTGTCGATACGCACGCGCGTCGGCCGCTCTCGGCGGCCGCGTGGCGCGGCGATATTGATATGGTGCGTTTACTCTTGGCACACGGGGCCGATCCGACGCTGCCCGAAAGCGACAGTCCGCGGGGCCACGCGCTGTGGATCGCCTCTTTTCGCGGTGACGTCGATATGGCGCGCTTGCTCTTGGCGCATGGAGCCGATCCAGAGGCGACGGCCGATTCCGGTGGCCGGGCCCTCGACCACGCGCGCAGTCGTCCCCCTCTGTATGAATTGTTGGTCGAGTATGGGGCCGATCCGTGCAGCGATCCGCTCAGTCGGCTGCACGCCGCGCTGAACGACGGTGATCGAGAAGGGGTGCGTGCGCTGCTGTCTCAACATCCTGATCTCGTCAACGATCCGAGTCTGTGCTGGGGCGAGGGTGCCATGGCCGTTGCCGCGTCGGAGCGCGACTGGGAGATGATTGACGTGCTGCTTGGCTTCGGGGCTCGCGTACCGACGTTGACCAAGTGGGGTAAGAGCTACTATTTGAAGCATTTGGACGTTGCACGCTATCTGCTAGAGCGCGGCATGGATCCCAATCAGACCAACTGGCACGGCACGTCGCTTTTGCACGACGTGGCGTCAGACGGCCGGATGGAAGCGGTGCAGCTGTTGGTCGAATACGGGGCCGATGTCCATGCTGTAGATGAAGAATATTGCTCGACGCCTCTCGGACTCGCGGCCAGAGCCGGACGCGTGGAGATCGTGGAGTGGCTTCTTGGATGCGGCGCAGATCCCACGCTGGCAGCTGCGCCGTGGGCCACGCCTTTAGCATGGGCTACGCGGCGCGGTCACGATGCCGTGCTCGCGGCGTTTTCCCAAGGGTAAAGGGGTGTCTTAACGCACCGCATAGGTGAAAGGACGAGCGTATGAAACTTTGGATGGATATACAGCGGGATCTCGAAGGGGTCATGCACGATCACGAACGCATTCTCGACGCTTGGCAGGCAGGCGGCGTGGACGGCGTGGTCTTTGGACCGCTCGTGTTTGGTCAAGCCAAGCTGACGCAGGACGCCCAGTCGCTGCCGTCTGAAGGGCCCGTCGCGGCGACCTATGATCCAAACCCGGCCGTCTACAAGCGCCTCGGCGTTGAGCCACCGCCAGCGCCCGAGCACAAGCTGCCCGAGCGACGCGCCCTGTTGGAAAAGACGATGAATGCGACCAGAGATCGCGGCATGGAAGTATACATCATGTATGCCGACGGCGGCGCTGGCCCCGGCGGTACGGGTCACCACCTGCACGATCCCAAGACCACGGCCGCACGCGTCGCGCGCATGGTCGATACGCTAGAGCACTATCCCATGGCCAACGGCGTGGTGATGGACGGGCCCGAGTGGGGCTACGAGATGGCGCCTCACCACATGAACCACCGCTCTTATTTCTTTAACGACCTGCCGGAAGCCGTCGAGCCGATGGCCAAGGATTTGGGCTATGATTACGCGGCAATGGTGGCGGCCAAAGATCGGCTTTTGGATCGCTTTCACAACCTCGACCCCAAGCGCATCCGCTCCAACGCGCGCGGCGGCCTCGTGGGCGCCCATCGCATGCTGGGCGCTGATGCCGATCTGATGGCTTGGCTGTCCTTTCGCTGTGAGACGCTGACGCGCAACTTTCGCCATATGCGCGAGGGGGTAGCTGCTCATTTGGACCGTCCCGTGCGCATGGGCTGCGGACCGCGCTCGGCGGCCTTTGCGCCCCTGTGCGGCTACGACTTTGTCGACCTAGCTGAGTTTATGGATTTCCTGCTGCCCAAGCACTACTTCTTTCACCGCGGCTTTGACGGGTTTATCGGCACGGTCTATCGCTACGCGCAAACGCTTATGGAGTGGAACCCGGGACTGCGCGTGTCCGATACGCTGGAAGTGGTGCAGGCGCTCTTTGGTATTGTTTTGCCGGGCGTCGACGACGATATGCTGGATTTTGAAAGCGCGCTGAGCCCGGAGTTTTTTGAGCAGGTCGTCACGCAGGAGACAAAGCGAGCCATCGCCGCCGTCGACGATCCCGAGCGCATTGTGCCTTGGTTGGATACGGGGCGCTTTCCCCACGACGGCGATCCGATGAGCGCGCGCGATCTGAAGATGTTGCTCGATTCGGCCGAGGCGGCTGGCCTGCGCCGCTTTAACTACCACCATCAGGGCAACCTGAGTCCCGGCGAGTGGGTCGTTATCAGCGATAAGTGCGGCACCCGCTGGGACCCGCGCACCAGCGACTGGGCGCCGCCCGACGAGCTCGTGCTATAGGACGTAGGGGCCGGGCGCTCCCTGCGTGCGTCCGGCAACGCGATTAGAAAGTACACCAGCCTAACGGAGAGATCTCATGCCGCGTATTACTGCAACCACGCCCGCCGAAACCGTGCCGTCTTGGGCGCTGTGGCAGCGCCAGCTGCTGCGCGCGATGGACGACGTCGTCGAACCGTATCTAGCGCATTTTACACGAGAAAACGGCGAGTTTATCTGGGACGATGCCTGGGGTGGTGGATCGCCCGACGACTTTTTCGAACCCTTTTTCAACTGGCCGTTGGTCTACCTAATGGGCGGTGGAGACCATCTGCTCTCCCTGTCTGAGCGCCAGTACGACGCGGTGCTAAATCAGCTTATGCGGCTGGGTTCCTATCACAAGGAATACGGTTTTCGCGAAGACCAGATGCACCAGTCGGAGGCCGACGTGCTCTTTTACCACCTCTGTTTGGCCCGGCCCGACAGCGAGGTGCTGCAGGAGCGCGCGCGGCGCTTTGCCGGCTTCTACCTCAACGAAGATCCCGACGCGATCAACTACGACCCCAAGCACAAGATTGTTCTGTCTGGGCTCAACGGCAGCAAGGGCGCCGTCGTCTCAGACGGGGGCGAACCGCGTTCCTACAGCCCCGTGGGTACGACGATGGAGATTTACGGGCTGCCCTTCTTTGATCTACCGGGCATTTCTTCTGTGCACGACCTGAGCGATCCGGCCAACGCCAAGCGCATGGGTGAGGCTATGCACGCGCGCTGGCGCGCCGGGGACGCGCCGGCCAATCTGGCGATTACCTCCATGTTGACCAACGCCTTTTTGCTGACCGGCGAGGAGAAGTACCGCGCTTGGGTTGTCGAGTACACGGACGCCTGGATGGAGCGCAGTCGCGCGCACGATGGATTGCTACCCGACCAGATTGGCCCGTCGGGGGCTGTAGGCGAATACGTGGACGGCAAGTGGTACGGCGGGCGCTACGGCTGGACCTTCCCACACGGCTTTCTCACGCTGCACTTTGCCACCGTCGATGCGGGCGCCAACGCCTACTTGCTAACGCGCGACGACCGCTATCTGGACCTGCCGCGCAGGCAGATGGATCGCATCCTAGAGCTGGGTGAACAGCGCGATCCGCGCGACGAGCACATGAGCGGTCGCGCCAATTGGAAGCAGCAATTAGAGGCGATACCGCCAGGGGAAAAAACCTTTCTCGTCCCCTATCGCTACGGCGATGCAGGCTGGTTTGACTGGATGCCGATGGGGGCGCTCTACCCGGTTTACCTGTGGCACCTGTCGATGCGCGACGACGACTGGGAGCGCGTCGAGCGGCTGCGCGGGCTCGAGGCCAATGACTGGGACGAGGTCTACTCGTTTCGCGACAAGCACGACGCCGGCCACGAGCAGCCGTGGTCGCGCTTCTTGGCCGGTGCTCATCCCCACTATCCCGAGCAGATTCAGCAGGCCAGCTACGCGCAGGTCGTGCGTCGCATGGCGCAGGTGCACCAAGACGGGGACGTGGGCACGCGACATCACGTCCACCACTGGCAGTGGGGCAATCCCGTCACTTCAGAAGCGCTGGTCCAGCTGACGCTGGGCGCGCCGCAGCCCATCTATAACGGGGGTCTGCTGCATGCGCGGCTGCGCTACTTTGACGTGGAGACGCGCCGCGCGGGCCTGCCGCCGGACGTGGCGGCGCTGGTCGAAGGGCTAAAGGCCGATCGCACGCTCGTGCGCCTAGTCAATACGAGTGCGACCCAGGCGCGCACGCTGCGGATACAGGCCGGCGCTTTTGGCGAGCATCGCTTTACCGAGGCGCGCTTCCAACAGCGCACTAGCGAGTGGCCCGGCGGTTTGGGTGGCTACGCCGGCACGTACAGCGCCGAGCCCGTGCTGCGAGAAGAGTTCGTGCTGCCGCTGCCCGACAATCATCTGGAGGTGCAGCTGCCGCCCGGCAGCGAGCTCTGTTTGGATTTAGCTACCCAGCGCTACGTCAACGAGCCGTCCTACGCCCAGCCGTTTTAAGCGTAGAGGATTGTATGAGTCTGGCTGCTGTGCATGCGCGTGCCGTAGACGCGCTCAGAAGAAACGAGATGGACCTGTTGGCACGCCTGCTGGCGGACAATCCATCGCTGGCGCATGTGCCCTCTGAGGAGGGGTCTTACTTGATTGATCGATGTGCCTGTCCATCGTCAACGGATCCATCGCACGGCGGATACGCGCAGGCGCTGGCGATGCTGCTAGAGGCGGGTGCCGACCCGGATCGGCCCGTGGTAGCCGGCCGTCAGCAAACGCTGCGCATGGCCGCTAGCGTCGGTCACGGGGCGGCCGTTGGGTTGCTCATAGATCGGGGGGCGCGCATCGACGGCGATCCGAACGATCTGCGCAGTCCGCTGGGCGAGGCCATCTACTGGCAGCAGCGCGCCATCGTAGTGCAGCTGTTGGAGGCGGGTGCGTCGACGGCCAAGCTATACGTAGCTGCTGGAGTGGGACAGCGCGCGGCCGTAGAAGCGCACTTTGATGCATCCGGTGCGCTGCGCGCCCAGGCCGTGGGCAGCGCGCCGGACGGAGGCACCGGCGATGCGCCGCCGAGCGATCGGCAGGCCATCCTAAACGAGGCGTGGATATACGCCGTGCACGGCGGGCACGTTGATACGGCTGATTACCTGCTGGATCGCGGTGCACAGATAGACGCTATAGAACCTACGGCCTGGATGCCCATGCGCGTGAGTGCGCTGCACTTTGCCGCTCTGCGCGGTGATCGTTCGGCCATAGACTATCTGCTGTCGCGAGGAGCTGATGCGGCGCTGCGCGACCGGCAGTATAGCGCGACGCCCGACGGCTGGGCCGAATACAACGGTCATCCCGAGTTGGCAGATCTCATTCGCGCCCATGCGCGAGCCAAGGGAGATTCCACATGAGCTTACTTACCTCAACGCACAGGGAGCACTTTGACGAATGCGGTTATATGGTGATAGAAAACGCCGTGCCCGTCGATCTATGCAACGCCGTCGTCGAGGCGATCTTTGCCTTCCTAGAGATGGATCCCAACAATCCGAATGACTGGTATCGCGCGCCGCACAAGCCGGGCGCGGGTATGGTCGAAATGTACCAGCATCAGGCCATGTGGAACGTCTACCAGCACCCGCCCATTTACGAAATTTTTAAGGATCTGTACGGCACTGAACGCATTTGGGTGCATCCCGATCGCGTCAATATGAAGCCGCCGCGCCATGCGGACCATCCGGAGTGGGATCACAAGGGGATGTACCACTGGGATGCGGACACGTCCGTGCTGCCGGTGACCTTTGGCACGCAGGGCGTGCTCTATCTGACGGATACGACCGACACCCAAGGGTCCTTTGTCTGCTGGCCCGGGGCGCACAAGTCACTCATAGATCCCGAACATCCCTGGTTGCCGGAAATAGATCCCGCCCGGTTTGTGCAGATTCCCGGGACGGCTGGGTCCCTGCTGATTTGGCACCGCGCGCTGCCGCACGGCAACGGACGCAACACCTCTGACAAACCGCGTCTTGCGCAGTACATGAACTTTTATCCGGCGCCCGACCCAATAGATGAGGAACGCCGGCAAGAGCGCATTAGCCTGTGGCGGGAGCGCCGCGCCTTAGGGCGGGGAGCCTATCCGGGCGATCCTCGTGGATGGGAGGCGGCTCACTACGGGCCCGCCGAGCTGACGGCGCTCGGGCGCAAGCTGCTTGGAATAGATATATGGTGAGTCAGGTGCGTGCTGTGCGCACCGCCTTCTGTTTTAACAGAGGTCGGTGCGCACAGGCGAAGGCGGGGGGTTCTACTGGGTCGAGGCGATGGCTTCCAGCTCTTCTGACAGCTGGGACTCGAGCGAGGTCAAGAGCTCGTCCGTAGCCATTTCTTCGGGGACATCGTGGGCCGCGTGTGTGGTGCCATCGTGGCTGTGCGCGGCTTCCCCTTCGGGTTGGGACATAGTCTGAAGCATCATGCCCATCTCGATCATCTTACGCATTTCGGGGTCCTTGAGCGCTTTTAGCATGCTCTGGACGGAGTGCATGGCATCTGCTCGCAGGGTGCTTTTTGAATCCTGGCAGCCGCCTTCTGCCTTGGTGCGGAGTTCGCCCATCTGGTCGCCCAGCTGGCCGTACATGGCCACGGCAAATAGAGCGATTGGACTGGGATGATGGTGCGCGTGCTGTGCCATCTCTTCCTGCGCCGGGGCAGCGGCCTCTTTTAGTTTCATTTGGCAGCCACAGCCGCCGCAGGCCTGCGCCTGCTGAGCGCTGGCGGCCACAAAGATGAGTCCAGCCGCTAGTAATTTGACGATCATGTTGTATTCTCCTTGCAGTGAAAAGGGTGGTTCTCGTCCAATTGATATACCCTATTTCGCGTTGTAATCAACGCCGGACAATGCAAAATATTTTCACCGTAGCTCGGCCGAGCTGCGTGCTGTGGGATACGGAGATCGGATTAGATCGCGGTGCATAAGAAACGACCGGCGCGTCTGAGTTTGCTCAGACCCGTTGAAATAGAAGACGATGTGTGGGCGGCACTGAACGCGGCCAAGCGCGGTCAGACCTGCCGCCTTCAGGCAATGATCCAGCGAGATAGGCGTCTGGCCATAGCCGAGTACTGGTATACGCAGCCGCTGCACTTTGCCGTGCGCGAGGGACGCGACGCGACGGTGGCGATGCTGCTGGCGCACGGTGCTGATTCTACCTGGGTGCGCTACGGACATGAAGATCTGGTCGTAGTTGCGCGCGATCGAGGGCACGAGCGCGTGGCCCGGCGGCTGGAGGCCGATCGTCTCCGGCACAACGTGGGGCGCGCAGGGCCGATCCACGCGGCGGCGCGCGCCGGTAACCTGTCTGCCGTGTGCGCCGCGCTGGACAGTGATCCGCTGTCTATAGACCTGGGAGACGATGAGGGCTCAACGGCGCTGCACTACGCCGTCGAGGGAGGGCATCGCGCGCTTGCTCGGCTGCTGATTGAACGAGGGGCGCCGGTCGATGCTGTGCAGCGCGGGAGCACGCACGACTGGTACAGGCCGCGCAACCGGCGGCCGCTCGACGTGGCGCTGCGCAAAGGGGATCGACAGACGGTGCGTCTTCTGCTGAAAGGGGGCGCGGAGTACACGCTCGATGCGGCGGTGTTCTTGGGTGATGCCTCGAGTGCGCGCAGGCTGTGTCGCAGCGTGGACCAGCGTGCGCGCTGTGGAGCGCAGGCGCTCACCTTTGCAACCCAAGCGGGCGATGAGGCGTTGGTGCGTCTATTGCTGAAAGGCGGTGTGCAGCCCACCCAGCCCGCGCAAGACGCTCCGCGGGGCGCGGCGCTGTGGCACGCGGCCGCTAAAGGCCATCTGCGCATTGCCGAGATGCTGCTAGCGCACGGAGCTGACCCCGAAGCGTGGATCGAGTCGTCGGGTGCTCCGCTGCATCAGGCCAAGGACGAGGCGCTAAAGGCGCTGCTGTACCGGCATGGTGCCCGACCTAAGAGCGCAGCGGATTTCGTCTTGGAAGACAACATCGACGCCGTAGCTGCCTTGGCCGACTGCGACCCACAGGGCACCGCTGCGTCGGGCTGTGGGACGGTGTATACGTTTGTCGTCGCGTTTGATAAAGGGGCCATGCTCGACGTGCTCCTGGCTCACGATGTACCGGTTCCTCCCGTCGTTAACTCGTGTCGCTCCTATCTTTGGCGGCGTCCTGAAATGACGCGCCGCCTGCTCGAAGCGGGCATGGACCCCAATCTGCCCAACTGGCAGTGGACCACGCCGCTACACGAATTGGCGCAGACGAATCCGATGGGCGTGCGCAAGGGACGCATGAGCACTGAGCAGCGGCGCGAACGCGCGCTGCGCAAAGCGAGAATGGATCTCTTTCTCGAATTTGGCGCGGACTTGGAGGCGGTAGACGAAGAGTACCGCTCGACGCCGCTGGGTTGGGCGGCGCGCTCCGGTCAGGAAGACGCCGTGCGTTTACTCTTGGCGCGCGGGGCCGATCCCAACGGCGGCGAGGACTGGGCCCGTCCGCTTTTGTGGGCCGAGCGTAGGGGCCACCGTTCCGTTGCGCGGCGCCTTCGCAAGGCCGGTGCCCGCTAGCCCGTTTCTTTTCCATCTCGTATTTTTATTCAAAACTAGATAAATCTGCCGTCGAATTGGTAAACGCAATGTACTAGGCTTCGTATATTGAGTTTCCTTGAAGAGAGCATACGGGAGAAGCCACGTGTAGATACCGGTCTTTTCTGCTATGAAAATACAATTGTGTATATATTTATCGCGAAAGGCACATATTTGTATGTCCTCGATGTAATGAGCTGTCATTCGCTCGTCTTATAAAGCTCTGTTTTTTTGTAACCTGCGGGCGTTATCTTGCTTCATGTCTGCTTGGCATATAATTTGCCAACGGTAGGTTGAGATAAGGAGACTTCTCGTTATGTCCGGCTAGGGCGCAGTGCGCCTATCGCAGCGCAATTGGTGGGAACGGTCTCGTCCTCACAAAGAAGGAACTTCAATTGGAACTATCTGCAGTGGGATCAATCATAGGGCTGTTTGTTCTGGGCAGTCTGGGCTTTACCGGGTGGAAGGTTTGGCAAAACACGATCGGCAAGACGCGTCGTCGCGATTTTATCGCGCGCTATCGGTTCAACGCGTCGCTGCGCGCAAAGATCGCCGCGGACTTGCCCGACATCTCGTCGTCGGATATAGATCTGGTCTTGGAAGGTCTGCGCCAGTTTTTCACCATTGCCCATTTGGCGGGTAAGGCGCGAATTGGCATGCCCTCAAAGGTCGTCGATATCGCATGGCATCACTTTATCCTGCACACGGTCGACTATCAAGCCTTCTGCAAAGGGGCATTTGGCCGCTTTTACAACCACATGCCATCTTCCCCGGTTGAGCAAGCCGAAGACGTGCAGATGGAACTCAGGCGCACGTGGAGTATCGCGTGCAAGCTCGAAAACGTCGATCCCGGACATCCGACGCGCATCCCCCTTCTCTACAGACTTGATGCAACGCTCAATATAGAAGACGGGCATTATTACGAATTGGTCGAAGGACGCGTGCGCTATGGAAAAGGGCGGGAGGATGACCGCGAAGAAAAGGGTTCGATGGCTACGCCCGTGGTGCTGTGCGGCGGCGTGCTCGTAGGCTGCGGCGGTTCTTCCGGCGGTGGTTGGAGTTGGGGCAGCGGTGGCTGTGGTGGAGGGGGAGATGGCGGCGGTGGATGCAGCGGTGGCGGCTGCGGCGGTGGCGGCTGTGGCGGGGCCTGAAGCCGTGTCCGATCTACTGCTTATCACGCTTATTGCAGCGAGTGCGCTCAACGCCATTGCAACGTTTATGGCGATCGGGCGGAAAGAGTTCACTCCGTTCCAAAAGAAGGCCCAGCTGCTTCTCATCTGGCTGGTGCCTTTTGTGGCCTCTATCGGCCTCTTGGTTTTTTACAGAAGTATGGACGACAGGACGCACCGCAAGTCCTCTGGCGATACGCCAGATATTGGGTCGGCGATGGGGGGCGGTTTGTAAAAACGGGGCTAGCTATGCCCTAAGATAAGTTGCTGCTTTATCGTTTCAATCACATCTACAAAAGGGGAATGCCTTGTGAAGTCTATCACGCGGACGGCCTCTGTCGTATTCTGCCTGTCCTTCTTTTTGATCTCTACCGACGCTTCGGCCAATCCGTATGCCCAATCGGCCAGCGATCCCATGCAGGCGCTGAACGTATTTTTCCGCGCGACCTATGCGCAGGCTCGACAAAATGTGTTGGAGCACAGCGGCCCTATCATTGTCGCTACGGGCAATCGACTCATTCTGATCGATCAGGGTCAGCGCACCGTCGGCACGACGGTGGATCGCGCCTACCACGACCTGAAGACCGTTGCGCACACGCCCATTGCCGTGTACTGCGCTCTGGCGAGAGAGCCCGACGGTCCCCTAAAAGAGGAAGCGGCCCAACGCTTGCAGAGCATACTACCTCTGTTAGACGGCGCGCTGGGCGCCTTTGAAGGGGGCGTATACGACGCAGAGGATACGCCGCGCCAGCAGGCAGTGCTGGAAGGGTGCAAGCAGTTTGTAAAGGGCGTGCTCCGATCGGGCCGCGTTTCGCGGAGTGAGTTGATCGGATTTATTCGGCAAAACGTGGGTCACGCCCAAGAGAACTTAGATCGGGCGACGGCGTATCGCATCGATAATTACCACGCGCAGGCCATGGCGTGGCGGGCCGAGCTCGGGCCCGAAAAATGGGCTGCACTGCGCGTGGTCATTCCCGGTTCATCCATGGCGCGGCGGCATAGCCTGACGACGCAGTACTTTGCTAAGCTGCTCGGCGAGCCGGGCGAGAGCGATCGGATTGTCTACGCCGAGTCGCTTTTTGATGAGCAGAAAGCGTTGGACCGCTTGGGCACGCATCTGTTCGACACGCAGATAGGCGAAGACTTTTTCTCGGATCGCTGGCGCATGCATCGGGATGCCCTCGGCTCGTCTGCTGCACACTATTTGGATGGCCTATCGATGGACTAGCGCGCGGCGCATCGATCCTCTATTTGAGGATGGCGATGCGTCGACTTATCGACTGGCCCTGAGCCGACAGCCTGTAAAAGTACAGCCCGCTGGCCAGTGCAGACGTGTCAAAGGGGATTCGGTGTACTCCGGGTGCATAGGGCGCTTCTAGCACGCGCTGGACCAGCTGTCCCAATGCGTTAAACAGGTCTAGGCGCACGTGCATCTGGTTGGGCACCCCAAAGCTAAACACGACGCTCCCGTTGGACGGATTGGGATAGGCCGGATGCAGTGTAACCGGTCGGGGCCGTGCCGCTGTATGGGCGACTGCGGTCGAAGGCATCGTCCGTAAACCCGGTCCGTGAAAGTCGATCCAGTTTATATTAAACAGGCTTTGGTTGTCGTCCGTTGCCCGCGTGAAGACGAAAAACAGCGCGTGGGTTCCCCCGGGATCGGAGACGGATAGGCCGACGTCGGTATACTGCTGCCAGGCGCCCGTAGAGGGCACGCGCACGCGCCCTAGGAAAGGCCCCTCTGCGCCGTCCAGGCGGACGTCGATAAATCCGCCTGCGTTCGCCGACGCCACGCGGAACGTTAAAGAATCTATGCCGGCCAGACTGATGGGGTTGAACGCGATATAGTCGCCGTGTTCGATCCACCCAATATTCTTTCCCCCGCCCTGCGTATCCCCCGTTGACTCTAGCTGCACGCCCTGCTGTTGGGTGTAGTGTTCGGCCTCTTTGCGCCGCGGCTGCAGCACGATGCCCGTGCTGCTTATTAGCGGATCGACGCCGTCAGCTCCCCCATCTTCATACAGGGCTTCCACTACGTAAAACAGATCGTCTGCTTCGCTGCCGTGTCCGGCAATGGTCTCTATCGCACCCTGACAGCGCCCGTACTGTTCTTGGGGATGGCTGTGGTCGTCGTGACCGACAAAGGCCTGCACGCGCACGCGGTCACAGTCGATGACGGCATCTTCGGCATCGGTGACTTCGACGCGAAAGGGAATGGAGTCTCCCCAGTCGAAGATGCCGCCGTCGGGCGGCCACGCCAATCGCACGTTTGGGCGCGTGTTGCCGGCGGATATGGCCGACTGTGCGCTGGACTGTTCGCCGCTTTCATCGGTAACGGTCAGAGTGGCCGTGTAGTTGCCCGGCAGCGAGTACGTGTGGGTGAGCTGGCTGGACCGGCTGTCGACTGTGCCGTCGCTGTCGATATCCCACGCGTACGACAGCCGGGAGCCGGGATCGGGGTCGTACGAATCGCGCGCGTCAAAAGCTACGGTGAGCGGCACGCTGCCGTCTGTCGGAGCAGCCTCTAGGCGGGCGGTGGGCGGACGCCCCCCGCGTGCATACTGCAGGCGCACCAGCTGGGCATCGGGGTTGTCTCCCCAGAACCCCGTTCCCCATTCTATGGCGTACAGGGCTCCGTCTGGGCCGACCTTCATATCGATTGGACGCTGGAATTCGATCGTGGAAAAGAGAGGATCGATTTGCAGGAGGTTTCCCGCTTCGTCAAAGTGAGCCACGCGCAGCCAGTTGCGCACCCATTCATACAGGATGAAGCTGCCGTCGTAGTAGGGCGGCAGCGCGGTGGGCGACGTAGATTGGTGGTAGTACACGGGGCCCGCCATGGCCGTTCGGCCCTCCGCCGCGCCCAGCGCGGGAAAGTCGTCGGAGCCCCCGTACGGATACCAGATCCACGCCGGCTGTGCGGGCGGCAGGTTTTGCAGGCCCGTGTTGTTCGGGGAATCGTTGGTGGGCGCACCGCAGTCAAAGGGGGCGCCGCTCGTTCCATCTCCATCCGCCGTGAACTGAAAGTCGACGTAGGGGCGATTGTCTCCGATGCAGTAGGGCCAGCCAAAGTGGCCGGCCGTGCGCGTCCGGTTCCACTCGTCTAGGCCTTCGGGTCCGCGCTGTGCGCTCGCCGCGCCGGCGTCGGGTCCCACGTCGCCCCAGTAGAGCCAGCCGCGCTTGGCGTCTAGGGACATGCGGAACGGATTGCGCACGCCCATGACGAAAATCTCGGGCAGCCCGTCTCCGGGCCGCTGGGAAAACAGGTTGTCGTCCGGCGTGCGATAGCTGCCGTCGGCCTGTGGAATGATGCGCAGTATTTTTCCGCGCAGATCGCGCGTGTTGGCCGAGGTGCGCTGAGCGTCCCAGGCGGCGCGTCCGGCTCGTTCGTCGATGGGCGTATAGCCATCGGAAGCGAATGGATTGGTGTTGTCACCCACGGAGATATACAGGACGCCGTTCTCGTCAAATAGGAGGGCTCCGCCCGAGTGACAGCATTCCTCGCGTTGGGTGGGTATGCGCAGCACGATCCGCTCAGAGGATAAGTCCAGTTGGCCGTCGCGCAGCGTAAAGCGCGACACGCGCTGCACGGCCTCTGAGCCGGCAGGCGAGTAGAACAGATAGAGGTGGTTCGACGTGGCAAAGTCGGGCGCCAGGGCGATGCCGAGCAGGCCGTCCTCAAATTCTGTCGTTACGGAGAGCCGTCCGACTACTTCCGTCCGTCCGCTGCTGGGTTGGTGCACTTTGAGCGCTCCGCCTCGCTCCACGAAAAACACGCGGCCGTCTGCTGCGATGTCCAATGCGATCGGGTTCTGCGTCGAGTCGTCGAGTATGACTTTTTCGTAGTTGCTATCCATCGACGCGCCGCAGTCGCCGTCGGCCAGCCCTGCCGCGTACTGTATGCCTCCCAGCAGGTGCTGTAGAAACAGGTCTTCTGAGTAACTCTCGGCGGTGTGTCCTCCCCCCGTGTACCAGGATCGGCCGCCCTCGTATGCATGGCACCAGGCGATGGGGTGGTCGATGCCCTGATTGCCTCCTTCGTAACTGGCTTCGTCCAATACGGCCAGCACGTGGACTCGACCGCGCGGATTCATCCGGTAATTGTACCACTCGTCCGTGCGCAGCCAGCGTCTGGGAAGCATGGTTGTCGACGGGTGCACAGTGTCGATTACGCGAATTTCGGCGGGCTGTATGTGCGGGTGACTATCAAAGTACGCGCCGACCAATTGGCCGTACCAGGTCCACTCATACTCGGTGTCGGCCGCAGCGTGAATGCCGACAAACCCTCCTCCGCGCTGAATAAAGCGCTGAAATGCGGCCTCTTGGTCTGGGTCGAGTATGTCTCCCGTCGTGTTGAGGAAAACGACGGCCCGGTAGTGGTCCAGCGCCTCGTCGTTAAATACGGAGCGGTCTTCTGTCGCATGGACCGCGAAGCCGTGGGCATTCCCCAGGCCGCCAATGGCAGATACCGCGGCCGGAATAGAGTCGTGTCTAAAACCGGCCGTATGGGAGAAGACTAGAATCTCATCCGCACCATCAAGGGCCGATAGCGGAGTGGTCAAAAGGGGGAGGAGTGGGCCCAAGACGGCGCAGGCGTAGAGGAACAAACGGCGCAGGGGAAATAAGGGTCGGATCATCGGTTCCGTGTGTATTTTGGGTTGTATGTGTGCGCACAGACACACAGATGGGCGCTCGGACCGCTGCTTGGCGGGGCGCCCGTCTGTGAATATAGACTATCGCGTGCTCGGGGCTATGGGCTGCTCAACGAAGGTGTCAGACTTAAGCCCTTTTGGCTCAGTGATCACATCCCAGAGAGCCGCTCAGTAGAGTCGTATTGCCACTAGGCGCACAGACTGCGGCGCGATGGATTCCACGTGTAGGGTGCTGTTGTGATAGTCCAACGATGCGTTCGCCTCTTCCCCGTCCGTCGGATTTAAGTCGCGCACGCCGACAAATTCTTGCCAGGGCAGTTGGGGCCTCAGGCCGAGCGCGTCGAGATCCAAGCGGATGGCCGCATCGCGCGCGGCCGTATCGTCTGTGTTCTCAATGGACAGTAGAATGCGATCGCTGCGCTGCCACAGTCCCACGCGCAGCGCGCCGTCGTCCCAGCCCAGAGAGGGGCTCGTCCCGGATGCGTGATACTGCGTCTCCTCGTGGACGAGGCCAAAGTCGACTACGGAGGGAGGCACGGAACCTCCATACTGCGCGGGCAGGCGTCCGCCCGCCTGCTCGAGTGCGCTCGGGTCTACCTCGGCCAGCCCCACTAGCAGCAGCCTGTGGCTCGGCAGGTCGCGCACCTGCAGCACGCTGCCCGTCTCGTCTAGGGTCGCCTGGCCGCCGAACGTGTCCCACAGCGGGCGGGCGTACGTGCGCTGTGGGTCCAGGCCGAGTTCGGCCAAGTCGATGCGGAGCTCGTCGTCTATTGCCCCGTCTTTGCCGTGATTAAAGAGCCCCAACACGATTCGTTCGGGCGTGCGCCAGAGCGAAACCAATAGGTCGGGATCGGTGCCCGTTACAAATTCATTGCGCCAGTAGGGGTGGTACTTCGCGTTGTTCGTGCCCCAGTCGAGCACGGGTTCGGGCATGACGGGCAGCTGGGGAATGTAGGGGTTGCGCCAGGAGTCGTGCATCCACACCCACTGCGCCTGGATCTGCTTGGCCAGATCGCGCGCGGGGCGGTCGGCGCCGTCCATATTGGCCATCCAGCAGATGGCCACGCCCCAGCTTTGCGGAATGCTCATGCTGCGCATGCGCTCAATGGGCATATTGTCGACCCAGTCCAGCGGACTGGAGTCTAGATCCCAATTGCGCTCGCCGTCGAGCACGGCGTCCGTCCAGGTCATGGCCACGGGTAGGTAGGCGTTGGTGGAGTGAAAGCCGTTGGCGCCGGGGACCAGTCCGGCGTCGTACTGCATCGCGTACAGGCGTTTGTAAAAACGGCGCAGGTTCCAGCCGTGGTAGCCGCTTTGCATGCGCCCGTCGGGCAGGCGATAGGCCAGGCCGCTGAGCGGGTCGGAAAAGAGCAGGGGAAAGGTCAGGTCCCAATAGGTGGACCGCACGCCGCCGCGGTTAAACGCCGCCTCAAACAGGTACATGGCGTAGTCGGTATAGGTGTCGTGCCAGGTGTCTCCGTTCCCTGCGGCTTCCCACTCGGAGCCAAAGTAGTCGTACAGGTGATCTTCTAGGGTTTTGCGCCCGTAGCCATACACCTGAAACGACATGTGCGTAAAGCCGGATTTGCGCGCGGCATAGGGGTCGCGCCACTGCATTGCGTGGGCCACCGAGTCGGCGGCCGGCCAGCCGGCAAAGCCCTCCGTGCGCTGCTGATGCCATAGGTCTTCCCACTCTTCTGGATAGCGCGACTCGGGGTGGATCCAGTTGACGTGCAGGAGACCGCCGCCGGGATTTTGGAAGACTTTCAGGCCCGTTTTCGAGTCGGTGCGCACGTTGCGGAAGGGCTGGTGAAAGGT
>Ga0181571_10000367_pt1 | contig 28915 bp, 5 predicted proteins | sample 101ome_17_FD_132440 | JGI IMG/M metagenome (GOLD analysis project Ga0181571, IMG submission 132440) | Coastal salt marsh microbial communities from the Groves Creek Marsh, Skidaway Island, Georgia - 101407AT metaG (megahit assembly) | ecosystem: Environmental > Aquatic > Marine > Intertidal zone... | reverse complement strand
GACGAAGCGATCGGTCAGGGTATTGAGCTTGTTTCCATCGGTTTTGAAAACGCCAATGGCGATCTTTTGGGCACGATTGACCTAGCTTTGGCGGATTTGATGTTGTTCCTAGATCCAGCCGATCAGGCCCAGCAAGTCGCCGCACTAATCCCGCTGATCAATGAAGCCTTGGTGGCTGCCGGGGGAGGTCTTGAGTTGGTTTCTGCCGACGAAGGGGCAGAGCCTGGAACGATAGCCTTTGTGTCCAGTCAGATTTTTGGCTTAAGTGAGGATTTTTCCTCATCGACCGAGGTGCTGGGTTTTGATGTCAATGACGGCCAGCTAGGGATTCAGGAGGCCACCGTTGCCTATCGTCGCGAGGCTGAGGGAGTGACTCTGGGCGATGTGATTGAAGTCGGGGGAGCGATCCTTGCCAAGGACTCGGTGCTGATCGGTAATGCCTCGGAGGCAGCATTCGCAGAGCAGTTGACACGTTTGAATGCGCTTCTTGATTTGAATCTGGAGGTGGATCCAATGGCTGATGGGCTGCTAAGTCACGAGGATACTGGATATGTCGGCATACGTATTCCGGGAGGAGCTGAAATCAATACATACGCTCAGGATAGTTTGATATCCGTGGTGTCATCCTACGATGCTGAAATTGAAGGACACTTGATAGCTGGGGGCACCATTCAGGAAATCAGGGACAGTGAAACCGGCGGATATGTCGGCTCATTGCTCGTGGATCGTGGTGTGATGACTGATAGGTCTACCATTGAAATTACAGCAGTTAATCAGGTGCGAATTGGCACTCAGCTGCGTGCAGGAGGCGCCATCCGAATTTATGGCGGTGAGGATCAGCGGCAAGGGGATGAGGAGGATCCTTTCAATTATACGGGTGATTCGATTTTGGTATACGGTTCGGCCCAGATGGAAACCTGGGGCGAAGATAGTGAGATTCTACTCTCGGGTGCTGGAGATGTCAGTGTGCTAACCATGAGTCACGCCCAGGAAATCATCCCTGAAAGCTGGGCAAAGGGCCCATTGGCTACCTTACTAGGAGAAGGAGAGATTGGTGACCCTGTTATCTTGCCTGTGGACGTGAGCATGGTTCTCCAGCGCTACGATACCCTTACCGATTCCATGATTGTGGAGGAACTCACCTTAGCAGCAGAGGACACTGCGGATAACCAATATCTCGAACAATTGGTCGACGACTTGAGGGCTGTGTTCCGCTCAAGCACCTATTTCACGGAACTGGGCGATACGGCCGATGATGCCAATCCTATGGGTACCACCTGGGTCATCGATGGAGCTATTGCCCGACTCGTGATCAAGGCCCCTTACCAATTTGAAATCCTGCCTAGCTACTCCCATGGCGACGAGGTGTGGGTTTCCAGGAACCTGGATCTGCTTGGCCTTGCACCCGTCATCCAATCCGAAATACACTATGCAGACACCACGTTGGTGGCGGACATACCTCTCCCTCAGGTCGGTGTTCTGATGGCCGATGTGATCCTGACTTTGTCTTCCGATGATGGCTCACAGGAATCTGTGCGGATTGCTCGCTCTGCCACTCTGGATAACGAGAATCGGGAAGATCTGATTGCTGACATCAACCGTGCCCTGCAGGCTTCGGACAACTTTGATGCACTGAGTGCAGTCCTTGATGAGGAGGGGCGCTTGGTGCTTCAGGGTCGCATGGGTGAATTTGCCATTGAGGAGGATTCAATGAATCAGAATCTGCTTGGGCTTCGCAGGGATTTCTATGCGATTGAGTTTCCAGAAACAGCGGTGTTGACCTCCTCAGGAGCCCTCCCGGTAACAGGGCAACTCACGCGCGACGTGACCCTGGTGATTCGCATCGAGGATCTATCCAGAGACGATGTCCTGCTGGGCGCTGTGGACCTCTTTGCCGCCAGTAGCGACGACAATGATTCCCTTGATGACCTGATTGCAGACATTAACCATGCGCTGAGGAACACTCAGGTCCCGCGTTACGAAGGTGAAGGCCTTGATTTTGGTGATTTCATCGTGGCAACCCATGAGGAAGGCCATCTTGTGCTGCTGGGTAGTCAACCCTTCAGCCTCCGCCCTGCTACCTATCAGGGTGCTCAACTCGGATTGATGACCGATGATGGGTTGGTTTCCACCCTGGTGTTTGAGGCCTCTAGGCTTCGTACTGATGAACCGATCGTCGGGTTTGATCTGGCCGATGACGTGATGTTGGATTTTGTGGTGGATCGTCAGGGAAGTTACTTCTATGGATCCGCCCACATAGCGGACGACGGTGACAATCTCTCACAGGGTGATTTGATCGACGATATTAACAGAGCGCTCGAATTGGCTGGTCTTTCAGATATTCAGGCCGTCATGGATGGGCCTTATCTTGAACTGATTGGCTCGAACGATTTTGTGCTGCTTGCCTCTTCGTTGGGTTCCGAACAATTGGGTCTGGTTTACCTGGCAGACAACCAATCGGTGCTCACAGAGCGACTGCCTCATCCAAGTCTCTCTGAACGCTCGGGGCCCATCCACCGTCTGGTATCCCAGAACTTGATTCCCACCGCTGGAGTGATTCCTGAAGATGTTCACATTGATCTGGTCATGCAGGACACGGGGCTCTTTGCAGTGAACTTGGATTTGGTTGGCGAAGGATTGGTCTCGACCTTGAGTCTGACATTAATCGGCGAAGATGCCCCTAGCCTGGAGGTGGACTTCAGCGATCTTGGCATTGGAGGTGATGGTGTCTCCGAGACCATTCTGAGCCTACTTCAATCAGAGGCCGCGGAAGCCGAGGAGCTGAGGGATTCTCTCAACTTTAGTATTGTCTCTGACAGTGTTCAGATTACCAGCCTGCAGCCATTTTTCATCACGTTCGATAGTGGTAACGAGGTCCCAGCCACCCGAGGAGCCATCGTCTTTGAGGACACCATTCATCTCTATCGTGAGGACACGCTGGACAACCTGACCCATGGGGATTTGTTGGCAGATCTTCAGCGCGCTTTGGCTGACCAAAGCGCGCCCCTGGATGTCCACTTGGTCGAGGCGTCATCTGACTGGCAGGCGACAAGTGACCTGTATCAATTCAGTTTTGAGGAAGGATCGGTCTCCCTGGATTTGCTGCGTGTTGAGGCAGCACCGGCTAGTAGGGAAGCGTCCACATGGGTCATTACCGCAAGTGATCCCGTTGCCACTCTTGGGATTTTGCCGGATGACCTGACATTTTACCTTTCCATGCATCAGGTCAGCCCCAACGAAGCCATCCAATCAGGTTTTGAGTTCTGGCCCTCTGAAAGCATTGACGCGACAGGAGAGGAGTTGATGGGGCTAGCGCTGCCCGACGACCTCGAAAGTGATCTCAGGAGAAACGGCAACGTGCAGGTGGCCAGGTTCGACACCCTCGACAACCTGAGTCTGGATGACCTGATTGAGGATATCAACGAAAGTCTGGTTCGTGCTGGTTTCAGGGAGGTATACACGGTTTTGAACGATCAGACCCTGATGTTGGTAAGTCCTCATTTATTTCAATGGATACCCGACGGTGCCTCTTTCAGCCAGATTCAGCTTCTCGGCTTCAGTGAGGACCAGGAAGTGACGCGGGACTCACAGAGGGGCGAACCCGACTATCGTGTCCAGCCGGTGGGCTCCATGATCAACGGGGTCCTGAGCGAGGATATTCAGCTTATGCTTCGGATAGAGGGCGCGGCTGATGGGGTAAACGTCGAAGTCTCAGTTGATGCCACCAACGGTCTTGAGGCAGGCTCTTACATCAATCGTGGCCCGAGTGATTTGGTCAAGGACATCAACCGATCCCTAGGGCAAAGTGCCCTGAGCGGCCTGGTTTGGGCAGTTGACCACCGCGGTGTCATTGTTCTTGAATCAGACCAACCCTTTGAGTTGCAGGGGGAAGCCTCTGCCGGACTCTGGCAGCTGGGTTATGATCTCACCTCGCAGGTTTCCAGCCTCCAGTCACAGCAAAGCATCTTGGCTGATGAGATGCTTCCAGTCTCGGCAATCCTGGAGGAGGATGTGACCCTCGGGCTTCGATTGCAGGTTGACGACGGGGTGTTCTGGTCCGCTGACGTGGTGCTCTCCCAAGCCGACACCCTGAACAATCATCATGTGAACGATTTACTTGATGACCTTGAAATCGCCATGAAGATGGCCCAGTGGTTGGATGGAGATGGAAATAATACGGGGGCTTATGTGGCCTCGAACATCTCACTTAGCGCCCAGTCCGGTCATTTAATGCTGGCTGCGACTCAGTCCTTCTCCCTGCTCGAAGCAGCTTCCGTGCAGCTTACTCAGCTGGGTTTGGTGATGGAAGGTGACCGGGTATCTGAAAGTCAGTCAGTCCATCGACTCTCTCCTTCCATTGACATGCTTCCTGCGTCGTTGGCGATTTCACAGGATGTGCGACTTGATTTGCGACAGATGGTGGGTGAGTTGGCGGGTGAGTGGTCCATTGATCTGACATCCAGCTTGGTTGAGGGATTTCGCGATCCGGAGCAGTTGGTTGGGGCAATCACTGATCTGTTGCTGCTTGAAGGAGCCCCGGTTCGGGTTGAGTTCCAGGATGGGCGACTTGTCTGGATTGGTAATGAGGGCTTGCAAATCGTCTACAGCTCCATGAATGAATCGTTGCTGGGATTGACTGATATGCCCAATGAAGCGCTTTCAGCCAATCGGATCAGTAACTCCGGTATCCTACCCGAGGAGGTGGTTTTCAACCTGTGGGTCAACCTGGGTGCCGAGAAAATCATGGCTCAGGTGAGGATTGAGGCTGATGACACAATCGACAATCGGCACCCGGCTGATTTAAGGGATGATATTCAGATGGCCCTCAACACCGCAAACTGGACCTATCTTGATGCCGAGGGTGTTTGGCAGCCATATGATACCTTTGTTGATGATCCTCTGACAAATCACTCAGATGTGAATCCTGATCCGATTGTGCAGGCTAAGTTGCAGGTGGGCACTTTGAAGCTGCTTTTGACCAGTCAATATGACTTTAAGATGCTCTCTGATGAGGATTATGCTCAGCGACTCGCTGATGGCGCGGAGCCAGAATGGAACTCAATCAATCAGAGTTTGCTGGGATACGATCAAGCCGAGGCTCCTGGCGGTGGGGTGAGCCTTGATTCCTCGCGCCCCATTAACATCCATGCCCCAGCGGTGGGCTCGATGGTGACACTTGAGTCCAGTGATCCTGATGCGACGTTCTACATCGCCGGTGCCATCGTCTCGTATGAGCAGATCCAGTTGGTTGCTGCGGATGAAGTCGACCCAGTCCTTGGGTTGCTCGACCTTGATTGGTCCGGATATCTCGAAACCACCCATGGATCGATTATCATGGAATTCGGGCAGCAGGGGCATCTCAAAGGGGATCTGGTTTCTGGAGATCAGATCCGTCTCAATGCTGAGGGCGACTTGACCATCAGTGGTCATCTGACGTCCAAAGGTGACATCCATCTTGCCTCCGAGGATCTTAGTGGCGATTCGGTTGTTGAGATGACGCCGACGGCCTGGATCCGAACCCAGCCTGATCCCCTTGTGCCCACGCTCATTACGTTGACTTCGCCTGGTCTGATCGTGATCGACGGGGCGATAGGATCGCTCAAATCATCAGATGGCTTCCGCAATCCGGCGGATGTGACGATCCAAAGCCAGGAGCGCATCCTCATCACTGAAGCCTCCGGTTGGGTCGAAAGTGATGGACGCATCCAGCTGGAGGCGCCTGTGGTGGATGTTTCAGGGGTGATCAAGAATGCCTCTGCCTCAGCACCGGATTCAGAGGATGGCCAGATGCGACAGGAGCATTTTGAAGTGATCCTTTCTGCTTCGGATCTGCTGGAAGTGGATGGGGATGTGGATGCGGTTGGATCAATCCTTGTCCAATCGGACACCCCGCTGGTCTTGAGAGGCAACATTGAAGCAGGTGGAATGGAGAGCTTTGAGTTTGAGACCGAGACGCGGGATCTCATTGAACATGCGGATGAAATCCTGCTTGTTCAGGCACCGTCCTTGACTCTGGATGGTCCGCGCCTAATCGCCTCCGGCAGGGTGCAGCTAGAGGCCTCAGAGGGTGATATTACCGCCACTGGCCTGACTGAGATCTATTCGCGGTTGGATCAAAGCGTTATTGAGCTCGGCGCCGTATCAATCAACCTGCAAGGCGGAAGTCTGAGGGCAGGTTGGGAGCCTAACCGTCAGGACATCGGGCCCGACGAGCCGGAGGCTCGAGGTGAATCCGCATCGATTCTTTTCACGGCTCAAGAAATGATCACCGTAGGTGGTGATGAGCAGGGCGAGCAGGCTCCTTATGGAAGCCTCACCGCTACGGGTAATATTGATCTCATCGCCTCTGATGGTGAGCTGGGCAGGGTTGCCATCCTTCATGGCAGTCTCGAAACAGAAAGTATCAATCCACAAGCCGCTTCGAGTGCCATCAGCGTTCTTTCTGGCAACGGGGTTCAGGTCTTCGGTCCCATCATCGGCCAAGATCCCCTCAGCACAGTGTCCATTGATTCGGGTAAAGGCCTCCTTTGGATTGATAGCCATATTCGTGCTGGGCAATCCGTCGATCTGGAGGGTGCGGAACAGCGTCATCAGATAGGGGCTCAGATACCCATGCCTCAAAGTGGAGTCAGCGATAGGGAAATGGTCCTTGAGGTTCATTTCACCTCCCCCGATCTGCCTCTCTACTTTGAGCTGAGCCTGCCAGAGGGAACCGCCTACAGTGAGGCAGTTCAGCGCTTGAACGAGGGGCTTGCCAACATGGTATTGCTTGCCGAAGAGACTGAAGGTTTGGTCGTTGAGCTCTCCGCTGAAATCCAGGATAGCCTGTTGATGGAGGCCGGATTGAACGCCGATGGCCTGCTTGTCATCGAAAGTAATCAGGCATTCCGATTGGATGCACTGGCTTCCTCGGAGGCTCAGCTACTTGGGTTCAGTGATTTGTCAGCTGGTGCGGACCAGGTCAGCACCGCCTCGGCATCGGTCAGCGTGCTGATTGAACGCCTTCAATACGAAAAACTAACGCGGTCGGTCACATTGATCCCTGAGTTAGAAGATGCAGCTGAGGACCTTGAGGTTGCTGAAATAGCGGTTGACCGAGCCAATCAGCTGGTCGATGAATTCGGATTCCGGCTGGTGGTGGTTGATGGGGGGGTATTGATTGATGCATCGGGCCAACCGGTTCAGCTAATCGACGAACAGACCCTCCGACCTGTCATGGGGGCAGGGTTTGTTTACGAAACGACGACCAGTGATGGCGATGACCTGCAAACGATCTTCGTGGACAGGGAGGGAATGGAGCTTCAGGAGCGGGGAGGCAGCTACTATCGCGTCAATGAAGAGGGTCAACCCATTGACGATGAAGGCTATCTCATCAATGAAGATGGGTATCGACTCGTCGAAGACCAGGAGAATGATGAAAGCCTCGCTGATGTGGATGGCGATGAGGACCATGACTTTGTCGACGCCAATGGACTGCGCATCGACCATCAGGGCTTTTACTTGAGTGACTCCTCAGATGCTGCCTTCAGGATCAATTTAGCTGGTGAGCGTGTGAATGATTCCGGAAACCGGCTGGATGACCAAAATCATCCCGTCGATTTCCGTGGCTGGTGGATTCGTGAGGACGGGTTGTTGACCACCTTGGTGGAGGGTGTGGAGCAGCTCTTGAATCAAGTGGGTGAGATCCGGGCGGTTGAAGACCTTTCCGGACAGATATATCACGTCTTCCGGGTGGATGCTGAGACTGGAGCCCTGGTAGAATCAAAACCTGGTCACGTCTTCAACGCCTCCGGCGATGAACTTTCCGTTGATGTGCTTGGGACGCTTTATCTGACGGATCTTTACGGTAATCGAGTCAGCGATCTTGGCTATCTGCTGGACGATGAGGGGCGGTTGATCAATCGCCACGGTGAATGGATTGACTTGTATGGACAACTGGTGGTAGGGGCGGCATCGGCCATCAGTGACGCGACCATCATAGGAACGAGTCAGGAAGTGATGGATCCGGTTAATGATATCCAATTACCTGTTCTTGGTGATGCCGTGTCGGTAGTGGCCTCACCGGCCGTGCTGAGTCTGACAGCCCCCGAGGCAACAGGTGTTTATGTCGGTCTGCCCGATGCTCTGAGTGGGGGAGTCGTGGAGGCATCGCATGAGGGCATCATCACGATCCGAGGCGAGGCCGATATAGAAGTGCACGGTATGCTGGGTGGTATGGATGATAGAAATCAGGCCGTCCGTATCAATCCGTTGGGGGATGATCTTTTACCCGGTCCTATTGAGTTACTTGGTGATGTCTATTTCCGCTCTGATGCCTCGGTTTATGCGCAGGATCTGATCGATATTCGTGGAACGCATGTTTGGGTTCAGGATGAGACGGTGATCCGGGCCCTAAACGAGTTCTCCCACGTCCAAGTCATCGCTGAGGGAGAAGGTGACGATCGCAACGGCACCATTTACATCGATCGCAGTGAATTGTATTTCTTCCGAGCTCTGGTCGCAGCCATGGGAAGTGTTCATCTTGACGGAGGTAATATCGGGGTGTTTGGTACGGTCTCAGTTGAAGGCGATCGGCAGACCGATCAAGGGGAGGGGGAGCACCTGTCGCTTCTCTCGATGGTTGCTCGTGGGGATATTCTGGTCACTGGTGAGGTCTTGTCCCATGGCCACATCCGACTCCAGGCAGGCGACGGCAATCCTGAGGGATCTCTGGTTGTATCGGCTGAAGGGAGACTCAGTGCCGGTTATCTCTCTGAAAATGCTGCCGATGTGACATTGGATGCCGCCAATCAGGTGCGATTGTTGGCCTATGATGATCCTTCCAATGACGATCTTCAATTTGCTCCAGCCCAATGGAGTCAGGAACTGGTGGCTGTGGAGAAAATTGTTGGGCATCGTCGAGTGGAGAATGGTTTTGTTCTCCGCCCTGTTGTTCACTGGATTCCCACCATCACCACTGAGCCGGTTGACTATGTTTCGGTCAAGGTGGGGAGTGAATTTGGTACCATCGAAATTAAGCTTGAGCAGGATGGTTATTGGAATCCTGAAACCAACACCTTCAGGGAATACTTTATTGAAGGTGCTGAGGATGAAGGGGGTGATTACCTGCGTTCGAACCTCAGTTGGCCTGGCAAGCGGCCAGAGGGATTTGACATGAGTAGCCTCTTCGTTCCAACCCTTGATGGCATCGGGAAGATTCGGATTAATCAACTCACACAATCGTTGCAAGAACTCTACCTGGGGGCCATTGAGTATACCATCAACCGATGGGATCCGACTCAACTAACCATACCTTCCTTCGGTGAAGACGATATGCAGTTCGATCAAGCCCTTGGCACAATGACTCCTAATGTGTTGATCGGAGAGACGGTGATCATGAGTGAATTGGGCGCTGAGATGATGGCGAGTGGCTTGAATGCCAGAGCCTTTGACCCTGAAAACAGTGTTTATCAGATTGGTCAGTGGCGACTTGACCTCAAGCAGGATCAGTTAAACCTCACCCCATATGTGGGCAACATTACCGTTCATACTGTCCTGGATTGGCTCCAGAATCCGGATCTCCAAGAAGTCGTCTACAGGGAGTGGGTTGATTTGACCGACAGTGAACGCCTGACGGCAATCCTCAACGGTACCGGGTATCAAAAACTGTTTGACGTTTCGTTTCTGAGTGGATTCAAGAAAACGAACCGGCAGAGCAGTGGCGTTTCGGTAGCTAGCTCCCTCTTAAGTCAGTTTGACTATCTGAATCAAACAAGCATGGAGGAGTTGATGGGGAGGAATGACATTGCATTGGCTCAGGATGTCAGACTGTCCTTTGAAGATCCTACTCTAGGAACCCAGATCAATCTGGGTCAGGCTACGGTGGCAGATAGCGGTTTGAGTGCGGCTTCCTTCATGCGTGATGGACTCACCTTTGATGGCATCTTATACACTGATGCCACAACGCAAGAAACCACTTTTGTGCCGGGAGTTGCCGTAAACGGGCTCTTTCAGCTGACTCCCCTTGAGATACCTAATACAAGCTTGAACGTGCAGGTTGAGGAAACGGCTCAATACAAGCACTACTTCGATTTTTGGTTTGCCGATATAGACGTTGCCCCAGAAGTCATAGATGCAGAGGGTTTTGCCAAAGATGCAACCATCCGCGCCGAGCTATTTAATCATACCTTAGTGCCTGCCGATACCCGACTTGAAGGCTGGGATGAGATGACTCCTGCCCAAAGGCGAGCAGTAACGTTCATTGCCGGGATTGATTACAACGCGGGTTATGCCATGCCAGCCAGCCCCGACTACATTGCTAGTCCAACCGAACGAGCTGATAGGATTCTTATCGATGCGGGATATGAAAAAGTATACTCCGTCGACGATGGGCGAGGGTTCATCAATCGAACCTATGAGGGCATTCCGACGCGGCAATTGTGGGAACCAGAGAGCGTAAATGATGCAAGAGCCATTCGCCAAACCACCCTTGATGACGGCACTGAAATCTATCTGAGGGTCGCAGCCGGCTGGTGGGACAGCTACAAGGTGACTGCCTTGGGTGCCGATGACACCGCTGAGGATACCAAACATCTGCAGTTCATCATGAACGAAGCACCTTATGATGAATTGGTTGGTGGCAGACGCTATGTCGCTGATCTTTACTATGATCAGGAGTGGACCAAATATGTCGAAACTGCGGAGCCTTCGTCGCCTGAGGTAGGTGATCCCTGGTACTCTGATGATTACGATAATGCCGATGGGAGATACGTGGTATCTCTCATGGACGGTACGGCCAAAGAGCAAATCAGCATCAACGATGGCCGGGAATCTCCGGAATATGTCAACCCTTACCTCTATATCCTCATAGATAGTCCGCAACTGCTGACAACGGCCATTGGCTACTATCCCAATTTGGTGGATTCGATCATCGCTCCGAAGGCTGCAAGCCCAAGTCTCTCGCTGGCTGGTGAAGCATCATTTGTCTTCAATGCCGAGGTTGATGGTGGATTAAGTAATCTTGAGACCCTACTGCGGCTCTATTCTCAGATGGACCATTCCATCCAACTCGACTGGGACCCTGAATGGAATCTTGGCAGCAAAGGGAGTGTTAATAGTTCTGGAAATCTCTATTACGCCAGTGGTGGCGAACAGCCGGTCTACAATGGGGTGCATATCAATGAACTCGTGGATTCCGTTGCTCAAGGTAATGCGGAGCAAATAAATCGCGGGGAAATCGGGGAGACAGTCGACCCTGAATTCATTGATGCCTTTGAAGGAGGCAATTGGCTCCCAGGGGTTGACCTGAATGACAATCAGGTTTTCGCACAAGCTCTCCCCGGAAGCAACAGCTGGCTGCTGGCGGTTGCCGAGCCAGGAAGCACGCTTGAACTGCTGGAAACCATTGAAGGAAGGTACCTTGAGGTAGGTAAGTATAAAGAGTTTCTTGGAAGGGCCCATCAATACTGGGCAGTATATGGTGATGCGGACACCTGGCAGGAGTGGAGGGATGCGGCAGAAGTTTACGAAGATCCGCTTGGTGGCCAGACCTGGGATCTTGTTTCCATTAACGATCCCGCTGAGCAACAGATTGTGGAACAAATTTTGGTAAATGTTTTCGATGCCAATCAACAGATCTGGATAGGTGGACAAAATGTGAATTCAAATGACGAGGGGTGGAGTTTTAAATGGGTAGATGGTACCTCAGTGTCCTCTGCCTCGGGTTCTTGGAATAACTTTGCCAGTGGTGAGCCCAACAATTTTACCCACACCAATGAGGCAACCCCTTCCAATTTCCCAGATGAAGATGTCTTGGTGATTTACCTTAATGGTTTGTGGAATGACCAAAATGAGATGAATACCTGGGAAACGGGAGTCGGTGGAGCCATTTGGGAGCGGGAACCTGGTTGGTCTGACGACAAGTATATTGCACATGAGACTTTAGTTGATGAAATTTATCGCCTCAAAACCAGATGGGAAGCCATCAAGGATGTTCGAACCGCTGCCACCTATCTCGCATTTACAGAGGCTCACGACATCAACGACTTGAGGCCATATTATGAAACCCGGGAATCGATGGTGCCTGTCATCAAGATGGAACAGGTCACTCACTGGGAGTATTTGCCTGTTTATCAGAGGCAGTGGGGGCTTCAAACGGTGACTTTTGACAATGTGGATCCTTTTGATCTCTCGATTCGTGATATGGCGACCGTCACTGCCACTGGAGATGTCAGCATCCAGGGACAAACAGCCGACATTCAGACCAGCATCGAGGCAGGGGAACAGGTTAGTGTCATTGAAATTATCGCAGAAAATGGGGATCTGCTTATCGGTAGGGATATGCCCGAAGGCATCGGGTTTGAAGATGTGGTGAAACTCATCGCATCAGAAATCAAACTGTCAGCTTCAGCCGGTGATATCATCATGGGGTCCAACGCGATCCTGACAACGCCTTCGCTGGCTACCGAGGCAACCGGTGAATCGCGCCTTCAGGCTCAACTGAATGTTGCCGGTGATTTTGCCCTGATCGATCAAAGTGAACGACTCATCATCCAGCGGCTTGAAGTGCTTGATGGTGATATTTCCATTCAATCCTCTGGCGATGTGGATGCTGTGGAGATTCGACTGATCAATGACTGGAGGATGACCCAGAGTCCGTCCGATGAGAGTGCTCTCGATGAATCGATGGGCATTCCCAACCAGATCCATATCAACTCCGAGGGCGAACTCACCGTTGGCTTGGTGACCGGCGGTCTTTACGCTGAAAACGAGGCCCAGGCCCAGGCTTTGCGCATGCAGATGGTTAATGATCTTCTGGGAAGTATTGACCTGAATGCCATCGACATGAGCGTTTTGGGATTAGATCCATCAACGACCCTTTCTGATGAGCTTCTAGTCCCAAGCCTCAGCGATGAAGGGGTGCCGCTCATTGACGCTGATGATCAACTCATCCGTGTGATCGAACTGGGACTGCTGCAGTGGCAGGCGTTCCAACGGATTTATGATGGGGGATTCCTGCATGATGAGAACGATCTGGCCTTGGTTGATGCCCGTATTCTCGCCCTTGGACTCACTCAGGTGTTCACCGATTTGGATATTTCCGGCGCCAATCCTGATGAGCCCATGGGGCGTCAAAGCGAATGGGATCACCTACTGGCCCTGACCAGTCCGCTTCAGTCTTTTGTGAAACTAACCCTTGAGGCTGACATCATCCAATCGAGTCACTCAGGTGATTCAAAAGCCGATGTGGTGGGCGGCTCGATCACCCTCATTGCCAAGACCCAAATCAATGGTCTTGAAACGGCTGTCAGGGAATTTGAATCCATCACCACTCCGGGTGATGTTCTCGGGCTTAAGGACATGACTGCCGTTGGACAGATTAATCCCGGTGCTACCATTCAGTACTTCAACGTTGGTGGGCATATGGATTTGGTTTCAGAAGACGCCTTGGTTCTATGGGGTAGTGGTTCTGCCGGAGGCAATATTCAAATGATATCCGAGCGATCGGAGATTTTCATCCATGCGCCTTCAGTTCTTTCCGAGATCGCTTTCCAGTCGCCGGGTACAGGAGCTAGGGCTCAGGTTTCGGAGGCTGCTTCCCCATCCCTTGTCGCAGGTGGAACCTTGAGTCTGGAAGCGGCAAGCAACGTGACCATCGTGGGAGACATTCATGCTGTGGGTGCTTTTAAAGCCTACGCGGGCAACAGTATCTCTAGCCTTGGGCAGCGGGTTGAACTACAAGTAGGCTCCATCGATCTGGATGCCAGGGCAACGGTCGCTTTGGGTGGTGACCTGACCGGTCTGTCGAGTGCTCAGCTTGCATCTGACACGGCGGTGAACTTGCACGGTGAGATGCCCGGCTTGAGAGGATTTGTTGTGACCACGCCTGGGGTCGCTTCCTTGAATGAGCAACTAAAGCAATTGAATCAAAGCATCCAGTCGAGCCAACAGTATTTGACCGAAATACAACAATTGGAGTCGAGGTTAGAAACCTTGGAACTCGGGGGGAATGATCTACTCAATCGATTCGACGCCATCACCATGAACCAACTGTTGATGGCCCCTGCAGCGCTTCAACTAGCGCAGGTGTTGGGTCAAGTCAAACCCCTGCTGGAACTTTTCGAAGCCCATACATTGCTTCCAACCAGTATTGCTGATTTCGATGAGTTCAAAAACATCGATTACACCAGGTTGGAGTCACTTCGGGTCGATCTGGAAGCCACAAGGAATTTACTGGAATCTGCACAAACTCAATTGATGCAAGTGAATGATTCCCTGGAACGGTTGGGGCTTGAGGAATTGACACTGAGCCTGGCTAATGAGGAGTCTCAGCGAACTGAGGTGCTGGCAGAAATTGGCACCTTAAAAAATCAACTCAGCTTACTGGACAAGGATGTAGCTTCCCTGCGCGAGGTGGATGAACTTAATGGTGTCATTAACTCCCTGAGCTCGAGTCTGGATGTGGCTTCCAATTTGAACGATGTCCAGGCCGCCCTTACCGGTGTTTCAGGTGACCTCATCAGTATCGAGGGTTCCATGACCGACATCATGAGCAACTACCCCGCCTTTGATGGTTTGGCCATTGAAGACCTTACCATTAAGCAAAGCCTGGTAGCCATCGGACCAACCATTACCCTTGCAGATGGTTATGATGCATTAACCTTGACCGAATACGGTGATTTCTACAGTCCGGGGATGGATTATGGAAGCAGCCTGACAGGGTCAATTGGCGGCTTGACCGTCCTGACGGATGTTTCGGCCCAACTGGTTGATCCGATTATCAGCGGATCCATAGAGTTGCCTGAATCGTGGTTTGGGGAGAATGCCGATCCTGACTATATGCTCTATTCAATCAGTTATAAGGATCTCAATGAGGATTATAACTTTGTCGATGCGAAGAGTTATTATGGATCGTTCGATTTTTACACGGGTGACCAAATTAAGGTTGTCTCTTATCCGCCAATGATGACTGGGCAGGTGGACTCCTACGACGGTGCCAATATTTCAACCCCCGCCAAGGTGGCCGTTGGTGACGCCACTGTCCTGGCCAGCATCGTTAAGGATCAAACCCTGGTGTTCGTGCATTCCGGAGGATTGATCTTAGGGGTAAGTGGGCTCGAAGCTTTGCCTAAAGACTCGCTGGTTCTGTTGGGGGATGCGACCGTTGTTGGGGATAATCTATACCCTGGTTCAGAGGCGGATTTAAGCGTGCCGGCGAGTGCTCTTGAATCGCTTCAGACCATGCAACTAGAGCGTGAGGAACTTATTAATCATCGGGATTCACTGCAGACTCTTGAGGCCGCCATTGAGGAACGAGATCAGCTAAATCAATTACTGCTCCAGAAAAAGGCGGTTGAGATTACCATTGAAGCGCATGAAACCGAAGCCCAGGCAATCGAGGATCGAATCGATAGCCTTCACGCCAATTTGCTGTCTGGTCAAAAGGTTCAAGGTAACCTTCAACTCGAGAGAGATATCTTGATTAAGCAAACTATCCCACAGTATGAGGTCGCCATTGCCGACATTCAGGCAATGATCGATCCCATCATTCAAAGTGAACAGTCACTGATTGATAGGCTCGCCGCGATTCAAACTCAAAAAATTACCGAGCAGCAGGATTTAGTCTCTGGATTGATTCAGAAACAAGCCAGTGAATCGGATTGGATGTTGGCACTTAATCGCCTGTCACTTGAGCAGCACCATCTTGAGCAGCAGCAGAGGGTTGAGAGCCTGCGAGACGAACTGGAAATGTCCAAGTCTCATGCTGAAACGTTGCGTCAGGAAATCGACCTTTTGGCTGATTCCCGCGACCTGCTGGAAAAACAACTTATTGAGATTGGCGGGGGTCTCCAATCGATATCGGTTCAGGTGCGGGAGTCCGCCTCTGATCCTCAGTCGCGAGCCTCATCTGATGACCTTAACCTTCTTGGCCAAGTGCAGCAGGATGTTTTGACCGGACTGTATGAGTATCAAATTCAGGGCACCGATCAGATCATCTATCGCGCGCTCAATGGAAGCCCAGATAATGCCAATGACGACATCTGGTTCAGTTGGTTCGGTGCCCTGGCCGAAGGATTTTACGCGTTTGATGGCACTCTCCAGCTGAGTGTCCTTGTTGGTCAAATGACCCATGAACGGCTGGAAGTCAGGCAAAAGACTCCCGATCTCAACCAGGCCGAGAATCAGGCAGAGACCGAGGTGGAGGTCGAGCTGCACGTCATCACTCCTGTTTACAGCGTTCAGTCCTTCGATTTGGTCTTCCTCAAGCCTGAAGCTGACCTGGATCCTTCGGATGAATCAGAGCAGATCTTCGTGAAAGTGGACGCATGGCTCTCTTCTCTTGGTCTCGGGGAGGTTGATTCCATGGTGGCTCTTCAAACGGCGGTCAACGCGCTGGTTTCACATGTGCGCTCTTCCTACGTTGTTTTCCCTCCTGCTGATGATTCAACGACCTTCGAATCCTACGCCGGTAATATGACGATCCCTGTTTCTCTGGGAGAAAGCTTCGAGGATATGCCAACTGGAAGCTTGCCGTTTCCTCGTTACGAAGAATCCGATGAAGTTGTGACGCTCGACTACACCGAGGGTGTCATGCAGGGCCGCGCCAGCTTGGGCTACATGAGACCCCACCTGACTCCGCTTGAGCAAATGCCGATAAGGCAAGAGGCCGGCGATTTGGCTGGGAGCGTTGATGATGGCTTGGTTGAAGCTCTTAACAGAGTTGATGAATTTTATCTCAATGCCGAGGCAGGTCTTGTTGATGCTACTCCGGTGGTGCCTGTTTTGAAGACCGCTCAAACTGGGGTGTTTGTCCTGAGCACCGTGATCGAGGTGACACAACTTGCCCCAGGTTTGTTTGATTACGCAGCTGTTCCAAGATTGGTAGCCGCCAGCAAGGTGATCGAGGTGCAGGCCTCCAATTCCTTGCTAGGAATGGATTCCCTGAAACATTTGGTTTCATTGGATATTATTTTAGAAGCGGGAAATGACTTCATGATGGAATCCGTTCTGGGTGCCCAGAACACGGCGCGAGTTATTGTCGGTGGAGATGGTGATTTGATTTTAGGTAGGCAGGGCTTGAGGGCTGATCATATTTACCTGCAAGCGGCAAATGGTCTTATCGATGGCCCAGAAGTGTTAGTTGATACCCCCCGACTGAGTCTCAGCGCCATGAAAGGGGTTAGCCTTGATTTCCACGGAGTCGATACGCACTACACCAACTTGTTGCCTGAAGCGGGAAGCTTGGAATATGCCTATGCGAATGGGGAGGTGACTCTCATGGAAGCAAAGGTTTCCGGGGATCTCGCCATTCAAGCCACAAGCATGTTGAGGCTTGAGCTTTTTGAGGGAGAAGACCTTTCAGTCACAGGTTTGGCTGGGTTGATGGTGGGAGATGTTTCTGCCAAGACCATGCAAGTCCGCGTCCATGGAGATGTCATGCGTCTCCCTGATGCCCTGAGTGGACTGACTGTCGACCAACTGGAGATTGAGGCTGGAGGCTACTATGACGAATCGATTCAAAGAGACAATACCAATGCGGTCATTCATTCCAGCCTTAATGAGATCATCGATGATTCCTATCTATTCCATCCGCAACAGGGGTATCAACTGAAGATTGCCCAAGACATCATCATCGATCGGGAACTCATTGTTGGTTCGGATCTTGATTTTGAAGCTCGCAACATCCTTTTCACAGATAAAGGACGCATATCCGCCGTCAACGGAGCCACCGTCACCCTCAAGGCCAATAACGTGATTGACCTGGGCGACCAATTGTCTGGAAACGCAGTTTGGTCGGGTTCAACCCTTACTTTGAATTCCCCGACGATTATCGGGAATGCTTCCAGTTACCTTCAGGGGCAAGCGGTTGAGGTCATGACTGACTCAGATGTGTCGCTTTGGCTCGAGGTCGACCAGCTGTCAGCTAATTTGAAAAACAAGGGAGATCTCACGGTTCACTCCACTGGTGATCTGGAGCTGTTGGATGTCGATATCATGAATGGTAGCCTGAAGGTGGAGAGCACTGGCCAACTCCTCCTGAGTGATGTGCGTCTGTGGGCCGACCGTTTTGACGCACTGGTGTCGCTAGAGGGAGTTGAAGGAGTTGCCATCACCCAGCTTGAAATGGGTCAAAAAGTTCAGTTTCAATCGTCCCAACTCATGAATCATCAGGTCGAGCCTCCGATCCCCCTCCCTGATCCTTGTCCGGAAATGGACCTCACCGGAGAGGTTTACGCATCAAAGCCAACCAACATTCCATTTATCGCCGGGGGATTCATGCTAGCACAAGTGGACAAGGGCAGGGGGCAGATATCTCAAATGGCCGGTTTTGACATGGTTGATGATCCGTATTTTGATCCGAATAAGGTGACCTGGCAATTTGACTCTCAGCTTGTCTTGACCGATTACAATTCGCCTACTTCCGAGAGCTCTGGATTTGAATTGTATGAACCCTCATCATCCGAACCTGTGGTCATCGAATTCCTATACAATAACGTTCCCCTTGCCAGTGGGCACGTTGATTTCATCAAGGTAGAGGTTGGTCATAGCCAAGTCTCCGCCGCAACCGGTCAAATACAGGTGACCCTAATTGAACCTGGCGAAGATAAGCGTTTCTATCAAGACATCATGACACACACCAATGGTTCAGGTTTGATGCTCTTTGAGGTTTCCTCCTTCAATCCCACCGAAATCAATGGTGTGTTGAATAGCTCGGCAACCCTTTTCATTGAAGCATGTGATACCATGGAGCCTGGTTCTTGAGATCGGCTTTCGTCCCTCATTTTTGCCTTTTTGCATGGTTCTTCTCATCAACGCTCCACAGGGGGGGATCTGGGACTGGTTTTGATCCCTTTTATCAAACTTCTAGAAAGACCGCCAATCAGCAGCTGACGAGTTTCTTAGGCGTCTTGCCAAGTCATTTTCGGTTTGAAACAACCCGATGGAGCTGAGGATTTTCTGGTCCGGATGCGACGAACCATCCACCCCAGTATGCTGTCATGCACCCTGGGGTGGAAGGTGCTCAAATGCAACTGCTCCAAAGGCAATGAGGATAGGGTGCATCCAGTTTTTTTATTTAGGGAAGGGGGCTTTCACCGAACCATTGCAGATACAGAAAAATACTTTTCTATTGACCATTTATTGAGAAAGCATATCTGTTTTGTCTGTTTTCATTATGGTAAAGGTTGGTTGCAATTTGTATAGTGTTCTCTTTCAACGATTTGTGGCGCTCTTTGTTTTAGGCTCCACGGTCTGCGCTCAGGAAGTCAACCGTGAATTGACTTTGGAAGATTATCTGGATGAGGTGCTGGATGCCAATGATCGGATCCAAATCGCCGTCCTTCAAACCGAGATCGGTCTGCGCAGGCGTGATGCGGAGGGTACTCTTTATCATCCGGAGTTGGTCATTAACGGGCAATACCAGGACATGTCTCGCCCCAACACCGCTCAGCAGGAGCGATCGCTTTCTGGACTTGCTGAGTTTGATCAGCAAAGCCAACTATACTCCACCGGCGTTGAATCCATGATCCCGGGTGGTGGGCGCGTTCGGCTTGGTTACTCAGTCAATCGACTGAAAAATAATCTGCAGGGGACTTCCTCCATTTTCGGTACCGCCCGTCCACCAGGGTCTGAGTACGTTACCTTCACGGGAGTCTCTCTAGTCCAGCCTCTGCTCAAGAATGCCTGGGGGGCGGAACTCACGCCTCTCCGTATAGCTGCTCAAGAGTCATTCATTGCCTTCCAGGGATACCGCCGTGAGCTGATGCGTGTGATAACTCAGGCTGAGACCCTCTACTGGGACCTTTACTACGCTCAGCAGCGTGTGGATTTCCTCGACGAAAGCGTTGCCACAACTGGCAAGCTCCTGGCTGATACCAAGGTCAAGCAAACCGTTGGTAGCGCCTCACCTCTAGAGGTCTTGGAGGTTGAATCAGCCCTTGCCCAAAGGCAGGCACAGCTCCTGGATGCTCAACAGGCCGTCATCGCAAACATGAATCGATTGCTGAGCCTCAGTGCCAGCGACCGCCAAAGTGCTGAGCAACAGGTGGTGGTCGTTGATAGTCCTAATTTGAGCCCGATTGGCGACTATACCTACCTTGCTGCTCAGAACAACGCGCGGCAATGGAACCCCGACCTTGCCGCTCAGAATCGAGAAATCCTCAAGCAGAAGATCCGGCTCAATTATGCCAGGAACCAGCGTCACCCAGAATTAAACCTGACCAGTGATTACGGTTTCAATGGTTTGGGTAATTCTCCCGGGACTTCCTTTGACGACGTGTCAAACGGTGATTTTGCAACCTGGTCGGTAGGCATTGAGCTACGGCTGCCATTGGATGGCGGCATCCGGTCCAAAAAACAATTAGAGGCTGTGACCTTGGAGGTTCAGCAAGCTGAGTTAGCCCTTGAGTCGATGGAGACGGAGGTGTCGACCGGTATTTCCGCGGCCCTGCACAACATGAAGAGTACCTACTCAAGCGTGGGTAATCACGACAAGGTTGTTGAGTTCTACACCAACTTGCTTAACACGCAACTGGAGCGCCTTGACGTGGGGACCGTCGACAATCAGCAAGTCCTCGAGACAGAAGAGGATTTGCTTGAAGCAAAAATCCAATCACTCATGGCAAAGATTCTCTTCCGGCAGGCTGTGCTTCAATATCACTCTCTTTGCGGCACAGTCCTGAAGGAACGCAATCTGGAACTTACTCAGGACCTTCTGGCACAACAAACTCAATCGTTGGTAGAATTGGGAGGTATCAGTCCCAGTGATTTTGATAAATATCGATTGAAGCTCAGCCGATTTCAGCGGCTTGGCATCCAAGAAAAGGCTCAGTAGAGCTTCCAACCCTCATGACAAAAGCCATACCCAATCACCTCATGAAGGCCAACAGGAGGCTAGCTCTCACATTGCAATGGGGCCAATGCTGTTTGCTTTGTTTGTCCTGGCTTTGGCTCGGAAGTGCCATGGCCCAGGAAGGAGAATGGTTTGAGGGCATTACTCATCCAATCATGGACTCCACCCTCGGATCTCCCAATGACGGCGTCATCGGTAATCGGTATTTCGAGGAGGGGGATGCGGTCAAGCAAGGTGAGGTGATCATTGAGTTGGCTACTGAGATCGAAAAGCTGGATGTCGAGCGGCGTCGTGTCGCCATGAACTTGGCGCAAAAAGAATGGGATCGTCTGCGGCAATTGGCCGAAAAGACCAACTCGGTGAGTGCAGAACGCCTGGAAACCTCTGAAGGCAGTTATAAGATTGCCAAGGCGGATTATGAATTGGCCAGAGCCAGGCTGAAAGATCGCCAGGTCATTGCCCCTTTTTCAGGTGTCATTGCCGATTTTTTGGATCATGAAATCGGTGAAGGAACCAAGGTGGGCAATCCCATCGCTCGTTTGGTGGATACAAGCCGCATTCTGCTGGTCTGCAACGTACCATTTGAAGAAGCAGGGCAACTGATCAAAGGGCAACGATTGCCGATCAAAGGAGCCTATCAAGATCCAAACAAGCTGACCGAGGGCGAAATTATTTTTCTTTCTCCAGTGGTGGATGCTGCCAGTGGTTTATTACGCATCAAACTTGTTGTGGAGAACCCCCAGCAGTTGATCAAGCCCGGTGTGATGGCATTGATTCAACTCCAGAAGTAGTCAAGGACCTCATATGGCAGCACCGCAATCGGGAGATCCCCAGCCTAATCATTTGGAAGAAGACGTTTCCTTTGCTTCCATGGCCAAGGAGTTGGAAGCTCTGGCTAATTGGCAGGGAAGTATGGTCGACTTCTGGGGACGTTATGCAGCCCTGACAGGCGGGCTTTGCCGGGCTTCGGTCATGGTCATCGCTTTCAAACCCGCGGCAGAAGCTTCCGGATGGAAGCGCTTGACGCAATGGGAGACCACGGCTGAGAACAGTCAGCAAAAAGCCTTGTTCCGCGGGCAGATTGCCAAGCATGTGGATCACTGTTCGCGTGAAGGTTCCTTGCTGAGGGCACTCCATCAAGCCGAGTCACACGTCGATTCGCAAGCCGAGTCACAGGTCGAACCATTGGACTATGTCATGGGGCTGACTTTGCCGCTTCGCCAGACACGCGATACCTTTGTCGCCTTGGTCTTGCTGGAGGACTGCTCTCTTGAGCGTGCTCGCGAGGCTCAGCTCAGATTGCAGATTGTGGCCGAAATACCAAACCAGCTCCTCTTGCGCCAGACTGCCTCCAAAGCACAGGGAGACACACTTAAGGTGGCCAATACCCTGGACTTGGTTGGTAAGGTATCCCAGGAAAGCCAGTTTGTGCCGGCGGTCATGACCTTTTGCAATGCCTTGGCCGCCCGTTTTCAGTGTGACCGAGTCAGCCTCGGCTGGCTGGAGGGTGATGGCATCAAGCTCCGTGCGATGAGCCATACCGAGCGCTTTGATCGCAAGATGGAAGTCATCCAGCTTCTTGAGGCCGCCATGGAAGAGTCGCTGGATCAGGATGATACCATCCTGCACCCAACCACTGAAACCCACGGACCTCTTAGTAGGGACCACGCCCAATATGCTCGCAGTTCCGATCTGCCACACCTTTGCTCCGTTCCCCTGCATCAGGGTGATACCATCGTTGGGGTGGTGACCTTCGAGCGACTGGCCAGGCCCTTTGATCCTGCTGAAGTACCTTCGATGCAGCTGCCCTGCGAATTATTGAGCTATCGACTCCGGGACCTCAAGCGGCAGGATCGATGGCTTGGCGCACGGGTGACTGACGTGCTTGGGGACCTGGGCGGCAAGTTAGTAGGCCCGCAGCACACCTTGAGTAAACTCCTTGCTATCCTGGTGCTGGTAGGAGTGCTGATGATGCTCTTGATCCGCGTACCCTACCGTGTGGAAGCAAATTTTATCCTCAAGAGTGACGAAGTGTTTTATCAGTCGGTGCCTTTTGATAGCTACATCAAGGAGGTGTTTCTGGAATCAGGCGACAACGTGGCCCAGGGTGATGCGCTTCTCAAGCTGGACACCGATAACCTGGAACTTGAGTTATCCTCGGTCACTGCCGATTTGAATCGGTTCAAGCGAGAAGCTGAAAAGGCGCGCGCTGCCAGGGCCCTGGCCGACATGCGAGTGTCCGAGGCACTGGTTGCTCAACAGCAGGCAAGGCTCGAGTTGGTCCAATGGCGTATCGGGCAGGCGACGCTGAGGTCCCCCATGGACGGCATCATGGTTGAGGGAGACTTAAAAGAGCGACTGGGGGCTCCGGTCAACGAAGGAGAAGTCCTCTTTCGTATTGCCCGCATTGACCGTCTCTACGTCGAGGCTGAAGCCAATGAGCGGGACATCGATGATGTGTTGATGGCTAGCGAGGGCGAAATTGCCTTCCTGAGCCAGCCAGAAAGGAAATACCCCATTCGCATCAATCGGGTTGAACCCTCTGCGGTTTCCAAGACCAGTGAAAATGTCTTCTTGATCCGCACGGAATTTCTGGAGTCTCCAGAGACCTGGTTTCGCCCCGGGATGAGTGGGGTGGCCAAACTGGATGTAGGCCGGCGTAGTTTGTTCTATATTTTTACCCATCGCACGATTGATTTTCTCAGGATGTTTTTCTGGTGGTAGGCCATGGCACAGGATTTACACACCTTCAGCGAATCTTGGCATCGGGTGGCCAACCAGCGCATCCATTTGCGTTCCAACGTGCGGGTGCGGCGCCAGCATTATCGTGGCGAACGCTGGTATGTGCTGGAAAACCCGCTCAATAACCAATATTTCCGATTACGCCCTGAGGCTTACGAGTTCATCGCTCGCCTACGCCCTGATCAGACGGTTGAGCAGGTTTGGCATGCTTGCCTAGAGTCCAATCCTGAGCACACCCCGGGTCAAGATGCGGTCATTCGCCTGCTTTCCCAACTTTACCTCTCAGGGTTGCTTCATTATGAAAATCCTGAGGATAGCGCTGAATTATTCCGGCGCTTTGAGAAACGGCGTCAGCGGGAGCTTAAATCAAAGTTCCTTAACCTGATGTTCATCCGGTTTCCTCTCCTGGATCCGGACCGTTTCCTCAAGCGCATGCTGCCTCTGGTGGGCCCCCTGATCAGCCCTTTTGGCTTTGTGATCTGGCTCCTGACGGTGGGGACTGCCCTCAAGTTAGTGCTGGACTATTTTCCCTCTCTCAAGGATGAGTCGCAGGCCATCCTCGCGCCTGGAAATCTTGGGTGGCTCTATCTCGGGCTCGTCATTCTCAAAGTCCTGCACGAGTTTGGGCATGCCTTCTTTTGCCGCAAATTCGGAGGAGAGGTGCATGTCATGGGTGTCATGCTCATGATCTTTACCCCCATCCCCTATGTGGATGCCACCTCAAGCTGGGGGTTCTCCAGCCGTTGGCGTCGTGCCCTAGTTGGGTTGGCTGGTATGATGGTCGAGGTGTTTGTGGCAGCCTTGGCTACTTTTGTATGGGCCAATACCGGAGCTGGGCTGGTTCATAACCTGGCCTACAACATGATGTTCATTGCCTCGGTATCGACCGTGCTCTTCAATCTGAACCCATTGCTGCGATTTGATGGCTACTACATCCTGTGTGATCTGCTGAACTACCCCAATTTGCACCAGCATTCGGCAGCGCAGCTCAAGCATTCGGTCAAACGCCATGCCTATGGGGTGGTTCAATCACAAAGTCCCGTGGATGCCAAAAAGGAGAAAGCCCTGCTGGGTACTTTTGGTATCTTGAGCCACATCTACCGTATCATTGTGTTTACGGGCATATTATTGTTTGTGGCTGATCGATTTCTCTTGCTTGGTCTCATCATGGTCGCCATTTGCTTGGTCTCCTGGATTGTGGTGCCTCTGGGCAAGTGGGGCTATTACCTGCTTGCTGACCCGGAACTGGATCGTGTCCGCATGAGGGCCATCTCGGTGAGCCTTGGTTTTCTCGCTTTACTGTTGGGTTTCCTGCAGCTGATTCCTTTGCCCCATCGTTTCAGGGCCTCCGGGGTGGTTGAGGCTGTTGATTGGACCGAATTGGTGACACAAACCGATGGGCAGGTGATCGAAGTCATGGCTGAGCCCGGTAGCACCGTGGCCAAGGGAGCGCCTCTGCTGAGGATGGCCAACCCTGAACTGGTGCTAGAGCTGCAGCGAACTCAAGCTCGGCTCGAAGAGGTGCAACTCCGACTTCTGCAGGCCTTGAATGAAGACGAGGCTGATGTCAAACCCCTGGTTTTTCAGAAGGAGTCGGCCCAAGAAAACCTGGAGCTTCTTGAACGCCGCAGGCAGGCTTTGGTGGTGCATGCTCCGATGGATGGCATCTGGGTGGCTCCGGATGTGGAACAGTTGGTTGGGCGCTGGCTTATTCGGGGCGGTTCGATCGGACGTATCATCGATCCCAGCGACTTCGAATTTATTTCACCCGTGCTTCAAGATGATGCAGATCGGCTTTTCACTGACCAAATCCTGCGCACCGAGGTGCGCCTTCATGGGGTAGCCGAGGAGGCAATTCAGGTCACTTCGATGAGTATGATCCCTCTTGAAAAGCGTCAACTGCCCTCCGCTGCACTCGGATGGAGCGGGGGTGGAGATATCCCAGTGGCACCGGAAGATGAGCGTGGGTCCAGCGCAGTCGAACCCTTTTTTGAGGTGCGATCCCGTTTGGGTGAGGTGTCGCAAGCACAACTCCTACACGGCAGGTCTGGTAAGATTCGCTTTGAGATGAAGCCAGAACCCTTGCTTCCCAGATGGAACCGCAAACTGCGGCAACTCCTGCAAAGACGATACCAACTCTAGGCGCCAATGGGCCAAAAGGGCTCATCCACACGCTGTGACCAACGATTCCACCTACCGATTGCCTACCCCCAAGCCACTCCATCGAGGGCTTGATTCGGTGGTGCATGGTTGGATAGGGCATTACCAGCGGCGTCAGTCCATCGGTAGGGATCTGATGCGTGATGCTAGGCAAGTGGATAGCCTAGCCTCTAGTTTTGAGCACCTGTCGGATCACGCCTTGCGCGAAGCCTTGATGGCACACCGTTCGGTTTTCAGGCGTAAACCCTCTGCCGAGGATGAAATCCATGCCTTGGCAGCGATTCGAGAGACCGCTTTCCGGACCCTCGGTTTGAGGCCTTTTGTCGTTCAGCTAGCGGGCGCACTCGCCCTTTGCCGAGGCTATTTGGTTGAAATGGCTACGGGAGAAGGCAAGACCCTCACCGCTGGGCTGGCTGCGGTATTGATCGGCTGGAAACGCAAACCCTTCCATCTGATCACAGTTAATGACTACCTAGTGGAGCGTGATGCCCGTTGGCTTGCCTCCCTCTATGAGTTTTGTCGTATTCGAGTGGGTACTGTGGTGGGTGAGAGCAACTCAGAGCAGCGCCGAGCAGCTCATCGTTGTGATGTGACCTACACCACCAGCCGCGAGCTGCTGGCCGATCTCCTTCGAGATCAAATGAAGCAGCCACGTCAAACCCCGCGCTCAAGCACCTTGCTGGGAAAAATGCTCTCAGGGAACCAGGAGGGCAATCAGCCCGTTTTGAGAGGGATTCACACTGCCATCGTGGATGAGGCTGACAGCATCTTGATTGATGAGGCTGTGACCCCACTTATTATTTCCAGCCCCCGACCCAATCCATCCCTGAAAGAGGCCATCCACCGTGCTGAGAGCATCGCGTGTCAATTGATCAGAGAGGAGGATTACACCATCAACCCCACCTATCGGGAAGTAGAGCTGACCCGACAGGGCAAAGCCAGGGCCGCCCAACTGGCCCATGACTGGCCGGGGATCTGGCGCAGTGCCTCCCGTCGTGAGGAATTACTCAAGCAAGCCCTGGTTGCTCACAATTTTTTCGAAAAGGGCAAACAATATATCCTGCAGGACGACAAGGTGGTGATCGTGGATGAGTTTACCGGGCGTCCCATGCCTCAGCGTTCTTGGCGTCAGGGGCTGCATCAGGCCATCGAGGTCAAGGAAGGTCTGGATCCCTCCGACCCCAACGAAACGGTTGCTCGCATGAGCTTCCAGCGTTTTTTTCGATGTTTTGTCCGCCTCTCCGGAATGACAGGCACTGCGGCGGAGTCAGCTAGTGAGCTTTGGCGTATCTACGAATTGGCCACAGTCCGATTACCGCACAACAAGCCCTGCATCCGCCGTGAACAGCCCTCTGTTATCCTGCCAGACCAGGGCAGGAAGTATGATGCCATCCTCAGGGAGGTGCAGGCCTTTCACGCTGAGGGCCGCCCCATCCTGATCGGGACCCGCAGCGTGAGTGTGAGTGAGACCATTGGTCGCTTGCTCGAGCAAGCAGGCCTGCCCCATCAAATCCTTAACGCCACCCGCCTTCAAGAAGAGGCCATGATTGTGGCCAGGGCAGGGGAGCGGGGTCGCATCACGGTGGCCACCAACATGGCGGGCCGCGGCACAGACATCAAACTGGATCAAGGCGTGACCAACCTGGGAGGGCTTCATGTCATTGCCACCGAACCCCACGAATCAAGCCGAGTGGACCGACAGCTCTTTGGTCGTTCAGGACGGCAGGGTGATCCCGGCACCTGTCGCCTCTTTGCCAGTCTGGAAGATGAGCTCATGGTGCGAACCCTGCGCGGAGCCGAGCCCAGTCAGTGGAAACAAACCCTGATTCGACTCATCCCTGGCCGCCCTCTGTTTTGGCTGGCCCAGCGAGTTTCAGAACGCAGGGCCTACCGTCAACGGCTGGCCGTGCTGCGGTCCGACCGTTGGCTGGACGAATCACTCTCCTTTGCAGGGAGGTGATCCGCATGGCCCCCCTCCTTAGGTCCATCTCTGATCGAGGGTTTTACTTTGCGATCATGTCCAGACCTCAAGCTCGCACCTACTTCCAGCCCTAAACCGAGGGGGTTGCAGGGATGGGATCATATCTTCGGTGAATACTAGATGAAGGAGAATCATTTCCCAGAGGTTTTGGGTTTGGGGATTCGGGTCGATCAACTGTGTAAGGCACCAGACATCAGAATCGGGATGATCATCCATCTGATATTATTCGCTACTAATAATGATATCTTCAATTTAGATAATACTAAAATCACGAAGCGCGGATGCGGTTTGGATACGGTCAAAACAATTGTAAAAATTCATCGATAAATATCTTGTTACGGTTTGGCTTGGACATCCTGATGGGGTTTGCATCAAAGGTATTGGAAGAACAGTTAGCGCCTATTAGTTAACTACACCGTAATGAAAAGTGGCCGGCAGACTTCTTATTCTCAGTTGTGGGGCTAGTGGTTCGGAGCTCGTCCCGATACACATCTATTGTTAAATCACTTTTGATATCCTTTGGACCTTATGAGGCATTTAAGGCCGTATGGGTGGCCTGCCATTTCCTTGCCCTGGGGGTGGCCCATTCCCTCCTTGCCCTCCAGTGGTATTGCCGCTGCCAAATGATGTTTGGTCGTAATCATCCAAGTCTGTGCGAATGATTCTGAAAAACTCTTTTTGATTCGGACTTGCCGGTTGGTAAACCATGTTCCAGCTGGAGGCAGTTGCCTTATGCGTCAATTGAGCCTCTGAGCTCCAAGAGCGAAGATCAGTGCTTGTTTGGAATTGGTAAGTTCCCCCCTCGATCACCTTCCATAGGATGCTGAATGAACCTTGATCGTGAGTGATTGAGGTGGCTAGTTCCTCGGTTTCCGGGCCACCTACAAATTGTATCGAGACCGATTCTGGGTAATTTGTTTGCTCGCTCCCAGAAGGAATGCCGAAAAACCGAGTTGAAATATTGTAAGGAAATGTGGGTGTCCCATCTTCAAGTATACAGGTGAAGTAAGCCCAAGTCCCCTGTGGAAACTCAGGTGTCCTTGTGAAACGGACGTTGTATTGGTTGAGATCGTAGTCGCTCCCCAAGTTAAGACCTAGGTCCCCCTTGTAGGCATAGTCCTCGAAATAGCGACCTAATGTGTAGGTTTCGTTCCCAATGCTTGTATCGACATCTGGGCCATATTGATCAGGCGTGAGATTAG
>Ga0181571_10000365_pt1 | contig 28938 bp, 21 predicted proteins | sample 101ome_17_FD_132440 | JGI IMG/M metagenome (GOLD analysis project Ga0181571, IMG submission 132440) | Coastal salt marsh microbial communities from the Groves Creek Marsh, Skidaway Island, Georgia - 101407AT metaG (megahit assembly) | ecosystem: Environmental > Aquatic > Marine > Intertidal... | reverse complement strand
GCCGCTGCAAAATTTGGTCCAGAAGCGTTGGGTGGTTTAATAGGGAAAGCTACAGGGCGTAGCGGTCTCCTTGGTGCAGCAGTTGGTAGTTTAGTCGATACTACTAAGATCCAACAAGGTGTATCTCTTGCTACTCAAAGAGCAATCAATCCAAATACAAAAGCTCTTTTAGAAAGAGTCGGAATACGGCAATTCAACTTCCAATTTACTATGATTCCTACTAGTAGCGCGGAGGCAGAAGCCATAAGAGAGATTGTAAAGATATTTCGAGAGTCTATGTATCCTGAGGTAGAACCTATAGCGGACTTTCCTGCCTTCCTTCGATACCCAAATTCGTGGAAGATCGAGGTTAGACCGAACGGGAGGCCGGGATCAGAATATAACGTTAAATTTAAAAATTCGTTTCTTACCAGTGCCTCAGTGAGTTATAACCCAACATCCACTTCTTACTTTAAAGACGGTTCTCCAGTTGAAACGGTACTTTCATTAGCATTCAAAGAAAAAGAAGTGCTTTCAAGACAAGATATCGGAGCCGGATTCTAATGCCTTTTTTAAATAATTTTCCAAACACTCCTTATAAATTTGGTAATGAAGATTTCACTGTAGATTTTCCGGATCTTACAGTTTACTCTGATATAATTGATTCGGTTAAGTTGAATGGTTCTTTCTATGACAAATACTATATTCAACAAGGAGAGAGACCGGATACGCTTTCTCAGAAGATCTATGGCACCGATAAATGGCATTGGACCTTTTACCTGTTAAATGATCATCTAAGAGAAATGGGTTGGCCTCTTGATAGGACTAAGCTCCAGGACAAATTGGATGACGATTTCCCGAATACGATTCTTGTAACATACGAAGATATATTCGATAACTTTAAACCTGGTACCACGGTCACCGCCGCGAAATCAAACGCGACTGGAAAGATTATCCGAAGAAATGTAGATCTTGGATATATCTGGGTTGAGGGTAAGCATGAATTCCAAGAGGATGAAACGATTGACGCATTCGAGGATGGAATAGATAAAACGGTTATCATCCATAAAGCGTATAGTGAGGAAAAGACAGCTCCGATGTTCTATACAGATGCAAATGGTAACCCAGCTGATATCGATCCGAGAGTTGGTCCCGGTGAACTGTTAACTGCTACAACCTATGAGCGGTACTATATAGATCTGAATGAAGAAAATCGTAGCATTAAAATAATGAGTAAAGAAGTAGCTGCACAGGTCGTCGAAGAAATGAAAAAGGTATTAATATAGTATGGCAGGTCTTCCTAAAGGTAAGGTTGTTACACCTTACGATTACTCGATAGACACAGCAAGGATTACTGCTGATCGTGCGCCCGGTCAGGCAATCGATATTCGTGAAGCTATCGTCCAAATAGACCTGTACGAGCACGTAGAGCACCCGTATGTGTCCGGCTCAATGATTGTACTGGATAACGTTGGAATATTCGAGCTGGGCGATTTTCAAGGAACCGAGAAATTTCAATTAAAGATTACACTACCTGACGATACCAAAAGTATTGAAAAGAATTTTATCATTGTATCTGTACAAAATGTTGTGAAAGAAAACGATAACACCTCTGATCTTTATTTCAGATTGGTGGAAGAGTCTTTCTTTAAAAATAAGATTAAAACGATGAGTAAGGGATTCGAGGGTAAACCAAGTGAGATCATTGAATCTATCTTAAAAGAATCAGAGATCGGTGTAACTCTTGAAAAAGGAACTCCTGAGATACAAAACCGTATGAGATATATTGTTCCTTATATCTGCCCATACGAAGCATGTGAGATTCTAAAGCAAGTATCTACTACGTCTGATGGTTATCCTTACTTTTTATATTCAACGGTTGGAAGTAAGGATAAGCTATATTTTAAGAACTTAGAGGAGTTATTCCAGGCTGCACCTATCACTAGCGAGCCGTTCATCTACTCGTTGTATACTACTGGTAAACAGGATGCTGAATACACTCAACAAGCTAGATTTATAGAAGGTCCGTACGCAGAGAACCGTTTGATCACTGGAAGAAAGAATAAGCTAAAGCTAGAAGGTAAAGGTAGAACTGTCTCTAACTTTAACGTTTCAAATAATCATGACGTCCTATCGATTTTAAAAAAGGGATATATCGGATCAAACGTTTCTTCTATTAACTTGAATACAAGACAGACCGGTGCAGAGTTTAAGTTTAATGTGCAAGAAGTATTCGATAAAATGAGTACTTCAAGCATTTTTCCTGACGGTCAAAAAATACAGACATATGATGACAAGGCTTTTGACGGAATGCATAATTCAAGCGCTAAGACCCAAACACGTTTATTCTCGTCACGTATATACTCAGACAATATAGCGAATATACATGATGAAGGATATACCCTCGGGGGTAACTCTCGAAACGTATACACTCAGAGAGCTATTCGCAATTTCTTCAGTAAAGAATCAATGGACGTAACTGTACCGGGTTATCACTTCTTAGGAGAGAATCGAACAATTGGTCGGAAGATCAACCTGGGCTTCATTAAAAGTAACATTGATGCGAGTTTTACAGATCCATTTGACCGAAAGCTTTCAGGTGAATATATGATTTTTGCCACGAGACATACCTTTAGTCTGAAGAGATATGATGTAAGTTTAACCGGTATCAAATTAAGTAGTAGGAACAACTGATGAGCTATTTTATAGGTGATACCAGTAATTTCGGTGACGATGTAAGATGGTGGGTCGGTGAGGTTGTTGATACTAAAAATGATCCGCTGCAGCAAGGAAGAGCTCTTGTAAGGATCTTTGGCATACACGGTCCAGATGTTCGGGATGATCAATTGCCATGGGCACCAGTTATACTTCCGGTAACAAGTGCAGGTGCAGGCGGTGGAGGTATTACACCGAATCTACAAGATAATGCAAGAGTGATGGGGATCTTTCTAGACGGAAGAATATCACAGAATCCAATCATACTTGGTCATACCGTTACTACGGATCAAGGTCTACCTCCTGCAGGTCAGGGCGGTTCTCCTTCAGGTACATACGGAATTCTTCCCGATGCAGGTAATTTACCAGCTGGTCAGATAACGGGTTCTCGGTTCAACGGAACTTCTCCTGAAATGAGAGAGACTGTTGAAGAAAGATATGGACCGATTACCGATCAAGAGTTTAGGGATCTCGTGTCGATTATATACTGTGAAGCAACACCGGATGATAAAGAAAGAGCTTGGGTTTGTGCAACAATAATGAATAGAAGAAGAGCGAATCGTTGGTTCTCTGCTGATACGGTAATAGGGGTTCTTTCGAAAAGATTCCAGTTTCAACCTGTGACGGGCTTATCTGGTAACGGTCCACCGTTACAGAAATTCATTGACGGACCTCCTGAATCTATAGCTCGTCAGATATACGGGGCTGTAACACAATACCTAAATACTGCACCTGATAATCTATATAACTTTACTTCTGGTAATCCAGGTGCATATAGAGGAACCGGTAACGATCCAGAAAGTGTAAAAAGAGAGTGGACAACTGGTGACAACGCCTTGGTGTTTGTTGATACGATCGGTGAAACAATGTTCTTCATTGATCCGAGAGGAGATGGATAATTCATGCCTTTATTAGCTTTGAATACTATTAATAAAGTAATAACTGGTTTAAGTGCTGCTGGCAATCTTCTAACCGAAGGATTGATCGACGTCTCTTTATATTCAAGAGCTGCTGACTTTGGTAAGTTAGGCTCTGTGGGGGATCTTATCGGTGAGGAGGGAAAAGAATATTTTAAGGTTATTCAATCTGCCGTAGATGGATCGAACTTTAGTGCTGTTGCTCCACTTAGCTTTTCTGGTGTAGCTACCTCCTTTAGTGATCTAAGAGGAATGCAGTTAGCATTTTCAAACGCTTTAGTCGATCTATCTGACGGCCTTGCAAATGCAGAGGTCTATGTTAATGGAGCAGGTAAGGATCAGTTAATTGATCAAACGACCATTAGCTCTTTGCAGTCAGAACTTGATTCGCTCAACGGTGATCTCAATGGATCGGTGACTACTACATCAGAACTATTAAAGACTGTAACCTCTTCAAGCAATCCTGCAGCATTGAATAGAGCTCTTCAGGAATCTACTAACGTTGAATTATCAGATCTAAGCGGCGTTTTAGAGCAAGCGAATAATTTTCCTACCCAAGACGTAGGAGAGGCAATACGTCAAGCTGATTTCAGAGAACCGAGCGGTGTAGCTCTATTACAATTCTCTGAAGTTACAAGTGTTATTTCAGGATTAAAAGACTTAGCAAGTCGTGTTCAAAGCGAAATACTACAACTTGGCGAGGGTATAATCCCAGATGATATCATTAGTGATCTATCCAGTCAGGTAAAGGATATCCAGTCAGGTATACCAGCAATTTCAAAGGCAGCTGCTACTGTCGGAGCTATATCTGGTGTGATCGAGTCAACTGTTCCATCATATTCCGGTAGATTGGTAGATGATATTGTATACGATCTTGATGAAGAGATACAGAAGACGCTGCAGACTCTTTTAAGTAAAAACCTTATACCGGCAGATGAAAAACTTCAAATCCTTCAATCATTAGTTTCCGGAAATATTACAAAGGCAACAAATCTTGTAATAAGGTTCCAGAATGAAACAGCCACGATTACCGAACCAAAGGATATATCTGCGGTATTAGAAAACATTAATCTTGATGTGCCGACTATGGTTACCGATGGATCCGGTGAGAGAATCCCAGCCACAAATCTCTCTTCAATCGGTAATCTCAACTTTGTTAATACTGCAGAAGAGATGGAAGCTATATTCGCTTCATCCTCTCGCAGGATTGATTCGATCTTACTCCACGGGGGTCCAGGAAATATTGACGCATCGGTTTTAAATAACTATCACTTTACCATTGGCCGCAAAGGTAGAGTCGTTCGAGGCGCACCGATCGGGCAAACTGTTTCAGGTCTCGGAGGAGGTAATGGAACAGTACACATTTTAATTCAGGGTGATCCACTTGCTGTAAACCAGACTACAAATAAAGGTACCACACAGCAAATTGAATCCTATAGACAGATCATAATCGCTGCAAAAAGAATAATTCCTGGTATCACAAGTGATAATGTAAACGTAGTCAACACTGCGCTTGCTGAAGCAGCAGGTAGCCAGGTACAAGGCCCAGCTTCACCTCCAATCATTTCTGAGGGGGTAGTACCATTTAATCCGAACCAAGTTGATTATTGTAGTACCGGATCAGGTAATAGCTTTACTGGACCAGCTGGAAGAGCGCCAGCATATAATGGACCGATCATTCCTGGAAAAGCAGGCTTTGGTCCAGATAACGTCCCCTATACCGAAAGATATTCTATGGATCAAACCAAGAATCCTGAAAGGATTGGTTACGATGGAACAAACGGAAAAATCGATCCGAGCACATTGATTCAGGTTCAGGAAAGATCCTACTCTGGTTGGGGCACAGGTCCAATGCTTCTCAAACCGGATGTCGCCCAAAACTTTATTGAGATGAGAGATGCTGCAAGATCTGATGGAATTGATATTATATTGAATCACGGCTATCGTTCGTACTATTATCAGTATCTAATCTCGATAGATCCAGGTGAACCAATCTTTGCCCAGCCGGGTAGATCAAACCATGGTACAGCTGTGGCAATCGATGTACATCCTGGTCCTGGTGTTTTGAACTGGATGAATGCAAACGGAGCTCGTTGGAATCTTATTAATAGACTTGGATCCAGAGATCCGATCCACTTCTCCCCGAGTGGCAGATAAGTGAATTAGGAGAAATAAATGACGACCGCACAAGATATTGTTATTGCTATCGGGACAAATGATACTAGCACAAGTGACATTATTGCTGGTAATATAAGACAAATCGTTAATTACTTTGAAGCAATTGGTGTTCAAAGTATTACTATTATTCTGCCGAATCTTCAATTATTTCGTACACAGTATGAAGCGATAACGAGAGGAGCTGGTGGTACTTCGGCTAAGTTGGTAAACGGCGAATATCAACAATCGAAACTGACCGATAACTATGTAAAAAGATTTAACACGACAAACCCCGGAGCCACTATTCTAGGTGATCTAAATGCAGTTAAGCTGGCTGGGTCAACGTCATCAGAATCAACTTCATTCCGAAGCGCTGGAGCAACCACTGGCGAGTTAACTGCACAGGTTGTTGGTGTACTTGGAAATCCTTTAATAGAGGAAGAGAATGAAGGATCCACAACAGGACTTACCGATACCGTTACCGGTAGAGCAAATGAGCAATTAAGAACTAACTCTGCTTTAACAGGTGTTGATCTATCTTGTCATGGCGGCAGAGTTGGCGATTACGGAAATACCCAGGTAACAAGATCTCCTGGCGGGCATCATGTCGAATTAAACGATACACCTGGGTCCGAAAGAATACTTCTCAAGCACTCAAATGGTTCTGGTATTGAAATCCGTCCTGATGGTTCTATTCTTATTTCAGCATCGTCACTTGTATTCGATTTACAAGGCGGTATGAACATTATAGGCAACGGTAATCTAAATATCGATGCTGGTGATGTTACAGTAAAAGGTAGAGGTAAGATTAAGCTTGATGCAGGCGGTAGACTGATCACCAAATCAACACACTCTATGGAGCTTGTCTCAGGATCAAAATACTCTAAAATTGACGGTTCGGCCCATACACGTATTACAGGACAAAACTCTTCCATTACAGTCGGTGAGAAATCTGAGGTGAACCTAAGTGGATCAAGTATAAGTACCAAAGGTGAAAGTAAAATACTCAGTGAAGGTAATATGACGCTTGCTTCGGCAGGTCCGTTTTCTCTTAGCTCCCAGATAGGGGCTTACATGTCTTCACCTTCAACTCGTATCAACGGCAATAAGTTACAGATCATAGGATCTTCTGGTACGATTGGTGGTGATAATATCATCATGTATAACTATAATATGTACACAGACCATACCATAACAGCTGGGGATACGCTGGAAACGCGAGCTGTTCATGCAGATAGGGTAAATGCTACAAGTATGCATGCTACCACGTTCCATGGCGATCTAACCGGTCGAGCAGACACGGCTATTGCTTCTGATACGGCCAACTATGCTTCAAGTGCTGGTTCTGCTCCATTAGGTTCTGCTGGTTCTCCTTCTGGTTGGACGAATAATAATACTACTGCAGATGACGTAGAGCTTGATGATAAAGAAACGTTCAGACCGACTAGTGATATTGTAAACGCTCGAATGAAGACCCTTGGAAATGGTATAAGAGAAGTTCAGATTGATGTTGGAGATTACATCCGAGATCAACTTGATCACAGTGAAAGACACGGTCTGTCTACTAGAAATTAAGTGAGGAATAGAAATGGCAATCTTTTTTAATGATACAGGACAGGTTATTTCGAGCCTAAGAAACAGCACGCTTTCTTTTGAAAATAATCCTCTTCATGTACAAGAATCCATTGCAAAAGGATTTATATCTGAAGAGGGTCTGAATGTTTCTCCTCCTGCTATACAAAAGATCGCTGGTGCACAACCAGTAACAGGATTGACAAAGCTTGGTATAGGCGCACCAACAAAAAGATTTCAGCCATCTGTCGGTTTAAAGGATTTTGTTCCCGATCCTGAATTCTTTCCTACGGCGAATAAAATATCTACACAGGGTTCAGGATATCATCTTACAAGAAATATCACTATTGCAACCTTTAGCGGATCGAATCATGCTCCTGTAGATTTCGACCAAGTAGAAGAACCGATGGTTGTAGCAAAGAATTTGTACCTTCAAGCATGCATCCTTTCTGCAGCAAGTTCAAGGAAAGAGTTTCAGGGTTACAGGATTTTAGTTGAAGAAGGTCTTTATAACTATGCAGATGTTGAAACAAGAATCGAAGGTGACTTAGCAGATCTTTCTTCGAAAGGAAGAGCAATCGCATATAACGTAGTGACACACGAGGGTGGATTCTATAGTAAGAGTAAGGTGTTTCAATTAGCACAATATCTTTTACACTATCCGTTCTATGATAAGTTAATATTAGATTGGCACACTTATACAGGTGCGCTTGGGGTTAGATTGTTTGTGGTAACTCCTGATATATCAAATGGCACTGAAGGTGTAGTCTTTAAAAGAGAGACAGAGACTCGATTCAACAATAAAGTAATGTCGGGTAGCTTATGTCTACTCGGAACAAATATTGGTGGCACATCTACAACGGAATCGATTTAAATCATCATAAATAGATTTAAGGGATTTACAAAAGATAAAAATCCGGTATAATATTAAAGACCTTTTTGGGAAGGATAGAATACATTGGCTACCCGTACATTTTCTCAAGAGACGAATGTCTTATCTGGGAGCAGTATTACATCATCTCGTTCTAGAGATTATAAAGATATAGATCTATCATTCCTTACGAATGACTATGGAGATGTGTATAAAAAGATTGATGCTGCTGCAGTAAAACAATCATTAAAGAATTTAATATTAACTGACTATGCAGAGAAGCCTTTTAATTATTACTTTGGATCAGATATAAGAGGATTACTCTTTGAACTTTTTGATGCTGGTACCGAAGGCGATGTACAATATAGGATTCAAAACGCAATTGATAACTGGGAGCCAAGAGCACAGGTAATTAATATTACGGTAAAGGCTCTTGATGAAGAGAACGCATTAGATATTCAACTTACTTTTAGGGTTATTAATACGACAGAAACAATTACCCTTAATACAACTCTTTCGAGGCTAAGATAAGATGGTAACAAACGTACAATCTACACAATTAGATTTCCAAACTATTCGAGAAAATCTAAAAACATATTTTGCTCAGAGTGATCAGTTCTCTGATTATGACTTCGAGGCATCGGGTCTTTCAAATATCTTAGACGTCTTAGCTTGGAACACCCACTTTAATGCTCTGACTGCGAATATGGCGATTAACGAGTCTTTCCTCGAGACTGCTCAACTTCGTGCGTCCGTGCTTACGCATGCGCACTCGCTCGGGTACTTCCCAAGATCCAAAAGATCTGCCGTAGCAAATGTTCAACTTGTAGCAGATCTAAGTTCTTATTCCGGTGTACGACCCGCTACCGTGACTTTACCTTCAGGCTATACATTAACGGCAACTGTTGATTCTCAAACATACACTTTTCAAACAAGATCCTCACTGACTGCGATTGATGACGGTACAGGTTTCTATTCATTTAAAGATGAAGAAGGTTCTACTACTGTTCCGATCTACGAAGGTACAGAGACCATTAGAAACTTTCTAGTTCCTTCAGGTTTAGATAAAAAGTTGTACGTGATTGCTGATCCGAATATGGATACTACAAGTGTCGTGATCAAGGTGTATCAAAATCAGGACAGTACTTCATACGAGTATTATACTGACATTAACCGAGCCATTCGCATCACGGAAGATTCTCGATACTATCTTTTAAAAGAATCTCCGAATGGTTACTATGAATTACAATTTAGTGATGCTTTAGACATTGGTCGTTCACCTGATCCTGGTAGTAGAATTGAGGTAAATTATCTATCAACAGCAGGTGGTGATGCTAACCGTGCTTCAAGATTTACAGGATCAAATTATACTGTAGACGGTCAGAATTTTAATATCGTATGCACTACTTTAAATAACTCATCTGGTGGATCAGATCCGGAATCAATTGAATCAATCCGCTTTAACGCTCCATTGGTCTATTCATCACAAAAACGTGTTGTTACACCAGATGACTATAACGCTCTTATACGTTCAAACTATCCGAATATTGATGATGTGATTACATGGGGTGGACAGGATAATGATCCGATCGACTATTCTTCCGTTTACATCTGTATCAAATATCCCGATGATACACCTGAAGACACCAAACAGCAAACGGAGATTGCAATATCATCAGACGTTGTAGGTGCTCTTGGAATAAGCGGTATAGAACCAAAGTTTGTCAGACCGATATATACATCCGTAGCACTTGAGATTCGGTATGACTTTAACCCAAACCTATCAGGTATTAGTAACACCGCTCAGAATACTCAGATCCTTGAAACTACATCACAATACTTTGATGATAACGTAGAAAGATTTAATGGATCATTCAGGGCTTCTGCACTATCATCGGTCATTGATAATCTTTCTACAGCTATCCTTGGTAACCATATTGATCTAAAAATCGGACAGACAATTGAACCGGTACTTAATCAATCAAAAGCATATACTGTTTTATTCCCTGTACCCCTTGCTATTCCTGATGCTGATGATCATATAATTACATCATCTCGTTTCACCTATCAAGGTCAGATTTGTACGATTAAGAATCAGCTTGGCACGAATAATCTACAAGTCGTCAACCCGAGTGGTAAAGTTCTAGTTACAAGTATTGGTTCATATGATTCAGGAAGTGGAAGGGTTTCAATTGTAAATCTTAATCCTGAATCGATTATAGGTAATACTAACACGATAAAAATTAAAGCTATTACATCGGATCAAGGTACTATTCGTCCGTTAAGGAATTATATTTTACAGTTTGATAATGATGACAGCTTTGCAAGAGCAACAATTGATTATGGACAAACTCGGGTTACGTTATAATGTCTTCAAGAAGTTTATTCGAATATAATAGAAGGAATCCGAATCTTAGGAAATCTAAGATTCGTGAGGTTTTACCTGGGTACTACTCTGAGGAATATCCTGCTCTTATTAATTTTTTAGAAACTTATTATGAAGCACTAGATGATCCGAACGAATTAATAAATACACTTGAATACGAATTACTTTCTCTTCGAGATCTAGATGAGATTAATCTACAATATATTGATAGACTTTTTTATGAAATAGCAAATGGTGCTGGTGCTAGATATTTTACTAATCCAAGATTAATCGGTAAGTTATTTAACCTCCTTTTACAAAATAAGGGTAACGAGTTTTCTACCAATCTTTTCTTTGAATTCTTTTTCTCTGAAAATGTTGATATCATCTATCCCAAAAATAATATATTAAAAACCTTTTCTGGTGACTCTTCTAAATTAGAAGAAGCGAAGATTGGTGTCGAAAGCCTAAGATATATTCAAGATGGTTTAAAGTATCAGTTACTCTCGATCGCACTCAGATCCGGAAAAGGTATTAACGAATGGGGAGATCTTTATAAAAGATTCGTCCATCCAGCCGGTTACTACCTATCCTCAGAGATCGGCATCGAAACTACTGCATCATTAAATATAACAGGTCAAAGTTTTATCAATGAACCGTTCTCTTATCAAATCACTATCGAGCCAGGTATAGTAGGAGGTGATAGTGCTGGTGGCGGGTTTGGCATAGATGAAAGATCTAGACTTATAGTAACGAATGCAGGATTTTCTGAATTCGCCAGTCAGTACCAAGATGACAGTGATAATTATTTCTACTTCAGTTTGAATGAAACTGTAAAGAAGTATGATGACGCTTTAATTGGATACATCGACAGTCATTACGATGACTTTAAAGATTTCAATAAGCTAACCTCTCATACATTTGACGAAGACAGCGGACAGTTATCGAATAAATTCCTAGAGCTAAGTACAGATCTAGAAACAATGGATAATGCAACTGCACTATCTACGTTTACCGCTGCTGCTCTTGCGGATATCCAAACTATCAGTCCGTTCGAATTCCAAGCCACATATGGTGGCGCTTACTTCCAGATGTCTGATATGTATACCTCAATCGGCGGTGATTCAGCAAATAATGACTCAGATCTAATCGCTTGGGCGTTTGACGCAGAGGCCACAGGTAAGCTCGGTGATGTCTGAATTTAACGCAGACTACCTCTTATTTCTGATATAAATAAAAGTAAAGAATTTCTAAATTAGGTGGAAAATGACTAGACAGACCCTTAATACTGGCTCCTCTGCAAATGATGGAACGGGTGATACGCTAAGACAGGCCGCAATTAAGATTAATTCTAACTTCCAAGAAATCTATAACTTCTTGGGAGGTACTACTGACAATCTTTCTACTAATGTAAGTCTGGAAAATAATACTGTAGATTTTACCGGAACTAGTTTTAGTACATCTCTTGGAAAAATAGATCCGTCGGCAGATAGAACCATTAATCTACCAAATGCAACTGGTACGATTTCATTAATAGATAACACTGAGACTCTTACGAACAAGACTCTCCAGGATCCAAATATTCAAGACTCAAACTCTGCTGACTTTCTTATCTTCTCTGGAAGCGGATCAGCAGTAAACGAGATCACAGTTTCAAATGCAAATACTGGCGGGTCTCCGTCATTTATTGCTTCAGGTGACGACGCTGAGATTAATCTACAGCTTCAGGGTAAAGGTAACGGATCGGTAAATTCCGAAAAGCTTTCTCTCGGTAATGAAACAATTACTGCAGATGGAAGCTCAGTTTCTACAACGAAATCATTTACTATCTTTAACTCCGGCACTGCATTACCTAATATTACTTTAACGGACGGTCAAGTTGTTGGAGAGATTAAAAACTTTGTTAATCAAGGTGCAGGTGCAGTTACGATGACACCTGCATCGTTCACTCAAGGAACCTCTATTACTATAACAACCTACGGTTCTTTAACAATGATTTGGGATGGATCGAATTGGTATGTTACTGGAACATCACCAACAGCGGTATCGATTAGCTAATAGGAATTAAAATGACTGCAATTATTACAGATAAACTAAGAAGAACCTTTATTGACACCCTTGTAGATAATATATTAGGATCTTCTGATAACTATTATATAGCTGTTGGTAGATCGGAAGTTTGGAACGATTCAGACATTGATCCTACACCATTAAATAGTGACGAAGATATTGAAAAATTTAGACATTCTATGCAGTCTATTAAATCTGCAGAGAATGTCTCTCGTTCAGTGCCAAGAGTAAACTGGTCAACTGGTACGATATATCAAGGATATGATGACGCTTCTGTTGGTCATCCTACTATTCCTTTCTATGTGATTACAGATGAATTCAATGTTTACGTATGTGTAGATGGTGCTAAGAACGCTGACGGTACTCGTAAGATTTCTACGATTAAACCTACAGGTCAAAGTACAAATATCATTACATTAGCCGATGGCTATACCTGGAAGTTCTTATATTCTATTCCTACGAACACTGCTGTTAGATATCTTTCCTCTAACTTTATGCCAGTTAAACTTGTAGACTCTGCCGACGCTGCAGTCGATTTCTCTGATGATATTCAATACAGCGTTCAAACAAATGCTATTGATGGTCAAGTTCTGAACTTCCGCGTTGATGATGGTGGCAGCGGCTACACATCAGCTCCAACGGTAGAGATTACAGGAGACGGTGTAGGTGCTGCTGGAACAGCTACGATCAACACCTCTACAGGTGAAGTTGTTAAAGTAGATGTAACTTCAAGAGGAACTGGATACGGTAAAATCTCAGTTAAGCTTACTGGAGGTGGTGGTTCTGGCGCATCGGTTCGTGGCGTACTTTCTCCAAATGGTGGATTAGGTTCAAACCCTATTATAGATCTAAAATCTACTGCTCTTATGTTCAACGTAAAACCTTCAGGTACAGAAAGTGGTAACTGGATCGTGAATAACGACTTCCGTCAAGTTGCTATTCTTAAAAATCCTGAAGCTTATAATGGTAGTCTTTTCACAGACGAAATCGGTCTAGCACTCAAAAAATTCCGTATGAATTCTATTTCAGATGCATCTGATTTTGAATTCGATCAAGAGATAACAGGAACTATTTCACAAAGTAAAGCAATCATTGATTATATTGACTCTGATACCATTTACTTCCACCAAACATTGGAAACCGGCTTCGGATCTTTTGACTCCGATGTAGGATCCACTATTACTGGGGTTGGTTCAAGCGGCGTTATAGCTGAGATTATAGATAATACAAATGACGTCAACAACCTATCAGGTGAAATTCTATATTTAGAAAATAGAGCACCAATCTTGAGAGACGCACAACAAACCGAAGATATCAAAGTGATTCTACAACTTTAAGGCTAAAAAAATATGGCTTCACCACTTATTCAAAATATATTCTCTAACGTTTATAAAGATGATTTCCGCGATAGTGCAAACTATCATCGTATTCTTTTTAATTCCGGTAGAGCTGTACAGGCAAGAGAACTTACTCAAATGCAGACCATCATCCAAAGGGAGATGGAAAGATTTGGTAATAATATCTTTAAAGATGGTGCAGCGGTAAATCCTGTACAGAACGTTTACATTAATAATAAATTTGATTTTGTTAAAATCCAAAACACTGGATTGACAGCTTCTGCTATTATCGGATTTACCCTTACAGGTGCCACATCAGGAGCAGTTGCAAAAGTAGTAGATTACATTGCACCTGAAGATGGTGATCCTGCAACTTTATATGTCACTTACTCTTCCGGTGGTGGTATTAATGGTGACTCACGCTTCAGAACTGGTGAAACTTTAACCGGTGGACCAATCTCCATCTATGTTCAAAGCACTAATACCACTGACAATCCATCTATAGGTTATGCTACAAAGGCATCGGTTCAAACAGGTGCATTCTTTGTCAAGGGACACTTCGTTCAATCGAATCCACAGTCAATCATCGTAAGTAAATATTCTTCAACACCTACAGAGATAGTTGGATTTAGAGTAACAGAAACTGCTCACACAGTACTCGATGATACAACTCTTTATGATAACTCTCAGGATAATTACAATCTAACTGCTCCCGGTGCTGACAGATATAAGATTTCTCTTGATTTAGTTACTCAGACTGAAGCAGCAGCAAATGATTGGGATTTTGTATTCCTTGCAAATATTGTAGGTGGTGATGTTGTTCAGATCAACGATGGCGCTGATGGTTATAATAGAATTCTTGACGTCATGGCTCAAAGAACAAAAGAGGAGTCAGGCAATTATACTGTTCGCCCGTTCACTTCTTTCTTCCAGGAAGATAGTGCTAATACACACCTAATACTAAATGTTGCTGGGGGTGTTGGATACGTTAATGGCTACCGTGCATCGCCTGGTCCGAATAAAATCAGAGTACCGAAGCCGACTGATACCGAAGTAAGAGCAGATGAGGCAATCTCTGCAACTTATGGTAACTGGATAGAGGTTGACACTATGTTAGGAGACAGTGGGTTTCCTGATGTTACAAACCTAACAACTGTTAATTTAAGATCTGCTACTACTCATGGCGGCAGCACTATTGGTACTGCAAGAGTGAGATCAGTTGAGCCTGTTGGGTCAAATTATAAGGTCTATCTCTTTGATATTCAGATGAATACGAGTCAGGACTTTAGAAGTACAAGATCTATCGGTACAAGTACGACCAACTATGCAGACGTAGTATTACAGAATGGCAATGCTGTGCTTGAAGGAATTCAAGATGCGAACCTATTCTTTCCTTTACCTTATACCCGACCTGAATCGATCGAAGCCGCGGCAGCTTATTACACTTATTCCACACTTAGAAACTTTACTGCTACTACAACAAGTGGTAATGCTACTATTAGTGCGAATGCTGGTGAGACCTTTGATAACACGAATTCATGGATCGTATTTGATGATACAACTGGCGCGGTTATCTCGAGTCCTACAATCACTCTTACAGGAAGTCCAGTAGGAAACTCTGCTGATATTAGTGCAGGAAACGGCAGTAACGGTATACGTGTTGTTGCTATCTTGCAAAAAGGTGGATCTGGTGACGGTAACGCCTATAAGACTAAAACTCTTACCAATACTACTGTAACATCTACAGTTACATCAGACTCTGAAGGAACTTGGATCTCACTTGAAAATGCTGATATCTATAACGTCACTCGCATCACTGCTGTTGATTCCGATGGCCCAGATCTATCGAGCAGATTCTATCTTGATAACGGTCAGAGGGATAACTTCTATGGCGTAGGTAAGATTCGCCTAAATCCTGGTCAAGTTGCTCCTGTAACTGACGTATTCGTAAGATTTAATCACTTTGCTCACTCTGGTGATGGCGACTTCTTCTGCGTTAGCTCTTATCCAGTTGGAACAGGTTCAGGTCAGATCCTTTACTCAGAGATCCCATCATATAGACAAACAAATGGTGAAAGAGTTGAGCTAAGAGACGTTCTTGACTTCCGTCCAAGAAAAGATAATACCAACGCAAACTTTACTGGCACAGGATCCAGCTCATCTGAGATTCCGCCAAATACAGATCTTATTACAGTTACCCCGACTTACTATCTTCCGAGAAGGGATGCACTAGTACTTCAGGATAACGGTGACCTTGCGTACCTAACAGGAACATCGAACTTTAACCCACAGTATCCGAAGATTCCTGATAACTCTATGCAGCTCTATAGCTTCCAACTAGAGCCGAATACGCTGAATCCGAAAGATCTTCAGTCACGTCACTATGACAACAGAAGATACACGATGAGGGATATCGGAAAGCTTCATCATAAGATTAATAAGGTAGAGGAGTTAGCTACTCTTAGCCTACTAGATCTTGAGGCTTCTACTCTTGAGGTTCTCGATGGTAGCGGTAATCCAAGAACAAAGGCAGGATTCCTTACAGACGACTTTAAGGATCACAGAGCTTCAAACGTAGATGATTTAGAATTCAGAGCTTCTATTGATCCTACCCAAGGTATTATGAGACCTGGTTATAGACAGAAGAACGTTCCACTAATCATCGACTCTGATGCATCACTATTAGCAAATACTGTTCTAAGATCAGACTATATTCTTCTTGACTATACATCAACGTTGATGCTTGAACAACCAATTGCTTCTCGTATCCAAAACATCAACCCATTCACTGTTATTAATTATAACGGCACTCTTATAATGTCACCATCTGGTGATGAAGCTGGAGACGACGATTCAATTAGGCTTAGAGTTGATGGAAGAGACGAGATTGGTATCGAAACATTCTTAAACAATATTCTCGGTCAAGATGATACTCGTGAGGTTCTAAGACAGCTTGAGAATAATCCTGAGTTTGGTGGACGTGCAGCATTCGTCCGTCAGAGAATTTCTCTAAACGATGCAAACAACTTTACGAGTGCAGGTAGCCTAGAGGATGCGATTTCTACACTTCCGCCGAACACTTCTCAAATCCTTGCATCTGTGTTTGATAATATTAATCCGACATGGAGAGAATATGCTTGGGGTTGGGCAGGTATCGAAAGCAGAGAAACTGAGGAACAGCTTCTCAACGGTGGTATACCAACTACATCTGAAAGCACATTTGGTAGATTTGCTACTCGATTGTTTATCCCGCGTATACGCTCTCGCGAAGTACGATTCCACGCAAAGGGTCTGAAACCGAATACTATCCACTATCCGTTCTTTGATGGTATACGTGTTGATTCTTACGTAGTACAACTTAGCAGACTCGGACTCAATGCACAATACTGGGATCACGAAAGATGGTGGTGGTCCAACCGCAGAACATGGGTGTGGCCAGGTTGGGATTCACGTCTGTTCTTCAGGAGACGTTGGTGGAGATGGCACCCATATTGGCAAGACACACAGCCTTCTGTAACTCAGAGGCGCCTCGTCTCGGATGAAAACGGTGAGATAAAGGGATCATTCATGATTCCAAATAATAACGAGGATGTTTTCTTTGCCGGTGAAAGAACATTCTCTCTTTATGATATTACTGAAGAAGATCTACTTAACTCTACATCAAGAGCTTCAACTGTATATACGGTTGAAGGTACGAACTCTGTTAGAATAGAAGGGAATAGGAGAGGCCGCGGAAGATCTTCTTATGGTCTAGGTCTATTCCTTATATTTGCCTTTGACCCTGTTGCTCAGGCATTCAGAGTAGAGAATCCTTCAGGTGCATATATTACAAAGATCAGAGTGTACTTCCAATCAAAAGATACTGTAAACAACATTCCTGTAGATTGTGAGATTCGCCCGATGGTGAATGGATATCCTGCAGCAGAAGAGATTGTTGAAGGTGGATTTAAACAGCTGCAGGCATCAGAAGTAAATGTTTCTGACGATGCATCCGCTGCTACAGACTTCGTATTCGACGTTCCAGTTTACCTTGAGGGTAACAAAGAGTACGCATTCGTTCTCAGAGCAGCGACAGATGCTTATAACGTCTGGACAGCTAAGATGGGTGACTTCATTCTTGGTAGAACTGATAAGAAAGTTTCAAAGCAACCTTCTCTGGGAGCTTTCTTCGTATCATCAAATGGTACAACTTGGAACGGTATTCACGATCAAGATATTACATTCCAGATCGAAAGAGCAGAGTTCGAGACAAGTGGCTCGGTCATTATGCACAATGATGTAATTGTTCCGAAACTTATTCCTGAGAATCCGTTCTTATTCGATTCTGGAAGTGATATCGTAAGAGTCATTCATCCGAACCATGGTCTACAAGTTGGCGATGATATATCATTCCCAGGCGTAGACTCTTCACTTAGCTATCCGCTTTCAAATGCTTCAGTACTTGCTGGAATGTTCGATGTTAAGAAAGTTGATAACACTGGTTATCACATTCAGATCAGTGAGAACGCTACGGGTAATGCAAGATCCGGTGGTTCTAATGTTCAGGCTCCTGATAATGCCGTAATGGATGAGATGTATCCGTCAATCGAGGTATTTACACCTTCAAAGACAAATACGTCTATGCAGGGTAAATTTACATACGGTCTATCTCTCGCGGGCGCAGCCGGATGAGAAGGACACGGTACAACATACAATCTAGAAGCAGATTACACTCATAACTTGGTACCATTTGAAGCTTATAAGTTTGATGCTCCAAGAGTAATCGTATCAGAAAAGCTAGAGGAAGATATAGAGCATCCGGATAACACTGCGTTTATTAAGGTAAATCTGACCACTACTTCGGATTGGGTATCGCCAATCGTATCAGCATCAAGAGCTTCTATTACAACCATTAGTAATATTATTGATAATCAGGATTCTGCAGATGACGTATCGCCTTTCAATAATCCTCTAAGCTTTATCTCAGAGACCGATCCATTTGGTGGTACTTCAGCTGCTAAGTATGTAACAAAACCAGTTACAATTGAAGAACCAGCAAAAGGACTTAAGGTCATTCTTTCTGCAAATAGACCGAAAGCTGCAAGCTTCGATCTCTATTACAAGATTGTTAGCGGTGACGGAAATCTAAATGAAACAGCATGGGTTTACCAAGATCCTGATACTGAAGTACCGTTCGATGAGGATCCTACTAAGTTTAGAGAGTATCGCTACACAATTGGTGGCGTAGGTGGAACACTCGACGAATTCACAACGTTTCAGATTAAGATCGTTATGAATAGTTCTAACAGCTCTCGAGTCCCAGTCTTCAAAGACTTCAGAGCAATTGCTTTAACGGTGTAATATGAAAGTAAAAGGTCATAATAACCTTTTGAAAGACTTCGCATCAGGTGCAGTTGTAAATACTGATATATCATCAATGAGGGCGGCAAGGGAAAGACGTGCCGCCCAATTACAAGAAAAAGAAAGATTCAATAATCTAGAAAAAGAAGTGAGCGACATTAAAATTCTTCTAGAAAAAATAATAGGAAAGTTAAATGACTGAAATTGCCATTAATAATACTATCGATTATTGGAGACTCCAATATAATACGCTGCAAGCGGATGTTACGACTTTAACAGATCGTGTCAATGATCTAATTGGTGATCCCGATATTCCTGGTGATACCGGAACTATTGATGGTGACGCTAAAAGCAATTTCTCTTCCGCAAATGCTGCTATTTTATATGATGTCAATACAGGTGTATTCACACATACTACTGGCGGTGGAACAACCGTAAATAATAGTAATGGTGTAGTTGTTCAGGATATCGGATTAGACGATTGGGGTCACGTTTCGTCCATCGGTTCTGTTGATCTTGATAATAGATATATGAGGCCGGACGTGGTGGTAACAAAAACTTCTGGCGATATCACATTAAATGACAATATTGCATTAAACATTGGTTCAGGAGATGATGCAGAGCTTTTCCACGATGGAGCAAATCTCTATCTTGATCTAAATAATGATGATAACATGTACATCCGTGATGGAAATAGTGGTAACGCTACCCGTTTTACTTTTTCGGTATCAAATGGTAACTTTACTGCAACAGGAAACGTAACAGCTTATTCGGATTTAAGATTAAAAAGTAATGTAGAAAAAATTACAGATGCTGTTAAAAAAGTACAAAGTCTAAACGGCGTAGTCTTTGATAGACTAGAAGAAAGTTTAGATCAACGTGGAACCGGGTTAATTGCACAAGAGGTGCTAGCAGTATTACCAGAGGCTGTAGTCGAGGATGAGAACGGATATCTTTCAGTTGCTTATGGTAACCTTGTTGGTCTGCTTGTAGAATCTATTAAAGAATTGAAATCAGAAATAGAAGAGCTCAAAGGTAGTCAGTAATGACACTACAAACATCTGGACCAATCTCTATAGCAGATATATCCAATGAATTCACTGGTGACTCTCGTCCTAACAGTTTAAGTGAATTCTATAGACGTGGGCCGAGGGTGCCTGATGCGCTTGATAACTTGGGAATTCCCATTAGCGGTACAATAAGCGTTGGTGATTTCTACGGCGGAAGAGGTCCATTGACCCTAGAATGGGAAATCATTGGTGGCGGTGGAGGCGGTGGAGGCGGCGATGACGCCCCGTACCAGTCAAACTTTCGCCCCGCAATCCCTCTGGATGGGCTTGGAGAGACCGGGGAACAATCTTATTTTAGAGTATTAGATTTCCCGAATGGATTGGATCAACCTTCTCAACTTGCTTTTGAAAGCGTTGTGAATGGTGGAACAGGTGGTATAAGCTTCGATATCAATGAGGGAACAGATCCCCATCCTAGAGGTACAGATGGTGAAGCAACTTTTTATGGTCCAGGAGGATTGGGCGGTGATGGAAACCTTAACGGAGAGAATGCTCCTTCAGGATCATATGGTGCCGCCGGCGGCGGAGCAGGCGGGGATCGAAGCGGTTACGGCGATGCTGCAGGTCCATCAGGCAGAGGAGGATTTGCTGGTCAAAGAACTTCCGGTACTACCGTCGTAAAACCTGGATCAAGGGTTGAAGTTTTCGTAGGCAGGGGTGGCGGCGGTGACCAGGTAGGAACATATAACGGCGGTAACGGTAGACGTGGATACTTCAAGGGAACTATTGTAGAGACCGGACTAGTATTAGAACAGGCATCAACTGGTAATAAAGATTGGACAATATAATGATAGAAAGTTTCAACCAATATTCCCAGCATCTAGAAGATCTACCTGAAGCCCTAAGAAGCGGTATATACGAGATCGGATTTTCTTGGAAAGATGGGCTTGAAAGAATTGGGGTTCTTACACGAGACTCTAAAGTCTTTCATAACATATTAAAACATTTAAATTCAAAAGTAGATTACAATCTTGTACCCGGATCCATTTATCTAATGGAAGGTAAAAGATACGTATGTTCTATTGATCCTGAAGTAGAACCATTCAAGATTTATATTGATGAGGGTATAAAAAATCAATTGGTTGGATATAATATTTCGAATGGCGAGATATACGAAACCAAGACCTATACCAAATCTTTAGGAACTATAGAGGTTAAAAGATATCAGGATGACGGTACTTTTACGACTCAAGAGGAATTCCCAGTAGATCCAGATGACTGGCCAGGAAACCCTGGTATATTACAGACCGCTAAGGAAAACGACATATTGATGGATCTGATACATAGACCAGATCAGAATTTTTATTATTTAAGGATACGTTTTAATGCTACTCGAAAGCTTTGAACATTTATATGATGATTTAAAAAACTTAGACGATGAACTGAAATCAGATATCATAGAATTAATATTTTGTTTAAGAAACCACGTTTTAACTATTACACCATGCTTTTTAAGATTTGATCTTTTAAAAAAATATTTAATCGAAAAAGGTTTATTTGAATTATTAGAGAATATAATTGATCGTAATGCTGCTGGATATGGTATAGATCTGTCTGTTTTAAACGGCGTCTATAAGATCTACGTTTTACATAAAGAAGAAAAAAGAAATCAATATGGTGTAATTTCGGGTACAGGATATAATATAAGATTTGTTGATAATGAACCTGAGATATATGAAATCAAAGAATATATGAATGATCGAAGTTATGTTAGAATCTCGAAAGAGAATGATGATATAAAGATTGAAAAAAGTAAAGAAATATTATCTGATCGTTGTGACTGGAAAGGCCCAAAAGAGATATTAGATATCGTTCAAGAGAATCGATTTTGGGCAGTGTTATTAACAAAAGAGGATAAGAATCAATCCTATCTTCGTATTAGTCCTCTAAGGGGACTTGTGTAATTAAAGAGAATACATATGGCGCAATATGAAGAGATAACAATTGATCAAGGTGCAGATGCTACAATTGAACTCTATCTTTTAAATAAAGATGGAACAGAAAAGAATGTAACTGATCATACAGTTTCCGGTAAATTAAAGAAAACGTATAACACAAAAGACTCTGATTCCATTCCATTTAATACATCAATTGTTGATGGTGCAAATGGTATTATATCATTCGGATTAACAAACACTGAAACCGATGCATTAAAAGCCGGAAGATATGTTTATGATATAGAAATTTCTTATGACAGTGATGGTAATACAATCGTAGAAAGAATATTAGAAGGTATTATTACTGTTACTCCTTCTGTCACTCGATAATTATTTGTATAAATAGATAGAAAGAATCAAAAAGGTTTAAAACATGACAATATTTCACATGGGCTCAGAAATATTCGATCCTGGAAAAATAGGGTCAGGAATTACTTACGGGGAATACGGAGGCCTTGAGGGTGGCCCGTTAGGAAATATGTTAGTGAACGCTAGAACGTTTTTAAACTGTTACAGTGAAAACAATAGGAACGTTCTTTCCTTCTCGAATGACGCGGTGCTGGCGGTTACTTCCCCTAGTGGCCTTTGGATTCACTATAGAAGTACAAGGGAAGATGGATCATCTACTGCATACTCGAGTGGCGGTACTTTGGCAATAGCTGGAACTGATTGGGATAATGCTCGAATAACTGAGAATTCAAGAGGGTTTTATTACGAAAGAAATAGTACTACTGGTTATGTTTACAATTCTGAAACCGATTCCTATGACACGGTTTTAGGTAAGTCGTACGCCGGTACGGTAGATATACACGTAAGATTAGATGCGGTAGACGGATTCGTAAGGGTTTATTATGATAATATACTTAAATACGGCAGATCCGGCAGCGTATTAATGGGATCAAGCGATATAACAGGTTCACAGATAAGAGCTATTTATATGGGCGCAGCTGATTATATTGCGAGCAACAACGGACAATACTATATTAATGAAGTGGTTATCGCGGATGAAGACACGAGGTACTCGAAAGTTTATCCGCTAACTTATAATATAGACGGTAGGTTTTCTGACTATGAGGGGAATCTTTCTGATGTAAACGGGGTCTTGGAAACAGGCTCACAGATTATCATGTCCGGCTTAGAATCAACTGCTACATTTAAGGATTCGCCTAAACTAAATCTTAATTTGAACTCTGACGAATATGTTCGTGCAGTCCAGACTAATGTAAGGGCTACTGCTGAACCGGGATTTGATGTTCGATTAGATCACGTATTCGATGATAGTGATGGAACCGGAATCACTGAAGCAGGGATCGGCCTCTTAATTCCATTCGATTCTGCTGGTATCGGGCAATATAGCTGGATTTTTGATAACAATCCAGCAACAGGATCAGGTTGGGTTGAAAGTGACTTCGAAGTTTATGACTTTGGATTTAGAACCAAAGCGCTGGCTTGAGTATAAAAAATGACTATCCTTTACGCGAATCATTTAAATTATAGATACGATCCAAGAAGATTTTCTGCTTCTACTGATTCCGCTATTCCTGTTACCAGTAACATAGGGGAAAGTACTTCTTCCGAAACTGGGGGAGGAATAGATTCAATTCTCTATGGTAACGAGGTGTATCAAGAGAACCAATGGACAGGTGGAAACCACGCTGGATGGTTTTACGTAGGTCCTGAATACAGTCTATCTGATGGATGGTATCACTTTAAGTGGTCTACGAATGCCGGAGCCGGGATCGATTGGCTAAGTCAAGCTGATGGAACGCAAGCGTCTTTTATTACTTTACTCGATGAAAATGATAAGCAGATATTTTCTATCGAGCCAACCCCTGAAGGTAGAGTGAGAACGTATATCGGAAATCTGGATAGTTCAGGATTAAATTCTGTAGATTTCAGCGGTAATCCTTATCCTACAATTAACACAGCTACTTACTTTGATAGTGATGTTGCAGCGACCTATGACTTAAATTGGTCTATCGGTGCATCTGGTCACTTTGCGCTTTATATTAATAATCAAAAATGGTATGAGTACACAGGTGATACGAGAAATAATGCTACAGCAGGAAGTGGTACGACTGTAAAAAGAATTATAAGATCACTTGATAAAAATCAAGACAGTGCAACAGCATGGAACGCAGAGCATATTGTCGGTGATGATACTAGCAGAACCATCGGTATGAGGCTAAAAGAGCTTGATCTAAATCAGGGTTCTTTATTCGAAGCACAATTGGTAAATCCCCAAGGAACTTTGGTATTAGAAGGAATTAAAACACCCGAAAGTCAGATCGATTCAGATTACTATTTTGTGGATTCTGATCAAGATACCCTTAGATTAAATCCTGATGTGAATGGATCCGGTTACTCCCCCAGCGCTGGCGGGGATTCTGTTATTAAGGCTGTAGTTCTACATCACAGATCATTTTTCATTCAGGATAGTGCTGACAGTTCTGGAACTTTAGATCTTCTTAACGTAGGGGTAAGAGCATATGACTCCGATAATATTATTAATTCTTATTCATTAGTGAAAAATGAACCCGTATCGAGACAAACTATTTTGTCTACTAATCCCATTCGAAACTACGTATTGTGGAAAGATAGTGATATTAATAATTTAGAATTCGTTTTAAGATTCGATAGTACTGTTTAAGGAGTAACTTAAAAATGGTAGACTCCGCTAGATTATCAGGTATATCCGCATACGTACTAGAAGGCGCGGGTGAGGTTAATTTTACCAGAATCTCGACCGAGGTACTCGTACAGGGTGGGCCAAATGATGGTGATAGCTCTGACTTATTGATAAGTCGAATATCCACGGAAGTACTCGTACAGGGCCCGCCCAATGAAATTATTGGTGATAGCTCTGACTTATTGATAAGCCGAATATCCACGGAAGTTCTTTCAAAAGCAATTCCCCCCAGAACTTTAGTTCAATTAGATCTTGCTAAACGTCCTACTGCTGAAAGATCGACTTCACCTAACTTTGTATTATTTCAACCTCTTACTGAAAATAAATTCTTTAATTACGTATGTCCGGATTCTGATGTTGGACCACACACTATTATTGGGATAAGACCTGATTGTACAAGTTTTGTAGTAAACCCAACGCTGGTGGCAGGATCTAATAAAATCATATTAGATCACTTTACTCAACTATACGTTTATCCTGGTACAATAACGTCATCTGAGATTCAAGATGCTTTGATTAGAGGTATGGTCGATCGAAACGGTCAATGTGTCGCTCAAGCTCCTGATCCGGTAGGTACTTTTGAAGATCCAGCTAATGCGAATTATTACCACAATATTTTAGATGATGGGCTAACAGATAGTTCCGCAGTTAGTATCCTGTTAAATGAAGCATAAATACCAAGACGCATAAAAATTATTAGCGAGTATATGCTTACTCCAAGGAGACTTTGATGAAGAAATTAACTTCAGGTGGTGAAGGTAAAACTTTTTTCAAAAGTGAAACCGATGTGGATAGAGGTAAAACTACTTCGTCCGTAGTATTTCAGAACGAAAATAGTTATTTTGAATATACCCCAGATTCCGCTGACGCGGCGGGTATTCGAACTGTAATTACTTTATTGCCTGACTTAATCAATTATGATGTAACCTATCCTTATATCCCATCTTTCTCTGAATCCAATTTAACTAAAATCTATCTTCAACCGTTCTCGCAAATTGCTATTTACGATGAGCAAATTACAGATGAGAATAGGATATTGCAGATTGTTAAGGGAATGAGGGTAAAAGCTGGAACCTTTGACACTTATGATGAAAACCCTCCTTTAAATATTTCTGAATCTTTACTGGTTAAAAAAGAACCGAGACCTTGGTCATTCTCAAATTGGCAAAATGATAATGTTGAAACGTACACCAACTATATTGACAGATCGTATCCGTATTTAGTTGCGAGCCGATTTGCAAGCTTTGCGACAGACAGCCAGAACAACACCTATGCGATTTGGTACGGAACGGTAAACCATACTGAAAGGTTTATACTTTATAAATTAGATCCCCAGGGTAATCTTTTAGCCGAAAAGGTTTTAAACAACTGGCAAGCCTTAGGTTTAGTATATGAAGACTCTGATGTTTATACCTATAGCTACCAGCAGGAAAAACCGTCAGTAGAAAAAACTCCTTATTCTATATCATGGGATAGTTCAGACTACAATGATGGATGGTGGCACTATTTCGATAAATCTAGTAACCAGAATCAAAGAAGCTTAAATTGGGTGGGTAGGATTCAATATGGCGTTAATAATGATGACAATTCAATAATAGGAGAAGTACCTTCTCCTTATTTGGCAGGAAGTCATTTCGGTGTTGGTGATTTTAAAGATTCTGAAAAAACAGATATCGAAATGTTCAAAGATATTCTAAAGAACAGTCTTCCTACGAACTTCGGCGTTTCTAAAAATAAAAATGACGGTGGTCTAAAAACTGTCTGGGACACTGATGTATCTTTCGGAACTATTAATCCGAAAATAAAAATTAATTCTCGCGATGAAATCTTTATTAGTGCAGATATTAGTCGGTGGCATATTGGGACTGTATTAATAAAATTAAATACCGATCTAGAAGAAATCTGGACCAAAAGGATTCATTCTTGGAAATACAACTATCCTATGATAGCCGGTATAGGTTCAGGCCTTGACCATTACGGATTTAATAGCATCGAAATACCTTATCTGAATACTCCGTGGGATATTACCAATGGCGGGGCAGAATACGTTTACGATAGTAATGGTAATAAGTCTATTCGAAGTGTGAATGATGTTTTATATGGAAACTCTTCTTATGAAGGGATAACCGTACCAGCAGTTGGTCCCTTCTTCTTAGACTTAGAGTATGCTCGTAAGAACCCTCATCCATTCTTCGACTCAAGCGAGATCAATTTTGCATATGAATTTAGTAACCAGCTTCTGATAACCACGGACCGCCGCCCCGGCGCTAATGATGACAAACCATGGTATTGGCCGTTAAAGGGATTCGATGATTCTACCGGATTTAATACGGCATACGGCGGGTTTGACTCATCTTTCGATATTACTCGAAAATTAGGAATACCTAAGTTCAATCGAAATGGCGAAATACCATTTGAGGATAACGGGTTTTTATCTCTTGCTGGTAGTTCAAGATTAGATGACGCTGCACTTTTATCCGACGGATCGATTGTACTAGTAGGCGGTACCAGTGGTTGGTTGGATAGTGATCATAGACAAGATGTAGCAGATCAACTTACTAGCACCGAATTTATTACCCATGAGGTTCTAGTAGCAAACGTTCATGATGGACCAAATCCGAGACCTATCTCTCAAGATCCTAATTTCTATGAAAGAATAAGATATAATTTAGCATTTGCTCAAACGACTATGCAAGAGCAGGCATATGATGAAGGCCAAATCGGTCTGAACGGGTTTTACCCTACGTCAAGTGTTCCTAGTAGTCCTTCTAATTATTATGATTCAGGTGATGTCAATTTTATAAGGAATGAAAATTACGTCGACCCGCCGTGGTTACCTAAACCATATGGATTCGTGGACAGAATGGTAGATTATAGGATTCACGGTGTACTGTATGATGACTCTGACTGGCTAAAAGGTATGGGTGTAGATCCCGATGGTGAACCGAGCTTAAGACAGCCATATTTCTTCCAGACTCCTATGTTAGGATTAGGTAACAGAGGCCACTGGTCTTTGATTAAACTTGACTCAAATGGTGATGTGGATTATTGGAGACTTTACCACTCAGGACAAGAATATTTTGACAGTCAGAATGACCATTTCCTCTTAGGTACAGAAAGCCCCCCTGAATATGATAATGTGGATCCTTCTGACCGTCACAGATATTATAATCACGTTTATGGTATGAGAGGATCTAATGGGGGAATTAGTAACCAATTAAGACTCGGACGTCCGAAAGGTTCAACTTTCGGTTATGAAGATTCCGCATTACCGTCTTCTGGTAATAACTGGTTAGCTGAAAGACCTGTCAGTGGAAGTGTTTCTGATATGGTAAAGGGCGTTTATCCTGTTAGAAGAAAAGAGAATAGAGCTCAGACTAATTCATTTATATCATATCAGTCTAAACCCTCGCGTATTATCGAACGTGACGGATATCTATATGTTATGAATTCTATCGTATATAGAACCTTGGATCATAGAGGCCCAAACGCATATTTTGGCCTAAACACACCGATCATAAACCGTGCAGATGGAGATGGTGAAGCTGAGGATATTACTGATATTGCTGCAGCAGAGATAGTTAAGCTCGTAGAATCAAGTGGTGAGGTTGTGTGGACTCGCTATATCACTGGTGACGTAATTCCGACAGCCGATCAATACCAAACTTATGACAATAATACGAATCCAACGCAATTAAATTCTTACGGGGATCCAGTTTCGTTTATACCGATTCGATTTGAAATGTCGGCTGACGGACAACATCTATACTTGGTGGATCCTACTTCTTCAGCTAAGGGATTCATCGATGCAGGTAGCTTGCTTAGTTCTAATGGATTTACTAGATCTAATGCACCACTTATAGTTAAAATGGATATAGATGGTAATTTAATCAATTCCAAAATATATCATAACAAAAAG
>Ga0181571_10000364_pt1 | contig 28995 bp, 13 predicted proteins | sample 101ome_17_FD_132440 | JGI IMG/M metagenome (GOLD analysis project Ga0181571, IMG submission 132440) | Coastal salt marsh microbial communities from the Groves Creek Marsh, Skidaway Island, Georgia - 101407AT metaG (megahit assembly) | ecosystem: Environmental > Aquatic > Marine > Intertidal... | reverse complement strand
CGGCGGGGGTTGGGGGGGGGGAAGATCGGGCGGGGAAGAGGCGGCGGGTCGAGGGCGCCGGGTCGCCATTCGACGACGAGAAAAGTCTGCGGGTGGCGGTTGACCTTCTCGATGAGGTGCTCGCCGCGGACGACGCGGACGACGCGTCGCGGATAGCGAGCGCGTGGGAGGGAAGCGACGACGCGCTCGAGGAGGCGAGGGACGCGGCGAAGGAGGGTCGGGAGACCCTGGAGAGGCTCGGTGGGAAATGAACGTCGTGTGCACCGTATTAATAGCTCCGCCCCAGTCCCGTGGGGCGATATGTACGAGAGTGTCGTGCGCGACGAGTCCTTCGTCGCTCAAGGGACGGTGTACGCGCCCGGCTGGTCGAACACCAGTTCCTCCGTCTCGTCCTTCTCGATGACGAAGCCGCGGAGCCTGTCAATCTCGGGCGCGTCCGCCCCGCACTTCTCGAACCTCCACCCCTTGTTCGACACCTTCAGGTCCTTAACCGTGACGAAAGCGCCGGGGCACGCCTTGATGACGAGCGCTCCGTCCAGCTCGAGGCTCTCGATCTTGACTCCCGCGCCCTCCACGATCAAGGCGCTGCTCGCGGAGGTGACCTTGACGCCCTTGCCGGCCTTGCCCTTGAGCTCCTCGAAAGTGCACGCGAAAGACGGGTGCAAGACAACCTTGGGACCCGAAGGCACCACGATGCCGTTGGCGGCAAAGTCGACGGGCGCCGCCATCGTCGCGCCCGCGAGCTCCAGAACCTTGGCCGCGCACCCGTAAAACTCCATCTCGCCGCTCGTCGCCGTGTGCGTGGGGTTACCGCCCTCAAACTTACCCACGCCATCCGCGGGGGAGTTCTTGACGGGGGAGTATCCGACCCAGTTATCGAAAACGGTGAACCCGACGCAGGCGCTCGCGTCGAGCGACTTGGGGTAATCCTGCATCATGCACTCGAGCCGGGTTGGGGACTTGAACGCGGTCTTGCTGGCGTCCTTGTACTTGGGGTTGACGAACTCCTCGATCTGCCCACCCGTCTTCGCCAGCTGTGCCTTGTACTCCTCCAACGAGACGATGAGCTGGTTGATGTTACCGGGGAAAGGGGAGACGCCCTTGTCGTTGTTGACGTCGCCGTCTTTGTTTATCGTCGCGCGGAGGAGCGGGTCGAGCTGGTTGTACTCCACGTTCACCGTCATCTTGCGACCGTCGGTGTGGGTGAGCTCGGTGATGGCGCCGATCGCCTCCTTCGCCTTGCGAGGGACGCAGAGCGAGTTGAACACGAATCCCTTCTGCTTGGAGACCCCCAGGGCGCCGGGCACGACGCGAAAGACGAGCGAGTTGGTATCCTGGAAGAAAACCACCCACTTCTTGCCCGCGGCGCTCCACCTGTCGAGGCACCCGCTGGTGTGGAGCAGCGCGTGGACGTCGCCGTGGCCGTGGGGCTTGGTCTGGAGGGCGTACGGGTCGCCATCCTTGAGCGCGAGGTGCGCGTCGTTGTTGGTCAGGCACGGCACCTTCTCCTGCTTGATGAGGGTCACCTGCTCCTTCTTGGCGCCGAAGTAGTCGTTGCGCTCGAGGAGGTCGAGGGTCTTGGCGTGGGTGTCGTCGGAGGTCATGATGGCGAGCGGGATGCCGACGTCCTTGGCGCTGCGGTGCGCGGGCATCTCGCCCGCGGACCTCTGCTGCAGTGCGAGGATGGACTGAATGTAGAGCTGGAGGTAGCACGAGTCCGTGGACCTCTCGCAAGGGAGCTCGACCTTGATGCCGGAGTACCCGAGGCGCTCGCCGAGACCTCCCGCGACGAGGACGAACGCGGCGGATCCGACCTCCCGCATGCCCTCGCTCTCGAGCTCGACGTGCTCCTTGGACGCGTACTCAACCACGATGCCGTCGGGCACCGCGGGGGTCCACCCGTCGAAGGGGTTGACGCCGTCCTTGGACTCCTGGAGGAGCTTCTTGGCGTTGGCGACGTACTGTGCGATGCCACCGGGGTAGCCCGCGTCGCAGACGGCGGCCTGCGCGAGGAACCTGCGCTTGTCGTCGTCGTCGGTGCCGGGCGCGGGCCACGACGAGAAGAGGTGGTCCTGCCCGCAGCCGAGGAGCTTGTCGATCATGGCGTTCTCATCGGCGGTGAAGATGCCGCGGTTGGCCTCGAGGGTCGAGCCCGTCTTGCGTTTCTTGGTCTGTTGTCGATGACGAACGGCGGGGAGGGTCAGATGATCGGGACTGGGAATACACAAACGGAACGGTGCCGATCGGGAAAGCGCGTGATTCCGGGTGACATCGCGGGGCGGGGAGTGCGCACCGGTGTGTCGTCGCTCATATCTCGCGGTCTGAAGCAGGAGGCCAAGCCCATAACACGCGCTAGACGCGCGGGGTAAGTCCTTGGCTTGTGCGTACGCGTCTCGGAGACTGCGGCGCGGCGATGAGCGCTCGCGAGATTTGGGTGTTGGGAGGGAAGGAAGATTCCCCGGAGGTTTCTGATTGGCTGCGAGATCCGGTGCGTGTGGAAGCACCCGCAAAATGTTGTTGTTTCTCCTCCTTCTTCGCAGCTTCGCCCGCGATTCAAAAAAAATGCGGAAAAAGGCGCGGTTCCAAGCGTGCAGTTTGAACTTGGCACCCCACCAGCCCACGATCGCCACAGAGAGAAGGGGCGCCACTCTTCGGAGAACATGGCGACCACGTCCCCGAGCGCGATGGATCACGTCTCCAAGAAGCCCAAGCTGGCGGACGGCGAGGACGCCATGGACGTGGACGACAAGGAGAACCGCAAGATCGCCAAGGTGGCGTTCGACCACGAGACGCACATGAGGATCTACTACGACTCGCTCTTCCCCGCCGAGTCCATGATGAAGTGGCTGGCGTACGGCAACGACTTGAAGCACCCGCAGGCGGACGCGGGTTTCATGCAGCGCCGCGAGTTCTGCTTCACCCTCCCGGGCGACGTCTTCGTCCGATACCAGTCCTTCAAGGACGACAAGGAGCTGCGCAAGGAGCTCAAGTCCAAGCTCCCGAGCAAGATCGACATCGGGCCCGTGTTCAACGTGGACCCGAGCAAGCGGCTGGCGTACTCCGGCGGCGCCGGGTCCGACCGCGTGTTCGCGCCGACCGAGAGGGAGTTCGTGATGGACATCGACATGACCGACTACGACGACGTGCGCACGTGCTGCTCCGCGGCGGACATCTGCCACAAGTGCTGGCCCCTCATGGACGTCGCCGTGAAGGTCATCGACCAGGGCCTGCGGGAAGACTTCGGGTTCAACCACCTCCTCTGGGTCTACTCCGGCCGACGCGGTATCCACTGCTGGGTGTGCGACAAGCGCGCCAGGCAGCTGTCCAACGAGGCGCGCGCGGCGGTCGCCGAGTACTTCTCCGTGTACAAGGGCACCGACGCCTCCGGCCTCGTGAAGCGCGTCAACGTGTCCAACCCGCTCCACCCGAGCCTCGAGCGCGGGCTCAAGACGCTGAACAAGTACTGGAGGGAGACGTACCTGCCCGAGCAGCAGTTGCTGGAGGATGACAAGTACGCCGAGCCGGTGCTCGCGATGATCCCGGTCGCGGACGTGCGGGAGGATGTGGCGGCGGCGTGGAAGCGAGCTCCCAAGGACGACTCCGTGCAAAAGTGGGACATCCTAGAGTCGCGCGTGAACAAGGCGAGGAAGGCGGCCAAGGGTGGACCCGACAAGTGGGCTCTGGACAAGTGCGTGAACGAGATCATCTTCGCGCACGTCTACCCCAGGCTGGACGTGGAGGTGTCCAAGCACATGAACCACCTTCTCAAGGCGCCGTTTTGCGTCCACCCCAAGACTGGCCGCGTGTGCGTGCCGATGGACCCCAACGATGACGACTTCGACCCCAACAAGGTTCCGACTGTCATCCAGCTCATCGACGAGATGAACGCGGCGAAGGCGGCGGGTAAGGAGGTGTCCTACAAGGAGACGGCCATGAACGACGCGGTGGAGACGTTCAACCGCACGTTCTGGAACGGACTCAAGAAGGAGTGCAAGGAGGAGATGGACCAGCTGCACGGGAAGGTTCGGGAGGCTGTCGCCGCCGCCAAACCCCTTGACTTCTGAGCGCGTTCGCGCGAGGTGAGATTTTTATGCAGTACAGTGTCTGTCATCGAGTGAATCTCTCGTTTGAATCCCACAAGGCGTGCAGACGTCGCCTCAAAAACTTAACCACCAATCATGTGACTTCCCTTCCCGGGAAAATATTGAGGGTTCAGCCTCCACCCTCGCGTCGCCTCCGCCCTCACGTCGCTTCCTCCCGTCGATCGCGTGTCCCGTCGTCGCTCCCTTCATTTCTCCCTCGGGGGCGTCTCGATCGCGAGCATGCGCGTCGAGTCGGCGACGGCTTGCTCCCAGCCGTACTCCGCCGCCTCCTTCGCGTCCTCCCACCTGCTCGAGTTGTCCCGCGAGCTGTTCCCCTGCTCCGTGGTGTCCCACTGCTCGCCGCTGGTGCTCTGACCGTACGTGCGAATCTCACCGTCGGACCCCACGCTCTCGCCCCACGTTCGGCTCCACCGCTCGCCGCCCGCGTTGACCCTCCACGTCTCGCCAACCTTCTTGCCGCTGCCGTCGGCTCCGAAGCGTTCCTCCCACTTGTCCCCCCACCGCGTCCCGGCGCCGTTCTCGGCCCACTTGTCCGTCCACTTGATCACGTCCCCGCCGCCGTCGGAATCGTCGCGCTGCTCGCCCCACTTCTCCCACCACGCCTGCACGCCCTGCCGGCCGCTCTTCTCCACGCCGCGCTCCACCAGCCCGGCGTCCGAGTACCTCTCCCACCACTTCTCCTGCCACTCCTTCTTGTGCTTGTCCCTCGCCCACTTGTCCGCGCTTCGCTCGATGAGCGCGGGTCCGGACTTTTCGGAGCCGTCCCCGCTCGCGTTCCCGTTCTCTCGCCGGTACACCTGCCGCCACGTCTCCCACCACGTGTCCCCCGACGCGTCGTCGAACCCCGACTTTTCCGCGCCGAGCTCCTTGTACCCGGACCAGTCCGCCTTCTCCCAGTGCGTCGCGCGATACTCCCACGTGCCGTCCTTGGCGGTGCGTCCGGTGACGGTCCACCTGCATCGGTAGCCGCCGTCGCCGGTGTCCACCCCGGATTTGCTGAAGAAGGCGTTGCCGTCGTCGTCCGTCTCGACGCGCTCCTCGGCGTCAAAGTCGACGATCATGTCGAACTCCCTGGCGATGCCGGTGCCGCGCTCGGGCGGGCGCGTGCTTCCGGGGGCGCGCGGCGAGGATCTCCCATCCTTGCCGGAGGGATCCTCGTCGTCCGCGTCGGTGCCCTCGTCGTTCGCGGAGCCGCGCGACGCGACGTCGCGGCGGACGAGGCTCCTCGGTTGGGGCGGCGCGCCTCGATGGGGGCGGGGGCGACGCTGCTTCGGGGCGAGGCGCGGGGTCGAGGCCGCCGCGCGGGTCGGCGCGCGCGTGGCGCGGGTTCCCGCGGTCGGCGCCGCGACGTTAGCGCCTACGGACGCCGCCGCCGCGAGTCGGACCGTCATCATCGTCCGCCGCGCCCGCGTACCGGCGGACCGACACGGCCGATGGGAGGTGGCGACTCCTCGCGCACCGCTTCCCGCTCGCTCGAACGCGCGCGCGAAGAAATATCTGCGCCGGGCGAAATGCGAACGGCCGACGCGCGCGCTCCTCTCCCTCCTTTCGTCGGTTCCCGACGAGCGCGTGTGCGTCTCCGAACGATCGAACGCGCGTGAGTACGCGGTCGTGGGCCGTCGCGACCCTTTGTGAAGGCCCGAACGCCGTGCTGTTCGAAGTTGGAGCGCACGTCGTCTCACGAGCAGTCCAGAAATATCTGCGTGTCGAGTTCACGTTCTCAGAAGCGGCCATGTCAGCGCCAGCTGGAACATCCATTCCGCGGTACCCAGGAGACCACCATCAGGATTCGGCGGCGCTGGATTCTGATTGGTCGTCGAAAAACCCGCATTTCGCGTTAAGAGGCGTTTGACTCGTATGGCTTTCCAGTTTGAATTTGTTGCCGTCATTGTGCTCGAAAACCACACTGAAAACACGTGCGCAGCTGGAGCGTGGAAAATGCGCAAAAGTTTGGCCGATTCCGCCGTGGAACTGGCCGTTGAAAGGTCGTCGCGACAGCTTTTTGGCGTTTGGCACTTGAACGCACGTGGCGCGCGGTCATATCGAGCACGACGCACGGAGCACCCCGGACTTCACTCCAGACGGTTCGCCCCGCACGTTGCAAATGGCCGCTCGACGGGACGCCTCGTCACGCGTCGGCGCGGCGATAGGGCAGAGCCCGTCGCAATCTCAGAGGTCGTCGCTGGCGAAGAAGATCGCCAGGTTCGAGCGCGCGGACGAGAACTCGCGAGCAACCCAGAAGTTCGACGGGTCGATGGGCGAGGAGACGGCGCGACTCGTCGGCGCACGTCCCGCGGCGCGGCAGAGCGGCAAGACGCCTCTGAAGGTCCGTCGATTCGCCATCCTCGGTCACCCCTCACCACTCTCTCGCCTCTCACACAACAGATGCGCGCATCTTCTCTCACCCGAGCGCGGCCAAACGCGACGACGCGCTGACCCGACCCTCCCCACCGTTACAGAGCGGCAACAACGCCAATCGCAGCCTCAGCGGCTCCCCCATCGTGTCCAAGGCGCTCGCCGCGCTGGACGCGGCGTCGCGGGGCGAGGACCTCACCGACTCGGACGACGACGACGCGCTCGAACCAAACGTTGGCGATAACCTCCCCGAGCGACGGGAGGAGCGGCGGGAGGCGGAGGAGGAGTCGGAGGACGACGCGGCGAGGCGGATACAGACCTGGTTCCGAGGGTACAAGTCCCGCAGGGAGGAGTCCGAGACGAAGGTGCGCGAGATGATGGCGGAGAAGAGGCGGACGCTCGAGCGCATCGCGCGCGCGAGAGACGAGGACCGAAGGGCCAAAAGATCGGCGGCCAAACCGTCGACTCCCGCCGACGCCGCCGACGCCGCGACCCCCGAGCGCCCCGTGTGGCCCGAGGACGCGCCCGCGCCCGCGAGCGCCTCGCCCATCGGCGGCGGCTTCAAGTCCTTCGTCAGGGACGTCGCCGCGAGGGTAATCCAGCGCGGGGTTCGAGGATTCATCGCCGCGAGGCGAACCCAAAAAACGCCCGTTCGAGCCGCCGAGCCGGCGGCGACGCCGGTGAGCGGCCCGCGCGTGGGCGCCGTTCCCGCGCCGTTCCGCCGCGCGGTCGTCGAGGAACGTCCGGGGAGCGGGGACGGGGAGGCGTCCCCCGCGCAGACGTCGTCCCCCGCGCCCGCTCAGACGTCGTCGTCGTCCCCCGAGCAGACGTCGTCGCCGTCGCCCGAGCGGCTCCCGAAGCCGTCGCCGGCGATGGCGCGACACGCGACGCCGCCGCGGCTCCGACGCTCCCCGGCGGGAAAGCCGCCGGGACGGATCGACGCCCCTCCCCGGGACGTGGCGCGCGCCAGCGTCTCCGACGATACGCTCGCGTCGATCATGAGCTACCTGGACGCGGTGGAGAATGAGGGCGCGGTCCCGACGCACCACGCGGCGGGCGGGACGTCCCTCGCGCACCGCCACTCACCGTCGACGTCGGCTGCGCGCCGGGTCGTCCCCGAGTGGGTCCGCTCGGGTTTCAGCGCGCCCACGCACTCGCACCCACCCGCGCGGGAGGAGGGACCCGCCGCCGGGAGATTTGGACTGGCCGCCGTGCTCTCCCAGTACCGTCCGCAGACCCCTATCCCGGGGTTAGCGGACGAGGAGACGTCGGCGTCGGACGGGGGCGTCGCGCTCGCGACGGCCACCAACGTGTACGAGGGCGTCCGAGCTCGGATGGACGCGATGAAGTCGGAGCTTCAACGCCGGGATAAGCTGGTGGCCAAGCTGGAGGCTGAGCTGCGAATCGCGTACGATCGCGCCGCCGCGCAGACGGCGCAGCAGCTCCAGGACCAGCGTCAGGCGCACGAGACGGCGACGCAGCGGCACCTCGATTTCGCCGAGCGATTGCTCAAGGACAAGGACGAGCTCGCGGGTCGTTGCGCGGAGCTCAGCGAGAGCCTCGCCGCGGCGGAGGCTCGACACGCGTCGCAGTCTGCCGAGATGAAAGCCGCCTACGGCGAGCAGCTCAAGAAGGCCAAGCAAAAGTGGGACGAAGCGCAGGCCAAGTGGGAGTCGGAGAAGACGCTGGAGATTAAGGAGATGACCATCCGGGGGCTGGAACCCGAGATTCAGAGGCTCGTCCAGAAGCACCGGAACGAGGTGGGCGACTTAATCGAGAAGCACCGCGAGGAGACGAGAAGGCTGGAGTCCCACCTGACGACGAAGCACGAGGACGCCATGCGCGCGTTGCGGGCGGAGATGAACGCGCAGTTCGAGGAGGAGCTCGAGCGTGAACGCGCCAGCGGCGCCGCTCGACTCAGAGACCAGGCGGAACGGCACGAGCAGAGCATGAAGACGTTTCGCGAGCGAGCCGCCGCGGATGGCGCTTCCGGCACCGAGATGTACGAAAAAGGTCGGCGGGAAGAGCGCGAAAAGTACGAGCAGGTTGTTCAGCGTCTCAACGAGGAGCACACCCGGCGAGAAGAGCGCATGGCTGACCAGGCTGCCGCATCCGCCGACGCGGTGCGCCGGCGGCACGACGCGGACCTCGCGGCGTTGCAAACCAGGCTCGATCAAGAATCCGCGGCGTGGCGCGCGAAGGTCACCGCCAAGGCTCAGGAGGCTCTGCGCGAGCGCGAGAGGGAGATCAAGGCTCGCGCGATCGCCGAGCGAGATCGGGAGATCGAGGCGATCGCCGCGAGGCTGAGGGAGGAGGCGGTGAACGTCGTCGGAGATTCTCGCGCGGAGGAGCTTCGATCGACGCGTGAACGGGCGGATAGGGCCGAGCGCGCGGCGAGCGCCGCCGAGAGGGAGTCCGCGGCGGCCAAGGAAAAGGCGGGGGCGCTGGAGAGGGAGCTACGGGCGGTGCGCGAGACGGCCATCAAGGAAGGGGTCGTGGGCGGCGCTTTCGAGGATAGGATCAAGGCTCTCGCCGCCGCCGCCGCCGCCGCGGAGAAGAGGGCGGCGGAGTGCGAGGCTGAGCTGGCGAAGGCGAGGCTCATGAAGGAGGATGAGGCCGCCGCTCTGGAGGCGAGGGTGCGCATGGCGATCGGAAAGAAGGATGAGACGATCGCGCAGCTCACCGCGCAGCTGAACGCCACTAAGGCGCTGCTCGAGGAGGCGCCCATGTGTCTCGAGGACTGATTGTTATCAAGAATAACGGCTAACGCTTCCGCTTGTACTTTGCCTTCGACTTAAACCCGTGTCCCTTGCCCCCCTTCTTGACGAGTTCGCTGAGATCCCTCCCGTTGGCGAAGTTTCCGCGCTGCTTGCCCTTGTAGTCGGCACCGCGCCCGTGCCGTTGCATCATCGCGCCGTCATCGTCGGAATCGTCGTCTTGCTTTGGCCGCTTCGCCTTCTTCACGCCCTTGGTGGCCTCCTTCTTGAACGTCTTGAGGATCTTGGTCGCGATGCCGCCAGTCATGCGCGCGTCTCGCTCCAATTTCTTGATGGATTTGACGCCGCCCATCGTCTTGCCCGCGCGCTTGGCCATCATCTGCTCGTCGAGCTCGTCGTCGCCGCCCCACAGCTTCTTTTCCTTCTCGCGAATAGCCTTCTCCGCGAGTGCGCGCCTCGCTCTCTTGCTGTCCGGGAGCTTAATCTTCGCGACGATCTCTTTTTCCTTGCGCTTCTGCCCTTTGGTCTTTTTAGCGCCGCGGCCCGGGATCTTCTCGATGTCCTCGAGCTCGTCCACGTCCTCGCGCTCCGCCGCCTTTAGGCTCGACTTCTGCCCCAGTTTCTTATCCCGCTCCGACTGGAACCACGTTTTCTGCGGCCGCGAGTGAATCTCCTTGTGGTGCTCCATCAGGTTCTCAGCCTTGATCGCCTCCATCTCGGCGCGTGCGAGGTGCTTCTCCGCGCGTTCCTCCATCTCGACTTCCTTGATAGCCTCGCCCATACCCTCGATCTTGGCGTGAAAGTCCTCGACGACGTGAGTGGGCAGCGATCTCGCCACCAACTTGCTCCCGCGCTTGGATACAGCCTTGATCAGCTTACGATCGCTCTCCTCCATAAACGTGAGCGCGGTTCCCTTACGACCCGCGCGTGCCGTGCGTCCCACGCGGTGCAGGTACGAAGCGAGCGTCCTGGGCGCGTCGTAAGAGACGACGGCATCAACGCCGGCGATGTCCAGACCGCGGGCGGCTACGTCGGTGGCAACCATGTGCGTTGCCTCGCCGGTCCTGAACTCCTCGAGCGCCGCGAGCCTCTGGGTCTGAGTCAAATCGCCGTGAAGCTCGCAAGTTTTCAGGCCGTGAATGCCCATGATGATCTTGAGCCTGTGCGCCTGTTGTTTGGTCCTGGAGAAGATTATGCACTGCTTTGTAAACGTCCTCGCGACGATGGCCAGGAGGTGAGCCTCCTTCATCGCCGCCGCGCCCGGCCTTAGCCGGAGCACCTCCTCGGTGAGGGTGCCGGGGGTGGTTCCGATCTGATCTGCGCTGAGACGCGCGGGATTTTTCATCGAAAACTCGGCGAGCTCCTCGACGCCTGAGGTGAGCGTGGCGGAGAACAGCATGGTCTGCCTTCGCTTGGGACAGTGTCGGACAATCTCGCGAATCTCCTCCAGGAAACCCATCTCCAGCAGCCTATCGGCCTCGTCCAGCACCAGCGTGGCGAGGTCCTCGAGGCCAACGCTGTGCGTGTTGCGCACGTGATCGATAAGGCGCCCCGGTGTCGCGACAACCACCTCCGGCCTAGAGCGAAGGCTCGTCGCCTGCACGTTGGCGCTCAAACCTCCAACGACCAACGCGGCGCGGACGGAGGTGAACTGCGCCAGTCGCTCGGTCATCTGGTGCACCTGCACGGCGAGTTCTCGAGTGGGGACGAGAACCAGCACGTGCGTCGCGGCGACGGGCTTGGGGCCGCGGTGGAGCATGCGTTCCAGGCACGGTAACATAAACGCCGCGGTTTTACCCGATCCGGTCACCGCCCGGCCGCAGATATCCCTCCCGGTGAGCGCGAGCGGGACGACCGCCGCCTGGATGGGCGTGGGAGAGGCGTAGCCGAGGGCGCCGCACGCCTTGACCAGCGGGCGGGAGAGGTTGAGCTCGGTGAAGTTGGCGGCGCTGAACGTGGTGTCCTTTTCGCCACTCTTGCCCTTGACCACCGCGCGCTCGGTGAACGCGCCGGTGTCGGGGGCGATGTCCTCCTTCTCCTCCTCTTCGTCCTCTTCTTCTTCTTCCTCCTCCTCCTCCTCCTCGTCTTCTTCCTCATCGTCATCCTCGTCATCATCCTCGTCCCCCTCGGATTCATCATCATCATCCTCGGAGTCATCCTCGTCCTCGCTGTCGTCTTCGATCTCCTCGGCCTCGCTGTCGGTGTCCTCCTCCTCCTCGCCGGGCAGGAGCGCATCATCGCTGTCGTCGTGGCTGTCGTCCTCGTCGCTGATGTCGGAGTCGTCTGTCTTGCCCTTTCCCTTCTTTGCGCCCCGCTTGGCGTTCGCTCGAGCCTTCTGGATCTTGGCGTCCACCGAGGTCACGCCGGCAGCCTTGAGCTCTCGCTCCATCTCGCGCTTGGAGTCGGGGAACGCCCACGCGGGCTGCGCGGGCGCCTCCTTCTCGTCGTCGCTGTCCTCGAAGACGAAATCCTCGGAAAATTTAAAGCCATCGTTGTCGTCCTCCATCGTTTCGCCGATACGTCCCCTGCGCCTCGGTGCGCTCGTCTCTGGCCGATGGAGCGCCCCGCCGCCAGCTTTTCCATTTTCCGTGTGAGCGAGTCGGCGGCGGCCGCGAGAAACGCCTTTTCTTGACCTAATTTAGCGCGAGTCGCGCCTCGTCGGCCGCCACTATCGCGAGCGCATCGATATCGAACGCGAACGATGGCCGTGGACAATGATCTACTCGCACCCCTGGCGATGTTCATCATCGCCGGCGCGTACTACTTCCTGAGCGCCCAGCGCATCATCAACGAAGACTTCGTGGACGCGTCCGTGCGCCAGATGGTCGGCCTCATGTACATCAGCGACGTCGGCTTCAACCTCGTCACCTCCCGGGTGTCGAGGTCCAAGGGCAAGAAGACGGCACCTAAGAAGGCGCCGACGGGGACTCCCGGCCTGGTCCTCAACCTCCTCCCGCTCACCGACCTCGTCGGGCTGGTGTGCGCTTTCGAGGCCATCCGCCTCGCGGGCAGCGGCTTCCACCAAACCGTGGGCGGCGCGTCCATACCCATATCGTGCCTCCTCAACGTCCTCATCACCGGCAAGGTTTTCTCCACCGGGCAGCTCACGGGCATCTCGATCGTCATCCTCGGCCTCGCGGTGAAGGCCAAGTCACTGTTGGACTCGAACGACGACGACGGCGGCGGCGGCGCCGGGTTCCCAGCCGTCGCCGTCGCTCACGTCCTCGTCTCGTGCGTCGGCTACGCCCTCCGCGGCATCGCGATGGAGTACCTCAGCGACAACGGCGTCGACGGGCGGACGATGACGATGAGGATGGGCGTGACCGGCGCGGCGTGCTGGGCCTCGTACACCCTGGCCTTCACAGCCCCGGACTTTGGCGCCAAGGTGACCGGGCCCTTCTCCGCCGCGTCTACTCGCGTCGGCGCCGTCGCCTCTTTCGCGCTCTACGCCACCCACGCGCTCTCGCGCGGACTGGCCAGCGGGACCATCCCGAAGATCATCGCGTTCGGAGGCGCCACCGCGCTGAGCCTGGCGCAGGTCACGCGCGCGTCGATCATCATCTTACTATCGTCCGTCGCGTTTTGCGGCTCGGACGAGAGACAGTGCCTCGACGCGTACGGAGTCGCGAGCGCCGCGCTGGTCATCGCCGGCTCCGCGTACTACGGCACCTCGAAGAGCTTCGAGGAGGAGCTCGACGATCTGATCGACCCGGACGTCGCGGACGAGATGGACTCCGTCATCGGCGAGGCTGAGGAGATTTTGGAGGAGTTGGTGGACCTCTACGTGGAGGAGCACGGCTCCGAGCCCACCGAGGACGAGTTCCTGTCCTGGACCGAGTCCCTCAAGCGGGCTGGCGCGGAGGCGGAGAGGAAGGTGAGCAAGAAGGCGGCGACGCCCAAGAAGGCCACCCCCGCGAAGAAGCCGAAGAAGGCTGCTTCGGCGAAGGCCAAGGAGACCAAGCCCAAGGCTAAGGAGACCACCACCACCAGGCGTAAGTCAGCCAGAAAGTAGACCCGCGTCGCCCTGTACAGTAACAAATGAGAGTGACTTTCACTCCTTCCGAGAAAACTTGAGCCCCTCGCGTCTCCGCATCCGTTTGACGAGTTGGCGGCTGCGCCTCACAAAAAGCGCGCGCCCAAGTCACTCGCACCGCACCGAGCAGTCCTCGCGCAAAGACCTCATCATGCTCCCGCGCTCGAAGCAGATCCTCGTCGCGTGTGTGGTGCTCATCTCGCTCGGCGCGGTCGTCGTGGGCGTCACCACCGCGCGCGCGGTCCGCGGCGACCAGCGCGCTCGCCGCGCGGAGGACGAAGCCCTCGCGCTCAGGACAGCCCTAGACGACGTGAGCGCTCCCGTCGCGCACGAGCGCCGCAACAGGCGCGAGCTCTCCGAGAAGATGGAGGGTTGGATCGACGCACGAGCGACTTGGTACGGAGGTCCAGATGGCCCAGGGCCCGACGGCATGTCCATCTACACCGGCAGCTGCGGCTACGGCACCAGCTTGGTGCGTGCGAACCCAACCCTATCTTTCTGAAAGGAGAGGCCACGCCAGACCCCGTTCGCTGACCTTCCACCCGACCCACTCCTCGCAGAACAACCACTACATTTCCGCCTGGCACACGGACGGCGGCTACGACTGGGGCTTGACCGACAAGTGCGGTCAGTGCTACGAGGTCATGTGCGTCGACGGCTCGACCCGCGGCAAGGACTGGAGCGACCTCGGCCATTGGGGCGGATGCGCCGAGCCCGGTAAAAAATCAGTCGTCGTGATGATCTCCGACTCTTGCCCATGCCACCACCCAAACTCCGGCAACAAGCGGTGGTGCTGCGGAGACCGCACGCACCTCGACCTCTCCTACGCCGCGTTCGATCAGATCGCCATCAGGCACAGGGGAGTGGTGGATCTCAAGGTCAGACCCGCGCCCTGCGATAAGCAGGGAGTCGTGGCGTATTACGAGTGACAACGACGCGGGCTTCGCGCGACGTCTTCACGCCACCGATGAACGACACCACGACTGCGAGTACGACGATAGTGTATGTGTGATTGAGAGACTAAAAGATGGAGGTGTCGCGGCCGAACACCCTGGTCTTCATCCAGTCGAACAGGATGAGCACGCGGTTTCTAAACGACACCTGCTTGGTCACGTAAACGCTCTTCCACAGCAAAAACGCGAACCTTCCCGAAGCCTCGTACCTGAGCCTCTGAGATTTCCCGAGCTCGAACTGCGTCAGAGCGCGGTCGTCCCCTACGTACGCGAGTAGGCCCAGCGAAAGGAAATGAAAAGGCCCGAGCGGTCCTCCCAGCGCGTCTTTCTTCTGCCACGGCGCCGGCGCCGCCGCCGGTGGCGAGGTCAATTCTCCGCCGCCGCCGAGCCGAACGCTGTCGTTGAGAAGCCGCGCCGCGTAGGCACCCTGCTGCGCGGCGACCTGCGCGGTGGCGGGTAACGGCGCGCCGTACAGGGAGGAACAGTCTCCCAGCGCCATCAGGTCATCCGCGCCCACGACCCGGAGCCACGGATCCACCGCGAGCTTCTTCGACCCGCGCGGCCTCTGAAATTTTCGTTGCGGGGAGCCCACCTGGCGGACCAACCTCTCCGTCAGGGGCCTGGAGTCCAGCCCCGCGCTCCACACGCACATCCCGAACGGAATCTCCTCGATCTCGCCCTCCTTGTTCCGAATGATAGCTCGGTCGGACCTGACCTCCTGCACGCGCACCGACAGGCGAACGTTCACTCCGGCGCCCTCGAGCGCGCCGATGGCCGCTCCCTGCAGACCCGCGCTGAACTGCGTCAACACCGTCGCCTGCGACTGCAGGAGCGTCACTTGGGCCTTGTCCGCCACGACGGGGTACCTGGCGGCCAGGTCGGACCGCACGAAGTCCGCGAGGGTCCCCGCGAACTCCACGCCGGTGGCGCCGCCGCCGACGACGCAGAAGGACAACGCGTTCCTCACCTCCGTCTCCGTCGCGCCCGGAATCGACGCGAGCTCGAAGCACTGCACGATCCTCCTCCGCAGCGCTGCCGCGTCGCCGATCTCCTTCAGGAAGACGCAGTTTTGACGGACGCCCGGCACTCCGAAGGTTGCGGGGCGCTCGCCGACGGCGACGACTGCGACGTCGTAGGGAACCTCGAACGTCTCCCTGCCTTCCAGAGACGCTTCCAGAGACGCATCCAGAGACGCTTCCGAAAACCCGTCGCCGACCTCGCGCCCGTCGTCCTCGTCCGCGGATGACGAGGGCATGCACGAGGACGTCGCGGGGTCCGCGTACGGATCCCTGGGCGCGACGCACGTGAGAATCTTGCGAGTCCGGTCCACGTCGACAACCTCCGCCTCGACGTATTGGATCAAGGGGTTGGAAACCTTCACCGTCTCCACGAGGGACCTGAACTCGACGGTGCCGACGCACGCGGAGGGGAGCATGGGCGTGAACAGGAAGTAGTTGCGCGGGGACACGACGACGACGTCGAGGAGGTCCGTGTCCGCGACCTTCATCAGCGCGTGTGCCGCCCATCCGCTGCCGAGAACCGCCACGCGCTTCCGTCGCCTCGGGGGTGCCTCGGAAGCGTTGGACGTCCCCGCGCCCATGCGGCGGGACATCGCGCGCTTGGTGATGCGCGCGACGTCCCCTGCGGTCGCGGCGAACTTCTCGGCGACGACCATCCAAGTAGGGGGCTCCGCGGGCCACTGGCCCTCCGCGTCGTCGCCTCCGCGTTTGTCACCATCCGACTCGGCACCCGCTCTCGGGACGCGCGCTCGGAGGTGACGGCGCGGCACGACGACGCGACGGCGATCGGCGCGCAACGAGTGGACATCGCCGCGGAAGCGGATCGCGGCGGGGGTGGATACGGAGGACATCGCTCGAGGTGTGTGCATCGCGTCGGCCCGGCCGAGTGTGCACAAAAGCGTTTCAACGCGTGACAAATCCCAATTTCGCAATTTAGCTTTTTCTTGTGACTATTTGCTCTGTGGGAGGAGGAAAACCTCCCGGAAAATGTGGGTGCCACCTGTGTTCGGTTCGGGGCCCACAAGCCTTTCTTCCCCAGTTCCCGCGCCAATTTTTTTCAAAAATCTCGATGTGAGTCGCGTCGGCGGAGGTGACGGCCGGGCATAGTCTAGGGCACCTTCGAGTGCCTAAGGGTCAAGGGGTAGCCCTCGCCCTAGATCCAACTTCACGCGGGATCGGCGCCGACATGGCGTCCCGCGACAGCTTCGGCAACGGCGGCGGCGGGCAGGGCACCAGCCCGTCCGATCGCGCAATCGCCGCGTACGAGGAGCGGTTCTTCCAGACGGCGAACAGCAACGACAGCAAGCGGCGTATGCTGGAGGAGCGCATGACCAGGCCGACCCCATCGACCGGGATCACCGCGGGCGACGCCCTGAACACGTCCAACGCGGGCGCGAACGATCAGCCGGACTCGGACGACGACGAGCAGAACGCGTTCAGGGTCGAGCCCAAGCGCGCCAGGCGGGGCCCCGGGGGATCTGGGCACGCGAACAACGGCGCTCGGGGCGTCGCGACGTCGCCGCTCGGGGACAAGGAGAGGGCGACGCCCGGGTCCGCGGGCGGTCGAGGTTCCATCGACACCTACTACAAGCGGGTCGACGGAGTACCCCCGGCGCCCGCTTTCGGAACCTCCCCGACGCACGGCGTGGGCGGCATCCCAACCCCCGCGTCGGGCTCGGGCGGAAGGAAGGAGAACTACCCCCCGGGATCGGTGCCCCCCGAAGCGCGGCACGCGAGGACCGCGAGTCACCACGACAACTCCCGCGCGGAGCACGAGTGGGCCGCCGCGCTCGAGCAGGCCAAAGCCGGGGCCAAGCGCGAGGCGGACGAGGCGAGGAAGCGCGCGTCGAGGCTCGAGACCGACCTCGCCGCGGCTGCGGCGAGGTGCGAGGAGCTCGCGGCGGAGCTGGAGGCTTCGCGCGAGCGAGAAGCCTCGGCGGAGGCTGCTCGTCACCAGCGCGATCAGAACAAGACCGCCGGAGTCATAGCCCTCGCGGTCAAGGTTGCGCGATTCGAGCGCGCGCGGGCGCGGCGCAAGCTGGCCGAGGACGGCCTCAGGCTCGGCACCGTGTCGGTGCAGAGGTCGGGCACCGTGCTGCAGGAGGTTTGGGAGGACGGCGGCGCCTTTCGCGATCTCAACTCCCGCGCCGCCGCGGTTCAGACCGACAAGGACGCCGCGGACGACGAGCGTAAGAGGGTGAAGGGGAGGCTCCCGCTGCCGGGCGCCGCGATCGACGAGGCGGAGGAGAGGGCTCTTCGCGCGGAGTTTGTCCTCTCCGAGGAGGCGCATAAAGTTCGCGTCGCCGCGCTGAAGCGCGAGGAGGATCTCATCGGTCGCGAGCGCGAGGCGCTCGAGCGCGAGAAGAGCGCGCACATCCGCGAGCTGAAGCGCGTGAGGGACGAGGATAGCTCTCGGTTCAACCAGCATCCTCTGCTCGGTGACCGGTACGTCCTGATGAACATGCTCGGAAGAGGCGGCTTCTCCGAGGTGTACAAGGCGTACGACGCGCTCGAGATGCGGGAGGTGGCGTGCAAGCTTCACCAGCTCAACCCGCAGTGGAGCGAGCAGAGGAAGGTGACGTACGTCAAGCACGCGGCGAGGGAGTGCGAGATCCACAAGCAACTGCGCCACCCGTCCGTGGTGCAGCTCATCGACGTGTTCGAGGTGGACCAGAACTGCTTCTGCACCGTGCTCGAGCTGTGCACGGGGGACGACCTCGACGCTCGACTGAAAGCGCAGGGCGCGGTGTCCGAGCGCGAGGCGCGCGCCATCCTGGCGCAGGTCTTCGCGGGACTGGCGTACATGAACAGTGGCAGCACCACCGTGATCCACTACGATCTGAAGCCCGGGAACATACTGTTCGACGCGGCGGGACGGGTCAAGATCACCGACTTTGGCCTCTCGAAGAAACGCGACATGAACGGGGTGCAGACTTTGTCCGCGGATACCGGCATGGAGCTCACGTCTCAGGGCGCGGGCACGTACTGGTACCTCCCGCCCGAGTGCTTCGAGACCGGTCCGACGCCGCCCAAGATCTCTTCCAAGGTGGACACGTGGTCGTGCGGCGTGATACTGTACCAGATGCTGTTCAACCGCAGGCCGTTCGGGCACGACCAGAGCCAGGAGCAGATTTTACACGCCGGGACTATTCGCCACGCCAAGGAGGTGGAGTTCCCGCAGACGCCAAAGGTGAGCGCGGAGTGCAAAGAATTCATAAAGAGATGTCTGGCGTACAGGAAGGAGGACAGACCGGACGTGCCCACCGCGGCGAGGGATCCCTACATGACCTACGCCAAGCCCGGGAGCGAGTGAGTTTAGCATCACGATGTGAGCTTGACGATTCTTTTCCTCTTCCGTGTCGCAATAGGTTTTCGCCAACTCTCAGCCACAGCGAGCTTCGCCGCGCTTACATGCACGCCGCTTGTGGATTTTGCCCCGTCGCAAGTCACGTCCTCGCTCGCACGCGCGCCCAACTGTGTCGCGCTCGTTTCGCCTACCCGGTCCGAGCATCCATTGGAGACGATATGGCCGAGGAGGCTTCATCGGCCTCACGCGCGATCAGCTTCCTCCACCTGACGCAGCAGCTCAAGCTCACCCCACGTACGGGCTGGGTGAACCACGGCGTGGACAAGCCGGAGTCCATCGCCGATCATATGTACAGAATGTCACTCATGGCGATGGTTGCGGCGAAGGAGATGCCGGGTTTAGACCAGAATCGGTGCGTGAAGCTCGCGCTCATTCACGACCTCGCCGAAGCCATCGTCGGCGACATCACCCCTCACGACCCGGTCAGCAAGGAGGAAAAGGCAAAGATGGAGGCTGACGCGATGGCCAAGATACGCGATATGCTCGGTGATTCGTTGGGCGGTGAGGAGGTGGAGGCGCTGTGGCACGAGTACGAGGACCAAGTCACGGACGAGGCCAAGCTGCTGAAGGACCTCGACAAGCTCGAGATGATCATGCAGGCGGGGGAGTACGAGAGGGCGCAGGGGAAGGATCTCTCGCAGTTTTTCGAGTCCACCGCCGGGAAGTTCACGACGCCGGTGGGACAGGCGTGGGAGGCGGAGATCGTCGCGCGCAGGAAGGCTTAAAAGATGAGCGTTATTAGATGGCCTCTCTATGTCAACTCTGCTAAGACTACTAGTTTAGTTCTCTCCCGTGTCCCCGTTGGTAGACTATGTTCAGTTGTTGGCTGGGTACACGGAGTGAAAGCTACTCTGCGAACTCCTGAACAGCTCGGGCGACGCCAACAGCTTCTGCATCGACCACACCACCGTGGAGTAGTACATCACCTGGACGATTTTGGTGAAGACGTACAGTCCGGTGAAAGCGCTCTCGTTCCAGATCTGCAGGTGGGGGTAGTTCTGGTACACGAGCCCGAGCCTGTAGAAGCGCGTGGCGAGGATGAAGACGAAGTACAGGAACGTGAGGAACACCGCGGGCGCGAACTCGTCCGCAAGCTTGAAAAACATCGCCCTCTTGACCAGCTGCGTCTCCGACATCATGTTGTACAGGCACATGACGGTGAGGAAGAAGGAGCAAATCTGAAATATGGTGGCCATGACGTCCACCTGGGACGTAGAGCCGTACGTGATGTCCGCGTACGCGGCGACGAAGACGTCGACGACCAAGGCGGAGTACACTAGCAGCGCGTTCATCTTAAACGACGGGCTCACGCGCGTGTTGTCTGTCCACGTGGGTGCGGGAAGGGAGGAGAGGTCAGCCGAAGGAGACGACGGCTGTGGGAGAGGTGCCGAACAACCGTTGTGGAAATCGCTGTTTCGGGCGTGGAGTAAGCGGGTTCAGAGCGCACCTCTGGTCGCCCCCGCCATGGTGGACGTGTCCTTATCCTTACGATGATCCCTCGGACGTCACCCCGCGCGATCCGGTTCCTCGAGCGAGGGGGCGCCCAGCCAAGCTCTTGTGGTCCTTGGAAAAGTCGGGCGCGGGCATTTGAAACGGTCAGGAAACTAGTCTTTCCGGTGATGACAAACTAAAAACGCTATGCCGGGTGTTGCTGAATTCGTGGTTTTTCTTTTCTTGTAAGTGTTTGGGTGTACACATTTTGGTTCATTTGCCATTAGCGTCACTTGTAAAAAAAAAGTGAAAAAGCACAGTCACTTCGACGTCACTTCGAAAACTTGGGCACCGCCGGGAGGAGGGCCTGCTTCCCGCACCTGCCCGGCGCGTCATTAGCGAGGTCGCGCGCACGTAGGCGCGCTACTCGGCTACCAAACGCGATTGGGCGTTGATCAGGCTGGGAGAGAGCCCGGTTGGTCGATCCCGGCGATCAGATACTGGGGGTGCCCAGCTGTCGATCTGGTTGGACCTTCCCGAGGCATCGGGCGCGCCATCCGGTTAGGAGGGTTCCATGGGGAAGGTAACGCCAGCCAAGAGGAAGGTGGAGACGGTGCGTGCCCCGTCCGAGAATCGCAATCCCTACCCACCAGGGTCGCATTTCCCGGGGTCAAATCGCTCGCATGCGGCCTTCCACGCCCCATCGTCGCGCGTACCCTCCGTTAGGTTTGCCGACTCTCAGATCCCTTCGACTGACTTCATCTCCCGCTCGCGCTTCCTCGACAGCCTTCGGCCGTGAAGGCCCTGGTGGACAAGATCGTGGCCACGCCGTGCCTGCAGCTGGCCGATGTGTTCGGTCCTTTCGCATGGACCTTCGGGAGGGTGAGTCGCTGAACCCGATTCCCCGCCGCGACCCGCCAATCCCGTCGCACCCCGCGCAACCGCCGCCGCCGAACGAACTCCCGAACAGCACTTTCCCCTGACTGACCCAGCCCCCGTCCTCGCCAACAAACGCAGGGTGACTTTCAACACTGGATCGCGGTGCTCAACCACTTCGATGAGTTCTTCGAACAGCACGTCAAGCCGAGGGCGGACCTGGAGCTCAGGGATCTGACGCGTTCAGTCGCGGAGCCGTTCCCCCTGGCGCCGTGCCTGTGGATTCTCAGGACGTCCAACATCATCCTGGACAACTGCGCCAACAGGCACATGTACGCGTCGTCTGAGCACCTCGCGTCGCTCCTGGCGCACGAGGATGATGACGTGGCGCTCGGTGCGCTCGGAGTTCTCGCCTCGGCCACGCGCAGGCCCCCGGGTACGCGCTCCAGCAACAGGTTCAGGGCGGATGCGAGGATCGCGGGCCGGCTCGCCGCTCTTTGCGCCGGATTGCACGACGGCGCGTCCAAGGGCGGTGACGAGCACAAATCGACCGAGCGCGGGGCGAACAATCAGTCCGTCGCGTCCTCCGCGACGGTGTTCGGCCAAAAGGTTGGCGCGAACGACCTGGAGAGCGGAAACAGCTGCGACGTTCACTTTGAATTTTACAGCGAAGGCGACGGCGCGACCAGGCTCATCGCCGAGGATGTTCGCGCCGGGTCACCGATGGACACGGCGTCGGAGCTGGTGAGCAAGCACGGCGTACCCGACGAGCTCAAGTTCACGCTGTACGCGAGGGTTCGGCTGGCGAAGCTCGCGGCGACGATGCGGGGCGCAGCGATTGCGATGCAGATTCGGCTGTGCGCGTTTTGCGTGCTCCTGCAGAGCGAGCTCACCGCGGCGGGCGGGGACGAGCAGGGGCTGCAGTTCATCAGGGAGTCCTCGCCGGAGTTTGTCGCGGAGCTGCTGAGGATACTGAGGCTCGAAGGAGACGGCGGGTGCCCCCCGGCGGTGGTGGAACTCGCGCTGAGGGTGCTGGCCGCGTTGGCGGGTGACCGGGCGCACCAGGGCGGGGTCATCACCGCGATGCGCGCGGGTGGCCAGCCGCAGGTGTTCGCCGCGCTGGTGAACAGCGCGGTGCAGCGGCTGACCACGGCGCCGTCGCCACCCATCGGTAAGCGGGTGGGCGAGAGCTCGCTGCCCGAGCTGGAAGTTGAATCCATCAACGCGGAGGCTGACGCGCCGGTGCCCCTCGCGGAGGCTCTCGTCGCGCTGCTCGGCACCCTGGTCATATCCCACGGCGGGTGCCAGACCTTACGGGACGTGAGCCTGCTCCCCGTGCTGCTGCCGCTGTTGAGGAACAGGAACCCGAGGCACCTGCACATCGTGTCGCACGCGGTGCACGTGCTCGAGATTTTCATGGATTACGCCAGCGCCGCGGCGGCGGCTTTCCGCGAGCTCGGCGGGTTGGACCTCGTGGTGGACAGGCTGCGGCAGGAGACACGCGACGCGCTCGACGAGTTCGAGGCGACGCATAAGGACAGGGACGACGAGGACAACGAGAAGGGGAGCGTGCACTTGGTGTCGTCGCAGCGCAGGGTGCTGATTAAGGCTCTGATGCGCGCGATGGCGCTCACGAATTTCTCCCCGGGGATGGGCAACGTCCCCGCCGCGGGTCTCGACGACGGTAAGTTGTGCCTGGCGCTGAACGACATCTTCGGCAGCGCCAGATTGTTCGGCAGCGGGGTGTTCTCGCTCGCGGCGAACCTCCTGTGCGACGTGATGAACCACGAGCCGACGAGCTACTGGAAGCTCGAGAAGCACGGCACCCCCGAGGCGTTCATCGCGGCTTGGGAAAAGCCCAAGGAGCACGCGCCGTTGCCATCCGCGGACGCGCTGGCGTGTCTGCCTGTCACTCTGGGCGCGCTGTCGCTCTCCGCGGAGGGCCTGGAGAGGGTGAAGAAGTCCAGGGCCCTGGATGCGCTCGCCGATGCTTTTACCACCCGCACCTACGCCAAGCTCCTGCAGGGCGAGACGGCGACCACCATCGGCGGCAACCTGGACGAGCTGCTCAGGCACGTCCCCAGCCTCCAGGATATGGGCGTCAGACTCGCGGTGGACGTGCTCCGTCGGCTGGTGGAACTGGGCGGCGGCACCGTGGAGCATGCGCAGGATTCCAAGGTTGATAAGGACCCCGTGAAGAAGGCGAGGATGGACGGCGACTCCAGCCCGGGTGGCGCCAGCGATTCTCCCAGAGGAATGGACACGGACTCTGCCGAGAAGGAAGAGCCGGGTGAGAAGCAGCTTTCGCCCTCGTTCCTCATGGAGGCGGTGGCCAACGCGGCGCACCTGATCGACAGCATGCTCCCAACGGACGAGTGCGGCCAGAAGTTCGTTGAGCAGGGCGGAATGCAGCTCCTGATTCAGCTGCACACCCTGCCACTGCACGGACCCAATTTTTCTTCCTCATCGCAGTGCCACGCGCTCTCCGTCACGCTCCGCGCACTCGCTGGGCAACACTCGAAGGAGCTCGCCAAAAAGGTGCAGGTTGCGCTGGGCACGGCTGTTGAGAAGGCAATCCTCGCGATGAGTCACGGTCATGAAAACGATTTGTATCCGCCTTTCGCTCCGATGAGGGATTTCCAGTGGCGCTGCATCAGTGAAGAGAAAATGGAAACCGTCGGCCATGGGGCACCCAATCCCTTGCCTGTTGATTCTATCGCGGCGAAGGCAAAGAAGATTCGCGCAGCGCTCGCAAATGCGGAGGCGCTACTCAACCTTACCACCACGCTGATCAGATCGTCTCCCGGCATGCTACCGACGCTGTGCAGCGGCGACGACAGCTGGACTTCTCATAGGTCTCACGACGCCAATGGTTGGGTTCCGGGACTGATCACGAGGATTTCGCACCTCCAGCGACAGGTGCAGGCCACCGCAGCAGCGCTCCAAGACGAGCACGGATTGAGAAAATTTGATATGGAGGAAAATCAGAAGAAAGTCAAAGAATACGTCGCGGACTGGTGCAAGCAGACGGGAGGTCAAGAGAAGGATTTCGATGAGAACGACCCAAATGTGGATGAGGCATTATCGGGCAAAATCCGCTTGGCGAAGCAGTCTGTGGAGGTGTTGCAGCTGATGCAATCGCTGCAGTCGCTGTCCAACCACTTTGTCACCTCGCACAACTACTTTTGCTCGTCTCTCGCCAAGGCCGCGAGCGGGATCAGGCATAGGCACCGCGAGGAGAACTCTGTGCAGTCGCGCGGCGCCGCGTGCGAGATCGCTGTGCAGGTGTGCAGAACCCTGGAGGAAATCGCCGAATTCGACTACAAGGAAACCGATGACCACCGGGATTTCAGGCGGGCGCAGCGGGCGTTTGACGATGTGTACGCGATTCTCATCGACACCAGACGCCGATGCAGCCAGGGATTGGTGCTTAATTACATGCGCCAGAACTACAAGAGGGTGGCTGACTCCACCGCCACCGACGGCACCGGCCTCGACCTAATCGCCGAGGCCTTCGCGGTGGTGTGGCAGCAATATGTCAGATGCGTTGAGAAGAAAAGCGCCTTGAAGCCTCTTGAAGAAGGGGCGAAACGTACCGAAATCCAGACAGAGCATGAGAAGTGGCAGAACCGCGCCGATATCATGGAGCATGCGCTCAAGACGGGCATCGGGCTGATTCAGCAGCTCGTCAACATCGCCGTGCTGATGGGCTCATCCGTGTCCGCCACGCTCCTCACCGCGAGCCTTCCCAAGTTTCGCGCGCCGAACAAGCTCGCGAAGAAAGCTGAGACTTACGTCAGCGGCGTGTTGGCGCTGGATGAGATCATCGCCAGGAACGACGCGGTGTTCGAGCAGAGCATGAAGGAGGACGTGTCGCCGACTGCGAAGCAGTTTGCGGATGTACTGCACGCCGCGATGCTCCCCGCGTTGATGAAGGTTTGGAACTCGGAATCCCTCAAGTCCTGCCCCACGCAAGTGCTGGTGGTGCTGATGGCGGCGATGCGGCACCTCCGTGACGGCACCGGGAAGGTCGACACGTATGAAGGGCCGCCGAGACGGGGGCGGACCGGATCGAGCGGCGCGGCGCGTCTGCTTGGCGGGCTCACGCCAGCCCCGCCGCCGCCTCCCCCGCCGTTTGAGCCGTCGCCTACCATGATGGCGTCTATCCAGGAGATGGGTTTCTCAGAGCCGCAGGCGAGGGCAGCGCTGGTGGCGGTGCGCGGGCAGTCCATCGAGATCGCCATGGAGTGGCTTTTCACGCACCCGGAGGAAGCGGCGGCGGCGGACGAGGCTGCCGCTGCGGCGGCTGCCACCACCACACCCGCCCCCGAAGAGAAGAAGGAGGAGAAGGAGGAGGAAATCACGCCGTCGCAGGATGAGCTGGCCAGGGCCATGGCCATGTCCATGGACGAAGCCGAGACCGCCGACGCCGCTCCGCCCGCCGCGGAGCCCAAGATTGAGCTCATATCACAGGAGAAACTCATGGCCGACGGACTCCCGGCGAGCACCTGCCTGCGCACGCTCCTGGACCGCGAATGCAAGATGCCCGTGGCGGCAGACCTGATCGAGCCAATGATGGACATTTGCCAGGCGAACGAGGACATGGTGTTCCCTTGCGTCAGCCTCTTCAAAGCCGCAGTCGGTCCCGCGAAGGAAGCCGAGCAGAAGAGCGCGATGACCCGGATTTTGACGATGGTCGTCAACGCTTTTGATCCCGAGACATTCTCCGAGCCGGACCTGTACACCAACAGCCGCTTCCTCGCGCTCTTGCTCTCGGACAGAAACGGTCTTCGAGAAATCGCCGCGGACGTCGACTGTTTGATGACCGTTTCGTCCGAGCCCGGGGACGTGCAGGCTGAACGCGCCAGTCGCGTCGATAACATGCTCGTGGACTTTACGGACAGGGCCATGTGCGCGCTGGAGCGATTCCTCTCAGAACACAAGGAGTCGGGCTCGGCGGTGATGCCCAAGTGGTTCGCGACGCTCGTGCTGGTGATACACGCAATCGCGCAGTGGCGAGGCGTGAAGCCGATGGAGTTTGACAGAACCTCCAACGAATGGGAGACCAAGCGCCCGAACATGCGTCAGCGCCTGGAGCAGGAGAGAACCGACGAGGATAAGCTGGACGCCGCGTACGTGAAACACAAGACGAACCCTGCGGATGCGCTGAAGTCCGTCATCGGCTCACCCATGGGCTACCTCGACGACGACATGTGCGATCGCGCGACGAAACTGTGCATCGACATACTGCTTCTGACCGAAACCCAGGGCGAGGAGGTTGACCCGTCTGAGACCATCGTGGGTGCGCTCACGTCTGATGAGGACGTGGGTGGCGTGCAAGCCGCGCTCCAGCTGTTGTCGCACCTGACCAAGGACCACCGCCGCGCGTGCATGCTCCTCAAGCCCAAAAACTGCATAAACACGTTACTGAACGTCCCGAGGAAATTCGCGTTTGCCGCGTACGATGCGCTGGCGTCTTCGATCCTGCGACACGTGGTCGAGGACCCCGAGGTTCTGCAGGCTGCGATGGCCACGGAGATTCACACGATCCTGGGCGATCAACCCAAGATCAACTCGCGACGGTTCATGCCGCAGGCTATGCCGGTCATCTCGAGGGACCCCGCGGCTTTCGTCGCAGCCATGGAGAAGTGCTGCGTCATCACGCAGGGCGCCAGAGGAGACCCGCGGCATGTTGGGTTCTTTGTGCATCTTCGCAAGAGGTACATCGACGACGAGATTCGCAAGGTCCGTTTGGACCCCAGAACCGACGTCTCACCCAAGGACAGGGAGGCCTACCTCACGTCCCCCTCGTCCAGGGCGCTGAAGTCTCCGGCTGGCGAGACCGCGGCCAAGAGCCAGGGCAAGGGCCACGGGAAGAAAAAGGCGCATCCGTCGTTTGCGACTGTGATCCAGGCGCTCGTCGACGCGGTGATGGCGTATCCGACGGACGCTGAGCGAGCCGCCGAGGGGAGCGAGGGGGGCGGTACCGAGGGGGCCGTGGACGCCATGGAAACATCCGCGGAGGCTGACTCGAAGGAGGCTGACTCGAAGGAGGTTGACTCAAAGGAGGTTGACTCAAAGGTGAATGCGCCATCGCTCGCGGCTGTTCGCGCCTCCCTCGCGCTTCGCCTGCTCACCGATTTCACCCTCGTGTACGGCGCCGCCGCCGGTCAGATCCTCCGCATGGACGCGCCGACCGAGGGCGCCAAGAGCGGCCTGCTCAAGCACGTCCTCTACGTCCAGCTCCCCGAGGCGAAGGCGAAGCTCGGCGAAGCCGACAAGGACGGCGGGCCCGCGGCGGGCGGGTGGGACGGCGGCGAACGAGCCGCGTACCTTCTCCTCGCGCTCTGCGTCCGATCGTCGGAGGCGAGACGCAGGGTGCTTCACGAGGTGAGCGTCGCGCTGAAATCGGCGGATGCGCTCGCGAAGAACGCTCGCGAAGGCCCGGGACCCGCTCGAGCGTTTGTGGATCTGGTCAACGCTCTCCTGGCGTACGCGGGGGGTAAACCCGCGGGGTCCGCGCCGGGTGCCCAGAATCGCGGCGAGGGCAAGGACCTCCAACGGCGGTACGCCGGTGACTTGCAGCGGTGCATGAAGGACGCGAACCTCCTCCCGGCCATGTGCGCGGCGCTGGACGGGGTGGACCTCAACGACGGCGCCGCGCCGGTGCTCGTCAACGCGATCCTGCGGCCGCTGGAGGTGATGACGCGGCCGGCGCCCAAGTCGCCCAAGTCGCCGACGTCGCACCCGCGGCTCTCGCAGGGCGCGGGGGAGACGACCGCCGCCGAGACCGCGAACGCGCCGGGCTCGATCGAGCGACGTAATCGCGGGCAGGGTAACGAAGGGGGCCGCGGGCTGGCGAGAACCGCCACGATGGCGGCGGAGCACGACCCGGAGCAGATGGCGCAGCTCGAGCAGGTTGCCGGTCAGATGTTCGAGTCGATGGACCGCGACGACGAGGACGACGACGAATCCGGCGAGGATGAGTCGGGCGAGGAGGATGAGTCGGGCGAGGAGGACGAGGACGACGATGAATCCGACGAGGACTCCGACGGCGAGGCGGACATCGACCTCATGGACGATCACGAGGAGCGGGAGGTTGAAATGGTCCACGACGAGGGCGACGGAGAGGAGGAGGACGCCGCCGTCGACCACGGGCACCACCACGGCCACGACGACGACGACGACGAGATGGAAGCCTCGGACGAGGATGCCGAGGACGAGGACGCCGAGGACGAGGACGAGGACGAGGATCACGATGAGGAGGAGGGCGCCGAGATCAACATCGAGGAGGACGGAGAGGAGGAAGCCGGCGCCGACGACCGGTGGGACGTCGACGACCAGGACGACCACTTCGACCTCTTTCCCCCGTTCGACGAGCACGGTACCGACGCGGCCCCACCCCCGGGTGGATGGGGACCGGGTGAGATCGTGCCGCTCCACGGACACGCGCACGCCGCGCACGCGGGACACGGCGAAGAGGAGGACGTGATGCACTTTGGCGGCGACGACGACGGCGATGACGACGACGGCGACGACGCGGGCGACGACGACGGCGACGACGACGGCGCCAGACTCGCGGAGCAGCTGCAGGGTCTCATCGGTAACATCGCGAACCAGGTTGGCGCTCAGGGCGGCGGGCCCGCCCCCGTCGTCGAGTTGCGGGTGAGGGACAACCGGCTTCGCGAGCTGATCATGCGACAGGGCGCCGGCGCGATTTTGCGGCCGGGCGACGCCGGGACTCTCGCCGCCGGCGCGGGCGCTCCGGGGGGCGCGGGCGCCGCTCGCGCGCGCGGCGCTAACAACCTCGCCGGCGGCGGCATCCTCTCCGACATCTTCAACCTCCGAAACTCGCTCGAGGAGGCTCGAAGGGGCGCCGCGACGAGCCCGGCGTCGCGGCGCGGCGCCGCAAACTCCACCAGCGCGGGCATCGCCACCGACGCGGAGCTCATCTACGATCCCACCCGCGGCGCCGGCGGGATGGACCCGCTCGAGCACCCGCTCCTGGGCCGTCGCCCCGTCGATTTCGCGCAATCGCCGGGCACGAACGCGAGCGCCGGCGGAGCCGAGGCTTCGCGCGCTCGGACGCCCCCGCGAGCCGCCGGGATGCACTCGGTTCTGGCGTCGATTTCGGGCGAGAT
>Ga0181571_10000351_pt1 | contig 29485 bp, 23 predicted proteins | sample 101ome_17_FD_132440 | JGI IMG/M metagenome (GOLD analysis project Ga0181571, IMG submission 132440) | Coastal salt marsh microbial communities from the Groves Creek Marsh, Skidaway Island, Georgia - 101407AT metaG (megahit assembly) | ecosystem: Environmental > Aquatic > Marine > Intertidal... | reverse complement strand
CGTGGGGAGTGAGGTGCGGCCCGCGCCCGCGGCTGCGCCCGAGCCTGATCCTGAACCTGAACCCGCGCCGGCGCCGGAGGACATGTTCCGGGGGATGAGCCTCGAGGACGCACCCCAGTCGGAGCCGCAGTCGAAGCCAGAGCCTGAACCAGAGCCAGAGCCTGAACCAGAGCCAGAGCCTGAACCTGAGCCAGATCCTGAGCCGGTGTACGAGGATGAGGTGGAATTTGCGAGTTTCACGTCTCCCGCGCCGGCTTCGGCGGAGGAGATCATGTTTGATGGGATGGAGATGGCGGAACCCGCAAGACAGGAAGCATCAGAAGATTTCGCAGACTTTGCATCGGCAACTCCGGAACCCGAGGTGGATCCCGAGCCTGTAGCGGATCCCGAGCCCCAGCCCGAGCCTATGGTAGATCTCGAGGCCGAGTTTGAGCCCGAGCCTGAGCCAGACGTGGAGAATCAAGAGCTGGAGGATGGCTTCGACGATCCCTTTGCGGCTCCTATTGAGAACATGCGAATGTCCGTGTCTCATGATGACACCCCTTCGATGGTTCCAGTCGCCACCACCGAGGAGGATGCGGAGGTTGAGGAGTCGACGGCTGAAGGAAAAACGGCCGAGGAGGAAGATGCCGATAAGCAGGGAGCGTTCGGGGATGCGCCAACACGGGAGCCGGAGCTGGAGGTTGAGCCGGAGCCTGTAGTGGAGGAGGACAACTTCGGTGAGTTCGAGTCCACTCCGCCGCTGCCGGTCGTTTCCGAGCCGGCGAACACTAAGGACGACGGGTTCACCGACTTTGCGACTGCGCCACCCCCCATCGAGAGTCCTGCGGCGTCCATGACACCCGTGGCTTCGTTGGACGACCTGTTTGGACCGATGGACAACAAGCCGATGTCGATGTCAACGGAAGATATCCCCTCGATTGTTGCAGTGGAAGCTCCCACAGAAACCGAGGTGGACGACGACGACGGGTTCGGGGATTTCGACGCGGCGCCATCACCCGCGCCGTCGCCGTCTCCCAAACTCGCGGACTTGTCAGACGCACCCACGGGGGAGGAACACGCGCGGCCGGTAGCCGCGCCTGAGCCGTCAATTGACGACCTGTTCGGTGCGCCTATCGAGGACAAACCTCTCGATATGGACATGTTCCAAGCGCCCGGGGTCGTCACCCCATCAGCGCCGGCGTCGGTGGATGATGCTTTTGGCGAGTTTGAGTCGACGCCCGTACCTCTGGAGACAAACGGCGCAGATGACGGATCGCATCCGCCGGCGCCGGCGTTTGCTGATGACACCTTTGGAATCTTCGAGCAGTCCACCACACCAACGCCTCCGACGCAGGCCACGAAGGACCCTTTCGCCGAGTTTGCTTCGCTCATTTAGATGATTAGCGCATTAGCTCCATAACAACTCTAACAGTTATCTAAAATCGAACCGTGTGCGGGTTCCCTTTCACGCTGAGGAAACCAATCTCGTTCCTCAGCTTCTCAATCTCCCGCGCCTGCTCGTTGACAACGGCCACGAGATGATCGCGCTCGGCCGTCTCCCTCTTCTTCGCGGCCTCGGGATCTACGAACGCCGTCTTCTTAGTACTCACGAGTTCGCGCTCTAGGTCCCTGTGCCGTCGGGTCAGGTCCGCCACCTGCTCCAGGCACTCGGTGTTGGCTGCAGTTTTCTGGTGCATCTCGTCCATGGCATCTGATAATGCCTGCACCCACTCCCTCATCTCCGCCGCATTGGCCTGTTCCGTGTCCCGCAGCTTAGCCTTGAGCGCCTCAACGGGTTTCTTTGGGATCATGGCAACCTCCAGCTTCTCCAGGTCGATGAGCGAGCCGTACTTGAACATCTGACCCTCGGTGGCCCTGGCGTCGAGCCTCGCGTTGCGCCGCTCGTACTCCTCCTTTGTGTTCTGCATGGCGACAAAATCCTTTCGGAGTTGCGCCTGCTTCTCGCGGAGCGATGCCTTGTCCTCGATGAGCTCGTCGATGCGGCGCCTCAGTGAGTTCCTCGTCTCCCTGGAGAAAACCAGGCCGTTGTCCAGCGTGGTGGGCAGCTTCCCCTCGTGGAGGTACTCGAGCTGCCGTGACCGGAGCATCACGGTGACGTCTACGTCGTTGTACAGCCGCCGTTGCTTCTCGAGCCTGTAGTTCTCGAGGTCAACCTCCAGCTTCTCAACCACGGTATTCGCAGCCTTCTCCTTCTTCTTCACGCCTTCGAGTTCCTTCTTCATCGCGTCAATCTCCTTGTCGAGATCCTTGATGACGTAGTGCTCGTCCAGCCGCCGTTCCCTCAGCTCGAGCACCGACTCGTACAGTTCCTCCTCGCATCCCTCGGGGAGGAACTCCTCCTCGTCCTCCTCGCTGTCGTACTCGGAGTCATCGTCATCTTCCTCCTCGCTATCGCTCCCGGCATCCGAGGCGCGCGGCTTGACCCGACGAACCTTCTTGAGGAAATACTTGAACAGGATGGCGCGGTGCTCATCGTCGGCAGCCACGAGATTATCGAAGCTGGCGATGACTTTGTCTCGCTTGGCGGTGACACCATCGCGCTCGGTCATCTTGGCATCGAGATCCTCCTCGCGGCGCTCGATGTCGTTGCACAGGTTGACGTGCGCCTGGATGCTCTCCTCCAGACGGCCGTCGAGCTCGTTCTCCTTCTGCTCAAACTTTTTCAGCATAATGAGCTCGCGGTTCAGGGTGAGCTGCTTCATCTCGGCAAGTTTCAGCTCGTACTCGAGTTCAGCCTTCTCGCGGCGCTTAGCGCGGAGGGTGGCGTCGAAGGAGGCGACCGTCTGGCGTCGCTTGGTGACGAGGTACGCGCGCTCGTGCTTCAGCCTGGCGCGCACTGTAGCGTTCTCAGCCTCCTCGAAGGGCGTCGCCGGCGCCGCCGCCGTGAGCGACACACGCGGATGAGCCTTCGCCTTGGCCTTGGCCGCCAACGAGTACTCGTCGTTAGCGTCCTCCTTTACCGATGACTTGCGTGCATCGCCCTCCTTGTCCTCCTTGTCCTCCTTCTTCGCGCCGCCTCCGCCGAAGCCCCCAAAGTCGCCGCCGCCGCTCGCCGCCGCCGCGGCAGCCTTCTGCTCCTCGTCGTGAGCCTTGAGCTCCTCGTCGGTGGCGGCCGCCCTGAACTCCGTGGGGTACTCGTCCGCCAAGGGGGTGGCGCTGAACGGTTCGGAGAGGACAGATAACGCCTCAAATCCCTCGGGCTGGTCGGCATCGTCAAGCTCGACGGTGATCTCTGCGATCCTCTTGGCGGAGGAACGCACGTCGTCAACCGCGAACTTGCGCACCGCTCGCAGCGCCAGGAACCGTCTGTTGAACTCCATCTTTATCTCGTGCACAGCCTCCTCCAGCAGGAGCATCTGACGACGCTTGCGGTCGTAGAACTGCTGGTCCTCCTCGGGGACGACGTAGTCGGGCTCAGACTTGAGCTTGAAATCTCCGCGGGTCCTGTTGGCCTCCTCGATGGCGGCCAGGTCGTCGGGGTTTTCGTACTTTGGATCGGGTTTCGTGGCGTTGAACTCGCGCCACTCAGCCTCCCTCGCCTTCCGTTTAGCGCGCTTCTCGGCGTACTTGCCGTGGCTCATGAGCTCAGCCTCGGGATCGACCTTCTCCTCCTCCTCCTCGTCGGCGGCGTTTTTCCTGAAACTCTTGCCCGGGGTGAGACCCGCCCTCGCGCCGGTGCCCGCAGTCTTGCGCTGAAGCTCGGTGGTGTGGCATCGCTCGATGTCCGCGCGAAGCTCGTCGCTAAACTTGGCCACCCTGAAGCTGGTCACCGAGAAGGAGCGTCGGCCAGATCCGAACGATCTCAGCACCACCCGCTCTGACTCCACAGGGTCCAGGAAAAATTCCTTGAGTCGCTTGAGCTGCAGGTCGGCGCGTTCCTTGAGCCACGCATACTCAGCCTTGACCATCTCCATCTTGCCTTGTGTCTCAGTCTCGACAACCTCGCGGATTCCCGGGTCCACCTCGAACGCCTCGCGGGGCAGGCGCTCGTGCGGCGGCCTCGCCTCGTTCTCAGCGAGGAGAGCCTGGAAGTCGTCCCGGAGCTTGTTGATGTAGCCCCTCACGCCGAGCTTGGCCTCCTCCGCAGCCGCGCGGGCGATGTCCTCGGCGAGCTTGATCTTCTCCTCCTCGAACGAGTACTTAGTCGGGTCGGTTATGTCCTCGACGGCCGGGGTGGGGTCCTCGGCGACGGAGGTCACCTCCTCGGCGTCGGTCGCGGGGACCCTCTCGGCCAACAAGCCGGCTCCGATCTTCTGGACGAAGAAGGAGCCGTCGCTGGACGTGGAGAGGAGGAACGAATCGTCCCTGGTGACAGCCGCGCCCGTGACCGAGCCGTATACGCCGTCGTGGACGACCCCAACCCAGTACGACTTACCCCTCGAGGGAGCCACGCGCACGGTGCCGTCCTCGAACGCCTGCACGCTGAGCTTGCCGCTGATGCTGGCGCGGGTGATCGTGAGAGCTGACTGCCTCGTCTTGGTCCCCCGCATCGGATCCTTGGCGCCAAACTGGCACTCCCAGATCTTACCAGCAGCCTCGCCGCCGAGTGCCAGCTCGAAGTTACCGCCGGTGAACGGCACGTACCCGATGTGCTTCACAGGGTACACCGCAATCCTCTCGGCCTCGTCGAGTTCCTTCTGGAGCTGCTCAGCCTCGAGCGCCATCACCCGCTTCTGCTCGATGATCGCAGCCTTCTCCGCCGCATCCGCGGCGTCGCGCTCGTCGCCCACGGGCGGGTACTTTGACTCAACGATGGACATGGCGGTGGGTCGCGGTCGGTTAAACGTGTAGTGCGTCGCCGTGGCCTCGAACTCGAAGGTGATGGTCGAGTCGACAGAGTCGGGCTGGCCGGGTTTCCAGTTGGGCGCCTTCATCTCAAACGCGTGCCCCGTCTCGCATCCAACCAGGAGCTTATGTTCCTTCATGTTCTCGTGCCACTGAAGCGCAGAGACGCCGCCGGGGGCCTTGGCGAAACCGATGGGCGCGAGGGTCACGCCCGGAAGCTTCGGAGCCTTGGGAGGGCTCTTGGGGTACTTGGCGGCGAGGAAGAAAACCGTCCCATCGGCAGAGCCGGTGGCGAGGACGCTCCCGTCGGGGGAGAACTTCGCCACCGTCACCCTCTTGTTGTGGGGCTTGAAGCAGTCCACGATCTTGAACCCGTCGGAACACCTGAGCAGGATGCGAACCACGCCGTCGTCGAAACCGGCGATGACGGTTCGTTGGGAACCGTCCACGTACGCAGGCGCCATCTGGACAAACGTCGCCCCCGCGCAAAATTTGGAGCGGTACACCTCGCGCCTCTCCGCATACGCCCAGAGCCGAACCGTGCCGTCCGAGCCCGCGGTGACTGCGTGATCGCTCACGGCGGAGATGTCCATGCCGTTAATGCAGCCGCCGTGGAAGCTGGTGAGCTGGCGAGACTCGCCGAGTTCGCCGCCCTCCCCGATGGCAACGCGCACGATGCCGCCGTTTGCATCCTGCACCAGCCAGTGGTCGGGCTCCGTGGTGATGATGCTCTTGACGCTACAGAGCCCGCCGGCGCCGTCCCCAATGGCAGCTTCTTTGACCGGCTCAATGAGAACCTCGATGCGGTCATCCTCGGGTTCCGCATCGCGCACTGTGGCGTAGTCCCACCACCTCATGTGCCCGTCGGCGCCGGTGGTGGAGATTGTTTTCGTCGCGTTGTCAAAACGCACAACCTCGATCATGCCTTTGTGGCACGGCTTGAACGCACCGCCCTCGCCGTCCGGTCTCACGAGCACGGCACGGATCAGACCGCCGTCCCATATGAGGAGCGTGCCCGTCTCGGTGCCGGAGATGACCTTACCGTCGGGGAGCTCCGCATAGCCGGAGATATCGGAGAGGTCGACGTTGCCAAACCTGCCGATATCTCCCTGAAGCTTGAGACCCGTGAAGGTGCTCGCCATCTTCCAGAACCGAATGTGACCGGTACCCGACGTGTAGAGGTACCCTGGGAACGTGGGAGAGAACGAAACGTCGTAAACCTCCTGCGAGAACGCCTTGCTGCGGAGCACGATGCTCTCCTTGTCCCAGTCCCAGATGGTGATCATGAAGTCGGGGTAGTTGCCGACAGTGGCGAGCTTGGAGCCGTCCGGGCTAAACCTGCCGCACGAGTAAACCTCCTCGGTGCCGCCGCTCAGGACGCGCACCAGACGCAGCGACGGGTACTCGTACATGTACACGTTGGGGTTTGTGCCCTTCTCTCCCACCGCGAAGTATTCCCTGGTGGGGTGCACCATGACCATGCCAACACCACGCCCGTCAATACCAGGCAGGTAGGTTTGCTCATGGGTCTCCAGGTTGAGGATCTGGGTCATGTTGCCGACGGTGAAGATGATCACGTCGTCTGCGAGGTACGCCAGGTTGTTACGCTTGACGGACTCGAAGCCGAACGAGTGGTACATCTCGACAACGGATCCATCCAGCTCATCGGGCCCCTCGGGCTTTCGCCTGTAGTCGTCAGCCTTGTAATCCTTGGGTCCCTCGGGCTCAGGATCCTCGGGACCCATGTCCTCGAGCTCCTTGGCCACCGCCTGGGCCTTGTCATCGGCCTCGTCGCGAGCGGCGATGAGAGCCTTGAGCTCGCCGACAACCTTGGCGCGGAGCGCGGCGAAGTCCTCGTCTTCACCCTCCTCCCTCTCCTCGGTGCGCTTTTCCCAAATCTTCCAGTCGCCCTTCGCCTTCGTCGCGTCCGCCAGAGCCTTCCTGAAGACCACCTTCATGCGTTCGGCGTGCGCGACACGCCACTCACGCAGCTGGACCGCGGCGAAGAAACCCTTGTCGAGACCTTCGATGTCCAGCGCCGCGTTGACGTCGGATATCTCAGCCTCAAACTGGATGGATTTTGCCTTGACGTCCAGGAGCTTTGCGGTGAGCATGGAGATCCTCGCCTTGGCGTCGGGAACCTGGCCGTGGTTTTCGCCGTCGAACATCTTCTCGGCGTCCTTCTGGCGCTCGGCGTCCTTAGCCGCGGCCTCGGCGGCGGCGGCGGCGGCGGCGGCGGCTTCCTCGTCGAGCTCCTCGGGTTCCCCCGTTTCTTCTTCTTCTTCGGCGGTGGCCTCCTCGGCTGGCTCCTCGTCGGCGGGTTCCGCGGCCTCGGCAGCCTCGGCGGCAGCCTCGGCCTCGGCCGCCTCCATTTCCGCGGCGTCGATCGCCTCCTGGTTCTCCTCCCTGCACTCGGCCAGCTCCTGCTCGATCTGTTCAGCCTCGTCGTCGAACTTGGCCTTTTGCGCGACGAGCATCTCGAGCTGCGACGCGCCCTCGTCCATCGCGCTCGCCTGAGCCTCCTCCACCTTCTTCTGCGCCTCGGCCGCGACCTCCCTCTCCTTCTTGAGACGCTCGACGTCCTCTCGGGCTTTACGTCCCCTGTGGACCGCCTGGAGCTTGGTCGCGGCGCTCTGCTCCTCCTCGGTGCCCTCGAAGTGAATCGCCTCGGCCGCATCCGTCTGCGCCATCTGGGCCTCAACCTCGGCAATCTTGGCGGCCGCCGCGGCGCGTTCGGCTCGAAGTTTGGCCCGCGCCGCGCGTCCACGTTGTACCGCCTGGAGCTTAGCCGCAGCCTCGTGCTCTTCATCGGTTCCCTCAAAAGATACCTCCTCCTCCTTGGTCGTCGACGCGCTCACCTCAGCCTCCTCGGTCCTGGCCTCGGCAGCTGCCGCCGCGGCCTCGGCCGCGAGCTTCTGCGCCTTGAGCTCCGCCACCCTGGCGCGCGCTTTACGACCGCGTTGCATGGCCTGTAGCTTGACCGCGGCCTGTTGCTCGTCCTCGGTGCCGGTGATCTCCCCGAGCTCGCGCTCCGCCTCGGCGGCGAGCATCGCGGTCTCCTCGGCCAGCTTCAGGCTCTTCGCCGCAGCCTCGGCCTCCTCCTTGGCCGCCTGCCTGTCAGCCTTGAGCTTCTCGACGTTCGCGCGGGCGGCGCGGCCCCGATGCATTGCCTGAATCTTCTTAGCCGCGGCGATCTCCTCGTCCGTGCCCTCGAAGAGGGGCGCCTGGCCAAAGGAAGGGGGGCCAAAACGGGAATTTGAGCAAGAGGGTGAAGGTTTGGGAGAGTTTGGATGGAGGGAAGGGTCACGCACCTCGTCGTCACCCATGGCGACCCCCGGTCTTGCGGAAGACAATAGCCTCCGCTCCCAGACGTACAGCGAACGGTCGCACCCACACCCGACCTTATCGGCACTGTGGGGGCGCCCCTATGTATGTCAAAGGCGGGGTCAATCCGGGCGGATCTCCCATTGTTTGTTGTCCAGCCAGTGACCCACCTCCAGCAGTCCAGACAGGAGCCAGCGGCCAGTCTGCCAGTCAAAATTCTCCCAAATTGGAAACCCGGGTCAAGAATCGCGCAGTAACCCACAGCAGCCATGGTGGTCATCACCGTCGCCGGGAAACTGAGCGATGCGCACTTCCAGCAATGTAAGAAGGCCGCCGAGTTCATCGCCACCCAGATCCGGGGCATCAAGCTGGACGTGCGAAGCCTCCTCCCCATCGACTACGATTTGTCCCTCCCGGAGTTGATGCTGCCGTTCTACCCGTCGATTAGGAAGCACTCGGGCGCGGTGTTATGCCACGCGGGGCCTGGGAGGTACATTGGCGGCAGGGACGAGTTCATGGCGTGGTGCGAGGACAAGTTCGGGTACACCGACCGAACCCACCCGATCTTCTACGAGCGCCTGGCTAAGACGCACATGAGGGAGTACGTCGCAAAGTCCGGACGGGAGTACGTGACGATGGAGGTGAGCATCGGCGGCGAGGTGGAGGGGAAGCTGCTCATCGAGCTGTTCACGGACCACGCCCCCAAGACGTGCGCTAATTTCAAGGAGCTGGTCAAGGGCGGGCACGACGAGATCCCCGACGGCGAGGGGTACAAGGGCTGCCTCGTCCACCAGGTGCACGTAGGCGGTTGGTTCCAGACTGGCGACGTTGTCAACAAAGACGGCACCGGGCCGCAGTGCTGCATCTACGGCGAATCGTTCGGGGACGAGTGCTTCAGGGTGAAGCACGACAGGCCGGGTATCCTGGCGATGGCGTGCGCCAAACGGAACAAGAACGGGTGCCAGTTTTACATTACCCAGTGCGTGTTAGACTCGCTCGACGGGAAACGGGTCGGGTTTGGGCGCGTCATCGACGGCATGAGGCTGATGAAGATGATAGACCGCGTGGAGACGGACGCGTTCCAGCGACCGAGACAGCCGATCAAGATCGAATCGTGCGCGATGTGGACGCCCACGCCGGAGGAGGAGGAAGCGAAGGAGAACGATGAGCCGTAGCGCGACAAAGTAGAAGAGTTTTAGGAATTTAAGAGTTACACCGTCATTTCCGCGTTGAGCTCCTCGAGCTTCTCCTGCTGCTCCATGGCCTGGCATCCGCCGATGGCCGGGCCGATGTCCCCGCCGATGAAGTTGTCGAGGGGGAAGTTCTGGCCCAGGCGGTGGTCGCTCACCCTCGAGTCCTTCCAGTTGTACGTGCGAATCTTCTCTGACCTGGCGCCGCTGCCAACCTGAGCCTTCCGCCGTCCCGCGATCTCCTTCTCCTGCTCCTCGAGCTGAATCTCGAATAGCTTGGCGCGAAGGATCTGAAAGGCGCGGATGCGATTCTTCAGCTGGGTGCGCTCCTCCGTGCAGAAAACACGGATGCCGGTGGGTTTGTGCAGGAGGTCGATGGCCGTCTCAACCTTGTTCACGTTCTGGCCGCCCGCACCGCCGGATCGAGCGGTGCTGATCTCGATGTCCTTATCATCGATCTTCACCTCCACCTCGTCAACCTCCGGCATCACTGCCACCGTCGCCGTGGACGTCTGCACGCGCCCCTGCGACTCGGTCGCGGGCACGCGCTGCACCCTGTGCACGCCAGCCTCCCACTTGAGCTCCGAGTAGACGCTGTCGCCGTTGATCTCCACGACGATTTCCTTGTAGCCGCCGAAGTCAGCGGCATTAGCGGACAGGATCGTCGCCGACCATCCCTTGCTCTGCGCATACCTCTGGTACATCCTCCACAGGTCGCCTGCCCAGATGCCCGCCTCGTCGCCGCCCGTGCCCGCACGGATCTCCAGCATGATGTTCTTATCGTCGAGCGGGTCCTTCGGGAGGAGCGCGATCGTCATCTTCTCCTCGAGCTCTTCCATCTCCCCCTTTAGCGCCGCGATCTCCTCCCTCGCCATCGCCTCCATCTCGGCATCGCCCGCCGCGTCCTTCACCATCTCCCTCGCGTCCGCCTCCTCCGCCTGGCACTCCTTGTACCTGGCGTACATGTCCACCACGCCGGTGAGCTCGCCGAGTGCCTTAGAGAGCTTCTGGAATTCTTTGGCGTCCGACGCGACGTCGGGATCCGCGAGCCTGAATGTCAGCTCCTTGTGCGTGCGCTCGGAGGACTCCAGCTTCTTGATGAGGAAATCGGGCGCCGCCATGGCGACGGTGGTGAAACGCGTCAGTCGGGGCCTCGCGGGCGCGGGAGTGAATCGCGACGTCCTGGGAACGGACCTCAGGGGCTGGTGCGCGACGCCCATCATTGCGCTCGTGCTCATCGCCATGTCGTCAACCGCGTGGATTGGGGCGACACGTCGAAGTGAAAAAGCGTGTTTCAGGAACCCTGCCCTATCCGATGAGAGGTTCTCAGTTTGGTGCTGCCGGGGAGTCACAGACCAACAATTCGCGAGACGTGCGAGGGCGAGATCTCGAACCTGCGTGTGGGGCGCCATTTTCGCCAAACTGCCAAGTCAGCTCATCATTCAAAAGTATCGGCCGGCAGAGAGCCACGACACACTTCGCGTCGACCTTCATTCAACGCGAGATGGGAGCCGCGGACAACGAAGAGGTACCGGTCGTCTCGACCGAGCTGTACCACAAGGATTTCGACGCGTTCGTCAAGGTGCGTTCTCCCCGCTTCCCGCCCACCTTACCGACACTTTTTCGATGGGGGGTGCCCAGCCTCTTCGTCTCGGCCCCCGGAGATGCCGTCCCTGCGCGTCCCTGACCGTCCCCTTTCGCTTCGTTGCAGGCGCTCGGTGGGGCGTATGAGAAATACGGCTTCGTGATACTCCAGAATCACGGCGTTTCCGACGACCTCATCTCGAGGGCGCTCGACGGCAGCAAGAGGTTCTTCGCGCTGGGCGAGGAGGAGAAGAAGAAGTACCACCTGGCGGGCCTCGGCGGCGCCAGGGGGTACACCGGCTTCGGCGTCGAGACCGCCAAGGGGTCCACCAAGCACGACCTGAAGGAGTTCTGGCACCTCGGGAGGGACCTGCCCCCTGGGCACAGGTACGAGGACAAGATGCCCCCCAACGTCGACGTCGAGGAGGGGGAGTTCAACGCGGTGACGAAGGAGATCTTCGCGGCGCTGGACGCGTTGGGCGGAAGGGTGCTCGAGGCGCTCGCCGTGCACCTGGGCCAGCCGCGGGAGTACTTCGGCGACAAGGTGAACGAGGGTAACTCCATCCTGCGGGTGATCCACTACCCGCCCCTGGCGAGGGACGGCGAGGACGGAGCCGCCGCGCTCGCCGCCGCGGGCCACGTGCGCGCGGCGGCGCACGAGGACATCAACCTGATCACGCTGCTGCTGGGCGCGGACGAGGGCGGGCTTCAGATCTTGCGCAGGGACGGGACGTGGCTGGACGTTAACCCGCCGCCCGGGTGCGTCACGTGCAACATCGGCGACATGCTGCAACGGCTGAGCAACAGGCGGCTGCCGTCCACGACGCACCGGGTGGTGAACCCCGCGGCGGATCGGGCGCATCTGCCGAGGTACAGCATGCCCTTCTTCCTGCACCCGAACCCCGACTTTTTGATCGAAACACTGGCGACGTGCGTATCGGATAAGTACCCGAACCAGTTCCCGACGCCCATCACCTCGGACGATTACCTGCAGGAGCGCCTGCGCGAGATCAAGCTCAAGTAACTTTTGAGCAGGGCGGGGGCGACTGCGGTTTTGGGGGAAAGCAGGAAGGATCCGGATGACGTGCGGCGATGACGACGAGACGGAAGCGAGCACGGCACGGCCCAAGAAGAGAGAGGGGACGATGGAGTAGCACCCATAGACGATTCATTGAAGTAGACGGGACGTAATTACAACGGTTCTCATCGATAACATCTCGGCTAAAAATTGAGCGTCGAGGGCATCGGCCACACGTTCTCTCCGTCTAGATCCACGTTTAAGGGCGAGTCGTACACCTCGAGGAATTCGGTGAGCGTCGGTGCACCCTCCGGCTGTTTCAACAGACCCATGAGCTGCTTGAGCGTGGGCAACTCAGGCGCCACCGCAGATATGTCCTTGAGAGCGAGCTCCCTCTCCCCTGAGCTCATCCCCCTGAGCTTCATGCCCAGACCAAGCACGGCGACGTTCACGGCGCTCGTCCCCTTAAACACCCTCTCCGGCTCCAGCTCCTCGTACGCCTCAGCCGTCGGCGAGTTGACGAACGACGCGTAAACTCCGGGTCCCGGCAGCACGAACTTGGCCATGTCTTCTGTGGTGCTGACCACCCTGATGCTGGTGTACTGTCCCTTGTCCGCTGCGACTCTCTCGTGCGCGCTCTCGAGCTCCTTCGCGACTTCACCCACCGTCGACGTGGTCCCTTCCACCGCGACGACAGTCGCCTCAGGGTACGCCAGCACCGCGCACCTCGCGTGCGCATCCCCGGACCCCGCCGCGGTGAGGATCTCCGTCCAAAATGCCTCCGCCTCATCCCTGCCGGTCACCTTCTCGCGGTTCTCGCACAGCATCACGATCCGCGCGGGTATTACGCCGGGGATCTTGCACGCCGCGTCTCCCTTGGCGGTAACAATCCTCTCCTGCACAACGTCCAGCAGGGAAGGTCGCTGCATCACCTCGTCGATGCGGTCAATCTGCTGCTCCTCTACCGGTTCGGCGACGGCACCATTTTCGGCCATTTTGGGAACCAGTGGTGATCCCCGTGACTCGCTTACTACGCTGTGTTCAAAGGCCGTTGAAGGTTCGAGTTCGTTTTGGGCGTATCCCGAGGACACTCACGCGGGTTCGCAGAGCGAGGGGAGAAGCGTGCGGGCGGCTGGTACCTCTGAGCCCGGGTTGAGAACGAAGGCTGGAATGGAATACCGAAATTTTGAGAGGGGGGCCGATCGACTGGCGAAAATGACGCAAATGACGTTGATGAGACTCCAGTGATGACGAAGTTTTACACAAAGTCTTGCGTCCTTCCCGCTTCTTCAGCATGTTTCCTTCCTCTCCGAATCCGGCACGCAGCATGGCTGCCCGTCCTGGCCGAAGCATCCAGCGGATGGCGCCAGAGCGCACCCTGACGGGAAGCAGCAGCCGTCATTAACCACTGCAACCTCGTTGGGCGCTTCGCTTATTTCGTTGAGGGTGACGCCTAGCCACTCCGAGCACGTCGAAGCGGGAACTCGCTTGGCTGCAATCGTCTGTCTTTGCATGGCCTGTTTGGCGAGCTGATCTCGCGGTAAGACCTGTCTGGACTTCATCTCGTCTTTGGTCTCTCCGCTCGCGGACTTGTAGTAAGAATTGTAGTAAGAACCACCGTGAGAACCACCTCCGTAATAGGGAGTTCCGCACCAATAGTTCGAGTAATAGTTGTAGTGCGGGTAAGAGTACGAGTAATAATACGGGTACTTATGTCCCCAGCCGAACCAGCCGAACCAGCGGCCCTCCGGTGTGTCGGAATCCGGCTTGCCATCGCGCTCGCGGGTGTCTGGGGTGTGTGAAAGTTCTTCGAGGGCGCGCTGCCCTGCAAAAGTTTCCTCCGAGGTTTTGGCAGAAGCAGTTTTCTCTCGGCGCGAGGTGCTGGCGGCGGTGCTCGAGGCTACCAGGGCGATTACAAACGCCGTCACTGCGACGTATCTTATGCTGCTCATCTTATGTGTCACGACTGTCGAGCGTGGTCGGATGTGGGGTGGGGGGGTTTGCGGGAAGCAGCTTTCAACTGTCTACTCCAAGGAAGTATTTCTCGGACTGTCGGTGGTCTCCAGATTCCTGGTGAGGACGTGCAGAGCGCATCTTCACACAGCAACCCAAAAAAGTTGGAACTTCAAACACCGGCCAGGCAGGACTGGCGCCAGGCAGAGATGGCGGCGATAAGCGACAGCGACGATGATATCCCACCCTACAGCGATCTATCTAGCGTCTCGAGCGATTCGAGCGATCGAATCCGGGGCAACGTGTTCCAGAGGGCGCTGTACAGGGTGGACCGCGCTCGCGGCAAGACGGAGGACTTTCTCAACGACATCCACGAGTCGTACTCGTTCGACCTCGATCCCGAGTACAGGCTGAAGCTGCAGAAGCGGTTCGACGGATGGGGCGTGGGCGCCAAGTTCGACTTCAAGTCCGGTGACTGCAGGGTCAAGGTAAAGAGCGCTCCGAGGCGAGGGGGCGAGGATGGGTTCAGATTCTGGCGATGGTTCAAGAAGGTGGAGGTGCAACCGGAGGACGGCGACGTGGAGGTCTTTACCAAGAAGCTGCAGTTCGGCTACCTCAGCTTGCAGGGCATTGGCGGGTATAAGTCGGCCACCAACGGGTTCAACGCTCGGTGGAAGATCGAGACCACGTTCTGGGAGAGCTCCCCGGCGATGATGGCGCTGCGTCGCTCGGAGGTGGCGTTGGATCCTGACGAGAGGATCAAGATGGCGCTGCGGTGGGACCTGGACGTGAAGCCGCCAAAGGCTGAGGGGGGAATCGGAGACGGGAACGATGGGGGATACGACCTGGACCTGGGCACGTACCACGTCGCGATACCCAGGCTGGAGCTTAAGGTGGATCTCACGTCGAAGGACAGATTGTAGTTGGAACAAAGAATCAAGTTGAATAAAAAAATCAACACAGTTTCACGGCGGCGTGAGCTTCTCGTCAGCTCCAAAGTTTACCTCACAAGCGCCAGACCTCTCGCACCCGTACAACAGCTTGAACGCCATGGTATCGGTCATATCCTCCCACTGCATCTCCGTGCTGTTGAGCGCCTGCTCCAGCACCGGACGCTCCGTGTCTGGCACCTTGATGCCGAAGAGCACCTTACCCTGTGCTGTGCCGTCTGAGCGGTAGTGCGTCATGGTGATCTGGAACTTGGGGGATACCGCGTTGAGGAATGAATCGAGCGCGCCCGCGCGCTCGGGAATCTCCACCTTGTAGCAGCGCTCGTTGCTCACCCCTGTCGACCCTCCAACCATGTGCCTGAGGTGCAGCTGGGTGGCCTCGTCCTCGGTCAGGTTCTCGGTGTTGATGCCGTTCTCCCTCAGGAGCTTTATGCAGGCCTCGAGGTCCTTCTCGTCATCCACTGAGACGGAGTAGAGCACCACGGCGTCCTGAGACTCGGTGACCCTGTACTTGAACTCGGTAAAGTTCACGTCGGTGCCGACGAGCTCGACGAAGTGCTTGAACGAGCCGTTGCGCTCAGGGATGATGCTCAGCAGGGTAGCCTCCTGCTTGAGACCCCCGTCAGCGAGCTGGGACACGACGCGCAGGCGATCGAAGTTCATATTCGCGCCCGACGTGATGGCCACCACGTTACCCTCGATCCCGTGCACCTGCCCGTACAGCTTGGCCCCCGCGACCGCCACCGCGCCCGCGGGTTCGAGGATGGATCGGGTCTCCTCGAAGACGTCCTTGATCGCCGCGCAGATCTCATCCGTCTTGACCGTCATGACCCCGTCCACCACCTGCTGGCAGAGGTCGAAGCACACGTCCCCAACCTGCCGAACTGCCACGCCGTCGGCGAACCCGTCCACCTTGTTCAGCCTGCAGATTTTGCCGTGGAAGAGCGACTGCAGCATCGCGTTGGCACCCTCCGGCTCCACGCCGATGACCTTCACGTCCGGCCGGATGGACTTGATGTACGCGGCGATACCCGCGATGAGACCGCCGCCGCCGACGGGAACGAACACGTACTCCACGCTGGGGAGCTGGCGCACCACCTCCATGCCGACCGTACCCTGCCCCGCCACCACGAGCGGATCGTCAAACGGGGGCACAAACGTCCTCCCCTCCTCCTCGGCGCGGCGCTTGGCGTACGCCTGGCACGCGTCGTAGTTCTCCCCCTCCAACGCGACGGTGGCGCCGAGTCTCCTCACCGCCTCGACCTTGATGCCGGGGGTCGTCACCGGCATGCAGATCACCGCGTCGCATTCGAGCTGCCTGGCGGCGAGCGCGACGCCCTGCGCGTGGTTACCCGCGGATGAGCAGATGACACCCTTGGCGAGTGAATCCTGCGAGATCTGCGCCATGCGGTTGTACGCGCCGCGGAGCTTGAACGAGAAGACGGGCTGGAGGTCCTCGCGCTTGAGGTGGATCTTCACGCCGTACTTCTCGGCCATCTTGGGCGCCGCGTCGAGCGGCGACTGGACGGCGACGTCGTACACGTTCGCGGTGAGGATGGCCCTGAGGTACCAACTGAGGCGCTCGGCGTCCTCGGCGCGCATCACCCCGCGGCTCACGGTGCCCAATTCGCCGGGTTCAAGGATCATATCCTCGGGGAAGACGTCCATGATGTCACCCGCCTTGGAGTGGATCGGAACCTGGGGCAGGATCACCGCCGGGCCCTGGACCTTCGGGGGGCTCATCTTCGGGGGGTCCGTGATAGCCGCACGGACCGTAACAGAGCCGCGGGAGCGAACGCGAGGGGCGACCCTGGCGTGGATAGACGCGCCATCTCGCCTCCCGAGGTTAACTCGGAGGCGCTGAGCCGCGCCGGCGGCGGCGAAGACGCCGCAAGGGGCAGCGCACGCGGCAGCCGCCATCCTTGAAATGAGCCCGTCGAGCGGATAAATTCCTCCTCTGATGGTTGCGAAGACTTTTGATTTCTCCCTCAGAGCCTTTTTTCGACCTCTGTTTGCTATCGTTGCTGTTATCGTTCTTGCTACTGTAGTCTACCTAATACCCCGAAAAATTAGAGCGTCCTAATGCCGTCGCCGACGACCTTGAAGGCGCAGCTCGATCCCGTCCCCGGGCCGTATATAACCTCCGCCGTGGAGCCCTGAGCATCGTTCCCGTGGCCCTTACCGAGGCACACCCGCCGGTGCGGCGTGCTGGTCCACCGGGTACCCAACGCGGGCTTGATGGAGGCGCCGCCCCTGTCGTTACCCCCCGCGCTCACCGTATGGTTCGTGTACAGCACCGCGCAGTTGTGCGCAGGGGCGAGTGATCGAAGCAGCGACGCGGTGGACGCCATCATCGTGTATCCCTGGTGGTGTAACCGCGTTATGACCGGCGACAGTAACGACGAGAGGCTGTCCACAACCAGCAGGCCCATGTCCCTCCCAATGTCCACCACATCCTGATTACCTTCCAATCCACCATCGCCCGGAACACCAGGGTCACCCGACAGACCCAGCGCCAGCTCCTCCAGGACCTTGAACAGCGTCAGGATGTCGTGCACATTCAGCACGGTAATGAGGTCCAGGGTGAGCGAGAGATGCTGCTCCACCTCGGCGCTGTCCGCGTCCGCGGTGACGAACCCACGGTGAAACTCCTTAATCCTTTTGGCGCTGAACCCACCGCCGGTGTCCAAGTACACAACCCTGTGGCCCAGCGCCGCGGCGGACGCGGCAGCGCTCAGGCAAAGCTGCGTCTTGCCCGATCCCGCCTCGCCTGTGAGCTCGGTCACCTGACCCTGTCGGAGGCCCCCCTCCAGCAGGTCATCGATGCCGTCGCAGCCCGTCGGCAGGAAATTGAGCTTACTGAGCTGCTGCTCTATCGCGGGGCCGTCGAGGATCTACGAATTGGAGAGGGACAGGGAAGAAGTGGGTTTGAGCGTGGCGTCGTCCGAAAAAGATGATTCGTGGGAGGAAGTGCTCGAGATCCGTCTCACCTGCGGGGCAACCTCGAGGTACAGCTGCTCCAGTCGTTCCGCCGATAGCTCCATCGCGCCGCCGTCTTCAGGCGCGAGGAGCTCTCGGATCTCATCGAGCTTGCTAGGCGCCATCGGGACTGACGGGAAGGACCAGTCGTTGTTTTTCCTCGGCCATCGAGTTTCGGTGCCGACCTGATTTCGCTGACGGAGTTTCAGGGATTAGGGCAGAACCTCAGCAGCTCAGACCGGAGCGCACACGACGACTTCGAGCTTCATACCGATGTTCGCAACTCACCTATCACGCTCTCTGGTGGCCACGAGGCCGAGGCTAGCGTCCTCCTCGCGCTGCGTCAACGGCCTTGTGCGCGGAATGTCCCCTTCGCTCCACCGTCCTTCTCAGCCAGCCGCACCGCAGAAGTTTCGATGCGGGGCGCACGCTTGGTCGATGCCTCGGGGATCACTCCGTCGCGATGACCGCGAAGTACGATTCGGCTCCGGACCATCCATCGCGGTCGCGGCTCGCATCAACTTCAGGAGGAACGTGTCCGCGTCGGCGAAGCAGAAGGGGAGCAAGAAGGGGAGCGACGATGACGCGATTGACGATGGCGAGCTCGATGTTGACGAGGACTTTGACGATGCCGAGCTGGCCGAGATCGAGGAGAGCGGCGAGAACGAGATCGAGACCGACGACGCCTTCTTCACAGGGGGAACGGAGTGGGGCCAGATGGGGCTCGACGTCCTGAGGGAGGTTCTGAAGGAGGACGAGTTCGATGGCGAGCTGGAGATTTTCTCGTACAAGGTATCCGCCGAGCGCAAGAGGATCTACATCAGCATCGACGCCGTGAACGACAAGTTCGGTTCCCCCACGCTCGACCAGCTCGGCGCAGTGAGCTGCACGTACAACACGGTGCTCGAAGAGAAGGGGTTCCCAGACGACGTGGCGCTGGAGGTTGCGTCCCCCGGCGCAGAGCGGCAGTTGCGGCTACCGCTCGAGTTGGAGAGGTTTAGGGATCTGACGATGAAGGTCACGTACGCGGCGAGGGCGGAGGAAGACGGCGCGGAGGGGACGCGCACCAAGGTACTGGACGTTGAGGACATCGACGAGGACGGATCGCCCACGTTCAAGCTTGCGGACGTCGAAGAGAACAGGCCGCAGGCGAAGAAGGGACAGGGGATGAACAAGAAGCAACGCGACTGGCGCCTTAAGCTTGATGTTGGCGACATCTCCAAGGCGAACCTCTACGTCGGGTTCTGAGCGTGCGAACGTTGATGAATGCCTTTATCGCTACTTTATTAATGGCTATCGATGACGCTGAGTTGGAACGCAGTCAGAGAGAGCCAACGTCTCGTTGGCGGCCGCGTTTTCCACCTCAGTCGGCTTTGGGACTCAGCGAGGTCCCGCCCAACAACTTTGCCACGTGCTCGTATAGGCTCCACGTCATCGCCTGCTGCAGCGTCCTCCTCAATATCCTCGGGAACGATCCGACCCACAACGCGCGCATTCCCTCCTCGGTCACGATCTTGACGAACGACGCGGACGGTCGACCCAGCTGCACCCTCGTCCGCAGCACATCCGGTGGGTGCGTCAGGAACGTGGCGGCGCCCCCCGCGAACGCCCCGGCGAAGAAGGTGTCCATCGATGTGGTCTCCCTGCCTTGCGCCGCCGCCACCTCGCCCATCACCGTCCTCATCTGCGTGTACATCATGAGGTTGAGGCCCGAGAACGGCGCGTCCCTAAGCAGCGTTGACCCCAACCCCGAGAACAGTCCCTTCACTCCCTCCTTGGCGCCGATGGTATACAGGGCGTTGGCCACCCCCGTGTACGAGGTGCCGCTGATCGACGCGTACTCCATCCTGGTCTTAACTACCGTCAGGGGGCAGAGCATGGCCGCGGCCAAGCTCCTGGACGCGGCTCCGATGGCGAAGGTCCTCGCGCCCTGCAAGGTTTGCGATGAATCCTTCGACGCGGGGAACTTCGCATTTAGCTCCCTGGTTACCCTCTCCAGCAGCAAAAAGTACAGCCCAGCCCCGCACGCGGTTCGTATGCACGATGCCGACACTCCCGCCCACAGCCCGCGGATCCCCTCGTCCCTCACCACGCATCCCGCGGTGGCCCACGCGCTCTTGTTGATGGAGAAGCCAGCCTTCAGCCTGTGCGCCTGCATCCGCGTCTTAACCACCTCGAGAGGCTGCAGCAAGCCGCTGGAGACCAGGCCGGCGGTGGAGCCGGCGATGAACGATGTGGCGCTCTTGCCCACGGGCTTGGTGGCTTTCGCGACGTCCGCATTCTCTTTTTTCCCTCTTCCCATGGCTATCGGGAGCGGCGGCGCTGGCGACTCTGAAAAAGTCTTCGGAGGTGCCGCCGGCCGCGAGAGTTGGCTGACGCGACATGCACAGAAGAGTTTGAACTTGAACACTCGCGAGCGCAGCGATACCGGTGAGATGGCGGAAGAGGGTAAGATCACGGTGGCGGTCAAGTGGCAGGGGAAGCAATTCTCAGTCTCCGTACCAGAGGATGCGGACGTGGCCTGCCTGAAGCGGTGCATCGAGGCCGAGACGAACGTCCAGCCCAAACGCCAGAAGCTCCTAAACGTCAAATCGGGCCCGAAGCCCGCCGACGAAGACGTGCTTCTGTCCTCCGTCAAGCTGCCAAAGGTTGTCATGATGATGGGCAGCACCGAGCAGTCGATCGACACGGTGGCGCAGGCCGCTGAGGCGGCGCCGGAGGTGCTCGACGACTTCGACGTGGGGGTGAACGAGGAGATCGACTGCAGGGATCGGGAGGAGAACAAGGAGAAGCTGCGGAGGAGGATCCAGTCGTACCATGTTGACGGTCTGAACCCGCCAAGGGAAGGCAAGAAACTGTTGGTGTTGGACATAGACTACACGCTATTCGATCACAGGAGCACAGCGGAGGTGCCCGAGGAGCTGATGCGGCCGTACCTTCACGAGTTCCTGACCCAGGCGTATCAGGAGTACGACATCGTCATTTGGTCGGCGACCGGGATGAAGTGGATCGAGGTGAAGATGCGCGAGCTCGGGGTTCTGGGCTCACCGAACTTCAAGATCATGCAGCTCGTGGACCACGGCGCCATGATTACGGTGCAGACGGAGAAATACGGGATGTTCGACTGCAAGCCCCTCGGCTGGCTCTGGGCCAAGTATCCTCAGTACACGGAGAGAAACACCATCATGTTCGATGACCTCAAACGGAACTTTGTCATGAACCCACATAACGGGTTAAGGATTCGTCCGTTCAAGAAGGCGCACCTGAATAGGGGCACGGATAGGGAGCTCGTGGGTCTCACCAAATACCTCCTCGCCATCGCCAAGCTGGAGGTGAGTGTCGATGAATTTGATCCGACCGACGCATCTCAATCACTTTTTGCTAACACTACAAATGTCTCCGCCCTTTGCAGGAAGCCCAATTCATGGAGCTGAAACACTCCAAGTGGGAAAAGTACATCGGGGAGAACTATGAAAAACCTAATGCCAAGGAATAATCCATCTATTTCGCCGCCACGACGTCCTCCTCTCTCCTCTTTTCAGCCGCGGCAAGTAGGGTGTTTCTCGCCAACTCGTAGGAACTGAAAAATACGGCGCCCTGCGTGACGTAAATGAGCAGCCTCGGTATGACGCCACGGTACAGTCCGCCCAATCCCTCGTTCACCACGATATCTCTCATTGTCGGCAGCAAACCCCGCATCGTGGATCCGCCCTGGTTCACAACCCCCGCGGTCTGCATCCTCGTCTTGATTGTGTCAAACGGCGTTGTGAACATCGCTGCGGTGGATCCAGCCACGCCGCCGATGGCGAGCGCGGGGAGCGTACCCGACGATCCCCCTCCCGAGGCGAGAGCTCCGCCAGCCGCGCGCATGAGCTGCTCGAACACGAAAAATTTGATGGCGCTCTGAGGTATGTTCCTGCACAGTACCGCGCTCCACCCCTTGTACAAACCGAGCACGCCATCCGCGCGGACCACGCTCTTTGCCGCCGCAAACGCGCTAGTCGCGCCCGTAACCTGGCACCTCTGCTTGATGCACTCAGACGGTGTGTACACGAACGAAGTGGCCACGCTGGCACACCCGCCGGCGATGCAGTGGGCAATCCACCGTTTTTCCTCCGGCAGGCCCGGCAGGAGCCTCCCCTTTACGAGCTCGTAAGATGCGGTGTAGATGGCGCTGATTGGCGCTGAAGACGCCAGGCTGGTGGACAGGCCGGAGTACAGCCCGAACACGCCCCGCTGCCGGATTATTCTGCTTACCACCTTAGCGATGGGCTCTCGCACCTTCCTGTCCGCCTGGATGGTGACCTTGATCGTGTCCACGGGGTGGAGAACGATGCTGACCAGGGTGCCCGCGATGGCGCCCGCGATGGCGTTGGCGCCCAACTCGAACCTCTTCCCGCTTCCCCTCGCGCCGAGCTCCCTCTCGCTCGATTCCGCGGGCATCGGTCGCTCATAGGAGGTTGGAAACGCCCCATCCTGACGAAGTCCCCTCAGTTTACCTCCACGCGACGCATCGTGCTCCTGTGTCCTCGCTCCATCGGCGTTTCCCCTCAGCCTGATCGTCGCGCGCTCTCCGAGCTTTGGCCGCGCTATCGTCCAGGATATTCCCACTCTACTCTGACCGGATGCCCTGGCCTCGAGGAGAGCGGCCTGCTCCATGTCGGAGCGCTCTTCAGTTCAGGCCTGGCACTGGTCTACGCCGTCGACTCTGACGGAAGCAAGATTGTTTGAAGCTGTTTCCAAAAGTTTGTGGCGGAAAATAGGGTTCGCCGTCACGTCCACTTCCTTGGGCGCGAGCTCGGTCCCAGGTGGGCGAAGAGCTGCCGCAAAGTTCGGTGAGGCGTCGCGATGGGTACCACGAAGGATCCAAAGCTATGGATCAACACGAAGAAGCTCGGGAAAAAGATCATCCCGTGCAACGATGAGATGCTAGCGCTGCTCGCGTGCTTCAAGAAGTGCGATTTCGTTGGGACCGAGAGCAAGTGCGCGGCGGAGAGGAAGAAACTGGACGCTTGCCTGATGTTCCAGGCGAAACAACCGAAGAAAAAGAACACGATCAATTTTCACCTTCAGCGCTTGGCGCGGGCCGCGCGGCGGTGAGGCGGCAGGGACGATCGGAGTCCTTAACTCTTTCCAACAATTAGTCTCGTAGATTATTAGCCAGCGATCGGGTGTCACGGAGGCCCCAGTGACGCGTAGTTTAAGATTCGATTTTCAACGTTTAACACGACAATGGACTGCGACGAAGCTACATCACGCTTCCTTCTCCTCCTGTCCCTCCGAAGCGCGCGTGTTCACCAGATAGATGCCGACGATGGTCACCGCCGCTCCCGCCAGCTGAACTTCATCCAGCGTCTCCCCGAGGAGCAGATAACCAAACAGCGCCGCGAACATCGGGGTGAGGAACGTGAGCGAGCTCAGCTTCGTGAGGCTTCCCTTGGACGCGAAGTAGAAGAACGCCCCGTACGCCAGCGCGGAACCCAGGAGGGAGGTGTACATGAGGCCGCCCACGTCGCCGGCGGTGAGCTTGTCCAGATTTTCGTACACCCCCGGTTCCATCGCGATGGAGTACGCCAAGAGGGGAACGCCGCCCAGAGCCATGTGCCATCCGGTTGCCATCACGGGATCCACGTACTTGCACACCCACCTGACCATCACCGTGCCCACCGCCATGCTCTGCGCCGCCAGGAGCATCCACCACTCGCCGCTGTCCCAGATGCCGCCGCCGTCGTCGACACCCGCAGTGACCGCCGCGAGCGCGCCGCCGAGGTCGCCTCCTCCGATCTGAGCGAGAGCCTCCTTCGGCAGCTCCAGCATCAGCAGACCCACGACCCCGAGGAACAGCCCAAACACTCCCGCGGGAGCCAGGCTCTCGCCGTATATGATCGCTGCGAGCACTGCGACCGTCAGGGGCTGAGAGTCGATGATGACGCTGCCCAGGCCCGCGGAAGTTCTCTGCAGACCCTCGGCGAGGCACCCCTGGAACGCTGTGCCGTCGATGAGGGCAAAAATCGCGATGGCGAGCCACGCCATACCCCCCGATGGCATCGGTCTGCCCTTGGACGCCGCCCATGCGACGAGCACCGCGCCGGCGGGCACCAGCCTCACGGACGCAACGAAGAGCGGACTCGTCGCCGGGAGCACCTCCTTCATGGCCACCATGGACGTGCCCCACAGGAAGAAGGGCGACACGAGCGCCACACCGCCGAGCGCGGCAAGGATACTGCTCGTGGAATCGTCATCCCTCGTCTCCTTCGCCCCGTCGAGCCGGTCACCTTCGTCCTCGCTCAACACGCACGCCACGTCGGTGCCGACGAGCACGCACTCAAGACTCTCCTCCGGACTCTCCTCAACTTCCCCGTCCCCGCCCCTTGCGGACCCGGCCTCGGTTCTCGCGTTTCCCGCGACGTTCGTGACATCTTCGGAAGACGACGCGCACACCGCCACGCGGCTCCGACATCCCAGACGCGCGTTCGACTCGCGCGTGCTCGAGGTGACTCCCAACCGCAGGGGTGAGTCCGATCCCCTAGTAGCTTGCCGAGGCAGCGATCGGCGGGCGGACGGAGGGTTCTGCCGCCGCGAGAGCGATCGGCGCGCCCCGTTGCTCGTCACGTGCGCGATGATCACGGATGAGATTGCCGATACTGACATCGCGACTCGCTCCGGTGCCGTCCAAACTGCATCGTGAATGAGTTGTCACCTCCTTGTCCAGCTGTTCATCCCGACGGTCACGTCGCAGTCCCTGAGTGACCGTATTTGATATTTCATGATTCCACGTGTATATGATTACTTAGTTATACGATTAATCACGGTGACTCACATACACGATTCGTCGCTCTCCGTATGAGCAAAAAGTCAGGATGGAGTGGATTGCATCCGACTTTAGTGTAGCCACAAAAACACCCGGGTGTAACACCAACCGATCGATCTCGTGGCCGTCCACGACGCTGACCGTCGCTGGCGCGCACAACGTCACGCGCTCTCTTCCACGCGCAAACGAGCACAACCCCGCAACCATCGGGTTGGGTTTATATCGGACGAGTAACAAACCGTTCACAATGAGCGCGCAGAAGGTCGTCATGGTCACCGGAGGCACCGGCCTCGTCGGTAGCGCCATCAAGGAGGTGATCGACGCCGAGGGCAACTCCGAGGAGAAGTGGGTGTACCTGAGCAGCAAGGTGAGCCAGACTCGAATCACCCGGCGGCGCCGATATCTGCATCATGTGCATACGCTGGAAGATGCTAGCCTTTCACCTCGCGGGTGACCATCGTGTCCGAGCCCGAGCCCGACCCCACGCGACGTGTTGCGACGCCGGAAAAAGCGAAACTCTCGCCCTGACCCATCCGTCGCCCTTTTCCCTACAGGACGGTAACCTCTGCGACCCCGCCGCGGTGGCTGCTATCTTCGACAAGTATCAGCCGACCCACGTGATCCACCTCGCGGCCAAGGTGGGCGGTCTTTTCGCCAACATGAAGCACAAGGTGCAGTTCTGGAGGGACAACGTCAACATGAACGACAACATCTTCCAGGAGTGCCACAAGCGCGGCGTGCAGAAGCTAGTGTCCTGCCTCTCCACCTGCATCTTCCCCGATAAGACCACCTTCCCGATCGACGAGACCATGATTCACAACGGTCCCCCTCACTTCTCCAACGAGGGCTACGCCTACGCCAAGCGTATGGTTGACGTCCAGAACCGCATGTACAAGTCCCAGTACGGGTGCAACTTCACCGCTGTCATCCCCACGAACATCTTCGGAAAGCACGACAACTTCCACCTTGAGGACTCCCACGTCATCCCCGGTCTGATCCACCGCGGTTTCAACTGCAAGAAGGAGGGAAAGTCCTTCGACATCTGGGGCAGTGGTAAGCCCCTTCGCCAGTTCATCTTCTCCATCGACCTGGCGAAGCTCATGATCTGGACGCTCAGGTCCTACGACGAGGCGGACCCCATCATCCTCTCCGTCGGCGAGGAGGACGAGGTGCCCATCTCCGACGTTGCGTACGCCGTGGCCAAGTCCCTCGACGCCAACATCGGAGGCACTCCCCTGGAGGTCACCTTCGACACCTCCAAGGCGGACGGGCAGTTCAAGAAGACCGCAAACAACCAGAAGCTCAGGAAGTATCTCCCCGACTTCAAGTTCACCCCATTTGAGGAGGCGATGGACATCACCGTCAAGTGGTTCCTGGAGAACTATGAGACCGGCGGCGTGAGGAAGTGAGCAAGAGCTGCAAATTTCGGTCCGTGAAGATTCTTTAGATTTGTCAATAAGAGTTACAAGCAATGCTGCTGTGCTACTTGGCCTCAGCCTCTGCAGGCGTTTTGGTCTCGCATCTCTGAACGGCGTGAACCTGATCCGTCTGCATTTCCTCCCAGATACACTTGTACACCATGCGCTGGCGGTTGACTGGGTTCTTCCCCTCAAATGCATTCGCAACCACCTGGATACCCACGTGCCTGGCGTCGCCGGACATGTCCACCACATCGACAAACTGTGCGTCGAGCCCAACGCGAATCTGAGGAGAAAGGAATGGTTAGGTTAGAGGGTTTTGAGACGCTACGGAGCCGTCAGCGAGAGGAGGACGGGTTCAGCCCAGTTGATATGATATCTCATGCTCACTTTTGCTTTCATCTGCTCGATCAGCGGTCCCGGGCCGCTCGCCTCGCCACCGTTCGCCATCCACGCTTTCGCGCTCGTCGTGAATCGATGGGCCACGCATCGCGAGACATCCGCCTCGTGAAGACGACCCGATGCTGCCAGCTGCGAATGGGAGCTCTGGCTGAGAGAGCCCATGAAGGTAGAACGAGCTCTGCTCAGAAGGGTTAGTAATCTGACTCCGCTGTTGGATGCCATCTTTCTCTTCACGCACGTCGAGTGTGTGCGTCGTGCAAATGACGTGTCGTCCCAAACAAACACCAACTCGTTTTCTTCCATGTCGCCCAGACTGCCAGAGTAAACCGCACACGGTGCCGTCCTTGTCATGGGAGAGGACGACAAAACCCCGGAAGCGACCAGGACGGATGCGCACACTCCTGGGTACGTCTCATTTCCCGCCGCCCGTCGCGCGATATCCTCGCGTTCCATCGAGTCATGCGCTGACGTTTCCTCCCCTCCCGCGTCCTCGGACAGAGCCGGCGGGTTCGGTGGCTTCAAGAAGAAAGGGAAGTTCGGCCGAGGCAACGTGAGAAAACGAACGAAGGAGGACGACTCCGACGAAGACGTAGGGGATGCGGCTACTACTACTATGGCGCAAGTAGAGAAGAGGAAGAAAACGATGGCTCTGGGTGGCTCCACGGCGCGTGACGAGAAGGTAAGCATATTTCGCCCCAAACGTGCCTTCTCCCGTACCTCTCGATTCGCCGCTAGACTGAACGCTCTGTCCTTTGCGCGCAGGATAAGCTCAAGGTTTTCACCTTCGAGGGTGACAGGTCGATACAACAGCGCGGCGACGGAGGTGAGTGCGCTACGACTCCCGGTGACTCTTCCCACTCCACCGAGACGAGATCTGAAACCTCTTTCTTTCCCAACGCAGGAGCGACAAAGGAGCTGGAGATCGACACGGAGAAGGACCGGGATGGCCGGGCGATTCGCGAGAAGGTCCTGAAGACCGCGGCGGAGAGGGCGGATGGGTTTGAGGATGACAAGAAATACAGGGGTTTGAACAGCTACGTGGACTACCGGGCGGGTTTCCGCAAAGAGCACTCAATCGCGAGTGAGAAGGGTTCCGGCGCGCACGGCCCGATGCGAGCGTCGTCAAACGTGAGGATGACTTTCATCATGGATTACAAGCCTGACATCTGTAAAGACTATAAGGAGACGGGTTATTGCGGCTTCGGCGACTCCTGTAAATTCCTGCACGATCGCGGTGACTACAAGCAAGGCTGGCAGCTGGACAAGGAATGGGAGGAGAAGGAGAAGCAGCGCAAAGCAGCTCTGGCCAAGCTCGAGCAGATGGAGAGGAACATGGGCGAAGACGGCGTGTGTGTGCCCCTCGAGGATGATGAGGATGATGAGGAGGACGGTATCCCCCCCGCGTGCCCCATCTGTGAGAACACCTGGGACGCCATCAGAGACCCGGTGGTGACCAAATGCAAGCATTACTTCTGCGAGCACTGCGCTCTTCGACACAACGCGAAGGAGAAGGCTTGTTTTGTGTGCCATCGGCCAACCGGGGGCACATTCAACACGGCGAAGGAGATTGTTAAGCGCGTCAAGGAGATGAAAGAGACGGGTGGAAAGTGGGGTAAAAAGGTCAACAGAGACAAGCGCGCATCCGAGTACGGAAACGTGGGCTCGCAAGGATGGCTTCTTGGATAATTGTCACATCAAACCAACTCTCACCAACTCTCACAACGCGGCGACCCACTCCTTTATCACGGGGTTCACCGCTTCTGGATTGTCATCCTGAAGACAGTGACCCTCTCCCTCGAAAACCTTCAGGGTGGTGTTAGGGCGATTGTCGGGTAGCTTCATGAAGTACTGCCCAAGGGGGAAATCAGGGGGCGTGATCGTGTCGTCATCGCCCCAGAGTATCAGCATCGGGCACTTCACATTCGGCATCAGCTCCTCCGGACGAGGTCCTGGAGGCCCCGTCAGTATCCTCACGAAAGCGCCGAAGGCACCCTCCCGTTCGGCAGCCGTACAGATGGACTGCACGAGCGCATCGTCAACCCTAGAAGAATCCTTATATACCCCCTGCAGAGCGTTCCTCACGCTCTCCTCATTTCGAACGTTGTCAAACAGAGGCTTGGCCACCGGCGTTTTCAGCACGAAGTCAATGATGGCGAGGACGACGTTGAAGATGGGGATCACCGCCTTGTACTGCCATCCGAACCCGTCAAAATCTCCCGGCATGCGCTTGACCTTGTTATTCATCCCGCCCGCGCAGTTTAGGAGCACGATGCCCGTGGTACATTCCGGCTTCTTTGCAGCGGCATGGATAGCAGTGAGGCTGCCGATCGAGTTGCCAACCAGCACAGCGGGCTCGCCCACGACGTTGTCCACAAAGTCGACTACCTGATCCCTCCAGAACTCCATGCAGTACTCCAGATCAGGCTGATCAGACTTTCCGAAGCCCACGAGGTCGAGCGCGTACACCTTGTTGCTCTCGGACAGCGCACTGAGCTGCTCGCGGTACTGGAAGGAGCTGACGCCGAAGCCGTGGATGAGCACCACCGGTTTGCCGCTGTTCCCGCGGCGCCTGTACGCGCAATCCATGCCGTTCCATCGATACGTCGCCAGCTCGGCGTCACCCTTGGTGACCACATCGCTTGAGCTGGCATACCAGCGAGACGCACGCCGGGACGAACCGAACGCGGATCGCCTGGTTATCGGCACCCTCGGCGCGAAGGAAGCCAGCGTGGCCATCTTGCTGGCGCTCGCTGTGTTGTGCTGCCGGTGAGACGATGACGGGATGCTGATGAGGGATGAGCCAGTCCCAAATCTCCCGAAAAATGGGAAAAATCAAACTCTGATTCCTATCTGAGACTGATAGAACTGACTGCTGCTTTTTGGACTTCGTTTCGTAAGAAAACGTGCAACCAATCGACCTTCGACGTCATCGTCCAACAGGCGAAGCGCAGGCGAGGGGTCGCTCCGTCGATCGATCGCGATCGATTCGTGTATGGACGCGGCTTCGTTGGCCATTAACGCGCGCCACAGCAGCGCATCACAGGTCTTCGCCTTCACCGGACGAGGCG
>Ga0181571_10000345_pt1 | contig 29599 bp, 26 predicted proteins | sample 101ome_17_FD_132440 | JGI IMG/M metagenome (GOLD analysis project Ga0181571, IMG submission 132440) | Coastal salt marsh microbial communities from the Groves Creek Marsh, Skidaway Island, Georgia - 101407AT metaG (megahit assembly) | ecosystem: Environmental > Aquatic > Marine > Intertidal... | reverse complement strand
TTTGACCACCCAAGCGGTACAGGCCCAAAAAGATGCCTCAGCCATCCTCCAACTCGATAGCACTACTCAGGGTTTACTCCCTCCACGGATGACCGCTGCCCAACGCGATGCGATTGCCACTCCCGCCCAAGGACTGGTGATTTACAACACCGATACCAACTACTATAACTACTGGAACTCCACCACCTGGATCCCCCTCTCGGCCGGAGGCAGTAGCACCCTGATCGATGCCGATAGCGACACCCAAATCCAAGTGGAAGAAAGTGCCGACGAGGATGTCATTCGGTTTGATACAGCAGGAACCCAACGGGTATCCATAGACAGCAGTGGGATTCATGGATTTTTGGCTGATCCAGATGGGAATACTAAAATCCATGTTGAAAAAAACACGAATGAAAATATGTTAAGGTTTGATACAAGTGGAGTTGAAAGAATGATTCTAAGAGAGAATGGAAAAATAGGGTTTGGAATAAACAATTCTGCTTATAGATTTCATTTATATGGAGGGGCCTCTACAGATATAATGGATACCACCATATATGCAAATTCAACCACTGGAGTAATGATTTACTTAGGGGAGCATGGAGATAGTGGCGCTAGAATAAGATACCAGGCTGATACTAATATGCTAAGCTTTTTTCATCGAGAAACTGGAGTTAATAAAGGTCCTATACTTAAAATGTATAGAGACGGAAATTTTGTCATATCAGACGGGACTCCACAAAAACCCGGTGGAGGGGATTGGAGTTCCACTTCAGACCGGCGTCTAAAACAACAGATTAAGCCCTATAAAGAGGGGCTAAATAAAATTATGCAAATCAATCCTGTTCGTTTTCATTACAATGGCGAATCAGGCTACGATAGTGAGCCGGAGTATGTAGGGATTATTGCGCAAGACTTCAAAAAAATATTACCATCTACTATTACTGTTGTGGACGATAGTCGAGAAACAGGGTTAAAGGACAAAAGAGAATTTGACGGGTCTGAGTTAACCTATACCCTGATTAATGCTATCAAAGAGCTCAACCAAAAAGTCAAGGCCCTCGAAGCCCAGGTAGCTGAGTTAGAGCGGGAGTAGGTGGGACACTGAGCTCGTCGAAGTGTCATCTCGGCGGTTCGACGGTTAGGCAGGCTCACCGTCCGAGGCTCGATGACCCATGGTCACTGAGTTTATCGAAGTGACCATTCAGTACGGTCGTTTCGACAGGCTCAACGACCTGGCTGCTGAGTTTACCGAAGCAGGCTCGATGACCCATCCCGGTTTAGGCCGAAACCAAATCGCCTGCTGTATTTTTTTGGGGTAGGGTCGATTGGCCCATAAGGTAGCTATCCACTTGGTGGGCGACTTCGCGGCCTTCGGATATGGCCCAAACGATAAGCGACTGCCCACGGTGGGCATCACCGGCACAGAAAATATGGGGTTTGTGGGTTTGGTATCCCTTAGTGGTGGCAATATTCCCTTTGGCATAGAGGGCAACCCCCAATTGTTCGGGGAGGCTTTGTTCGGGTCCGGTAAATCCAAGGGCCAATAGGGCCAAATCACATGGCCATTCTTTTTCGCTTTGGGGGCGTTCTTCCATAACGGGACGCGCACCGGGTACTTTTTTCCAACGGACATCTACGGTTTTTAGGGCTTTGACATGACCTTGTGCATCGGTAACAAAGGCTTTGGTCAAAATGCTCCACTCCCGGTGAACACCTTCTTCGTGCGACGAACTGGTTTTTAGGCGAAACGGCCAGTAGGGCCAGGGGTGTTCTTCGGAGCGTTCTTCTTGGGGTTTGGGCATGATTTCAAAGTTGGTCACACTTTTTGCCCCGTGGCGGTTGGCCGTTCCGATACAATCCGAACCGGTGTCTCCACCCCCGATGACAATCACGTGTTTGTCCTGGGCGTTGAGTTGGGGAAGGGCTTGGGCTTGTCCGTCCACCACTTTGTTGTTGTGGGGTAAAAAATCCATGGCTTGGACCACTCCTTTGGCGTCAGCTCCGGGAATGGGTAAAGTTCGCTTCACACTGGCTCCCGTACAAAGCACCACGGCATCAAATTCGTCTTCCAAGTCTGCTACGGCGATATCTTTTCCGATTTCTATACCGGGTTTAAAGACGATGCCTTCGGCTTCGAGCAGGGCCAAACGCCGGTCGATGATGTTTTTTTCAAGTTTAAAATCGGGAATCCCATAGCGTAAAAGCCCTCCGATTTTGGCGTCTCGTTCAAAGACGGTGACCGTATGGCCCGCGCGGTTGAGTTGTTGGGCAGCGGCGAGCCCGGCAGGTCCAGACCCAATAATCGCGATGGTTTTTCCGGTGCGTGTTTTGGGAGGGGAAGGTTGTACCCACCCTTCGGCAAATCCCCGCTCGACAATGTATTTTTCGATCAGTTCGATGGCCACCGGAGGGTTGATAATTCCCAATACACAGGCTTCTTCGCAGGGGGCCGGGCATAGGCGGCCCGTAAACTCGGGAAAATTGTTGGTCGAATGGAGAATTTGTAGTGCCTTGCGCCAATCGTTTTTATATACGGCATCGTTAAAATCAGGAATCAAATTGCCCAAGGGACAGCCACTGTGGCAAAAGGGAACACCGCAGTCCATACAGCGTGCGCCTTGCTCTTGCACTTTTTGGGTGTCGAGCGTATGGGTAAACTCTTGGTAGTGTTGTATGCGTTCTTTGGGGGCGGTAACCGGTTCTTTTGTCCGGTCAAATTCCATAAATCCTCTTAATTTTCCCATGCTTAGGTAGTTTTTTGGGTTTGGTTTTCTTGGGCCAATTGGGCCAAGGCTTTTTTGTAGTCGGTGGGCATCACCTTGATAAAGTTTTTACTGCTCTCAGGCCATTGGGCTAAGATGGTTTGGGCTTTGGTACTGTGTGTATAGTCTTGGTGATTTTGCAGCAGCCCTTGTAGGGTTTCACGGTCTTGGTCGGTGAGGTCTTCGAGTTCAACCATTTCGAGGTTAAACTTTTTCTCGTCAAACGTACCGTCTTCACTGTAGAGATAGGCTACCCCACCGCTCATACCAGCGGCAAAATTTCGGCCAAACTCGCCCAAAATCACCGCGATTCCTCCAGTCATGTATTCACAGCCGTGGTCGCCTATGCCTTCAACGACTGCGGTAGCCCCCGAATTTCGCACACAAAAACGCTCACCGGCAATTCCATTGATATAGGCTTCGCCATTGATGGCTCCATAGAGGGCCACGTTTCCGATGATGACATTTTCCTCGGCCTTAAACGTAGCTTCTTCTGGTACTTGTACGACAAGCTTGGCACCGGAGAGTCCTTTGCCAAAGTAGTCGTTGGAGGTACCCACCACTTTCATCAGTAGGCCTTTGGTGGCAAAAGCCCCAAAACTTTGTCCGGCAGTTCCCTTAAATTCCAAACAAAGGGTGTCTTCGGGTAGGCCTTTGGCACCGTGTATTTTCGAGATTTCGTTACTTAGTAAGGCCCCCACAGCGCGGTTGGTGTTGCGAATCGGAAAGGAGAGGGCTTGGGTTTCTTTTCGGTAAATGGCTGGGTGTGCCGCAGCAACAATTTTTACATCCAACACCTCTTCCAATCCGTGGTCTTGGGTTTGGGTGTTGTAGCAATCGACGGTATCGGGTACTTGGGGTTTGTACAAGAGTGCACTTAGGTCGATTCCCTGAGCTTTGTAGTGCTTTATGGCCTTGTTCATGTTGAGTTTTTGCGACTGTCCGACCATTTCATCAACCGTTCTAAATCCAAGTTGGGCCATGATTTGACGCAATTCTTCGGCCACGAAATACATATAGTTGATGACGTGTTCGGGCTGGCCCTTAAAGTTTTTGCGGAGCTCTGGGTCTTGGGTAGCGATACCAACCGGGCAGGTATTGAGGTGGCAGGCACGCATCATGATACAGCCCGAAGCAACCAAGGGCGCCGTAGAAAAACCAAATTCTTCGGCCCCTAAAAGACAGGCAATGGCCACGTCTCTTCCGGTTTTCATCTGACCATCGCACTCCAATACGATACGGGAGCGCAAGTCGTTGAGCACTAGGGTTTGTTGGGCTTCGGCAATTCCGAGCTCCCAGGGTAAGCCTGCGTGTTTTAGAGAGGTCAGCGGTGAGGCTCCGGTACCGCCGTCATAGCCTGAAATCAAAATCACATCGGCCTTGGCTTTGGCCACGCCCGCAGCGATTGTACCTACCCCCACTTCGGAAACCAGTTTTACGTTGATTCGCGCTTGGCGGTTGGCGTTTTTAAGGTCAAAAATCAGTTGGGCCAAATCTTCGATCGAATAGATGTCGTGATGGGGTGGGGGTGATATCAAGCCCACATAGGGGGTGGAGTTACGCACCGAAGCGATGTAGGGGTTTACCTTAGGGCCGGGCAGCTGACCACCTTCTCCGGGTTTGGCCCCTTGGGCCATTTTGATTTGAATCTCCTGTGCCGAACTCAAATAATGACTCGACACCCCAAAACGACCGGAAGCGACTTGCTTGATGGCACTGTTGCGCCAGTCTCCTCCCAAGTCGGGTTGAAAACGTCGGGGGTCTTCACCGCCTTCGCCCGAATTGCTTTTTCCACCGATACGGTTCATGGCAATGGCCAGATTTTCATGGGCCTCGGCACTGATTGATCCCAAGGACATGGCCCCGGTTTTAAACCGCTTGACAATTTTAGTCCAGGGCTCGACCTCCTCGATCGATATAGGGTCATAGCTCGAAAATTCGAACAGTCCCCGTAGGGTCATTAGCTTTTCGCTCTGCGCATTGATGAGTTGAGCGTACTGGCTGTAGCTTTCGTAGTTGTTTTGGCGTACGGCCTGTTGCAATTTGGCAATCGAGGCGGGGTTAAACATATGGGCTTCTCCAGAGCGCCGCCAGCGGTAGTCCCCACCGACTTCTAGAGCAGGACTTTCGGTTTCTTGATGTTGGTAGGCTTTTTGAAAACGATGGGCAATTTCTTTTTCGATTTCATACAGTCCGATTCCTTCGATACGGGTGGCTGTATTACTAAAATAGGTATTGATGAATTTTTTGTTGAGTCCCAAGGCTTCAAAAATCTGAGCGCCTCGGTAGGAGTGCAAGGTCGAAATACCGATTTTGTTCATCACCTTGACCAATCCCTTGGCGATGGCCTTGTTATAGTTTTGAATGGCCTTATCGACCGGAATGCCCTTAATTTCTTGTTGTTCAATCTGGTGGGCGATGATTTCGTTGACCAAATAGGGGTTGATGGCACTGGCACCATACCCAAAAAGCAACGCAAAATGGTGAGGCTCACGAGGCTCGGCAGATTCGATGATGATTCCGATTTTGGACCGCAATTTACGGGTCTTGATGGAGTGATGAACAAACGAACACGCCAACAGCATGGGGATGGGTGCTTGTTGGTTATTGACCCCGCGGTCGGATAGGATGATGATGTTTTTGCCTTGTTGGATGGCTTTTTCGGTGTCGCTCACTAGTTGATTAAGGGCCGTTTCCAAACCGTTGAGTCCCTTATCAATCGGGTAAAGGGTGCTGATGGAGGTGGCCTTAAAATCGGGGTGCTCCAAAAATTTAATTTTGTCTAAATCCTCGTTGGAGATGACCGGGTTTTGGATGCTGAGTTTTTTGGCATGCTCTGGGCTTCGCTCAAAAATATTAAAATCCTGTCCGATGCTGAGGCTGGTATCGGTTACGATTTCTTCACGTATGCCATCAAGTGGGGGGTTGGTGACCTGGGCAAAAAGTTGCTTAAAATAATTGTACAGGAGTTGGGGTTGATCCGAAAGCACGGCAAGGGGTGTGTCGGTTCCCATGGAGCCAATGGCTTCTTTGCCCTCAACAATCATCGGTTGCAGAATGGTTTTAAGGTCTTCTTGGGTGTAGCCAAACAGGCGAAGTCGGGTCTCAAAATCCTCTGACTCGGTGGGGGTGGGGTTACCGGTATAGGAAATATCCTTAAGGGGAAGTTGGTGTTGATCGAGCCATTTTCGGTAGGGCTTTTGGGCCACAATTTGGGATTTGATTTCTTCATCGTCCACGATACGACCGGCATCCATATCGACCAAAAACATTTTCCCCGGTTCGAGTCGTCCGTGTTTGACAATGTTCTCGGGGGCTATATCCAGTACACCGGTTTCGGAAGACATAATCACATAGCCATCTTTGGTGACCGAATAACGCGAAGGCCGTAAACCGTTTCGGTCGAGCAGTGCCCCGATGTATTTTCCATCGGTAAAAGGAATCGAAGCAGGACCATCCCAAGGCTCCATGATACAGGCGTTGTATTGGTAAAAGGCTTTTTTGTCCGCCGGCATACTGCTGTGTTTTTCCCAAGCTTCGGGAACCAGCATCATCATGACTTCGGGGAGGGAACGGCCGGTAGCCAATAGCAATTCGACGACCATGTCCATGGAAGCCGAATCGGATTTTCCGGGCAAGACAATGGGGCAAATTTTTTGAAGGTCTTCTGCTGTGAAAAGTTCACTGGCAAAGAGTTCTTCGCGCGCTTGCATGCGGCTTAGATTGCCTCTAAAGGTGTTGATTTCTCCGTTATGGCACATATAGCGGAAAGGCTGAGCCAAATCCCAAGTTGGAAAGGTATTGGTCGAAAATCGCTGATGCACCAAGGCCAAACGGGTAACCAGTTCCGGGTCTTTAAGGTCTTTATAATACACATTGATATCTTCGGGGACCAAAAGCCCTTTGTAGATCAGGGTACGGGTCGATAGGCTGGGGAGGTAAAAATAGTTGGCCTGCGAAAGTTTGGATCCCCAGATACGGTGTTCGGCAATTTTTCGCGCGGTAAAGAGTTTAAGGTTAAAGTGCTCTTCGGACAACTCGGGCGTACCTTTTCCGACAAACACCTGCATGATGTAGGGTTCGGTTTGTGCAGCAATGGCACCTACCGTGCTTCGATCGACCGGCACAGTGCGCCAACCCAAGATATCAAGCCCTTGGTTTTGTATTTCGGCCTCCAATTGGGCCATGGCGAATTGGCGTTGATTTTCTTTACGCGGTAAAAAAACCATACCCACGGCATACTCCTGGGGTTCGGGTAAGTCAAAAGGACAATTGTTTTTTAAAAATTGATGCGGTATCTCGATCAATATACCGGCGCCATCCCCGGTTTTTCCGTCGGCACTTACCGCCCCACGATGTTCCAGTTTGACCAAGATGTCCAATGCCTTATGGATGATGTCGTTGGTACGGTTACCCGCTAAACTACAGATAAACCCTGCGCCGCAATTATCGTGTTCATAGGCTGGAGCATATAGCCCTTGTTCTTTTGGAAGCATAGTTGTTGTTTGTTTTAAGGACCTAAAAATAAGCTAACTAACGGGTTTTGTAGGGGCTGTAGAGGGCGAGCTTTTGGGAAATGAGAGAATGAAAATTTTAACCCAATGAAATTATTAATATCCCAATTCGATGTGGGTAAAAATAAAAATTAGCCAATCGCCGGATGAATTTCCCCGCTTTTAGTACATTCATACTGAAATGCACGAACCAGAGATAAACAATTATTCTGTGATTGGATTGATGTCCGGCACCTCACTCGACGGCATTGATTTGGCTGTGATTACCTTTACCAAAAAAGAGCACTGGACCTTTAAATTAGGCACCTGTGTCACCTATGCCTATTCTGAGCAATGGATTGAGCGACTGTCGAATTTAACCACCTTATCCCGGAGCGAGCTGACCGCTTTAGATGAGGACTATACCCGTTACCTTGGGGAGCAGGTACAACAGTTTTGCCAAGCACACCAGCTTTCTAAGGATGTTATTTTGTGTTCCCATGGGCATACGGCTTTGCATCAGCCAGAACGGGGGATTACGTACCAATTGGGGAATCTCCCCGAACTTGCCCAATGGGCACAGCGGCAGGTGGTTTGCGATTTTCGAACCCAGGACGTGGCCCTAGGGGGACAAGGGGCTCCATTGGTGCCCATCGGTGATCGCTTGTTGTTTTCGAGTTATGCGGCTTGTGTTAATCTTGGGGGCTTTGCCAATATCTCACGAACCAAAAATGACGCTTTTATCGCCTATGACATTTGCGCGGTAAACACGGTATTAAATCCGTTGGCGAATAGATTAAACCTACCCTACGACCCCGAGGGCCAAAACGCAGAAAAAGGACAACTCCTACCCGAGTTGTTTGACACTTTAGAGGATCTAGCCTTTTATCAAACTCCTGCTCCAAAGTCGTTGGGAATCGAATGGGTTTTTGCTGAGCTAAACCCCTTGTTGGCGCCATTTAAAGACAAGCCCGTAGAGGATGTGCTCCACACCTATACCCAGCATGTGGCCCAACAGATTGCGGCACAACTCCCCTCAACCGGAAAGGTCTTGTTTACCGGGGGTGGCGCTTTTAACCGCTACCTTATGCAGTGTATTCAGGCCCGGACTTCGGCAACCCTCGAGGTTCCTGACCCGTTATGGGTGTCCTATAAAGAAGCCTTGGTGTTTGGATTGTTGGGGGTGTTAAAACTCCGGGGCGAGGTCAATTGTTTGGCCGCTGTCACCGGTGCTTCCAAAGACCACAGCTCGGGAAGGATATTTTTTCCATAAGCGGCTTAATTCGGTGAAATAATTTTTACATTAGTCTCGACATATGGAAAGGATTTTTTATAAAATTGCTTTCGCAAAAAATCTTTTAAATGGAACTTCTGTTAATTGCCCTTTTTATAACAGGCTATCTAGCAATCACGTTAGAACACACCCTCAAAATAGATAAATTAATCCCTGCTCTGGCCATGATGGCCTTGTTGTGGGCTATCGTGGCAGTCACCCAGCTACCTGTTTTTGAGGTAGATACCGCACTCAAGGAGCTTAAGCCAACTAATTTGGACGAAATCTTGTTGCACCATTTGGGCAAGACTGCCGAAATTCTCATTTTCTTGCTTGGGGCGATGACCATTGTCGAAATCATTGATTATTTCAACGGTTTCTCCACCATCAAATCTTTTATTAAAACCAAAAAACTAAAAAGCCTGTTATGGATTTTTTCGCTTTTGGCATTTATACTCTCGGCCATTATTGACAACCTTACGGCCACGATTGTATTGATTACTATTTTGCAAAAAGTCATCAAACAGCGTAACCAAAGAATATGGTTTGCCGGACTAATCATCATCGCGGCCAATGCCGGAGGGGCCTGGTCACCCATTGGCGATGTAACCACCACCATGTTGTGGATCGGTAAAAAGGTAACGACGGTTCAATTGATCAGCCATTTGTTGCTTCCCTCTTTGGTGTGTTTAGTCGTGCCCGTGGTGATTGCGTCCTACCTTCCGGCTTTTCGCGGGGAGTTAGAAACCCTTGACGAAAAGGAAGAAAACACCCATAAACACAGTGGGACCATGCTTTATTTGGGACTTTCGGCCATTGTTTTCGTGCCGATTTTTAAGACCTTAACCCATCTACCACCCTATGTGGGAATGATGCTGTCCTTGGCCATAGTCGCGACCTGTGCCGAAATATTTAGCAATGCCAAGATCAATATCACCTCGATCGACGAGGAACACAACGAGTACGCCAATCACAGTCCAGTACACAGTTCACTCTCCAAAATTGAATTGCCCAGTATCCTTTTCTTTTTGGGGATTTTGATGGCGGTTGCCGCCTTAGAGTCCTTGGGGTACCTATTTAGTTTTGCCGCCTCACTCAACGAAACCATCCCCAATACCGATGTGGTTATTGCTTTGTTGGGCGTTGGTTCTGCAGTGATAGACAATGTACCTTTGGTGGCCGCCAGTATGGGTATGTTTTCGGAGCCTACCGATCACCCACTTTGGCATTTAATCGCTTTTTCGGCCGGAACCGGTGGAAGTATGTTGATTATCGGATCTGCGGCCGGTGTGGTGGCTATGGGTATGGAAAAAATTGATTTTTTCTGGTACCTAAAGAAAATAGCCGGTCTGGCCCTGATAGGCTTTGTCGCCGGGTTTGTCACCTTTGTGCTTCTACGCGATTTTATTTTTGTATAATTATTTTACAAAATAAACGTTAAGCATATAACGTATCAACTACACGCTATGGCAAGTCTTCAAGAAACCACAATTCCTTTGCAGGAAGAAAAAACACTATCCCTTATCGAACTCGTTCAAAATGGCGGATTAGGGGGACAATTGATCATCGGATTGCTTTTTGTGTTGTTGCTCATCGTGGTGTATATCTATTTTGAGCGTTGGTTTGCCATCCGCGCGGCCTCGCGCTACAACGCCAATTTTATGCCGCAAATACGAACCTATGTAATCAGTGGAAAAATTGAAGGGGCACAAGCCCTTTGTCTACAAGAAAATAAACCCGTGGCACGGATGATCGCCAAGGGGATTTCACGTATAGGTCGCCCTTTAGAAGACATCAATACCGCCATCGAAAACGCTGGTCGATTGGAGGTCTATAAACTCGAAAAAAATATCAGCATCCTCGCGACCATAGCCGGGGCGGCCCCGATGATTGGATTTTTGGGAACGGTTATTGGGATGATACTTTCAATTTTTGAAATATCAAACGCCGGAGGAAATATCGACATGAAACTCCTTTCTGACGGTTTGTACACCGCCATGACCACCACTGTAGCCGGATTGATTGTCGGTATCCTGGGTTACATTACCTACAATCATTTGGTTGTCAAAATGAACAAGGCTGTCTATCAAATGGAAGCCAGTGCACTCGACTTTTTGGATCTACTTAACGAACCTGCCTAAGTATGAACCTGCGCGGTAGAAATAAAATCACCCCGGAATTTAATATGTCGTCCATGACCGATGTGGTGTTTTTGTTGTTGATCTTTTTTATGATTGCCTCTACTTTGGCCAAACAACTCAATACCATCGACGTACAACTGCCACAAGCCAAAGGAAAAACTGAAAACCGCAATACGGTTGCTGTTACAATCAATGCGGACAACCGTTTTTATGTTGATGAAACCCCTGTTTCAAAAGGACAGTTTCGCACTACTCTCTTACAAAAGGTAGGCTTGCTACCCACGCCCTCCATTGTCCTGCGGGCCGCTAAAAATGTGGCCATCGAACAAGTGGTTTATGTGATGGACTTGGCCAATCAAAATGGAATCAAGGTTGTTTTGGCGGTAGATACCCAGTGATATGAAATTGTTTGAAACCCAGCATGAAAAAAAATCAGCAGCGATCACCTTGTTGGTGGCGATGCTTTTGTTGTTGCTTTTTTTTGTACTGGGCCTTACCTATTACGACCCGCCGGTAGCCTTTGGGGTAGAGGTTAATTTTGGAACGACCAACCAAGGCCAAGGCACCGAACAGCCCCTTCAGGCTGTGGCTGCTCAGCCCCAACCGCAAGAAGTCAAACCCACACCCCAACCGCAAGCAGTTACTCCCAAGCCCAAAGTGGCGGCTACACAAGAAGTCGTTACCCAAGAAAAAAGTACGGTCAGTCTTCCTGAAGAACAAAAAGAAGAACCCCAAAAACCGGAGGAAGTTGTTGAAGCCGTAAAAGAGACCCCTCCGGCCCCCGACCCCCCTAAACCCAAGGTTTCGGAGGCGACCAAAAATATTTTAAAAAACCTACTCGAAGGTCAAAAACAAACCGGTGAAGTGCCCAAGGGTGAAGGCGATGACCAACAAGCCGGGGATAAGGGTAAACAAGAGGGCAATCCCTATGCCAGTAGCTATTACAATACCGCAGGTCCTGGCGGATCTGGAACCGGTTATGGGCTTAACGGGCGCAGTTTGCAAAACAGCGGCAAAGTACCTCAGGACTGTAACCAGGAGGGTATCGTAGTGGTGCGAATTACGGTAGATAACGACGGCCAAGTCATCGATGCCCAGCCCGGTGTAAAGGGTACGACAAACTCCCATCCCTGTCTGTTGGCCCCGGCCAAAGAAACAGCATTACTTCATCGTTGGAACCCCGATGCCCAAGCCCCCAAAAGACAAATTGGTTTTATTGTGATTCAATTTAAGCTGAGTGAGTAAGCCACCGGGAACATACGAGGAAGTCCTCGCATGGCTGTATCAACAACTCCCTTATTTCCAAAGACAAGGGGCCCAGGCTTTTCGACCGGGTTTGGACAAAATCTCCCAATTGATGGACCATTTGGGTCAGCCCCACAAAGCCTATCCTACCCTTCATATCGGTGGGACCAATGGTAAGGGTTCGACCTCCCACATGCTGTCGGCTGTACTACAACAGGCCGGTTATCGGGTGGGCTTATATACTTCTCCGCATTTAAAAGACTTTCGGGAACGCATCAAAATCAACGGGCGCATGATGGCCAAAAGTCAACTGATGGAGTATGTCCATAGGCATTTTACGTTTTTTCAATCGTTAAGGCCAACTTTTTTTGAATGGTCTGTTGCGTTGGCATTTAATCTTTTTAAACAAGAAAAAGTCGATATCGCCATTGTTGAAGTGGGTATGGGCGGGCGAATGGATGCGACCAATATCCTAGAGCCTGTTTTGTCGGTCATTACCAATATCAGTCTAGACCACACCCAATATTTGGGGGCCGACCGCGCCTCTATCGCTGGGGAAAAAGCCGGAATCATCAAACCCAACATTCCGGTAATCATCGGTGAGAAAGACCCGATTACAGCTCCGGTTTTTGAACGTAAGGCCCGGGACGTAAACGCCCCCCTCCATTATGCGCAAGACACCCTGCTTCCAAAAGGGCTTAAAACCGACCTTAAAGGAGTGTACCAGGCGCAAAACCTATTGACAGCCTATACGGCCTTGCAACTGCTTCAAGGGTTTAGGATCTCAGCTGGTGCACTGGAAAAAGGTTTTGCTCAAGTCGCTGCAATAAGTGGTTTCCAAGGCCGCTGGCAAACCTTGGGGGAGTGGCCCAAAATCATCGCTGATGTTAGCCACAACGAGGCAGGGTTTAGTTTTCTAAAAGCCCAATTGGCCCAAGAAGACTATGTCCAATTGCACCTGGTTATCGGTTTTGTCAAAGACAAAGAAGTTTCCAAAATTATACCCTATCTCCCTAAAGATGCCCGCTATTATTTGACCCAATCCGAAGGGCCACGTGCGTTGGAGGTTGAAACGCTCAGTACACTTTTTACGCAAAATGGATTTAGCTGTACTACCTATAAAAAAGTAGCCGTTGCTCTGCAAGTGGCCAAAAAACAGGCTGATTCACAGGATTTGATTTTGGTTACCGGGAGTACTTTTGTTGTGGCTGAGGTGCTTTAGGCTTAACCTCAACGAGTCCATAATGATAGATTATAGCCAAAATTTGACCCCTAAAATCACATAAAAAAAGTAGATTTATTTTTTAAAATATTAAGCGAGTAGCCCTATATTTGCCCACGCAAAGTTCGGGCGCGTAGCTCAGTTGGTTCAGAGCACCTGGTTTACACCCAGGGGGTCAGGGGTTCGAATCCCTTCGCGCCCACTAAAAAAACCTCACTAGACAGTGAGGTTTTTTTGTTCAAATGGGTTGATGATTTAGGGAAGTTTAAAGAGTTCCTCTACCGTACACTTTAGGGTTTGGGCAATTTTTAGGGCCAAGACGGTCGAAGGGATATAAACTCCATTTTCTATCGCATTGATGCTTTTTCTTGAAACTTCGGCGTGTTCGGATAGCTCTTGCTGGGTCAAACCCGCAGATTTTCGGTAGGCCTCCAGATTATTTAATAGTTTATTATGGTCTTTCCCCAAAACTATCTTTTTTCAAATTTTTCTACTGCGTTGGTCAATTCTTTTTCCGTGTTGGGATAGAGGTATCCTGCAATCAAAGTACCTAGGCCTATGGCCGCTACCAAAAAGCCAATTCCTTCTAATACCTTGCCAATCCAAATAAAACCAAAAAAGTATAAACCAATTCCTACAAAAATGGTAATTACACCATTTCGTCGATAGTCAATCGGTTCCTTTTTTCGCTCTTCAAAAATTAGCATCAACTAGTCTAGTTTTTCGGGATTATCCATATGTTTTGCGATTTCCAAAACGGTTTTTCGCTTGTCTTTATTTTCGTGATAAAGCCAGGTAAAAACAGCGATAGGGATAATGATTCCGGATAAAATTCCAAGTACTGGGATAATTAAATGTTCCATAAGTTAAAGGTTAAAATGTAACGCAAACGTAACAAAAAATATTTAAATGATACGTATAGGTTACATAAAAGAGTATTTTTTTTGGCAAAAAAGAAATCCGGTAAAACCAAGAGCAAAAAAAACCAGAACATTGTTCTGGTTTTTTAGGGTGTTTTAACAGGTTTATACGGCCTGAAAAAGTTTATCCATTTTTTCTTTTTCCTCGTCGGCCAACTGGGCATCGACCAAAATTCGACCGCTGTGTTCATCGGTGATGATTTTCATCCGCGAAGCGATTTCCATTTGAGTTTGAGGAGGGATGGTAAAATAAGACCCGCCCGAAGCACCGCGATCTACTGCCACAACGGCCAAACCGTTTTTGACATTACCACGAATGCGCTTATAGGCTTCAATCAGGTGTTTTTCGATATTCTTTTCAAACTCTTCCGACTTCTTGAGCAACAATTCCTCTTCCTTTTGGGTTTCGGCCATGATGTCGTTGAGTTCTTTCTTTTTGTTGTCCAAGTGCGATTGACGACCGTTTATTTTTTCTTGCAGTTCTTCTAGAGCAAGGGTAGTCTGCTCGGTTTTGGCTTGGAATTCTTTGATGCGTTTTTCAGAAAGTTGAATTTCCAATTCTTGGTATTCCTGTTCTTTGACAATCGAATTATACTCCCGGTTGTTCCGCACATTTTTAAGGTTGGCCTCGTATTTTTTGGCCGTTTCTTTGGCAACTTCAATATTGTTTTTGAGGGTTTTGATTTGATGGCTATGATCACTGATTTCCTCATTGAATTTTTCCAAGCGTTTGTTGAGTCCGGCCACTTCGTTTTCGAGGTCTTCCACTTCGAGGGGAAGCTCGCCTCGGACGTTGCGAATTTCATCAATTCGCGTATCAATCAATTGAAGGTCGTAGAGGGCTCTTAGTTTTTCTTCTACTGTGATTTCTTTTTTCTTGGCCATATTAGAAATAGTTAACAGGATTTGTTGAACGCGCTAAAGCGAACGCAAAATTAGGGATTTTTTTGTTAAGAAAATCAAGGATCAAATTTTTTGTAAACTGCTCACTTTCATAGTGTCCGATATCGGCCAAAAGAAAGTGGTCGTTCCCCTGAAAAAATTCGTGGTATTTAAGGTCGGCCGTCAGGTAGGCATCTGCTCCTTGGCCCTTTGCCTGGGCAATGGCAAAACTTCCTGAGCCTCCCAAGACCGCTACTTTTTGAATGTTTTTTTTGGGCAAAGCCGAATGGCGAATCGGTCCGGTTTTCATTTGTTTTTGCACCCAGGTCAAAAAATCCTCTGGAGCCATCGGTTTTTGCAATGTTCCGATCATTCCCATGCCAATGGTTTGATTGGGGTTGTCGATGGCAGTGATTTCGTAGGCCACCTCTTCATAAGGATGCTGATTAAAAAGGGCTTTGAGTACCGCGCCTTCTCGGTGTTTTTTATAGACCAATTGTAGTTGGGTTTCGGCCACCTGCTCGTCTTGCCCCGCTTGACCAATCTGGGGCGATGTGGTATCGTTCCCCCGAAAAGAACCTACTCCTTGGGCACTAAAACTGCAACGGTCATAGGCGCCTATTTGGCCAGCCCCTGCTTGATAAAGTGCCTCCAGTAGGTCTGCTGCTTGGGATTGAGGGACATAGGTTGTTAGCTTTTTGAGGGTATTGTTTTGGGGAACCAATATTTTTGGATGTTCGAGTTGAAGACGTTGGGCGATACCATAGCTTACGCCCTCCCAATGGTTGTCCAGGGCGGTATGCAGGGCATAGATACAGAAATTGTTTCGGATGGCTTCCATCACCGTCTGTTCGACATAGTTCGCACCGGTTAGGCGTTTTAGCCCCTTAAAAATGATGGGGTGAAAACTAATAATCAGGTTACATCCCTTGGCCTGAGCTTCGGAGATGGTTTCCGGTAGGGTGTCAAGCGTGATAAGCGCCCCCGTAAAGTCTTGGTGCGCATCGCCCACCAACAGGCCGGTATTGTCAAAATCTTCTGCATAGGCACGTGGTGCCCAGGCTTCGAGTACGTCTAATATGTCTTGAATTTTCATTAATCATCGGATGATTACAAATATAATATTATCTTTTTGGGCATGAAAAATCGCTTGTGGTTCTTAGCGCCTCTTGCCGGACTCTATGCTTTAGTCATGGAAATTCGGAACGTACTTTTTGACCGCCAATGGTGGTCGAGTGTAGTGCCTACGATTCCGAGCATAGGGGTGGGCAACCTATCCCTAGGCGGTACGGGCAAGTCGGTGGTGATCGATTACCTGATTTCGCACTTAAAAACCCGAAACCAATTGGCGGTGATTAGTAGAGGCTATGGCCGTCAGACAAAAGGATTTATACTGGCGGATGCTCAAAGTACGGCTAAAACTTTGGGGGACGAACCCTTTCAGTTTTATCGTAAACATCCCGACATACAGGTGGCAGTAGCCAAAGATCGACGGGTAGCTTTGGTCCATTTGGAGAAAACGACACCCAAAATTTCCCGTCTATTGTTTGATGATTGTTTCCAGCACCGTTGGGTGAAACCCCAAAAAATGATTTTAACGACTTCCTACCACCGGCCATATTTTTCGGATTGGGTACTCCCCGTTGGGCGGTTGCGTGAATTGTCCAAAGGCCGTCAACGTGCCGATGTGGTGTTGGTCACCAAATGCCCCAAAGACCTCTCTGATGATGCACAATTGGCATTTAAAAAACGCCTAAAGTTGGCGCCAACGCAACCATGTTTTTTCAGTTCGATTGCCTATGCCCCACAACTGATAGGACACAACAAAACCCTCGATGTTAATCGTCTGGCGGGAAAAAAGGTGGTATTAATCACTGGGATTGCCGATCCCGATCCCGTGGTAGAGGAACTCCGTCGCTTAAAGCTGACATTTGAGCATTTGGCTTTTGGCGATCATCATGCGTTTACTACCGCCGAAATTGACCGATTCAGGAAATACGCAGAGGACACCCTGCTGGTAACGACCGAAAAAGATTACGGCCGATTGTTACCTCAGTTGTCAGACCATCCCAGGCTCTACTATTGGCCCATTGGCCTGGAGTTCGTCCATCCCAAACAAGAAGAGGAGTTTTTGGCTTGGATTGCTTAGTCCAGGTCGTTTATTCGATGTGCTTGTGTGCCTTATAACTCGAGCGAACCAATGGGCCACTTTCGACATGCCGAAAGCCCAAATCTTTGGCAAACGCTTCATAGCGGGCAAATTCTTCGGGGGTGACAAAGCGCTCGACCGGCAAGTGTTTTTTGGTGGGTTGTAAATACTGGCCCAGGGTCACGATGTCCACAGCCGCTTTACGCAAGTCGTGGAGGCTTTCAAAGACTTCGTCTTCGGTTTCCCCCAGTCCGAGCATCAATCCTGATTTGGTACGTCGTATGCCTTGTTCTTTGAGGTAGTGCAATACCCCAAGACTTTGGTCGTATTTGGCTTGAATTCGTACCTGGCGGGTAAGGCGTCTGACGGTTTCCAAATTATGCGAAACCACCTCTGGTGCAACAGCGATAATACGGTCGATATTGGTAGTATTGCCCTGAAAGTCAGGAATAAGGGTTTCGAGGGTGGTGTTAGGATTTAGGCGTCGAATTGCCAAAATGGTTTCGGCCCAAAGAATCGAGCCCATGTCTTTAAGGTCGTCTCGATCGACAGACGTAATCACGGCATGTTTGATGCCCATCAGTTTGATGGAACGCGCGACCTTTTCGGGCTCTTCCCAATCGACGGTATCCGGACGGCCGGTTTTGACCCCACAAAAGCCACAGGAGCGGGTACAAATATTCCCCAAAATCATAAAAGTTGCGGTCCCTTCACCCCAACATTCGCCCATATTGGGGCAACTCCCCGAGGTGCAAATGGTATGGAGCTTGTATTTATCTACTAGCCCACGAAGTTCGGTGTATTTTTTCCCGGTCGGAAGCTTGACACGAATCCATTCGGGTTTTCCAATCTTTGATTTTTTTTCTTCTACAACAGCCACCCGTTAATATTTTTTCAAAGATACAAAGTTCGATTTAAAACAGACTGATCAAATAACCCAAGGTAAACCCAAAAAGAAACAGCAAACTTAGTACACTGAGTATGCGTAGTTTTTTGGAAGGCCGGTCATTTTGTGGCATATGTTTACTGATGACCAAACGGTAATTGAGCAAGGCATAAAGCGGAGCGGTGATAAAGGACAAGACCGTTGCGATTTGGACCAACAGCCCCATTTCGGACAATAGGAAAAAGAATATCAACGAAGTCCCCAAGGCCAAGGCAATAATCCAATGCAAGTACTGGTCTTTTTGGTGCTTAAACAACAGTTGACTGGTAATCGACATGGCTCGGGGTGAGGCGTCTAAGGTGGTGATGGTTGTAGAAAACATGGTGGTAAACGCGGCTACAGCAATGAGGCCATAGGCTCCTTTACCCAGGTTGGTGGTATAGAGGTCGATAAGTTGTCCAGCAAAAACGGCCCCTTGGTTGGAGAAAGTTTCTCCGGAGCCAAACATCACCAAGGCACCCAGGCCTATAAAACAAAGCCCTAGGACAACCGTGGCGATATAGCCGACATTAAAATCAAAAAGGGAAGCTTTAAGATCCAATTCCTCGCCGAAGGCCTTCTTTTTTTCTAAAGACCAAATCGAGTGCCAAATCGAAATATCAAGGGGGGCTGGCATCCACCCCATAAAAGCGATTAGAAAAAGCAATCCAGCACCCTCGGGAAATACCTGAGTTAGAGGAATCGCCTGTTCGGATTTAAACAGGGCTATAAAGACAGCCAGGCTGCTACTGACCGCCAGGGTGAGGATGATGACTTTGATAAAGCGGTCCAACAGGTGGTATTTGCCCAGCAGTAAGATGCCAAAACAAATAAGGGTTAATAAAATACTCCAGTGGACTACATCAGTGATGCCAAAAAGTTCGGTAGCAATTCCGGCAGTAACCACTGTCACTGCTGTTTGTATGGTGAACATAGTGGCCATGTTTAGGACAAAATAGGCCCAGAGGTACTCCTTGCCTAAGCGGTGATACCCGTTTAACAGACTTTCACCGGTGGCCAGGGCATAGCGCGGGCCATATTGAAAAAAAGGATACTTAAATAAGTTGACCAGGAGTAGGGCCCATAATAGCCCCCAGCCATAGTTGGCACCCGCCCGGGTAGATTGAACCAAATGTGAAACGCCGATGGCTGCCCCGGCAAACAAAAGCCCGGGACCGAGTTTACGTAGTGTGGTGATCATTGAGATTGATGTGTTCTGCGAGGACTTTTTTGGCCCGCAAAAGTTTGACTTTTATTGTGTTTATCGGTTGATCCAGGGCTTTGCTGAGTTCTTTATAGCTATGGGCTTCAAAAAACCGTAGTTGAATGATTTTTTGGTATTCCGGTTTTAAAATTTTTAGGGCCTGCAGTACCTGCTCCAAACTTTGGGCGGCAATCATCAGTTCTTCGGGCGAAGGTGTGGCATCGCCTACTTTTTCCGAAAGGTTTTCTTGACGGTCTGGGCCTTTTAGGCTTCGTTGGCTTTTGCGGAGTTGATCGATCTGAAGGTTTTTAGAAATCGTCAGTAGCCAGGTGCTAAAGGCATACTGGGGATTGTAGGTTTCGATTCGGTCAAAGGCTTTGGCCAGGGTCTGTATGCTCAGTTCTTCAGCAGTATGGGGGTTGCGGGTGTTTTTGAGCTGAAAATTATAGACCAATTGCCAGTAGTGGTCAAAGAGGGTATTAAAAGCTTTTTGGTCGTTGTTTTGCGCTGAAACAATAACTTCCTGCAACACTTCTTTTGCCATGTCGAATCGATTGGTATCGAAAACTACAAAATTAATTTAGATGTGCGGCAGTATTTCGGCACTCTTGTTCTTCGGGCAACTTACCACAGAGCCCACAAGGTTGGTTGTCTTTGTTGAGAAAAGGACTTTGACTGGCACAGGTTCCAGCAAATTCACCATCTTTTTTGGCCCAAATTTTTATGGCGATTCCGGCAAAAGCCAAACCCAAAAGTCCAAAAGTGAGCAGGAATAATTTCATGCAGCAAAAATACAGATTATTCGACAATCTACTGCCTCTACTACACTCGATTTAGGCCATGGTCACCAAAACCACACCCATAACACCTCCCAACTTACCGGCCAATTAGACCAATTATCAGCCTTAAAGACCATTTATAACCTTAGTCAATAAACCTTGGGCTCTCCCAACTTTTACCCTTTACTTGTACTAGGTTTTGGAGGCTATTTATGCCATCAAAACCCCTAAAATATTTAACGAGTGAAAGCCAATCAACGTCAAAAAACCACCTTAACAATCCATCTTACCCCCAACGAATGGGTGGTGTTAAAGGCAGTTGCTTTGGGGTTTGGGGATGCTGCCATTCGGGCCTCACTCGCCCTGACGCAGCGGGAGTACCAACAATACTGTAACAGTCTTTTTACCAAGCTGGGTGTACACAATCACTACAAAGCGGTACAGTTGGCTTTTGAAAAAAAGTTATTAAAGAAAAAAGACTTTTGCCCCGAAAAGGTCAAAGCCTGGATTTTGGAATTCGCATTTGAAAAATGGTCCGAAGTACCAGAATCGGTCTCTAAAAAAGAGTTATGGGCGTTATACGACCTGCTACTAGAGTTTTACAGCCATATGGATCAAACCGTATTGCAGCTACCAGAGGTGGAAAAGAATAAAAAAATCCCACCGAAGCGGGATTTAAGATTTTCATCTACGGCATAAAGCCTTATTGTGATAAGATTGCATCGCTAAAGTATAAAAATCTGCCACATGTCAAATCTACTTGGACTTTCTATCGACATCAATGTCATTGGCTGGAGTCTAACTGACCCAGAGACCGGAAAAATTAAGGCGATGGGTAGCCATGTTTTTCAACAAGGGAGTGACAATTTTGGTAGCGGCAAACATGAGATTTCAAAAAAAGCCTCCCGCCGTATTCGCCGGATAAACCGTTTACGCATTTCGCGCAAACGCACCCGTAAAATTCAGGTACTTCGCCTATTGATTGCTCATGAAATCAAAAACCCCCTGACGCCCATGCGCTAACTTCCTTTTCATTAACTCCTACCAACGGATGTCTCTGACATCCTTGAGAGAGAAACACAACGTTTTCATTAAATAAATATAGTGTTGTGGTTTGATTGCATTTTGAAAAGGAAGTAGCCTGGGAGGATTTAGAACAATCCCCCACTGTTTTGCCAAACAATTTTACTGTAAATACCGAAGTAGATTAGGGCCACGGTAAATTTTAGAAAAACCCCGGTCAAAAAACCTATGATGGACCCAAAGGCAGCACGAATCGCCCTTTTTTTGTTGTCTGGGCGATGAAGTAATTCACCCAGATATGCCCCAGCAAAAGGCCCGATGATTAACCCAAACGGCCCCAAAAACAAGAGCCCGACAAGCACACCCAGGGTTGCCCCCAACATACCTTTTTTGGTTCCACCAAATTTTTTGGTACCCAGTATGGGGATGAGGTAGTCCAGTACAAACACCCCCAAGGCGATAGCAAAAGTGATGATTAATAGACTATTATTGCCTTCAACAGCCTCTGTTTTGTGCAATAAAAACAGCCCCCCCCAGCTTGTTAATGGACCCGGTAGTACCGGTAAAAAACTACCGGCGATTCCCAGAAGGATAAAAACAAAACTCAGGCCAAAAAGTAAAACGTCCATAAGGATTGACGGGTTATTTAATCAGTGAATGGTAAACTTTATCCCGTGATTTTTACCAAAAAATTGTAACTTTAAGCATCAAATATACACAATGACGATGAGACGACTTGCCCCGGTTTTTTGGATTTTATCCCTTTTCTTTTTCTCGGCATGTGACTATTTTGAAACCAAGGTCCCCGCATCGGAAATCCAAAAAGCAACCCTGTGGTCTGCCAAAGATCAATACCCCTCCTTTATGGAATGCGATGGAGAAACACAAGAAGAACAGCGCCAGTGTTTTGAAGAGGTGCTACGTGAAGACATAGGCAATGCCTTGGCTTATCAGGGATGGATAGCCACCGAGCCGACCCAAGGAACCTTAGTGCTCAAATTGGCAATCGATAAAGAAGGTGTGATTTCTTTTTTGGGCTTTGATGACCCAGATGATTTGTCGACCAAAATTAGTGATTTGGATACCTACTTGACCAATTTGGTGAGTCAATTGCCTCAAGCCCTTCCCGCGACCAAAACCAATGTGGGTAGCCCCGTGGATGTAACGCTCCAATTGCCCATAGAAATTGTAGCCTCGGCCGAATGACCACACCCGAAGCACGCATCATTCTTGGGATAGACCCCGGGACGACCATCATGGGATTTGGATTGATTCGTGTAGAGGGAGAGCAGTTGACCCTTATACAGCTGCACGAGCTACAGCTCCAAAAATACCAGGATCATTACCTCAAACTCAAATATATTTTCCAGCGAACCCTCGAATTGATTGACACCCATCATCCAGACGAGATTGCTATTGAGGCCCCTTTTTTTGGTAAAAATGTACAGTCGATGTTAAAATTGGGACGCGCACAAGGGGTAGCTATGGCCGCTGGCTTGCGCCGTGAAATTCCCATTACCGAATATTCACCCAAGAAAATCAAAATGGCCATCACCGGAAATGGAAACGCCAGTAAAGAACAAGTGGCCAAAATGCTTCAACAAATCCTCAAGATGAAAACCCTACCCAAAAACCTCGATTCGACCGATGGATTAGCGGCAGCAGTTTGCCATTTTTATAATTCTGGGAGGGCGACTACCCAAAAGAACTATACAGGTTGGGTAGCTTATGTACGTCAAAATCAAGATAAAATCCAATAAGGGTTTTTTGCCCTTAAAAAGTCGTACCTTTAAAGGAACCAAATACTTTAAAACATGAAAAAACCTATTTGTTGCTGTTCTTGTGAGGCTTGCCAACAAGGACAATGCGCCCAATGCAGTTGTAAAAATTGCCAGTGTTCCGATTGTCATTGCGCATAAATTCGATTAATTTGTAGCCAGACGAAAACTTTGTTATGCCCGGCTTGTATCTTCACTTTCCCTTTTGTAAACAGGCCTGTCATTACTGTAATTTTTATTTTAGCACGAGCGCTAAAAATAAGCCCCAGCTCATTCAGGCACTTAAAAAGGAATTACACCTTCGTCGTGCTTCACAGTCAGCCCCACTGGAGAGTATTTACTTTGGTGGAGGGTCACCCTCTCTATTGAGTTTATCAGACCTGGAGGAGATCTTGACGGTGATACGGGAAACCTATGCATTAGCAGCATCGCCCGAAATCACCCTAGAGCTAAACCCCGACGATGGAAACACAGCCTATTTAAAAGGGCTTAAACAATTGGGGATTAATCGGCTTAGTGTGGGTGTACAATCTTTTTTAGACCGAGATCTGCAACTGATGCACCGGGTGCATACAGCCCGTGAAAGTGAAGAAGTCTTAGGCGAAGTAGCTACCCTTTTTGAAAATTTTTCAGTCGATTTGATCTATGGAAATCCTCAGAGCAGTTTAAAAGAGTGGCAACAAACCATGGCCAAAGCCTTGTCTTACAATCCTCCTCATATTTCTGCCTACGCCCTTACTGTGGAGCCTAAAACAGTCCTCGCCCATCGAGTCAAAAACAATTTGATTAGCCTGCTCGACGATGAATTGGTGCAAGCCCAATACGATGATTTGGTATATACCTTAACCAACCGAGGGTTCCGTAATTACGAATTTTCGAATTTTGCCCAAGCTGGCTATTATGCGGTCAATAACAGTAGTTATTGGCAGGGCAAGCCTTATATGGGGATTGGGCCTTCAGCGCATTCCTATGATGGGGCCTTTTTACGTTCGTGGAATATTTCGAGCACCACAAAATACATACAGGCAATCGAAGAAAATCGATTGCCTCAAGAAACAGAAACGCTGACCCGCAAAGACCGTTTTAACGAGTATATCATGACAGGTTTACGTACCGAATGGGGGGTGTCTTTGCAACAGGTCAACCGTGAATTTGGCCCTCAATATGGGGAATATTTAGAAAAACAAGCTGAGCAACAAATCCAAGCGCATCGGCTATTTTGGGACGGGGACATACTCCGAATTCCGGTCAAAGCCCGTTTTTTGTCCGATGGAATTGCCGCCGAGCTTTTTTTGGTTAATCTTGTTTAAAAAGATGGGCAAAGTGTTTGTAGAACAAGGGGATGGTCTCGATACCTTTGAAAAAATTAACCAGTCCATAGTTTTCATTGGGGGAATGAATGGCGTCACTGTCTAACCCAAAGCCCATCAAGATGGTCTTAACCCCCAACACCTCTTCAAACATAGGCACGATAGGAATACTTCCGCCATCCCTCAGCGCCACCGGCGCTTGGCCAAAACTTTCTTCATAAGCCTTAAAGGCCGCGCGATAGCCCAGACTATCCAAAGGTGTCACATAGGGTTTACCTCCATGATGGGTTTTGACCGTGACACGCACCCCTTCGGGGGCGATGGCTTTAAAATGGTTTTCAAACAGTTTACTGATGTTTTTCCAATCCTGATTGGGGACCAAACGCATCGATATTTTGGCATGGGCTGCACTAGCAATCACCGTTTTGGATCCCTCGCCGGTATAACCACCCCAGATACCGTTGACATCCAAGGTTGGGCGAATGGATTTACGTTCTAGGGTTGTGTATCCTTCTTCACCCATCAGGTCTTCGAGGTCAAGGGATTTTTTAAAGGTGATATCGTCTATTGGGGCCTGTTCGATTTCTTGTCGCTCGGCCGAAGAATAGTTGACCACATCGTCGTAAAAACTCGGTATGGTGATTTGTCGTTTGTCGTCATGCATTGAAGCGATCATCGAACAGAGTACATTGATAGGATTGGCCACCGTGCCCCCGTACAATCCGGAATGTAAATCACGGTTGGGCCCGGTCACCGACACTTCCATATAACTCATGCCCCGAAGGCCTGTGGTAATGGCAGGAGACTGAATGCTACCGATCCCGGTGTCGGAGATCAAAATCACATCAGCTTTGAGTTTGTCGGTATGGGTTCGGACAAACTGCTCCAAATTGTCACTGCCTACTTCTTCTTCACCTTCGATCATCAATTTGACATTACAGCCCAAGGTGTTTTCGGAAATCATTTTTTCTAGAGCTTTTATATGCATGAAAAACTGTCCTTTATCATCGCAGGCACCCCGCGCAAAAATTGCTCCCTCGGGATGAATGCTAGTCGTTTTGATCACCGGCTCAAAGGGGGGGCTATCCCATAATTCGATGGGGTCGGGGGGCTGAACGTCATAATGACCATAGACGAGAACGGTGGGCAAAGTGGGATCGATTATTTTTTCTCCATAAACAATCGGATGGCCCGGTGTTGGAATGACCTCTGAAGCGTCACAACCTGCCGCTCGGAGGGACGCACAGACCCAATCGGCCGCACGAGCTACCGCTTCTTTATAGGTTGAATCTGCACTTATGGAGGGGATTTTTAGCAGTTCAATCAATTCATTTAGTTGCTTTTGTTGTTCGGCATTTAGGGTCATCATAGACGTAATTTTTGTGTTTTTAAAAATACAAATTTACCCGGCATCTATTTCCAAAAGATTTCCGAGAATAGGAAAAACTTATTTATATTTGCCCCACCAATAACTGCGGGTGTGGTGAAATTGGTAGACACGCTAGATTTAGGATCTAGTGCTTCACGGCGTGGGGGTTCGAGTCCCTTCACCCGCACCTAAGACCTCTTGTAAATGCAAGAGGTTTTTTTTATTGGGTTGCCCCCGGACCTTTTACAAATCGTCCCGGAAATTCACCAGTATGGTTTCCGTTTTTCAGCACCGCAACTCCATTGACCCAAACATGTTCGATTCCCGTGGCATATTGAAGTGGGTCTTCAAACGTAGCGTGATCGGTTACCGTATCGGGGATGAAAACCACAATGTCGGCATAATTGCCTACTTTTAGGGTTCCCCGTTTTTCAATGCCGAGGTTGGCCGCAGGCAAACCACTGAGTTTATGGATGGCTTGTTCCAAGGTGAGCAGATTTTCGTCCCGGGTGTATTTGCCCAACACACGGATAAAGCTCCCAAAGGCTCTGGGATGGGTTCTAAAATCTTTGGTAATGTCCGAATACGAACCCGCATCAGAACAGAAAGACACCCAGGGGAGTTGCACCTTTTTTCGGATATTTTCTTCAGACATACTGAAGTAAATACATTGTATTCGACTATCGTCTTCTATCACCATATCGATGATGGCTTCTGCGGGAGATTGTTGACGCATTTGGGCTGCTTCTGCTATGGTTTTTCCCCGGTATTTTTGGTCCATAGCCTCGGTATTAAATCCGACCATCAGGATGCCCGAAGGGGGTTGTTGGCTCAGTTCTTTTTCGATATCCTTTATTAGTCGTTTACGCACTTTGGGGTCTTTCATGCGTTCGATCCATGCCCGATGCCCTCCTGCTTGAACCCAGGTAGGGATTACCCCCGTAAGTCCAGTTGAGCTGGCGTTGTAGGTATAGATGTCAGCCGTTATGGGGAGTCCCATTTTTCGGGCGGCTTCTACCCGTGCTATGACACTGTCCAGTAGATGCCAATTTCCTTTTCGAGAGGCTTTAAGGTGGTAGATTTCTGCCGGGACCCCCGCCTCTTTAGAAATGGTAATTAACTCGTCCAACGCAGCGAGTACCTTGTCATCTTCATTGCGCATATGCGAAATATATTTGCCTTGGTAGTTTCCGGCCACTTTGTTCAGTAAAATCAGTTCTTCGGTGTCAGCATAGTCCCCGGGCGCGTAGATCAAAGAAGAACCGATACCCAATGCCCCTTCTTGCATGGCTTGGGCAACCAGGGTTTCCATCTGTTTTTTTTCGTCTTCAGTTGCTTTACGGTTGTCATAGCCCACAGTTTGAATGCGCACCGAAGCTGCACCTAAATAGGAGGCAATATTCGTAGAAACGCCTTTATTTTCTAGGGCTTTCATGGCATCACCAAAACCGATATAGTCGTCATCGGCCTTATTTCCTCTTGGGCCGGGAGATGTGCCTTCGCCAAAGACTTCTAAGGTTACCCCTTGTTTTAAATCACTGAGCGAACGCCCGTCTTCCATCAGGGAACTATAGCCCCAACTCAGCATATTGATAAACCCAGGGCTTACAGCCATCCCTTGGGCATCGAGGGTTTGCTTGGCATTGAATTTTTTTTCAGGACCGATATACATAATCGTATCGGACTTGATGGCAACTACCCCTTGTTGGGGTGTTGCCCCAGTACCATCATAGAGGAGTCCGTTGGTAATCAATACATCACAGTCGGGACGACTACAGGCACCGAGAATAAGTACCCAAATCAGCGGATAGAGTTTTTTCATCATTGTCGTGTATTATAAGGACAATGTACAAAAAGAAAGGCAATCCAAAGGGACTAATCCTGGGGCCAGCCTTGGGAGAAATATTCTTCCTCACCCTGGACTGTTGCGACAATCCAATAGGCTTGGAGTTGGGGATCTTGGGCGATCAATTTTTGCCCTTCAGCCAGGGGGAGTAGCATGAGTGCGGTGGCCCATGCATCGGCGGTCATACAGTCGGGAGCGATTACCGAGGCACTGAGTATGGGAGTTTGGGTAGCTAAGCCGGTGCGTGGGTTGATGCTGTGTACATATTTTTTACCGGTTTGCGGGTCGATTCGGTTTTTACGGTAGTTGCCCGACGTGGCCAAGGCTTGGTTACTTAAGGGCAGGGTCCGAATAAGTTGCCTCGAACCCTGAGCATTGGGATGATCGATGGCGATACGCCAGGGTTTTTGGGTTAGGGGATTGATTCCTTTGGCGCGTAGTTCTCCACCAATCTCAATCAGGTAATTGACGATGCTTTTTTGTTCAAAATACTGTCCGATCAAATCTAGGGTATAGCCTTTGGCCAGTGCATTAAAATCCAAATACGTACGGGAATCTTTTTTGGTTATCAGTCCCTGCTCCGATAGGTATAGGTTTTGCCAACCGGTAAAGACCAAAAGGCTGTCTCGTTGTTGGTCGGTGAGCTGTTCAATTCCTTTTTCCGGACCAAAGCCATAGGCATTGACAAGGCTTCCAACTGTCGGGTCAAAAAGCCCTTCTGTGGCTTTCCAGACTTCGGTTGCTTTGTGGTAAACAGTGATAAAGTGTTTGTCAACGACAATTTCTTTTTGCCCCGCATTGATTTTTGAAATGTCAGAGTTGGGCAAGTAGGTCGACATGGATTGGTTGACTACATAGAAAAGGGAGTCCAACACGTTTTCTACGGCTGCTTCCGACCATTGATCCGTATGCAGTTTTAGGGTATAGCTGGTGCCTAACGCCAGCCCCTGATTGACCACCAGTTTTGGTGGAGAAGCACAGCCTAGGGTAAGCAAAAAGAACAGCTTAAATAATTTCTTGTAAACCTTCATAGTTAATGACATAGGGGGCGTTTTTATCCAAGGGTAGGTGGTAGTCTTTGGCATGGGCAAAACCAACACCGGCATAGTACGTTTTGGCCTCGTATTTTTGGGCATGGGTCTTGATTCTGTCCATCCATTGTTTATCGTATCGCTTGGGGTTGGTAGGGTAACAACTGCCTTTGACCGCAATAAAATGAAGTTTTTTGTCTTTAAGACAAACAAATTGAGGATCTTTTTTGGGCTTGGAATTGACCGCCAAAAACTCAAAGCCATCGGCTTCTAAGGCTTCGCCAACGACATTCATGGCCAATTGATGTATTTCTTTTTCAGTGAGCATAAAAAAACCTCGAGGATGACCTCGAGGTGGTAAAGTTAAGCTTATCCTCCGAAATCGTCGAAGCGTACATTTTCGGGGGGGATTCCAAAGTCATCTGCCATTTTTTCGACCGCCTGATTCATCAGGGGCGGGCCACAGAAATAGACTTCAATATCCTCGGGATTTTCGTGTTGGGAGAGGTAGTTGTCAATTACCACTTGGTGGACAAAACCTTTAAACCCGTCTCCTTCGCCATCCAAGCCGTCTTTGACTTTCCAATTGTCTTCTTCGAGAGGCTCGGACAGGGCGATATAAAATCTAAAATTGGGAAAATCTTTTTCCAAGGCTTTAAAATGATCTACATAAAAAAGTTCTCTTTTGGAACGTCCACCATACCAGAAGGTTACTTTTCTTCCGGTTTTAAGGGTTCTAAAGAGTTCATAGAGGTGCGAGCGCATTGGGGCCATTCCGGCACCACCACCCACATAGAGCATTTCGGCTTCGGATTCATTGATAAAAAATTCACCATAAGGCCCTGAGATGGTTACCGTATCACCGGCCTTTTTGGAAAAGATATAGGATGAAGCAACACCGGGGTTGACATCCATCCAGCCATTTTTGTTGCGATCCCAGGGTGGGGTAGCGATACGTACATTGAGCATGACTTCTTTGCCTTCGGCAGGGTAGGAGGCCATTGAATAGGCCCGCTCAACGGTTTCAGGATTTTTCATTACAAGGGGCCAAAGATCAAATTTATCCCATTCGAGTTTAAATTTATCGGGTTCACCCGGATGTTCTTGGGGGTGGGCTGTGATGTCGATGTCTTTGTAATTAACCTCACATTTGGGAATTTCTATTTGAATATATCCTCCTGCCTTATAATCCATCACTTCGGGAAGTTCTACCACAAATTCTTTAATAAACGAAGCGACATTATAATTTCGAACAACCTTGG
>Ga0181571_10000330_pt1 | contig 30199 bp, 26 predicted proteins | sample 101ome_17_FD_132440 | JGI IMG/M metagenome (GOLD analysis project Ga0181571, IMG submission 132440) | Coastal salt marsh microbial communities from the Groves Creek Marsh, Skidaway Island, Georgia - 101407AT metaG (megahit assembly) | ecosystem: Environmental > Aquatic > Marine > Intertidal... | reverse complement strand
TTTAAGGATATTGAATATTTTGGTACTTAAATTTGTTTTTAAGCGAGTTTTGTCATGTGTAAGGCAGCGCTTTACTGTTAAATCCTCTGTATTAATTGCGCTTTTTTTAAGTGTTGCCTTTGCTGGAAATATTGCAGCTCAAATCGATCAGGCAATCACGGAGAGTGAACCTTTAAATAGAAAAAAATTAACTTTGTATATCCCTACTGTCTCTATTGAAGGAGCCTGGATTAGCGACGAGCTATTAGATGCAGATGAAGCCATGTTATTTGCAGATAAGCTTGAAGAAAAGTTTAATCTGGATGTGTCTCTTAACATTGGCGAGTGGAACTCAGTTTTTCCAGCGTTTGAAAATGACCCTCAAGGGATAATTTTACCGATGAGTGGTGACGTTGGTTTGCCAGAGTCGTTTTACATGGAGCAGATTTCTTTTCGTCCCTACATGTATAAAACGTTTACCCGTGACGATGCGATTAATAGTCTCTCTTTGCTCGGCGAAAGAAGATTGGGAGCGCTAGAAGATTCATTGGCAGAGAGTTTCTTAAGTAAAAGAGTGCTACCTAGTCAGCTACGTTTGTTCCACTCAGTATCAGAATTGCACTTTGCTTTTGTGACGCAAAATGTTGATGTCGTGCTATCCAATGTGGATCCTTTGAATGTTCATCTCGCTGAATTATTCAAACAATCTGTGACTTCCAATATCGCTGAAGATATTCCCATGGTTGCTAATCAGCAGTTTATCGTGGGACATAAGTCGGCACCACTCGTTGAAAATGTGATTGGCACTCTGCAAATGATGTTGCGTGAACGAGCTAGTAGGCAACCGTTAGCAACTTATGATTCGCTATCGCCCGAGACTTATGCATGGCTTAAAGAAAATAAAGTATTGCGGTTGTGTATACCGATGGATGCTGATTTATTTTCAATTGGCGGTAGCGATCGCGAAAGTATATTTGCAAGTTTCACCCACTTAATTGCGCAACGCCTTCAGCTCGCTATTAAGTTTATTCCCATTGAATCTCTAGATGAGATATCAAATGCGCTAGGAAATAATCTTTGTGATGCCTCTTATATCGCGACTGTCGGTGACATTGATCCGCTTAAATTCTCTAATCCGTTCATGCAGTTTCATTTAGATTACATCGCATCTCGTGCATTTGTTGAAGCACAAAATTCTAATGATCAATCCAAGCAAACCATGTTATTGCCCAATATTTTGAGGCAGTCCGTTGGTGTCAACGTACCTGAAGGGATCGCTGTTAGTTTTCAAGATTACAAAAACAGTTTTGAGCAACTCATTAACAACGAAAGTGTAGCAACGCTTTTATGGCGTCCGTTTTTTGAGAAAAATAAAGAGGCGTTAAAAGCTAAGGGAGTTTTGCCTGCGGGGATAGCTGGAGAACATGTCGCTATTCGTATGGTAGCCAATCAGCCTGCTTTAATTGCTCTCGTTAACTCGCTCCTTGTGTCTGAAAACCTTAACGACATGAAAAGCTATGCAGAGTCATTGGCTTTTGCTAAACACAACACCGTGTATTTAGTCTCAGATTTCGATTATAGATTGTTAGTCGCTATAGGTCTTGGCTTTGGATTGGTCATCATTCTTATGTCTTTTTATATTCAGCGTGTCAGACGCGCCGATGCTGCCCATGAAAATGCCCTCAATATGAGTCGAAAGTTCTTAGCTAATATGTCTCATGAAATTCGCACTCCCATGAATGCCATCGTAGGAATGTCAGAGCTATTGTCTATTGATGATTCTCTTGGCGAGCTCTCGAAAGAGCAGGTGGAAGTCATTCAGCGAAGTAGTCAGCAAATGATGCGCCTGCTTAACGATATTCTTGACAGTTCTAAGATTGAAGCTGGTGAAATCGCGCTTGAATATATTCCAGTGGATGTTAAACGCATGATGGACGATGTGTTTTTGCAATGGCACACGTTGGCAGAAGAAAAAGGCTTGAAGCTAATTTGTCCCCGCCAATTTGAGGTTTCATCTCATTGGCGCATGGTGGACCCCACGAGGCTCAATCAAGTGCTATCTAACTTGATCAATAATGCCATTAAATTTACCGATGAAGGCGAGGTGTCTCTGGATGTCATTGAGTTAGAAGATGATTACCTATTATTTCGTGTTGAAGATAGCGGTATTGGAATTACTAAAGAAAAACATGTTCAGATCTTCAACCGATTTGAACAAGCAGAGACCTCGACAACAAGAAAGTATGGTGGTACCGGTTTAGGACTATCTATTTGCCAATCATTGATTGAGCTAATGGGTGGAAAAATCTCTTTAAAAAGTGAACCTAACAAGGGAAGTACATTTGAATTTCGCTTGCCTTTAGAGATGACATCTTCGCCACTAGCGGAAGGCTCCGATGTTCATATTTTTAAACCTACAAAACCATTGGTGAGTGATGATGCCTTGCTGAGCGATCAAGCAAGCTCAAGCGTTGAAAAAAGCGACATGGCTGAGTCGGTTGGATGTGTCTTGTTAGTTGATGATATCGATGTTAATCGTTTTGTCTTAAAGATGATCATATCTAAAAATTTGCCCTCGATAGAAGTGTTAGAGGCTGATTCAGTCAGCGCAGCAATAGGTGTTTTAGAGAAACGCACAGTCAATGTGGTGCTGACGGATATCAATATGCCAGAGGCAACGGGTAAAGACCTATTAGACGCTATTAGAAGTGGATCAGTTAATTCTGTATCTCGATCACTACCCGTCGTGGCAGTGACGGGTGATGATAATGACGAATCACTCAAAGCGATGTTTAATGCGGTCATGTATAAGCCAGTCAGCATCGATCAATTAATCAGTATTTTAAATCGACTGGGAGTAATTGAGTCATTTAAAACGATTACTGACGATGCTGTCACACAAAGTGCTCCCTCTTCATTTGTTCAAGAAGAGGGGTTTAAGCAGTTTTTCGTGGATCTTGCAAAGCAAAGTGACAATTCAGATTGGCAGGAGACAGTATTGACACCATGCGTCAGTATTATGGAGCTATTGCTTGATGATATGCGAGTTGCTCTGGCACGGCAAAATATGACGTTAATTCACAATTTGGCACTACATTTTAATACTCTTGGGACACTTATGGGTGATCCTGAAATCAAAGTCATTGCAAGAAGAATGTTGTCAGGTGATGGGCTTTCTACGCAGTTAGTAATGGAGTGTTACTTGGCCTTTGGATTTCGACTCAAAGATCATAAGCGTAGGGTGAACGCGAGTAAAAATCGTTTCGAGAGTTAATGATAAATTCCACAGAGCCATTGTATACACCGAATGTAACTTACGACTTTTAGCTTTTTTGTAGCATTAATTTTTATAGTGAAGTTTTTCAAAACGATTCAAATCCTTCATTGTGTCTAGACAGCTTGGTCTATACTGATCTTATACATGTCGTGTTAACTGCTATTAGCATTTACAGAGTTTTATTGAAATTGGTAATTTATGACATCCTACATCCGCACGTTTACATTGAATCATCTGCGACACATAACCTTCTGGTTGGTTTTGCTTTTTTCATGGCAAAGTTGGGCTGAAAGTTATGTGCTTGGCGTTGTGCCGCAGCAGTCTGCCAGAAAGCTTGCTCAAGTTTGGGTTCCCATTCTTGCTTATTTGTCTAAAAAAACAGGTGACAGCTACAGTTTTGCCACAGCGACAGATATTCCAACCTTTGAGCAAAGATTACTTGAGGGTGCCTACGACGTTGCTTATATGAATCCATACCATTACGTGGTGTTTGAGGAAGCCTCGGATTATCAAGCTTTTGCAAAACAAGCAGACAAAGAAATTGTCGGGTTAATTGTTGTCGATAAATTAAGTCAAATCGCCGAGTTAGATGACCTCAATAATTTAGACGTTGCGTTTCCATCACCTGCTGCGTTTGCCGCATCGATGCTACCGAGAGCCGAGTTGAAGAGACGTGGCATTACTATCCATCCTCGCTATGTTTTGTCTCATGATTCTGTTTATCTAAATGTTGCTAGAGGTTTTTTTCCAGCAGGTGGTGGAATTGGTCGTACCCTGAATAACTTTAATCCTGAATTGAAAGAGAATTTAAGAGTTCTATGGAAGACAAAAGGATATACGCCACATGCATTTGCTGCCAAAGCGAGTATGAATGAGGAGGCAGTCAAGAGATTGCAGCATGCAATGCTTGAGATGCATGATGACCCGGAAGGTGAAATATTATTGAGGGAAATTGGCTTTAAAGCGATTTCAGCCGCGGAAAATTCCGATTGGGATGATGTGCGTGCTTTGCAGCTAAATGCTCTTGATGAGCTGATTCAGCACTAAGTGAGTAAGCTAAGGATTCGCTCTGTGTCTTTAAAATTAAAAACGATTGTTGGCGTTGCCTTAATTGAAGCCGTGCTTTTGTTGTTTCTTGTGACGATGACGGTCAACTACTTACGTGAAACGAACTACGAAGGCATAGAAAAACGCGCTCAAACCACGGTGAAGCTTTTTTCTTCAGCCAGTAAAGATGCTGTCCTGAGTTATGACTTGGCAACCCTAGATTCTCTAATTAGCGAAGTGATGAGCAACCCGGATATTATTTATGCAAGAGCATTGGATCGTCAGGGTAGGACCCTCTCAGCCGCGGGTCAAGCGAGTGTTCTAGCACGTCATTTTGTGGCCGATACTAACGTTGTTGATGTGACAGATAATGTTTTTGATGCTTCCCAAGACGTCATTGCGGATGGGGTTTCATTTGGCCGAGTGGAGATCGGCTTTGATATTCTTAGTTTGAATAAAAAAATCGATGATATTCAGCAGTGGATTCAATTCGTTGCCTTACTTGAAATGGCTTTAGTGGCTTTTTTCTCCTATGTGTTAGGCGCGTATTTAACCTCTCAATTGCGTGAGTTAAATAATTCAGCGAAGGCTATTGCCGAAGGCGATCTTGATGTTAACGTACAAATTCATAGTAATGATGAAGTTGGACAGTTAGCAGCAGCATTTAATCAGATGGTTAAACAGCTGCAAGCCGAAAGTCAAAGGCGTAATGACGCCCAACGTGAGCTAAGGGATTTAAATCTATCACTCGAAATGCGAGTCAAAGACCGCACACGTGCTCTGCAACATAAAAATCGTGAATTACTTGATGCGAATATGGAAATCAAGCAGGCGCAAAATAGACTATTTCAATCGGAAAAAATGGCTTCTCTTGGGGTGCTTGCGGCAGGCGTTGCGCATGAAATTAATAACCCCATCGGTTTTATCTCTAGCAACGTTTCAACCTTGAAAGATTATGTCAATACTCTGATGGGCCTAGTCGATTGCTATCGTCGTTTAGAGCAAGCGCCTGACAGTGAGCGCCCTGCAATACAGCAGGAGATTGCAGAATTGCTCAGAGGTGAAGATATACAATTTATTGTCGACGATACTCCAACGCTATTAGAGGAAACTAGTAAAGGTCTTGTTCGCGTGCGGGATATCGTCAAGGGCTTGCGTGAGTTTTCTCACAGTGATCCCCGTCATACCATGGTAAGTTGTGATGTCAATGAATTAATTCAATCTACGCTGAATATTGCCAAATCCCAATTTAAATACCATGCGAAAGTCGAGCTTGATCTCCACCCGGTACCACAAATTTTGTGCGACAAAGGAAAAATTGGTCAGGTATTGCTTAATCTTGTTATCAACGCTTCACAGGCGATTGTTGAAAATGGCCTTATTACTATTCGCACAAGAGTGGTTGATCAGTGTCTAGAAATTGATGTTGAAGATAATGGTTCGGGAATTTCTGAGCAGGATCTCAGCAAAATCTTTGATCCTTTTTACACGACGAAGCCTGTCGGAGAGGGCACCGGCTTGGGTTTGGCGATTTGCTTTAATATTGCCCAAGAGCATGGTGGAAGTATTGACGTAAGCAGCGTTGTGGGATCAGGAACGACATTTACTATTAAAATCCCACTAGAGCGTTAGTAACCTTTAGCGACTTATGGTCGTATTAATTTTATTTGGAGAAAATTCATGAAACGTTTTATAACAAGTTTGGCTGCGATAGTTTTTAGCGTATCTGCAGCAGCGGAAATCAAAGTGGGTGACATGGCTCCTAATTTTTCTCTGCCAGGAAGCGATGGTAAAACGTATACGCTCAGCGATTATCGTGATGTGCGCGCAGTAGTGGTGGCTTGGTTTCCCAAGGCTTTTACCAGTGGTTGCACGGTAGAATGTAAATCCTTGGCGGCCAATGGTGACAAGATTCGTCGATATGACGTTGAATATTTTATGGCAAGTACTGATCCATTGGAGAAGAGCATTGCTTTTGCCAAAGATACCGAAGCAGACTTTCCTATCTTGAGTGATGAGGATGGTAAAGTATCTGAGGCTTACGATGTTCTTTACCCAGTCGTTAATGTCGCCAAAAGGCATACGATTTATATCGATAAGTCGGGTCGTATCAGCAAGATTGATACCGACGTGAATCCAAGCACGTCGGCTGAAGATATGGTGAGTAATTTAGGCGCGCTGGGAGTTGCTCTTCGCTAAGCTTTAAATTCACTGGCGAGGCGGTGTAAATCAGCACCTAACCTTGCCAGTTCTTCACTTGCCGTTGCGGTTTGTTCTGAGCCATTTGCACTTAACTCTGAAACATCGCTTATGCCGACAATATTCCGGTTGATCTCTTCAGCAACAGAGTTTTGCTCTTCAGCGGCAGAGGCAATTTGCATGCTCATCTCGGTAATCTGATTCACGGCGATAGTAATTTGTTCCAGTGTGTTATGCGTCTCTTGAGCTTGCGTAATCGTTTCAGCGGCTTTTTCTCGGCTTACCTGCATACTATCAACGGCTTGTTTTGCGCGCTTTTGAAGCCCCAAAATAATACCATTAATTTCTTCTGTTGAGTTTTGAGTTCTAGCGGCAAGCGTTCTCACTTCGTCGGCAACTACCGCAAAACCTCGTCCCTGTTCACCAGCTCTTGCAGCCTCGATGGCAGCATTGAGTGCAAGTAGGTTGGTCTGTTCCGCGATGGCACTAATGACCTCGAGTACTTGGCCTATTTTGTCGCTATCTTGGTGAAGTTGTTCGATGACATTCGATGATGACATCATTGTTTGATCAAGCTCACCCAGTGCATGACTGGTTCTTTCAATACTAGCTTTACCTGACTGAGCTTGTTGATCTGTTACTTCGGCTGATGTAGCTGCCTCTGAGGTGTTTCTCGCAATTTCAGCCACAGTTGCAACCATTTCATGCATGGCTGTGGCAACTTGCTCTGTTTCAGAGCGTTGTTGATTAATGCCTTCTCTGGTATTGGCACTGACACTCGAAAGCTGTTCAGTCGCTGCAGCTACATTTACCGTGGCGCTGAGAATCTTTTGAACTAAAGATTGGAATGCGGTGAGCATAACGTTGACACTACTCGCCATGTCGCCAATTTCATCTGATCGATGAATATCGCTGCGTATGGTTAGATCATGTTCACTGGCAATATTTCGCATGGTAGACGCGAGCTGCTCTATCGGCTGGCTAATTGACTTGGCAAATACTCCGCTGAGTACCAGTCCAATAGCCGAAAACACTAACGTCGCAACTAGGGCATTTATAATAATGTTCCATTGAAGGGTTTCTGTGGCGGCGAGGGCTTCTTCTGTATCTATTTCACTCAACAGTACCCAGTTGAGGCCTTTGATATCCACAGGGGTATAGGCGGACAATACAGATATGCCTCGGTAGTCTTTGATATCTTTGACGCCACTTTTCCCTCTTAGAGCTTGGCTTACAGCCTCGGTATCAATCGTTTGTAAACCAATATTGCTAGCTTTTTCTATCATTTCACTAGCGAGTTGATTATCCACTCCTCTTTTTAGCAGCGTTTCTTTAAAGCTCTTTGGATCTTCGATTAAAAAGCGACTAATGCTTCGTGCTTTCATATCGTCACCCACTAAATAGGTTTCTCCGCTTTCACCCAATCCAGCTTGTCTCCATTCTTGCTTATTAGTCATGATTTCATTGATATGACCGACGGGCATTTGGAAAATTAATACACCCTCAAGGTTACCGTTGACATAGACAGGGCTGCCTATAAAGCTAGCAGGTGAGTTATAAGAAGGGATGTAGCGTTGGAAATCGATGAGCGCCGTTTCTCCCTCTGGGAGCGCTTTGGCAGCGCGGTATGCTTGAGCAATACCAGAATCTTTATATGGGCCGCTAGCGAGTGAGGTGGCAAAATCCAATTCTTTGAAGACCGAGTAGACAATGCTATCGTTTTCTACATCAACCAAGAAAATATCGTAATACTCAAAGCCTTCAAGAATCAATTTAAAGTGCTTATGGTATTTTTTATGGGCTTGGTCATAGCGGTTTGTATCGCCGCGCGATTCAAGCAGATGCTTGCTACCGAGAGGCTGATTGTTATCGCTAATATATAGATATTGGGCAAGTTTCGCAGAGTCGGATAGCTGGCTTAGTAGCTGACGTGTATCGATTGATGCCCCGGCATTTGATTCGCGATAGCTGGTTGCAAATTCATCTCGATAGAAGGCATTCAATGAACGATCAATAGTGCCCCTATTTATTGCATTTTCTTGAGGCAAAGCCGCAAAGCCTTCGTTAAATGCCAGAACAGCTTCTTTTACCATCATGTCATCGGCGTAGATAGAAGCCTGCTTGTCGATGGTGTTAAAGTAGTCTTCAATTTGGAGTTTTTTGGTATCTCTTAACGATACCATTTGTCTTTGATTGGTTAATGACAGAGCCTCATTGGCATCAATACTTGCTCGCCAAGCAATGATTACTGCTTGTAAGATCATCGGTATAGCCACTAATAGTCCAATACCTAGCAGCATTTTTGATTTAAGTTTCATAGCATCTCCTCATTGCTCGCAAGTCTTTTATCGGCTAATGAGCTGAGGGCTTTACCTTCATTGTCCCTTAAATAATAAGATTCCGTTATAATGCCGCCTTTTATTAAAGAGGTCAGACAAGACGGACATGAAAACACAGGATTTTCATTTTGATCTGCCAGATGAGCTGATCGCTCGATACCCCATAGCACAACGATCTGCTAGTCGAATGTTATGTTTACACCGTCATGATGGTTCAATAGAGCATAAGGTCTTTAGTGACATAGAGAACTTACTTGAAGAGGGTGACTTGTTGGTTTTTAACAATACTAAGGTCATCCCCGCTCGTATTTTTGGGCAAAAAGCCAGTGGCGGAAAATTGGAAGTGCTTATCGAGCGCGTATTGGATCAGAACAACGCCCTTGCCCACGTGCGGGCCAGTAAATCCCCAAAACCCGGAAGCGTTATCTGGTTGGGTGAGGGGGCAGGTTTGGCTGAAGTCCGCGTGACCGGTCGGAAGGATAGCTTGTTTGAGCTTAATTTTACTGATGGTGTGGCTGATGTTTTGGAGCGTTTCGGGCATATGCCGTTACCCCCCTACATAGAGCGCGAGGATGAGTTGGGAGATCGTGAGCGCTATCAAACCGTTTATGCAGAAAAGGCGGGGGCCGTTGCGGCGCCAACAGCAGGTCTGCATTTTGATGAGCCCCTATTGCAGCGATTGCGCGATAAAGGGGTAGAATTTGCCTACGTGACCTTACATGTAGGAGCTGGGACGTTTCAACCGGTTCGAGTTGAAGATGTCACCAACCACAAGATGCATAGTGAATATCTCGAGGTAAGCGAAGACGTCTGCCGCAAGGTGACTCGTGCAAAAGCCCAAGGTAAGCGTGTGGTTGCCGTGGGAACTACCAGCGTTCGCAGCCTTGAAACAGCAGCGCAAAGCGGGGCTATACAGCCCTATGTTGGTGATACAGAGATCTTCATTTATCCCGGTTTTAGTTTTAATGTTATCGATGCGCTGATTACTAATTTTCATTTGCCAGAGTCGACCCTCATCATGTTGGTGAGTGCGCTTGCTGGGCAAGACTGTGTTATGGCAGCCTATCGTGAAGCTGTTGCCGAGCGATATCGATTTTTTAGTTATGGCGATGCCATGTTTATAAGCGGGGAGCTAGCATGAGTTTTATGGATTTTGAACTGGATACGACCGACGGTGAAGCTCGTCGTGGTCGTTTGTTGTTCCCACGAGGCGCCGTTGAAACTCCCGCATTTATGCCAGTGGGAACCTACGGCACGGTTAAGGGCATGTTGCCACGGGATATTGAGGCCACAGGTGCGCAAATTATCTTAGGTAATACTTTTCATTTGATGTTACGACCAGGTACTGAGGTGATTAAGCAGCATGGCGATCTTCACGATTTTGCCGGTTGGCAGGGACCAATCTTGACAGACTCGGGTGGATTTCAGGTATTTAGCCTTGGCGACATGCGTAAAATCAGTGAGGAGGGTGTGGTGTTTAAGTCACCAGTGAATGGTGACAAAGTCATACTTGACCCAGAGCGTTCCATGCAAGTACAGCGCGACTTGGGCTCGGATATTGTGATGATTTTTGATGAGTGTACCCCTTACCCCGCAACCCATGACGAAGCGCGTCTTTCTATGGAGTTGTCGTTGCGCTGGGCTAAACGCTCCAAAGACGCTCACGGCGATAATCCTGCGGCCTTATTCGGCATTGTGCAGGGGGGGATGTATCCAGATCTGCGAGAGGTGTCTCTCAATGGATTGGTCGATATAGGTTTTGACGGTTATGCCATTGGTGGGCTCTCGGTGGGGGAACCCAAGGAAGAGATGCTTAAGGTATTGGATACCACCGCACACAAATTGCCATCAAATAAACCACGTTACTTAATGGGTGTCGGTACTCCCTCTGACTTATTAGAGGCGGTAAAGCGCGGGGTAGATATGTTCGATTGTGTCATGCCCACGCGAAACGCTCGCAATTCTCATATTTTCACTAGTAAAGGTGTCATTAAACTGCGCAATGCACGCCATAAGACGAGTACATTGCCTTTGGATGAAAACTGCGATTGTTACACTTGTCGAAATTTTAGCCGTGCTTACCTTCATCATTTAGATAAATGTGGTGAGATGTTGGGTGCTCAATTAAACACGATCCACAATATACATTTCTACCAAAAGCATATGCGAGATATTCGCAGTGCAATCGAGGCGGGTGGCTTACAAGAGTTTTCTGACGCCTTTTACGACGCGCAGCAAGAGCGGAGTGCTACCTAGTGGTCGTGGTTGTCGTGTATGTCCCCGCCACGCATCTGGAGTCGGTTAAGGCGGCCATGTTTGCTGCTGGCGGTGGCCGTATCGGCGATTACAGTCAATGTGCTTGGCAAGTGTTGGGGCAGGGGCAGTTTATGCCAAGTTTACGAGCTAATCCGTATATTGGAGAAGCGAACAATGTGTCGCATGTAGACGAGTATCGTGTGGAATTAGTATGTGAGGATACCCTTCTTAACGATGTGGTGTCGGCCATGAAAGCGGCACATCCCTATGAGGTGCCCGCTTATCATGTCTTTAAATCGATGGTGGATTAAATGATATACAAGCTTGCTGATAGTCGTGTCACCCTTAAAGGTGAAGGCCATTTTATTGCCCCTTCTGCCGATGTCATCGGTAGAGTGACTTTGCATTCCCATAGTAGTGTTTGGTTTGGGGCGGTGCTGCGTGGCGATGTCGAGGATATTGTGATCGGTGAGCGCAGTAACGTGCAAGACGGTAGCGTCATTCACGCAGACCCTGGTTCCCCAGCCATCATTGGGGATAACGTTACCATTGGCCACAAGGCTGTTGTACACGGTTGCAAAATTGGCAATAACAGCCTGATTGGGATTGGTGCGGTCGTTCTTAATAATGCTGAGATTGGCGAAAATTGTATTGTGGGTGCCGGTGCTTTAGTGACAGAGCGTACTGTCATTCCTGCTAATAGTCTCGTGGTTGGTAGCCCCGCGGTGGTTAAGAAAACACTTTCGGAAGATGTTGTCGCCATGTTGGTGCAAGGTGCGAGCCATTACGTGGAAAATGCAGCCCGATTTGCGCAAGAACTTGAGGTGGATGACCGTGACTGAGGCTACAGTGGCGTCTCCTTGTATTAGCACTTGTCGTTTAAATAACGAGAATATTTGCCAAGGCTGTTACAGGAGTATCGATGAGATCATGCAGTGGATTGAGTTGCCAGACCCCAAGCGTTTAGAGGTGTTGCAGCGCTGCGAAGAGCGCCGCAAAGCGACAATATTTGATTAGCCTTCGTCTAGATCGGTGGCGCGCACAGTCTGAATAAGGTTTTCGCTGAGGTCGATAATTTCAAAGCTATAATGTTGAATGCGCACGCTAACACTGGCTTCAGGGAAAGATTCTAACTGTTCCAATATCAAACCGTTGAGGGTCTTTGGGCCATCAGTAGGAAGTTCCCAGCCTAGATTTTTGTTGATATCTCTTATAGTCGCCGTGGCGTCAATGATATAGCTGCCATCGGTTTGGGGGAATATCTCTTCAATGTTGTCGCTAATATTCGAGGTGAATTCGCCGACAATTTCTTCTAAGATATCTTCTAGCGTCGCAATACCTTGAACAACACCATATTCATCAACCACTATTGAAAAACGATGCTTCAGTTCTTGGAACTTGAATAACTGAGTATGCAGCGGAGTACCTTCTGGCACGAAGTAGGGTTCGCTGATATTTTCCATCAGAGCTTCACGGCTAAAACCTTCTTCAGTAAATATACGAGATACATTTCTAAGGTGAAGAACGCCTTGTACATTGTTGATATCGCCACTGTAAACAACAATCCGATTGTATTCGCAGGATTGAATGCGTTCCGCTATGTCATCGTCGTCCTCTTCAAGATCAAGGCCGAAAATTTCATTGCGGGGGATCATTATGTCGTCGATCTCTGCGTTCTCAAGATCGAGGATGTTGAGTAGCATGTGTTGGTGGCGTGCAGGAATCAATGCACCAGCTTCGTTTACCACCGTGCGAAGCTCTTCGGCGCTTAAATGATCGCTGTCGTTATGTTTTACATGTCGAACCCCTAGCGAGCGCAGTATGCCATTAGATATCCAATTGGTAAGCCACACAGCTGGATAGAGCAGGGTCATCATTGGGCGAAGAATTAAGCTGGCGGGATAGGCAATTTTCTCAGGGTGTAGTGCGGCAATCGTCTTGGGAGTCACCTCAGCGAAAATAAGTATCACCAGTGTCAAAATGATAGGAGCAATAGCCAAGCCGAGATCGCCATAGAGTCTCATTGCGATAATAGTGGTTATGGTAGTGGCGAAAATATTCACCAAGTTGTTGCCGATGAGGATAAGCCCAATAAGCCTGTCAGGCTTGTCTAGCAGATGGGTAACTCGCCTCGCTCCACTATGTCCTTTTTGATAAAGGTGTTTTAGGCGATAACGATTGAGAGACATCATGCCGGTTTCTGAGCTTGAAAAAAAACCGGATAAAAAAATCAGAACAACCAGAATGGTAGAGAGAAGGCCCAGCGGTGCTTCGTTCAAAAGTGTAGTGTGCTCACAAAACTATTTCGGCCGATCATCTTGCAAAAAAAAATGTTGGATGGCAACCATTTTGGGGACATTTTTATCGGTGCAAAATAACTTCCAATACCAGTTTGCTGCCAAAGAACGCCAGCATGAGAAACACAAACCCTGCCAGGGTGAGTCTCACCGCGGTGTTGCCGCGCCAACCGAGTACGTGACGACCCCATAAAAGTACGGCAAAAATGGCCCACGCCAATATGGATAGCACGGTTTTGTGAACAAGGTGTTGCGCAAAAATATCCTCAAGGAAAATAATACCGCTTACTATGCCAAGTGAAAGAAATACGATGCCTGCCCATATGATCTGAAAAAGAAGCTTTTCCATGGTTTGTAATGGCGGCAAAAAGCGCAGTATACGGCTAGTCTGACGTGCTTTGAGTCGTTGTTCCTGAACAGACAGGGCGGTAGCGTGGATGGCGGCAATGGTCAGGGTTGCGTAACCAAATAGCGAAAGCATTACGTGGGTGAGAAGGCCGCCTTGCATAACGTTGGCTTCAGGTGTGGGTAATACATCGGTGGCCGCAACAATAATGACCAGTGCGGCTATGGCATAAGTTGGGCTAGCGAGACTGTTTATAGGATGGCGTAAACTGGCTATGAAGATCAGACTGGCAATAAAGACGGCAACAATACTCCCGGTGTTGGCAAAGGATAGGATGTAGCCTTGATCCACAATGGTTTTGTCTATGGTAATCCACCAGTGCATTGCAATGGCGAGTAGCGCAATGATGTGGTCTTTGTTGCTGCTAGCTTGCGCATTGGCATCACCCCAGTGACGAAAGGCAAGGTATCCATAACAGGCAATAGAGAGGGCGGCAAATAAGCTATTAATGTCCATAGTGCTCACAACGTTGTTTATCTACTTATAGTGGCCGATTTTTTGGTGTTTTGGTAGTCCGTTTTGACTTGCTTCGTTATACTAACCCACTTAATGAGTGTCTTCATCCGGCACTAAGCGAATTTATACAAGGTATTCACAATGTTTCAGAGTCTATCTGATCGCCTTTCTCAGTCGTTACGCACGATTACTGGTAAGGCTAAGTTAACCGAAGACAATATTAAAGACACCCTGCGTGAAGTGCGCATGGCTTTATTGGAAGCTGATGTTGCTTTGCCCGTGGTTAAAGATTTTGTAGAGCGCGTTAAGCAACGCGCGTTAGGGCAAGAAGTTAATAAAAGTCTTAGTCCTGGACAAATGTTTGTCAAAATCGTGCAGGCCGAGCTAGAAGCTGTGATGGGGGCTAGCGAGCCATTGAATATGGCGACGCAGCCTCCAGCTATTATTTTGATGGCGGGTCTGCAAGGCGCGGGTAAGACGACCACCGTTGGTAAGCTAGCTAAGTACCTTAAGCAAGAGCAGCGCAAGAAGGTGATGACCGTTTCGGCCGACGTCTATCGTCCTGCCGCTATCAAGCAGCTCGAAACTCTCAGTGAAGATGTCGGTGCTCTTTTCTTCCCCAGTTCTACTGATCAGGCGCCGGCAGATATTGTTGCCGCCGCTTTAAAAGAGGCAAAACTTAAATTTGCCGATGTGCTCATTGTGGATACGGCGGGTCGTACTGCAGTAGATGACGCGATGATGGAAGAAATTAAAGCCCTGCACGGTGTTTTAAACCCCATCGAAACTCTATTTGTGGTCGATGCCATGACGGGGCAGGACGCCGCTAATACCGCTAAGGCCTTCAGTGACGCACTGCCATTAACCGGTGTTGTCCTAGCTAAAGCGGACGCTGATACTCGCGGTGGTGCGGCACTTTCTGTTCGCAACATTACCGGTGTGCCCATTAAATTTATGGGCGTAGGTGAAAAGACTGAAGCGCTAGAGCCATTTTATCCAGACCGAATTGCGTCTCGTATTCTTGGTATGGGTGATGTTCTCAGCTTGATTGAAGATGCTGAGCGTAAAATTGACAAGGAAAAAGCTGAAAAGCTTGTCAAAAAGGTTCAGAAAGGTAAGGGGTTTGACCTAGAGGATTTTCGCGACCAGTTACAGCAAATGAAAAATATGGGCGGTATAGGATCCATGTTGGATAAGTTGCCAGGAATGGGCAATGTTGCGGCTCAAATGGCGCAGGCCAAGGTCGATACTAAGCAGTTTGATCGAATGGAAGCCATTATTAACTCGATGACGCCAAAAGAACGCCGTAACCCTGATATTTTAAACGGTTCACGTAAGCGTCGTATTACGCAAGGATCAGGTACCGATTTGCAGGATTTGAATCGTCTTATCAAACAGCATAAGCAAATGCAGAAGATGATGAAAAAAATGAAGAGTAAAGGCGGAATGATGAATATGATGCGCGGTATGGGGGGTATGATGCCGCCCGGTGGCAAGTTCCCCGGCATGTAATTGTAAAGGCACCTCTCGGTGCCTTTTTTTTTGCGTGATTAAAACGAGTTCTGGAAGCGCTTGTTGAGGGAGATAGCATGCTGATCAATGGCATTGTTCTCTAGTTCGAGTGATTCTGTGCGCTGCTTAAACGTTTCTATAGCGTGTCTTAATGTAAGCCCAGGTTGTTGAGTCATTGCTTGAAGTCGCTCGCTGTTCACCCGGCTGATATAGCCTTTGCTCATTTGTGATAAGTTTATTGCACCTTCAATGCTGTGCTTTAAAAAATCTACAGCGATAGTGATGGCGGCGCGTCGATAGCGCTGTTGCTTGCTGTTGCGTAAGTGGAGATGGGGTGTGCTGCCATTCAGAACGATGTCGTTACTGTTCAGTCTGGAGATTTCTGCCGGGGTCACGCCTGCTGTGAGGGCGAGTAGTATCATGGCATCCACATCGGTGCAGCTAGTGTCGCTGCCGAGGGCTTTTAAAATTTGCGTTATTTGATGCTGGCTCAAGGATTGACGGCTTGTGCTGATGGGAGCGCTTGCTTTAATAGGATCTAAGCGCCAATAAAGTTGATGTCGAGTAGCGCCTAATTTTAATGCTGCCATGACCTGGCTAAGTTCGCGCTTGGCGGTGGAAGCTTTGACCCGTTGTGTACGCATTTGAAATTGCGCTTTTAGCGCGGCGTTGAGGCGGCGATTGGTATCGCTATCATCATTGGCCAGAAGGTTGCCCGCGATACGGATAAAGCGATGCCAGTCAATCTCTGCGATTTGCCTGGCTCTGCCAGTGAGTTTTTTGTGGACAAGGTACTCCTGCCATAAGTCGTTGAGTGTAAGTTGTTCGTTCAGCTGTTGTTGCTGTAGCACGGCCAGCATAGCTGTGCTGGCTTCAGGGTCGCTTTCATTGCTATTAAGGCTTGTTTCGGCGGCAATGACGAGTTGTTCATATTGATGGTTCAGGCTGCTTACGGCGGTTGCTATTTCATCATTAGGGGCTGTTTTGCTCAAATGTAAACGCTTGTAAAATGCTCTGCCGGTAATGCTTTGAAGGCGCAGTGGAAAGGCCCGTTGATAGTGGAGGCTTTGCCCTTTACTGACTAAATATTTCATGCGGAGAGGCCAAGATTCAAAGGTGCATTGTATTAAATAAACCGAATTTATGGAAGTTTTGTGGAATGCTCGGAGCAATAATTTTATAAAAAGTTATATATATTAATTAGTTAGTTTTTTAGGTAAACCCCTATTTTTAGGGTTTTTTTATGTAAATGGCTTTGCAATTGTTGGTAACTGTCTTAAAATGCGCCACCTTTAATGGATGGAGCTTATTTTGCTCCTTCAATAACAACTGTCTCTTTGAGACTTTGAGGAAAAACACATGGTAACTATTCGTTTGGCCCGTGGCGGTTCAAAAAAGCGTCCTTTCTACCACGTCACTGTTGCTGACAGCCGCAATGCTCGCAATGGTCGTTTCATTGAGCGTGTAGGTTTCTTTAACCCTGTAGCTCGTGGTCAAGAAGAGCGTTTACGCTTAGATAACGACCGTATCAATCACTGGGTAGGTCAAGGCGCTCAGCTGTCTGATCGCGTTGCTCAGTTGATCAAGGAAGCTGCTAAAGCTTAATAATGGAATTGTCACCCTCTGATCAGTACTTAGTCGCCGGTAAAATTACTGGTGCTTACGGTATCAAAGGCTGGGTGAAAATCCATGCTTTTTTAGACTCGCCGCAGGATATTGCCAAGTACGCTGTTGCTTTTCGTATGCCAAATGGTGTTCAAAAGCCGGTAAAGTTACTTTCGGTTAAACCGCAAGGTAAGGGTCTAGTTGCACAGGTTGACGGTGTAAACGACCGCAATGGTGCAGAGTTACTCGCTCGTGCAGAGTTGCTTATGCTAGAGGATGCATTGCCCGATTTAGAGGGTGAGGATTACTACTGGTATGAGCTGGAAGGTCTGCGTGTTTATGCACAAGTTGATGACACGAAAGTTTTACTGGGTGAAATAAGCTCACTCTTTGAAACAGGCGCCAATGATGTCATGGTGGTTGCTGCCTCCGAAGGTAGTATCGACAAGCGTGAACGCTTGGTGCCCTATGTCCTAGAGCAAGTAGTGTTGGAAATCGATCTTGATGCGGGTGAAATGCTCGTTGACTGGGACCCAGAGTTCTAGTCCGTTGGAAAATTGGCGATGCGCTTCGGCATAATAACCCTTTTTCCAGAAATGTTTGCCGCCGTGACTGACAATGGTGTTGTTGGTCGGGCCGTTAAACATAACATGTTGTCGTTGCAGTGTATAAATCCGCGCGACTTTACAGAAGATAAGCACCGGACAGTTGATGATCGACCTTACGGTGGTGGTCCTGGCATGTTGATGAAGGTTGAGCCGCTTGAAAAGGCGCTTGTAGCAATGAAGGCTAAGCTACCTTCAGCGAAGGTGATCTATATGAGTCCTCAGGGGAATCGTTTTGATCAGGCTGCAGCTCAATCTTTTTCTCAGCGAGAAGAGCTTATTGTTCTCGCCGGAAGATATGAAGGTGTTGATGAGCGCTTGTTACGTGCTCAAGTCGACGAAGAATGGTCGGTCGGTGACTATGTGCTAAGTGGCGGAGAGCTACCGGCAATGATAGTGATTGATGCGGTTGCTAGGTTGTTGCCAGGCGTGCTGGGACATCCTGATTCGGCGGTTGAAGATTCCTTTGTGGACGGTCTTCTAGATTGTCCCCATTACACCCGCCCCGAGGTGTATAAAGACGAGGCAGTGCCAAGTGTGCTTTTAAGTGGCGATCACGCTGCTATAAAGCGTTGGCGAAGAAAGCAGGCATTGGGTCGTACTTTTGAACGTCGACCTGACCTACTTAAAGGTCGCACCTTGTGCGACGAAGATGAGAATTTATTGGCTGACTACCTCGCCATGCGAGGGCAGTCCACCGATTAACGTTCTGGACCAATGTAGACGGCAGTCGTGTGAGAGCGGGTGCCACTTGTGAATGCAGATAAGTCTATAAGTACAGGCAATATGATTGATCGATGTGATATCGATCCCGAAATGCTATAGGAGCACGACATGAGCGCGAACAAAATCATCGCGGAACTCGAAAAAGAACAGATCAACAAAGAAATCCCCGCGTTTGCACCCGGTGACACCATTGTTGTTCAGGTTAAAGTTAAAGAAGGTACACGTGAGCGTCTTCAGGCGTTTGAAGGTGTTGTTATCGGTATCCGTAACCGTGGCCTTAACTCTGCTTTCACTGTGCGTAAAATTTCGCATGGCGTGGGTGTTGAGCGTACTTTCCAAACCTACAGCCCATTAGTTGACAGCATTACCGTCAAACGTCGCGGTGACGTTCGTCAGGCTAAGTTGTACTACTTGCGTGCTCTCAGCGGTAAGGCTGCGCGTATCAAAGAAAAATTGTCTCGCTAAGCAGTTTTTCTTGTTGGCGGTCTTTAAAGAGTCGCCAGCTTGCGCCGAAGCGCTTAAACTAAGGCAGTCCATGTGGCTGCCTTTTTTTATGGGAGTAATTGTTTGTTGCAACGCGATGAGCTAACCGTTGAGCGATTCATCGACAGTTTGTGGATGGAAAGGGGGCTCAGTGAAAATACCTTGCAGGCCTATCGACGAGATATTGAGGCTTTGAGAGGTTGGGCTGAGCCACAAAACAAGTCTTTACTGTCGCTAAGATCTTTCGATTTGTTGGGCTACCTGGCTTTTTTGCAGCAAAGGGGGCTAAAGGCGCGCTCTACAGCACGAGCACTTTCCAGTTTGCGAAGCTTTTATCAATGGCTGCTGCGAGAAAATTCCATCGATGAAGACCCTACGCTGCGTTTAGATGCCCCCAAGTTGGGTCGCAAGTTGCCAGATGCTCTGTCTGAGGAAGATGTAGAAAAGTTGTTGTCCGCGCCCAATGTGGAATTGTCACTCGAACTTCGTGATCGTGCGATGCTTGAAGTGCTTTATGCTTGTGGCTTGCGTGTAAGTGAATTGGTGGGCCTGCAAATAGCCCAGGTTAATACTCAGCAAGGGGTCATTAGAACCACAGGCAAAGGCGGAAAGGAGCGGCAGGTACCTATGGGCGAGGAAGCGCTGTGGTGGTTTGAACACTATATGCGCAAAGCTCGTCCTGATCTGGTAGGTTCTGCGCAGCATGGCGTAGCTTTTCCTAGTAAACGTGGTCAACAAATGACGCGACAGACCTTCTGGCATCGTATCAAGCATTATGCAATTCGCGCCGGTATTAGTAAGTCTTTGTCGCCCCATACTTTGAGACACGCCTTTGCGACGCATTTGGTCAATCATGGGGCCGACTTGCGTGTGGTACAATTGCTGCTCGGTCATAGCGACTTGTCGACAACCCAAATCTATACTCATGTCGCTCGTCAGCGGATGAAGGATTTACATCGCGAGCACCATCCTCGCGGCTGATTTAAGGAATAAAGATGAAATTTATTGTTGCATTGATATTGGCTGTTATCGTCACTCCAGCCATGGCTGACTCAAAGGTAATCGAATCTCGTTTACGGTCGGTTAGCGCGGATCTTCCCATCACTAAGATTGCACCTTCTGAGATCGACGGTATGTTCGAGGTCGAACTGGCCGACGGCAGTGTGCTTTATTCAACCGCCGACGGTAAGTATTTTATGTTGGGCCAGTTGTTTGAGGTGAAGCGTGAGGGCTTTGTCAACCTTACCGAGCAGCGTCGTAATGAGCTGCGTAAAACCCTGATGGCTAATATCAAACAGGCCGATACGATTGTATTTCCCGCCAAGGGCTCTGAAAAAGCCGTTATTCATGTCTTCACAGACATTGATTGTGGCTATTGCCGCAAACTACACCAAGAAATTGATGATATTAATGGATTGGGTATCAGTGTTCACTATTTGGGTTACCCGCGGGCTGGCATAGGGAGTAATTCACATAAAAAATTACAGGATGCTTGGTGCGCTAAGAATCCAGCTCAGGCCTTAACTAAATTGAAGGAAGGTGATCGGGTGTCATCTGAAGATTGCGAGAGCACGGCGGTGGCCGAGCAATACGCTCTCGGTCAGCAAATGGGTGTGTCCGGTACACCTGCGATACTGACGGCTGATGGCCGCTTGATACCAGGCTATCTTCCCGCGAAACGATTAGCTCGTGAATTGGGCCTTTAAGCATTTTATTTAGCCTCAAAGCAGCGTAAAATGCTGCTTTTTTATTACTTTTGGTCGAGGAATTTCCTTTGAATACCCTAAAAGTCGGCATATGCGGACTCGGTACCGTTGGTAGCGGCACCGTTAATGTTCTTCAACGCAATGGCGCCACTATTTCTGCTCGCGCCGGTGTTAATATCGAAATTGTTCACATTGGCGCACGTCGCGATAATCCACTCTGTGATATTTCATCTTACAAAGTATCCCGAGACATCTTTGAAGTCGTCAGAGATCCCGAGGTTGATTTAGTTATCGAGCTCATTGGTGGTACGACGATTGCTAAAGACCTCGTGATCGAAGCCCTCAAAAATGGCAAGCATGTGGTAACTGCGAATAAAGCCCTCATTGCGATGTACGGCAATGAATTGCTCGCTTTAGCTGCAGAGCAGGGCGTAACCGTTGCCTTTGAGGCCGCAGTGGCTGGTGGTATCCCCATTATTAAAGCGGTACGCGAAGGTGTAGCCGCGAACGAAATCAAATGGCTGGCGGGTATTATTAATGGCACGGGCAATTTTATATTGACCGAAATGCGTGACAAGGGACGTGATTTTGCCGATGTTTTGGCTGAGGCTCAGGCGTTAGGTTATGCGGAAGCAGATCCTACTTTTGATGTTGAGGGCATTGACGCAGCGCATAAGTTAGTCATTCTTGCTTCGCTGGCCTTTGGCATGCCATTCCGTTTTGAAAAATGTTTTACCGAGGGTATCGCTGCTATTGATGCCGTCGATGTGAAATATGCTGAAGAACTTGGCTATCGTATTAAGCATTTAGGTATTGCTCGCCGCTGTGAAAATGGCATCGAGTTGCGAGTTCATCCTACTTTGATCCCGGAAAAACGTTTAATTGCAAATGTTAACGGCGTGATGAATGCGGTACTAGTGAATGGCGATGCCTCTGGTCCCACGCTTTACTACGGCGCAGGTGCGGGTGCAGATGCTACCGCCTCTTCTGTGATAGCGGATGTGGTAGACGTCGCTCGGGGTAATCAAATTCCAATGATGGGTTTTGCTGCTGAGGAAGTGTCAAAACAGCATATTCTGCCTATTGAAGAGGTAGAAACGGCGTTTTATTTGAGGATTTCAGCTGACGATAAGCCCGGCGTGCTATCAGAAATAGCGACTGTTCTGAGCTCTCGTGGTATTAGTATTGAAGCCATTATTCAAAAAGAAGCTCCAGATGATGAAGTTCAAGTGCCGATTATTATCCTCACGAGTCGTACTCTTGAGAGCAAAATGATTGATGCAGTTAGAGCTATTGAAAACTTTGAATTTGTCCAGCGCCCACTTGTACGTGTGCGCGTAGAAAGTCTAGCCGGTTAAGCTAGCTATAAGGTGAGATTGTGAAATATATCAGTACCCGTGGTGACGCTCCTGAATTGAGCTTCGAAGAGGTTATGCTAACCGGTTTAGCGAGTGATGGCGGTCTATATGTGCCGGCTGAGTTACCCGTTTACAGCAAGGAAGAGATCGCCTCTTGGAGCAACTTAACCTACCCAGAGCTCGCCTTAAAAATTATTACCCCTTTTGTTGATGGGGCTATTCCTAGCGATGATTTGAAAGCGATTATTGACGACGCTTATTCAGACTTCCGCCACCCTGCAGTGGCTCCGGTGGTGCAATTAGGTCATAACGAGTGGCTATTAGAGCTGTTTCATGGACCAACCTTGGCCTTTAAAGATTTCGCCTTACAATTGTTAGGTCGTCTACTTGATTATGTGCTGGTAAAGCGCGATCAGAAAGTCGTCATCATGGGGGCAACCTCCGGGGATACCGGTTCTGCAGCGATTGAAGGCTGCCGTCGTTGTGAAAATATCGACATCTTTATTTTGCACCCGCATCAGCGTGTGTCGGATGTGCAACGCAAGCAAATGACCTCGGTAATTTCTCCCAAGGTTCACAATATCGCGGTTGAAGGTAACTTTGACGATTGTCAGGATATGGTTAAACAAAGTTTTTCTGACCAGTCATTTCTGCCAGAGGGCAGACAATTGGTGGCCGTTAACTCGATTAACTGGGCGCGTATTATGGCTCAGATCGTGTACTACTTTTATGCTGGACTATCGGTGGGTGCACCCCATCGCAAGGTGTCTTTTTCAGTGCCAACCGGTAACTTTGGTGATATTTATGCGGGTTATCTGGCCAAGCAAATGGGCCTACCCGTTGACCAGTTAGTCATTGCGACTAACCGCAACGACATTCTGCACCGCTTCATGAGCTCAAATCAGTACGAGACGCAAGGCCTTGAACAAACCCTGTCTCCGAGTATGGATATTATGGTGTCGAGTAATTTTGAGCGTGCATTGTTTGAGTGTCATCAGCGTGATGCGAAGGCCGTAGCAAGTTTCATGGCTCGTAGTCGTAGTGAATCACTGTCGATTGACGATGAAGCATTTGCTCGTTTGAGAGAGCATTTTGACTCCTATGCGGTCAGTGATGAAGTTACCGTGGAGACAATTGCGCAAGTGTTTGAAGAATCTGAATACTTATTAGACCCTCACTCTGCGATAGGAATTAAGGCAGCCCGTGAATGTTGGCGTGATCACAGTGTACCCATGGTTACATTGGCGACGGCACACCCTGCAAAATTCCCTGAGGCTAGCATTAAATCAGGCCAAGCCGATGAGCCAGCATTGCCTCATCATATGGCCGATTTATTTGAGCGTGAAGAGCGCTACACCGTCTTGCCCAAAGATCTGCCGCAGATTCAGGCCTTTATTGATTCTCAGGTGATTTGTTAATCACTATGGCATCCGCATCGAAGCGCATCGTTAGACGACCTGTAGCTTCGGCGGGTGCCACGCTTCACACTTCTTCGCTGTTAAATCGCATCTATTCCAGTCGTGGTATCACCGACATAAGTCAGCTACAGCGGGAGCTTCATGGCCTGTTACCGCCAAATCTTCTCAAGGGGATTGAGCAAGCCAGTGACTGTCTTTCAAACGCGATTGTTTCAGGCAAGCGCATTCTTATTGTGGGTGACTTTGATGCCGATGGAGCCACCTCTTGCACCGTTGCAGTCCTTGCGCTGCGAGCCATGGGAGCTGCTTGGGTTGATTTTCTGGTGCCCAACCGCTTCGAATACGGCTATGGTTTAACACCAGAAATTGTTGCACTCGCCACACAATATTCCCCTCATTTAATTGTCACTGTAGATAACGGTATTGCGAGTATTGCAGGTGTCGCGGCTGCCAAAGAGGCGGGGATTGAGGTACTAGTTACCGACCATCATTTGCCGGGTGAATCTTTGCCTGCGGCGGATGCCATTGTTAACCCCAATCAACCAGGCTGCGAGTTTCCAAGCAAGGCATTGGCGGGTGTGGGAGTCATTTTTTATGTGTTACTAGCCGTTCGTTCGAATTTGCGTGACCGAGGTTATTTTGCTGATCGCAAGGAGCCCAATTTGGCTGAATACCTCGATTTAGTCGCTTTGGGCACCGTGGCTGATGTTGTTCCACTAGATAGCAATAATCGTATTTTGGTGCAGCAGGGGTTGCAGCGAATTAGAGCCGGGCGTTGTCGACCCGGGATTAGTGCGCTGTTACATCTCGCAGGTCGATCGCAGCCGCGTGTTGTGGCTAGTGATATCGGTTTTGCCATAGGGCCGCGTTTAAACGCGGCAGGTCGACTGGACGATATGACCATTGGTATCGCGTGTTTACTGGAAGACGATCCTCAGCGAGCGCTAGAGCTAGCGTCACAGCTCGATGACTTTAATCGTGATAGACGTGCCATAGAAGCGAGTATGCAGCAGGAAGCCGACAAGGCTCTTCAGGCTTCGCCAACTGAGGAGGGTATTGGCTATAGCTTATGCTTGTTTGATGAAAATTGGCATCAAGGTGTGATCGGGATTTTGGCCTCTAGGTTAAAGGAGCGTTACCATCGACCCACGTTAATATTTGCCCCGGGTGATAACGGTGAAATTAAAGGTTCTGGTCGTTCTATTGACGGCTTTCATTTGCGGGACGCGCTAGATGAGGTTGCTACCGCTAATCCTGGGCTACTGTGTAAGTTTGGCGGTCATGCCATGGCTGCCGGTTTGACGATTGAGGCTGATAAGTTTGAACAGTTTCGTCATGCCTTTGAGCAGGTGGCCGGCCGTTGTCTCGGTAAAGAAGATTTAGAGGCCTCCATATATTCGGACGGTGAGCTCAACCCGGAAGAATTTAGCTTAGCGTTAGCCACTGATTTGCGTGAAGGAGGTCCATGGGGGCAAGGTTTTGCAGAGCCTTGTTTTGACGGCCAATTTATTTTAGTTTCTCAGCGTATTGTGGGTGAGAAACACCTAAAGTGCGTGGTGAGCCCTTTAGATAGGCCTGATGTCTTTCTTGATGCTATCGCTTTTAATATTGACCCCGGTATTTGGCCAGTGCCGGATAATACAAAAGTGTTATTGGCGTTCCGTCTTGATATCAATCATTTTCGTGGTCGTGATAACCTGCAGCTCATGGTTGAACATATAGAGGTAGTGTTTTAGGCGTGACTCGATTGAAACTCAATGCAGACGTAGGAGAGGGGCTTGGCAACGAGGCGTTGTTAATGCCTTGGTTAGATATGGCCAATATTGCCTGTGGGGGGCATGCAGGTAATGTTGAAACTATACGTGAGGTCATGTTGTTGGCCAAAAAACACGCGGTAGTTGTGGGTGCTCATCCTTCTTATCCCGATAGAGCTAATTTTGGTCGCTCGAGTCTATCGATCTCTCACCGTGATTTGCGACAAAGTTTGTTGCAGCAGTTGCAGCTGTTTGAAACCATCGCTCAGCAGGTCGATATCGATGTTGACTATGTAAAACCCCATGGCGCCCTCTATAACGACATGATGACCGATGCGGCACTTCTCGATTTGATTGTAGAGTGTGTTGCCGAGGTATTTCCTAGTAAACAATTTATGTTATTGGCTAGTCATGCCCATGAGTTATCTCGTCAAGCGACTCAAAAGCATGGACTCCATCCCATTTTTGAAGTGTTTGCCGACCGTGCTTATCAAGCTGATGGCGCGCTCGTCAGCCGCAATAGGCATGGCGCCGTGTTAGATCAGCAACAAGTCATTGAGCGATTTAAAATTCTTTTAGCTCGCGGTGTCATTATTGCAGAAGATGGCACAGAGCTAAGTATGCCAATGGATAGCGTATGTGTTCATGGCGATAGCCCTGCAGCGTTAGACATGCTCATCCACTTGCGCGGGTTTACCCACCATGGATAGGCCTCGTTTTGCTCGTGCTGGGGTTAATGCGATGTTAATGACCCTGGCTGAGACTCCCAGTGAGACACTATTAAATCGCATTTTTGCCATGCAGCAGTGGCTTACCAATGAAAAACCGCCCTGGCTTGTCGACATTGTACCAGCGTACGTCACACTCTATATCGTATTTGATCCAGTGCTTATTGATCGCTTTACGGCTCAACGTTGGATGACTGAGGCATGGTCTGCCTTAGAGAGTCAGTCCATTCATCGCCCTAAGCAGCACATTATCCCGGTTTATTATGCGCCGGACTTATGTCCTGATTTGGATATAGTCGCTGCGATGAAGGGTATGGCGATTGAGGATGTGATTACATTGCACTGCGCTCATGTTTATCGAGTTTACGCGTTGGGCTTTGCACCTGGCTTTGCCTATTTGGGGGAGCTTGATGAACAATTGAGAGTTCCTAGATTGGCTACACCACGACAAAATATTCCCGCAGGTTCGGTGGCGATTGCGGAGCAGCAAACAGCTATTTATCCTGCTTCAAGCCCCGCCGGCTGGCATGTCTTGGGCCTGTGTCCACTTGATTTACAGCCGACTTCAGATGATTTACAAACTACGTTTGCAGTAGGCGACGAAGTACGTTTTGAAGCGATTGATAAGGACACCTTTATTAGCCTTGGCGGTCATTGTGAGGTGGTGTCGTGAAAGTCTCCCTCCATGTCATTAAGCCTGGCTCATTAACTACGATACAGGATCTTGGTAGGCGCGGTGTAGCTCAACATGGTTTTACTACCGCCGGTGCAATGGATCAGTACGCTGCCCGAGCGGCAAATATTCTGGTGGATAATTCCGTTAACTCGGCGTTATTAGAGGTAACCCTAGGTGGTTGTCAATTTGAAGTGGATGATGCGGTAGATTTTGCCATTTGTGGCGCCGAGGCACCGCTACAAATTAATCAGCGCTATGTTGAATCCTGGCGAACTCATCGGCTTGAAGCCGGCGATGTATTGAGTATCGGTTTCGCTCAGCGTGGTTCAAGGCTTTATCTTGCGTTTGCGGGCGGTATTAGTGTAGAGCATTGCTTAGCATCATGCTCAACCGCCGTTAGAGAGGGGCTTGGAGGTTTTCATGGCAGGTCATTGCAGCGAGGAGATGCCCTCGAGCTTAGCCCTAGAGCACATGCGATGTCGGCTAGGCGTTTCAGCGTGACTGATCGTTCCCGATTTGCCAAAGAGGTCACCTTGTATACCACGATTGGACCGCAATGGTTTCTTTTAAAAAAAGCCGAAAAGCAAAAACTTTTACAGCAGCGATTTACCATAAGCTCAGATTGTGACCGCATGGGGTATCGTTTATCCGCATCAGATCCACTGGCTAGCTTGCCCGGTATCATTTCTGAAGGAGTCGGAGTGGGCGCGGTGCAATTGCCCAATGATGGTCAGCCGATAATTATGATGCGCGACCATCAGACGATGGGCGGCTATCCCAAACCCCTTGTGTTACTACCTGAGTCTGTTGATGCGCTGAGTCATTGTTTGCCGGGTGATGTCGTGACTTTTAAACTCTTAACCCCCAGTGCTGGGCTGGCCCGTTATCAACGCTATCAACAACGTTTGCAGAAGCTTCCCTGGGAGTATGTCTAATGGGAAGTGTTATTGAGAAGCGCTTTATAAGCCACCAGAAAATTTTTGAATTGTCTGTTGAGCTCGGCCTGGCTGTGGCTGAAGATCGATTTTCACCTCAATTGGTCGTTGCGATATGGCGTGGCGGTTCACTCCCTTGCCACATAGTGCACGAGGTTTTGCAGCGCACTGGCCAGTCATGTGACAGCTTTGTGGTAACGGTACAAAGTTATCAAGGGATAGCCAACAGAGGTTCTTCGTTTCACGTTGATGGGTTGGATGGCTTGTTAAATCGATGCCGGCAAGTGGAGAAGGTGCTTATCGTTGATGATATTGTCGATACTGGCCATACCATGCATTATCTTGTGCAAACCATTTTAGACCAGAGTCCACAAGTTAACATTAAAACGGCGGTGCTGTTTGCACGTTCCCACACTGCACAAAGTGTCGACTTTTGTCAGGAGATTGATGATCGTTGGCTGGTATTCCCGCATGAGCTTCAGGGTTTAACGGCGGATGAGTTATCGCATCATGAGCATCTCTCTGCGCCGCAGATTGAAAAGCTATTAACACTATCAGGTCATTCAGACTGGAGTCTGGACGGATAGAGCAGTAAACTTACCTTTTTTGATTGAGACGCGTCGAATGTCGACTGTTTACCTTAATGGCGAATTTTTGCCAATGCACGAAGCCAGAATTTCCCCGATGGATCGAGGTTTTTTATTTGGTGATGGTATCTATGAAGTCATTCCCAGCTATGGTGGTCGTACCGTCGGGCTTGGGCCGCACTTAACAAGACTACAGCAGGGGTTACAAGCCATTGGCATGGTCTTGCCTGACATTGAGTGGACACACTTGATCGAACAATTGCTTGATCAAAATGGTCGAGGCAATCTTGGGGTTTACCTACATGTGAGTCGAGGCACAGACACCAGACGTTTTCACGCTTACCCTGACCCTAAATCGGTTCCGGCCACTATATTTGCCTTTACCTTTGATATTCCCGCCGAACCAGTGGCAGATATTTCGCTGTGTAAGAAATATCGTGTGGCTTTGAGTGAGGATCAACGTTGGCGGCGCTGCCATATTAAATCAACCGCGTTATTAGGTAACGTCATGCATTTTCAAGAAGGTTACAGTGCTGGCCTCGATGAAACAATTTTGCATAACAGTGATGGGTGTATTACTGAGGCGAGTGCCTGCAATGTTTTTGTTGTTAAAGAGGGCGTCGTTTATACACCACCGCTTGATCATCAGCTTTTGCCTGGCATAACCCGGCAGATTTTGTTAGATATTTTAAGAAATCACAGTGAGATCGATGCGCTAGAGCAGATGATTACACTGGAGCAGCTAAACAATGCTGATGAAGTGTGGTTGACTAGCTCGAGTAAGGAGTTAGCGCCTGTGATAGAAATTGCGGGTAAGCCTGTGGCTAATGGTGAAGTAGGTCCTCTTTGGCTTCAAGCCCAAAGACTGTTTAGCCAATACAAATACCAATATTAGGAGTTGATATGGCTCGCCCAAGCGTTGCTGTTATTCACCTAGATAACATTGCCCATAATTATCGCCTGGCCCAGCAATTAACTGCTTCAGGTCAGGCTATCGCTGTGGTTAAAGCCAATGCTTATGGTCATGGTATTGTTGAAGTTGCTCAGCACCTCACGTCTATGGCGCCTGCTTTTGCTGTGTGTAGTTGTGAAGAGGCGGCCCAACTTCGCCTCAATGGAATTGATCAGCCGATTCTATTACTCGAGGGTCCCTTTGCTGCTGATGATGTGGTGTTTGCAAGCCAGCAAAATTGTTGGCTAACCATAGCTGACGAGTCGCAGTTAGATACTTTAGCCAGCATGGTAATCACAAACCCAGTGGTGATTTTTCTTAAAGTCGATACTGGCATGCATCGATTGGGTATTTCCCCAGATCGTGTCGATAGTATTTTGAGCCGTTTGCACGACATGCCCCAAGTTGCGGGTGCGCCGCTATTGATGACCCATTTTGCCTGCGCCGATGAATCCCAGCACCCACTTACCATGAAGCAGTTAAATCTACTGGATTTACTCGCCGAAAAGACTCATTTAGCGGTTAGTTCAGCCAATTCAGCGGCGATTTTGACGGGAAGAGGGCGAGGTGATTCTTGGTCACGTCCCGGCATTATGCTTTACGGTGCCGACCCGCTTGATGCGGCCAATGACCATTCTCGCCAGCTTAGACCTGCGATGAGCTTGTTATCCGAGGTCATTGCGATGAGGGATGTTCCTGAAGGTGATAGTGTTGGTTATGGTGCTGCTTGGGTGGCTGAGAGGCCTAGCAAAATAGCGACTGTGGCCATTGGCTATGCCGATGGCTATCCCAGAAGTGCAGCGAGTGGCACACCTGTTTTAGTGGCCGGCCAGCTGTGTCCATTGGTGGGTAGAGTGTCCATGGATATGATCTGTGTCGATGTGACGGATGCCCCCCA
>Ga0181571_10000328_pt1 | contig 30237 bp, 32 predicted proteins | sample 101ome_17_FD_132440 | JGI IMG/M metagenome (GOLD analysis project Ga0181571, IMG submission 132440) | Coastal salt marsh microbial communities from the Groves Creek Marsh, Skidaway Island, Georgia - 101407AT metaG (megahit assembly) | ecosystem: Environmental > Aquatic > Marine > Intertidal... | reverse complement strand
TGTGAAATATTGGTTTCTAACGACATGCCGAGTTTCGCATCGAACGGCGCACTCTGTCGCCACATGGTGCCGTTCCTGGTTTTCGACATTTTCGCGGGCCCCTCAACTTGAAAATTTTCCAGCTTTTCGTGTTTTTTCGGACGTTTGACGAGTCATTACTCAAGAATTAGCTTGAGGGTCGGGGTTTTAATGGAGAAATGCCTGGAAAAAGATGAAAAATCATCGGGGGTCTAGGGTTTACGCGGTCATGATCGACGAGTCACGACTGACTGAGGGCTTATGAAATTTACTCGCTTGATTGGTTTTAAGTGAGCCGTCGCGATGTCGCAGGCGACCCCAATCACACTCCGTTTCCGTCCAGGAGCTGAGCTAAAGTGAGACGCCTTACAGACAGTGGGACGTTGCGTCGGTGGACTTGCCAAAACGAAGGTATCATTAAGTCTGAGCTAATTATCTGAGGAATATGCCATCCATTCGGTTCACCTCCGGGTAAAGTAAGAGTTGAGCAAATGTCGAGGGCGGCCGCGTTTCAGCTGCTCACTCTTTTCCAGCGTCGTGTGAACCAACACGGGGGAAGAAAAGTATCGAGTGCAGGTTACAGCGAGCATTTAAATGAGTGCTTTAATCGACTAAGTGATCGAACGGGTGATAATCGAGTAACTACCAGCGACTTTTCTGAACTACGCCACTGGGCACGCCAGCTGGCAACAGGTCACAGTCAGTATTTTGATGCGACAGATGGAAGTCCTCAGTTGGTTACGCTTTTACGAGAACTAGATTGGTTGATTCTAGACAGTGTTGTTGGCGTGAGAACTCTAGAAGGCAACTTTTCGAACTTTGAGAATCTTCCGACTTCTCTACAGAGTGATGAAATATTTGCCAGTTCAGTTAGTGAAGTTATTATGCGGCAGCCTGTCGCAGAGTTCAAATCGATGTGGACGCGACGAGTTACCGAAAGAATTCCCCTACAATACATTTGTAAGACTGCACACTGGCGAGATCTGAAATTGTTTGTGAATGAATCGGTGTTGATTCCGAGACCTGAAACAGAGTTGCTGATTGAATTTGTGCGGGAGGTGTTACGTTGTGAGACGCCTGTCAAGTCAGAGTTATGTGCTTCAACTCCTAGAATACCTGCGGGCCCATGGGTGGATATGGGAACAGGATCTGGTGCCATAGCAATCGCACTTGCGAGAGAGATACGGTCACTTCGACCGGATCAAGAATGCAAAGTTTACGCTGTTGATGTTTCAACTGAAGCGGCTCAAGTTGCTCAACACAACGTAAATTTACATGGATTGGACGAGGCAGTGACTGTCATCAATGGATGCTGGTTTGAGCCGTTTAAGCCGACATTTCAATGCGCTGCCATCATAAGTAATCCTCCCTACATACCGACGATTATGTTGAGTGCACTACAGCCAGAAGTTCGGTTGCACGAACCAAGACTCGCTTTGGATGGTGGTGTAAAGGATGGCTCCGAAAAGACGATCATAGTATGTGATGGAGCTGCTCGTCATCTCTTACCAGGTGGATTTCTAGCTCTTGAAATGCATGGTTTAGAGCAGGCAAAACAGGTTGCTTCGTATCTCGCCATGTCTGGTAAGTTCACTGACATCCAGATTCGAGCTGACTACTGTTCAGTCTCCAGATTTATCACCGCTAGGAAGTTGTAACTTTAGAAAAAGTAATGTGTTTTACAGGGAAGGGTATGTTCTATAGATGTGGTGCTCGAGATTTTTGTTCGGCCAAAAGTGTTTTCGCCTCACTCATACAAGTCGGACGACTGTTGTTTCACTGCCACTTTTATTTTCTTTGGTCCCTCCTCCTTTTTATCTACTGTGGAGATGCTTGAAGGACCGCGAACGAGATGAACTTGCTGCAATAGTTCGTTCCTATCAGATCGGCGCTGTGTGTCTTCTCTACCCGTCATTCGCTGTTCATGGTGTCTCTGTTCTCGAGCTGTGCGAATTTCCTCAACGCTACGGAGGGCCACAAGCGTCTTCTGTGCCAGCAACCTGTTATATTTGATGGGTCGATGACGCCGCCGTTCGAACTCAAAAATCCCGTCACCAGTCATATCTTTACCGTGAATTGCACGATACGCCTTTGTCCACTTAACTTTGCGCGGGTTCCGCTTCATCTTGAAGTTCTTGTGACACTTGGACCGGCAAAAACGGAACAACTTCGAGTCGTTGCGCACGAAGCAAATCCCATGGCCCGGATAGATTGTTGAGCTACAAAACCAGCATTTTTCGAGTCGCATACTTTTTTTTAAGTATTGGGTGTCTGAACGCAGACGCAGACGCTGACGAAGCAGCCGTGTATGAACTGGGCGGCCCTCGTGGCGGCGACTGAGCAGCTGCCGGCGGAAGGCGTTGTAGTTGGCACGATTGTTGATTATATCATATTATATGATTCATATTAGTATCTAGTGATCCAAAGTACTCAGTACACAATAACTCGCATCAATATTCCCCTTAATGGACTGTCTATTGGTAAAACAGGGCACAATCGACATGGATGGCGCGGACGATTAGTAATTACTCTTGTCAATTACTTTTTAGAAGCCTTTTTCCATTGAAAACCCGACCCTGGACATAAATTTCCAACTTTTCACGTTTTTTCGGACGTTTGACGAGTTATTACTCGAAAGTTAGGTCCGGGGTCGGGTTTTCAATGGAAAAAGGCCTCTAGGTATATTTAGGGTTTAAACCCATATTGGGTACGAGTCGAAAAACTACATTTTTGATCGGAAAACTTCCGGAACGTTTATCTCCGATTTTTTTTTCAATCTACAAATAGAAAGCGTGATTTAACGCCAAAAACGCGAAAAATGCAACCAAACCTGGTACTCCGCGTCTAAAATGGTTAAAATCTCACTTAGATATGTCTGTTTGTCTCATTCATTTATGGTTGGAGAAGTACTTAGTAGTATGAGACCACATGAATACGACCGTCTGTGCATTGTCTGTGTGTGCATTGTCTAATGACCGCGGTATATCATCTACATATCATAGTACTTGTAGGCGTAAGAATCTCGTAACCACTTGAAGTAGTTATCCATCAAGACAAGATATGCTTCTCTAAAATATTGCGGCCGTACGTGCTCCGCAACGTTCACACTGCGCTGCACTGCACCGCGTCTCACGTCTCTGTTACGCTGGACAACTTGTTCTGTGTTGAACGGTGCTGTAGAATCAACTTCGAGGGAGTGCGTGAACGCCCCCTCTTTTATGCTGCGTTGTCGTACGTCTTACATCGGCGACGAAGAGTTAGCACCGTTACCCGAGCTAGTTCTAACCTGGAGCGAGCGTTGTGCCAGCTTTGCGGAAGGTTCCCAATTGGAAGCTCCTCATCTTAGTTTGGAGTTATGCAGAATAATAAAACTAGTATTGTGCAGAGTGATTCGTGTTTTGTCAGCAACATACGGACGCTGACGTGCGACAAAAGGAAGCTGTACAGCAGACCAAGAAAAATACAAGTGTGCGCCGCACAAACACCTTTCAAAAGGTTCGCTCGGTTAGCGCATATTTCGTGATTCATCTTAATTTCTTGCAGCCAAAATGCACAATCATCAATCAATGGCAGCTCAGCTTCTCCTGATGTCAGCAGACCATTTCCCGTGAACTCACAACTCAAGGTATGAGCCAACCGAGAGTGTACTTGCAACTACTTTGGCTGACTCTTCATATAGGGTACAACTCTCACAGGGCCCGATGTTCCGCAAAAAGCAAAGAAACTGGAAGAAAGACAAGACAGCGGAAAAGAATCGAGTGAAATCGCAGGAAAGAACAAACGTGTGATGTGCCTGATGAGTGATACAGGAGGCGGTCACAGAGCCAGTGCTCAAGCACTCAGGGATGCCTTTGAACTCTTATATGGTGCGACACGTCTAACTCGATATTTGGATTTCATTTATCACAAATTGCTAAAAAATAGGGGATGAGTTTTCCATCAGCATTGTTGATTTATGGAGTCATAACTCACCTTGGCCATTCGATAAGATGCCCAAAAGTTACTTCTTTTTGGTAAAGAACCCTTGGTTGTGGCGACTAAACTTTCGCTGTTCCGAACCTCGCTTTCTGCATGAAGTTATGTTCAAGGTAACTGTCTCTTCTCCTAGATTATGAAAGCGGTCCTAATGATTTCTTAGGGATATGCAGCCGTTGTGGCAAGAAATTTCACTCGAGCATTCACTGAAGTAGATCCACACCTGATCGTGAGTGTGCACCCATTGATGCAGCATGTACCAGTGCGTACCATAATTGAGTTCTCTCTTCTCGAATCTCTGACACTTCGCGCTCAGCTGAACATAATACGTCGGACGAGTGGATCACATTTCGTGGACGTTCCTTTTGCAACAGTTGTGACTGACCTCACGAGGTGTCACTCTACCTGGTTCCATAAGGTAAAATTTTGATTGATTCCAATGTGCGATATTTCACTTACTTTCACAGCTTGTTGACAAATGTTTTGTGGCGACTAAACTTGTGGCAGCTCAAGCTCTCAGTCTAGGCTTAACAGCTGAGCAAGTTGTCTGTCATGGACTCCCAATCCGGCCTTCTTTCGGTGCTCCGCGGCAAGCTTCGAAGGTTGAAATTAGATCTAAGCTTGGACTTGACACAGATGCAGCGACTGTAATGCTCGTTGGAGGAGGCGAAGGCATGGGAAAGCTTCAGGAGACCGCTGAAGCTCTGGCGAGAACGTACGTATGGCCTGAGTCGTGTTTTATTTTTATGTGATTTCAAATTGACTTTTCCCATCAGTTTAAGTCATAAGCATCAAGTAGTGGTTATTTGTGGACGCAATGCTAAACTGACTGAGTCGTTAAGAATGAGAAAATGGCCTTTGAAATTCCATGTGAAGGTACGATATTTTTCTTCCACAGCGCACTCGTACTTAACTCATTTTCCTTTTGTCCACGCAGGGCTTTGTCAACAACATGGCCGAATACATGGTAGCTTGTGATTGCATCATCTCCAAAGCTGGTCCTGGCACTATCGCTGAAGCCATGATCTGTGGTATTCCGATAGTACTTAATGGTACGGAAATCCTCGTTATCTATATTTCAGTTATCCTCATTTTTCCTGCAGGTTGTATCCCATGCCAGGAAGAAGGCAATATCCCATACGTTATTGAAAACGGCGTCGGAGCTTATAGTGAGGAACCGCAGACAATTGCTCACATTGTTGCGGGGTGGCTTGACCCACAGAATACGAAGGAGTTACGAGATATGTCGATGCGTGCGCAGCGTCTAGGTCGACCAGCCGCAACTTACAATATTGTTCGCGACCTCGCTAGGATGGCCGTGTAGTTCTGATGGATTGAATGTATTCAATCGACAAAATTGTCATGCTGAAGCTCATCGTGGAGAAAGAACTAGTTACAATATTCAGTGATACACGCCACTGGTCGATCAACTATCCATCTGCAAAATTAATTTAATTAATTATATTATTTGTAATTCAATTAAATGTCCATTTTCGAGCGGATTCGTCAACAACTATCAAGAAGCTTGTCGGTAAAGGAAGTTGGGCACAACCATACTAATTTCACAGTATTAAGGATGTTTTAGACGCTTTGTTCCGAATACAACTGCATCGTGTAAGTTGGCGATGCCCGCATAAATACGCATTTTTGTCCATACGCGCTGATGGCTTGATCGAGTTTGCGACGCCACTTGGTCCGACTAGGATCACAGCACTGACACATACGTGCATTATTCAATTTTACATCAAAATCTATGTTAATCGCCGACGCGTCCATTTGCAGAACTCGAGTTTGAATTAAATCCTGTTGAATTAAATGAGTATTCATATCCACGCGTTGCAGAAGGCTGCTCGCACAGCTTACTCGATACGAACGCATCATACACGATAGCTCGTCCGTCGTAGCGAGGGGCGCGTGACGAGAAGGTCGGGAAACAGCGAGTTGGCGAGAACTCTAGCGCAGTTGAACGAACCAATATTTCAAGAATGCACAATACAATTGTGCCTTTCACATGCGCTGAGGCGTGCGTAGACTTTTCCCATAAGACAAGAATCTGATCAAGATGGCATGATATCACCTTCCGCGCGAAAATGACGGATTTTACACCGCGATGTGGTGGTCAACAGAAAAATGAATTAATTTTATTTAATACATTTCAATTAATTCAATTGTTGGAACACACAAGTGAAATGTTCACAGTCCAGCAGTAGATTCGTTGCGACTCTGAGTTACATTCATCGCTACTTCAACTGGGAAGAGAAAGTCTTTCGTTCCGCCGCCAGCTCACGAGGTAGTAGTAGAAAAAATCACAATATATTGCTGTTTGAAGTGTTCCGGACAACCAAACTATCCACTGCGAGTAGCCAGGTTCAGTGAAGAATCGGTATAGCCAGTTGAAAATATACAACGTCCTGTAAGCACCTAATAAGAACACATAATTACTTGTCAAAGTGTCGACATTGTAAGTCCTCTGTAGTAACACGAGCTGCGGCAGTATGGCCACAGCTTCCAAGTAGATGGAGAAAGTCCACAGCACCTCGACAGCAGTAAACTGCTGATTTATGGCTAAAGAGAGTAAGAAACTCGGTAGCAACAAGAACTGTACGCGAAAAGTATCTTGATCTCGATCATAAGTCTGGGCCACGATTCTATGTTGCCTCATGTACCAGATAATGCAGAAAGAACTAGAGATGAAGATCAGCTTCATCACTGTGTTGTAAACGGAGATGAAGCTCGAGAAGAGATCTAAATATCTTGTGACGAATACCACGGCGTATAGTTCTTGCGTTTTCAGTGATAATCCCGCGCATGACTTTGTCGCGTGTATCTTCAGCAGAAGAACCTGTGTACACGAAAGTTGAAAGCCTCCCTCGTCAGTGCTGTGGCTGGGTTGACCTCACTCTGGCTACGCGTTCGTCTTCGGTGAGGCATGGCGACTACCCATCGGAATGCAATCTATGCGATCTAACTAAGCCTACCAATACACTACACAAGTGCGTCATATCGCCAGCTGAAATGCATAGAAAGGACAGGTCAGTCTCAGTGGCAATATTCAATTCATTTAGCACGTGTCCACTTTCCGACGTTCGGAACGTCAGTCATCAATCAGCTTACCAAGTCGGAATATGTTCATATCGATTAGGTCGATTAGGAAATAACTGTTCGGTGGATCTTAATCAGTTTGCCTGTATTTTGGGATCACAACGACTGCGCAGATCCAACGCGAAGTCGCTGACTCACGCAAACTACCGTTGGTTGGACTGGGTTGTTGTCCCCAGCCCAAGACGACTGACTATATGGAGTTCTCAACATTTGATTGATCAAATTTGATTGATCATCTATCAAAGGAATCAAACTTTGACTCCTCGATTTTGAGGAATCAAACGGAGTCAAAGATTGAGTCATGACTTGTCACATACCCCCTCATCTTTGATTTCCACTGGAAGAGTTTCCACTGGACTGGTAAACAGTACGATGGTGAGGCGCCCCCTTCCCTCGGGCGTTTGATTCGCGAGTCAAAATTTGATTGATCAATCAAATGAGTCAAATATTGAGTACTCGAAGAGGCGAACTTCTGTAAATTTCGTCTTTGAGTCATGACTCGTGAATGAACGTCCGAACAACAGTTGAACAAAAAAAATTAGCTGTTATCACTGACTGTGAAAGTCCGACGTGAGAGCTCGTTCGCGTGGTGTGGACTCCAGCTCGTGGTGCGTGCTTTAATATTACATGGGCGTCACAAAGACCAGTTCTTCGGAGCCACGAGTCGCTTAACTGTGTCCTAGTGCGTGCTCGACTCCGAACTGTCGCAGTCTCTACTGGGAACAAAGATGGAGTCTCCTTGTCTGATGAGTCTCTTTCAGACAGAAGCAAAGCTTGAGAGTTTTCACGTCGCAGTCGCCACATTTTCAGCGCTGTTCGATTCAGAACGTAAGTACCCAAGGAATGGCTCGCCCTCTACCATTTTGTTTTAACATGTGCTGTAGCGAGTAGTGAGATAACTTTGAACACCATGCTTGTTTTGTATGCAACTGCGGCAGCGATTTTCTGGCGCCTTGAGGCCTCTGGATTGTGCCGTCAGCAACTATGCACATTTGCGGTTGCGAGCTTGCTTGTAGCGGGGAAGGTACTGGATCTTCCTTGCCCAGATCACGCTCATCTGTATAAAGTATATACAAAAGTTGTGAATGCCATATCTCACTGCTCACACTTGACAAGTGAAAATATCAGTCCGAACCAGTTCACTCAAGTACTGCTTGAGTATGAACTTAAGTTGATGGAACGAATTGACTTTGTGTGCAATAAGAATTTGTCACTGTCCCATGCCTACACGAAATTGGCGATAATGTCTTCAGGTAACGAACTTCATGCTGCCCACAGTGTGCTTGTCTGTATGTTTCTCACGCCAATATGTCGATATATTGACGACGTTGGCGATCTAGGCACGCTCTCACTGTCCATCACTAGTTCTCTCAAGGCGTTGGACTTGAATGTATCCATACAGAATGACTTCGCACGAGTAGGGGGGCTGATGAACACCTTCTGGACCACTTATGAAGAAGTTTTGCGGAGTGTTCAAGCACTTAACGGTTTAGAACTAGATCTAACGGTACTCTAAGAAGTTTTGACTCAGGTACTCAAGAAGTTTGTAATTATATCACATTCATTCCCATCGAGTCTATTTAACTATTTAACTACCGCCTACTGGAAGTATCGTACAGACTTGTCAGTGCCTTGCTTTCTTAACATTCCTTAAGCACACTCAATAAGGCCACCACCGTTTGCCATGGGCGCCAGACTAAGGCTGTCTATCCATAGGTGCGAACGTGGTGCATGTTAAGATAATCATGCTGCCTCGCTCATTTTGCAGCTCCGTGACGCTTTGTAAGCTCGAGCTATACATGTGGCTCTGTTGTGCAAGTTTGATTTGCTTCTGTGGTGACGGTTCACTGCATCTCTCTGCTGCACTAATCCAGCTTCACGGCCGGTACGATGATGATGATAACAATCGATACTACCTCATCGCTAGATGAAATATATGTATATTTATCATCTCCCTTATCGCATTTGCTTTTGCAAGGTTGACCGAGTGCGTCAGACGAGGGGGGTCGAATGTTGACTAGTTTGATTCGACTGATTGCACATCACAAACTGCTGATTACAAGTCCGAGAGACGATTAAATAGCTTTCAGGCGCAGTTTACATGTTTTCTATGGCAGTTCCAAAGACTTAAGAATAGTACGGGAGTACCTGAGTCAAAACATAGGACCAGGCGACACCAGAAAGTCCACCAACAAGCCAGCCAGAAGTGAAAGAAGACCATCCTTCAGAAGATTGAAGAGGATCCTTAGAGATGGCTCGTCCGCTCAAGGTCTTCAAGCCAACCACTTCCTCACGTTGGAAAGCTGTTGCGCCATAAATACTGAGGCAAGCAGTTAGAATGAGCACAAGGCCAGCACCGGACAAACATCCAGCAACTTCGGCAGCATCGGTCGAACGGAGAGGTCCGAGCTTAATGAAAGGACCAGTCACAAAGAACCCGTGCGCCAGGCCAACTTCAACGCCGCGCAGCAAAGGGGCAACACCAGTGCGATACGCTGGCAAATTCGAAAGGAAGTTGGCAACATCAGGCGAGGACGTCACCGGTGTTTCGAGCATACCGATGAACGGATCGCCGTTGATGGGCTTGACAATTTGGACTTTTTCAGAAGATGCAGCCACAATCACTTCTCTTCGAGTGAGTCTAATTTTGCAAAAGAAGCTTGCTGTGTCAGTCAGGTTCACAAGTGTCGCCGAACCGCGAAGGACGAAGTGAACATGATTTATAGCGAGTCGATAGAAAACGTTATTTTTCTAGCTACTGAATCGCGCCGTCTAACGTCTTATAGTCACTTACCGTGCGTTACTCTTCGGCTTCAGGGCGCGCAAACGCTCGCTGGATCGCGACGCCTGGAGATGCGAAGGGTAAAAACACTCCGTGTTAGTCGTCTGTGCGTCGGATGTGAGCGTCGAGCAGGATGCTGCAAGATTTTCAAGGATTAAATATTTTACGGACCTTGCCCGCAAGGCACGCTCGCGCGCTAATCGAAACTCGTGCAGCCTGCATCTAGAAAGTACTCGTGGTATGGCGCTTGCGAACAGATACGCTCTCGATATCGCGCGGATACAGTTCCATCACTCACCGAGAGCTACACATCTTCAAAATATTAAATAATACGAATATATTTAACCCGTTGTTGTCCCAAATAAACATCTGGTTTTGTCTTTGTCGAACTGTTCGATTGGACAAGATTTAGCGCATAAATAATATTTGTCAGAGATCATAAATCCATTACCATGACCACCCTGACCTACGTACGAGGTGAAACATACTTAAGGCTGTGGAGATGGATGAGCTGATTTTTTCCCTTGTGAAGACTACGTATCTATGTCCGTGGATGTTTTGCCGAAGCTTCGCCAATATTATCACGGTCGAAAACGATACGGGGGTTGAACCCGCGACCTTCAGCTTAGGAAGCTGAAACTCTTTCCACTGAGTCACTTGCGCGCGTTTGCGCGTGCAAATACCTCGTATAAATACCTCGTACATTAATGAAAAGTATATAGTACAGGAATCTGCAGCACCGCCGGGCGACACTGTGGCCGAGTGGTCTAAGGCGCCAGGTTCAGGTCCTGGTTCGAAAGAGCGTGGGTTCAAATCCCACCGGTGTCAGCATACGTCGGCCAGTAGGCTCGTCACGGAAGACACCCGTGGAAACTTTTTGGCACCGCCGCGGCCGGTGCGATAGAGGTCGAAAGCCCAAAATGCAGGTAGAAGAAGTGTTCCATATGGATCAAGTAGACGACGTAGTCACGAGTGGTCGCGCAGAGGCGGCCGTGTTCGAGTGCATCCCGCGAAGCACGCTGTCAACTTTGACAGACAGGCTTGCTGTGGCCCAGCGTGTGAAGTCGGCTGCAATCACACTGCTGGTGAATCATGAAAAGCATTTAGATACCCTAGCAACGCGTTGCCACTCCACTTTAGCTGGCGCACAGGAAGCGCGCGTAGTACAAGAAAACGTTCGATCCAGGCTCTCCAAGTACCAGAGCACCCACCCATGCACAGCACTACCTTGTCTCTGTGTAACTACGCCTATGGCTTATCTGAAGGGAGTGTTACATAACTATGAGGAAGATCTTTTGGCATTTGAGGTAGAAATAGAAGCTTTACTTCTACAAGCTCCTTCAATCATCCAGCAGGACTATCAACACGAAGAGGCTCTTAGCTCACTCCTGAAGACAACTGCACAAGTTTTGGATGGCATCAATCTCAAGTTGAGACATCAGGGCCTTTCTGAAAATTGATTAATTTATATTCGTTTTAAAAAGTTTAGTTCGTATGGTTAGTTTCGAGCACGCCGAATTCTTCTTACGGAATGTTACACAATACCTCCTTGTGTGTTCGTGAACTCAGAAAGTTGGCACTGATGGTGGTCGTGCTGGTCGTATACTATCCGGGGGCAATGGTACAGTGGTGCCACCAGGAACGTTACACGCTTCGATTTCCTTATATTCTTCAACAACCTAAAATCATCGTTGAGTACTAAGTCAGTGTGGATGCAGATTTGGAAATGACCTTCTGCCAAATATACTTTGACAATAGCTGAGCTTTATCAACGTCATCTGAGTGAGTCATCCATGGGCCCGTTTCTGTGACATCGATTTCTTCCCCGACAGATAATCCGACCCCCTATATGGTAAAAACATCATGACAGACGTGACGTTGAAAGCAAGTTTGAGTTACCGTAAAGTTCACAATGCGAGTCTCTCCAAGCTCTTTCTCTGTCGTTGCGGGTGGTGGCATTATGTCATAAGTCGCCTACGTCTCGAAACTGAGCTGTTTGAAAACAATTCTGAAGTCACGTACCATTGCCAAAGGATAAAAGTGTGTGGGGGCAGCACTTTTCTTGGTGCCAAGCTTGCGCATCATCTCAACAGCCTGGGGGTCAAAGTCGTCAGGAATCAGACTTCCATCTTGCTTGCGTCTATCTCTCCCCCCTGCAGGCGCAATCCATATGAGAGCGCCTCCTGCGTTGAGTAAGTTTTGCATTTCTTTCAAAGTAGAAAGATTCTGTTTCATTTGTGCTGATTTTATGTTAGGATCTTTGTCCTACTGAGTGTCACACAATTTTGGCTAGTTTGTAGTATCATTTCCTCACCATATGCTTCTTAGATACCACGCATAGTAAATTCTTCCCCATGCTGAAGGGTTTAGCTAGGATATCACTCACAACTCGACCTCCAGCGACGTAAATCACCTGGAGAACACAGTGAGCAATGAGCTGAAACATCGCAAGTACCAAACCTGTTCCCCAAGTCCAGGGTGAGACACTTCGGTGAGCAAAGGAATGAAGGCCGCATCGCCCTACGCGATATAAGGATACAAAGCAAATAATAATTTTTCGAGGCTTACTTCACTTTGGTGGTTTCCAAGTAAGATAACGTTTTCACCATCCTGTTGGAAAATGTGAGTGCTCTTTAGCTGGCAAGCTAAAAAGTATTACCTCAAGCTGCTGCTGAATTTCAGACCAACGTGAGCAGTTTTTGAGTAGAGATCTTTCAAAATCAATCAAAGATCCAATATAAGCGTTCGCCATCTTTCGTACATCTCAGGGAAAAATGTGTGTGGGAAAAATAATCTACCTGGTAGTAGTCGAAAGGTTCCCGGATAGCTCGATGATACGAAGGGAACTTGTACGATTCGCCAAGCATTTGCTCTGCGTAGGCCTTGATCATGTCCTACACTGAAGTTCAATCGAGTATCACTCTTAAGACACCGACTGTACCTTGAAGATAACAGTCACTGCTTTTGATGCCCGCGTCTCATCACGAAGAGCTATGGTCAGCTGAGTCTGTAAATAGGTGATCAATGATAAGAGACTGAATGATGAATGATCGCCATGCCTTATAACTTGAGAGTAGACCGTCAAAAGTCTCGCGGATTTTGCCAGGAAAAGCGTTCGAGAGGAGTCGGAGGCCAGCTTCGCCGGGAACCAAAGTAACCAGTGTCTGAGCCACTTTAACTTTCCAACTCTGCGAATCTATTGATGAAATGTACCAATCACAAAATTGCAATTAATACCTTCGACACCAAGCTCGGGGGCGAAGATTGAGCTTTTATGCGCGCCGCTCGCGGCGTTGACGAAGGATTCGGAGACCTACGAACCTGTTGGTTGCTGTGAGTGAAGCGGATAAGCATATGCTGGCACATACCGCAGTTCTACGAGACAACCGATCGACATAGATACGGCTGCTAAACTGAGACGAATGATGCTGTAACATGGTTACTAAGCAGGCTGACTTAAGTGCGTCGCTCTGTACGATCAAGCGTTCGCCTCGTTCGCCGACGGTCTCTGGAGTGACCCGCCAGTTTGTCGGTCCTCCACATACGCGATTACGAACTGTAAGGGTGACTAAGAGATAGAAATTCCTTGTCGGAATAGCGAGTGATTTTCCAATTTTTGATATTCTTTTTTTTTCAAAAGAGATGATTTCTATTTTCAATTTTCTATCTCTTAGTCACTCTAAGCTTTACGGTACTAAGTAAAATACTGTACTAAGTACTAATGCATCATAACTATGACCATTGATGACCATAAGTGGGCGGTACGTGAGGAATACCTACCTTTTGCTTTCGATATGGTCCTCTGAAGAAGGCAAGTACGAAGTATCGGTGGCAATGGGAAAGCCCCATACTCTGATAAAAACTAGAAATCAAGATCGGCGCAGAACTGTGATCGAAATCGATTTTATTTTTGCCTGCGATGCGTGGATGTACATCTGTAGATTTTGGTCGTGAACAGTCAATTTATCTATACAAGTGTTTTTTCGTGAAAATTCGCGCGTCGACAAAAATTCACGTTTTCTCGGACGTTTGACGAGTCATTACTCAATAATTAGCTTGAGGGTCGGGGTTTTAATGGAGAAATGCCAATTGAAATTGTACACGGGACTAGGGTTCAGAGGCCGAAATCGCGCGGCGGCTAGATTTCCATCAAGTTTCGTACGAGAATATAGTAGATACCTAGATACTGTCGTTGATAGGGGCTTTACTAGTAAACTGCATGGTGAGCGAGAGTCATTTTGATATGTTCGAAGTTCGAACCGTGTTTTTGAATTTGGCTGTCCACAACGAGAAAAACGACGCGACCGTCTAACTTTCAAACTTTCAAACTGTGCCTTTCACGTGCGAATCTTTCTTCCCTTGTACGACAAAGTTACGAGGCATCCGCATTTCAGAGCGAACACTCTACTGAGTTGACTCGATCTGGTGTAGTTTCGGGGAGATGACTTACGAAGAGGACCACTTGCTAAGCCTCGTCTCAACGCTTGGTCAGCGTCATGCAGAATCCGGATACTTAAAGGATCCTGATTGTGAAGGTTCGCTCTGCTTTAAGTTTACAATCATCTTAATCGATTCACTTTCGATGAATCAGCTTCTTTGCACGATATTATTCGTTTTCTGCATAAGGACACAAGTCTGGAAAGAAGCGTATTCCTACAGCTGGCTACATGGAACGTACTAGGGAAGGATCTATTACCTCTCTTTTCAGCTCATCACGCTCAAACAGATATTTGCACGTTACTCGGTGGGCTTGTTGTTCCATCTATTGAGAAGAATCCTCACATCGCTCAGTCAAACTCCTGGTCTTCCTCACTCTGCCACCAGAGAGGGAAAGTAACAGCTTCATTCGTCAGGCACACGCAACTCGTAATGTCATACGGTTGTGTTTGGACAGTAAAGACTTTTTAAACATAATGCTCTCCACCATGGCGAATGCTCTTCAGAAACTTGATGCCGGCACACTGACAGAGCGAGATAGTGATGCCAAGCTACTTCAACTTGCATTGGCGTTTTTCCGTAACGCATTAGTTACCGCGGAAATCTGCGACGAAGTCACTTCACACGATGATAGTCTGCTGGTAAGCTGTGTAATATTTCCTTCGTCACGATTCCTTGACCCAGCTCAGGATGAACTCGTTACAAAGTTGTTGCTATCAAATTTTACCGGTGTTCTTGCATTACTTATTCAGGTGGGTACAAGGGAACGAATAGAGTACGCGCGAGTAACAATATGCATAGGACGTGGGAAAAAGTCCAATAAAAAATGAAGTGTCTCTTCTTGCTGAAATTTTGCAGCTGGTCCTGTGTACAGGTACCAAAGACACCACTTCAAAGATTCCACATTCAGGTAATCCTTGGATAGGAAAGTACTTCGTTCACTCATGCCTTGTACCGTAGGAAAGGGTACTGAAATGTATGCGCTCGGAAATTTCAAGACAATGCAGGTCTATACATTGAAAAATCATGAATCTAGGTCTAAATGCGCACAGCGAGTTGCCCGTTTCAACGGTGTCTATGTGACGAGGGCAGAGAAGTCAACATCTTTTGAGACACTTTCACGTGGAGCTCCAAGCATGGTGAATAATCGATCTCGGTACGGGATATGAGATTTATGTTGTGCATACGTTAAACTCGTGACAGTCCTCCGAAGATCTCGTGCACCTCTGCTGCACAGAATGGCATTTTGTTCATGAAAACTGTATCGCACTCTGCTGTCAATCAGTTCATGCTCATCGCGGTACGCAATTTTCCCAGACTTTTAAGGCGGGGATGATTTCTGCATTTAGTGGGATGCGATAAGACGCCATAAACAAGATCTTGGATACAGCCCAGAGTATCTCGTACAACTAAGAAGCTTTTCTAAGCTCGCAGCCTTCTTCGTAGGCTTTTTTCATCTGCATGATAAACGTGTCCAGGTGAAACTCATGCTATCACTCACAAACAGTGCCTGATTCGGATATCTAGGTGGACGGAGTAGAAGTTTCGTGTCTCGTTGCAAATATTCTGTGCCCTGAATTCATCACTTGGTTACATGGTGAGTGGTCGACACTTGCTGAGCAGAAGGTTTGTTTTTTCGTCAAATATTTTCAATAAGTCGCGAACTAAAATCTATAGCTCTTTGATGACTGCGTACCAATCATCGAGCTTTTAACTGAGATCGCACGATTACTGGAACATCTCAGGCATCACAATATCCACACAATGGCTATACGGAATGTACGCCTGCTCATGTTTCGATGAAATGGAGTACCTGATATTCAGACACTAGGTCATGAGAGCTGCATTTCTAGGTAAAAAGACTAAACAACCGTTTAGTATTATACTTTGTGCACGCTTGAGGCATTACAAGTGGTCATCGATGTCAAAGCTCTATTTAAATCGGATGTTCATGGTGAAAATTCTTTTTTTGTTCCATTACTCACGTGAACTTTTTCTTCAGTTACTAGCGGCCGTCATTCGGCTTGAAAAAGAGGAGGTACGGCCTTTCACGAATTCCTATTCTTGTTCTGATCAAATTTACAGAAGGAAGATGCCATGGGGAATTATAAGGTTTCTGTGGCAATCCAAACGTGGAATAGTTCTAACTTCTCTCAGCAGTTTGCGGCTAAGTTAATGATATCAGATCGTATTATCCTCCAAAACCTACTAAGGTGAGTGGTACAAACACATGTTGGTAGCGAAAATTAATATTTGCTCAAAGATTTGTTGCATCCTTCTCGATTTATCCGGTCGATCCGGGTCCATTTGCTGAACTTCTAAGACACGTGGAACGGCATCTGAGTCATGGCGGTTTCTCACTACAGGCATTGATGCAACTGCAGCTCATATTGAACGGTGGGTACATTTATTGGTCACTTTAGTCTTTCTCCTGAAAGTCATTCACCCAGGAAAAGTTGAGCCTTTCACGACCATATCCAAGCAGATCGTCTGTAGCGTTTTGCCGAACGTGCTGAAGGCGGGCATCGAGCTCAAGGTTTGTCCTTATTTCCGGTGCACTTTAGATATCTGAAGTTCTTTCAGGGTGCGTCGTTTGTTGCGCTACTGAAGTAAAAGGTAGACTTTTCGAGAGGCTTCACTGAGAGAAATGGTGGAATGGGTTGGGAACAACACTGAGGAGCTGTTAATAGTTTCATCAACGTTATAAATGATGTCTAAATGTGGAGCGTATTCTTTCGTTGTCACGAAAGAGTGATTCCGTACGAGAAAATAAAGTGGAACATGTCGCGGTGAATATGATTATGCGGCAATACCGCTCTTGGATGCGATGCGCAGTGCATTCGAGCGCATCAGCGACGCAACGGTGTTGGCAAGCAGCTTTGCATCGTCCACAGGGTTGCCCGGGACAACCGTCTTGTAGAGATAGGAGTCAAACGTCATCTTCTGCACGTACTCATCAGCACACATTTCCACGAAAGCTTCGCGCGCAGGATTGGATCGATAGAACACTTTTTGCAAAATGTCAAGCACCTTATACGTTGCCCAATACTTACGGTCCCACTTGTCCAGATAGACTCGCAAGTCGGACTCATCGATCTCCTTCGAACCATTAGCAGATTGTTCAACGATAGCTTCAGCAGCCATGCGTCCTGATTTGGCAGCAAAGTAGATACCTTCGCCACTGCACTTCGTAACGTAACCTGCTGCGTCACCGACAAGGGCAACACGGCCCTTCACTCTGTTCGGTCTCGGATGCTCTGGAATGGGGTGGGCCTCGACTCGAATAATCTTTCCACCTTCGCACTTTTCTTCCGCTCTGTTACGCATCGCAGTTTGATACTGCTTAATGGCAGTTTTATTGACCACGGTGCCAGTACCTACAGCAACATGGTCATACTTGGGAAAGACCCAGCCATAGAAGTCAGGCGACACGTCGTCGCCGACGTACATTTCGGCAAGATCCTTGTAATACTCCATCTTCTCGTCGGGAATCTTGATTCTTTCTTGGAACGCGATTGCGTAATCGTATTCACCAGCATCGATGCACTTCGCAACGCGGGAGTTAGCTCCATCTGCACCAATAACAGCATCAACTTCCAGGGTTTTCGGTACTCCAGTCTTGCTGTCCTCCTCGTAATCGTTGTATTGCACAGTAATCGGGCCGTTCCCTTGACCAGGATCTTCGATTTTCATGAACAACCCATTGACCAAGTTGGCGCCAAGGCTTTTCGCTCTCTTTCGGAGGAAGTCATCCATCACTTCACGTCGGCACATACCGATGTACTCCTTGTCATTCAAAGTTTGGCCAACATCAACGGCACGGTTGGAGGGAGAGATCATCTTCATCTTGGTCACCTTTCGATCGATGATTTCTTCAGGCAGGTCGAATTCACCGACCATGCACAGCGGAATGGCGCCACCACATGGCTTGCAGTTGTCCATTTTGCGCTCAATGAGATAAGTCTCACACCCTCCCTTCGCAAGAGTTTCTGCAGCACATGCGCCTGCCGGTCCACCGCCAATGACAGCAACGCGAAGCTTACGGTCGGGGAGAGCATTACCAGAAGCAAAGACAATGTGTCGAACGTTTGTCTTGGCTCTCACGCGAGAGCGCAGCCCTTTGGTCTCACTCCGTTTGCAAACCAACCTGTCGTATCGGAGCGGGATAGATAACGTTTCGTTAGTGGGGTACACAAGCGATAGTCGAATCTAACGAATGCACGCTCGAGTGGAACAAGCTTATGCAGTAAAAAATGTACGTTGATTTTAGCGCAGGAATCAGACCACACGCCGCGCATGTCGGTGCCGTAGGACGATGACGACGGCATCTTGGCTGCACGGGCAGTGTGGCTTTGCCGTTCCTCGCTCATGTACGCTGCAAGGTGTTGCGTACCGTTGTTCCGCGAATGCGCTACGTAACGAAAGAGAAGACATATTGTAGCTTGCACTTATGACAAGTCGCTGGCGTTCTGCGCGTTGACAGCCGTGCGTTGACTGCGGGCGAGCAGGGTTTCTACTTCCGGCGTACGTCACAGAGCGTATCGTGCCAGCGAATCCTATCCGTTCTCAAAGATTTGCCTCTAAAATTCTTTTGGATATTGTAAATGAGAACTAAAATATGTACGATCCACATCATTATCATAATAAGGCGTTACAAACGAGGAGCGCGCGAGGGGACACAGTCGACGATTTTCGAACGTACTACCGCGTCTCGCTGTCGGGCCTCACAGCCGACCTCCGACTCAGTCGTACAGCTACTCATCTATGATTTCCATCGCCTTTTCTCCAGCAGCTATTAACAGCGTTGCACCGCGGTTCACTGGTAAGTGTCGCGTACGGTTAAAAAGATACGGTCTCGCGCGTTCCCAGCAGACTGACGTCCTCCTCTCTGTTCTCACCAGCCTCCAAGAAGCGTGCCTCTGTTAAGCGATGTGGTAAGTGAAGAAGATTCAAAATATGGTTGAAACTTTTGCAGCCCCGCGTACGCGCCACGGCCACTCTCGCGTCGCATCACGCGTACTCCTCAGCTCTGATCATTCTCGTACTAACGGGGTTCACGTAGTGTCCAGCATGAGTGCGAAGGTCTCCGCGCCGCAGACGCTCAGCAAGCGATTGGTTGAATCGTCTGTGATCATTTCTTCGATGACGTCCGTACTTCCTGCTCTTGCTATCGTGAGTTGCTTTCGGTTCGGAGCTGTTTACCAACTAATATGTTCCCCAACAGGTTGACGACAGACTCAACGGAGATGGTACTGGTCTGCCCCTCGGCATTAATGACGGTGCCCTCGGTATCATCTTGGCGACTGTTCCGCTCGCTATCTTCAGCCTCTATTTCATCGCAGGCAAGCAAGACAACTCCATCATCGCGGGCGGAAAGGATGATGACAGCGGTCTCTCCCTTTAAGAGGAACAGCGCGAGTTCAACGTATAAGCTCATCAGCCAGAATAGCCGGTCTAAGACTTGCTCGCCGATTTGCTTTCGGCAGTTTGGCGTAGCGATTGTTATGGAATAAATATGATCGAATGTCTCAGACTCAACCATGTACCTCACTGTCTTCAAGTCGCCTACTTTCTTGTGTATGGGAGTTTTGCACATGAAAAACTGAGTCTTCTCAGAGAGGCACGGCTACTAGTCGTTCCAGGAGCGGAGCTGATAGTTCAATTGACAAAATATCACTACTCTAATCGCGAAAAGTATCAACATCGTAGCGCTTCGTAAGGTCATAACTCCGATGCATACATAGGTATGCCAGAAGCCCTGACTGCAACGTCGGTAGGATGCTCGATGATCGAATCTATCAAGCCGTACTCCACTGCTTCTTGCGCAGACATGAAGAAATCTCTGTCGGTATCTTCCATGATCTACAAGTCAAGTTATAAGATCGTCAAATGAAAAATATGGTTCAATGATGTCTCACCATTTCGAGAGGTTTGCGTGTGAACTCAGCAAGATAACCGTTCAAAGTTGATTTGTGGTGCTACGTGCATGTTTAAGTACACCACAACTGTCTCGATGAGTGCAACTTACCATGATCTCGTTCGCTTGAATTTCAATATCAGCAGCTTGGCCTTGAGCTCCACCCAGAGGCTGGTGAATCATGATTCTACTATTCGGGAGACTGTACCGCTTGCCCTTGAGAGAAAAGTTAGCTAAGACAAAGACCATCCTTCTCCATGGAACAAACCTGCTGACCAGACGCAAGCAAGAAAGCACCTACATGAATGCGTTAGTTCAAAAGTGTGTCAGAAGTAGTTTCTCTTACCCATCGAAGCGGCAAGGCCAACACAGACCGTAGAGACGTTCGGGCGAATGTGCCGCATAGTATCAAACACGGCCATGCCAGCTGTGACAGAGCCACCAGGCGAGTTGATGTACAATGTGATATCCTAAATCAGAGAGAACAATGATGTTTGATGTAATGTCCGATCTCAGATGCGACTTACCTGGGTTGGATCCATTGCATCTAACCAAAGAAGCTGAGCAACTATCAAGTTGCAGCTTTCGTCATCAACAGCTCCACCAAGACGAATGATTCGCTGTCAAGAAAGCATGTAAGAATGGAGACAAATGACGAATGTCAAACTAATACGTCAGCCAGATTCAGGATACTTCGCGCGAGAAGTTAAGATCACAGTCCATTCGTACCTGCGACATCAGCTGACTAGCAACACTTTGAAACCTCTCCAGCACAATAGGTGAGGGTCCCTTGCCTTGTTGCGCACTTACTCCAAGCCTGCACGTAAAAAAATAATATACTGGTACGAGCGGGTCCAGAGCGTATGAAAGATACCTTAATTGACGTTGATGTGCCCGCGCGCGTGTTGCCCGTCCGCTGCTTAGCATGGAACAGGACCCCAAGCTGTGGAGTGACAATACGTGGTGCAGGGTTAGTCACAGCGTGAAGTTCGTGGTGAAAGTCGTCGTTTGTGTCCTGTGCCATCGCGTATCGTGGTACGAATCTATAAGAGCCTCTAAACAACACTTTACCTTCGCTTGAGGTTGAAACCGTTCATGGTTTGTGGCTGCATGCTCGAACTAGTTAGCACACAGTTGTCAGGTAGGGTATGAAGCGGTCGACTCTTCTTTAGACTGAGGTTTGTTATGCGCAGATATACTATTTCGTTGGGCTAGTCGTTGAAGCGCTTCGACGTCCAGCGTTGGAAATTCTGCAGTCTGTTTGCAGATTCTTCAGAGTCAGTCCAACCGAAGCAAGCAGGCAACGCCGTTTGACGCACAACTGGGTCTTCTAGACTCGGAGAAATAGCCCATGGCGGTGGTCCATTCCCCCGGCGCGAACAGGAACTCCATATAAAAACGCCGTTTGTCACAGTCAGTACCAGTGCGTGTTAAAGACACGAATTTAGTCCCGACCACTGAGCAGTGATTTCTTCTCGAATACACTCTTACACTACGTACTAGTAAATAGTATTCGGCCGTATAAGAGCACTGTAGATAAGTCGAAATTACACGATATTTCGCGAAAATATTTATTTAAGGTAATATTTATTACCGTGGATACTAGTACTTCATATTCATATGAGCAATTCGAGATTTCTCTTTCGGAGAGAAAAGAACAACTACCGGTAATTCCTAGACTTTTCCGCCAAAAGAGTTGGGGACTATAACCATTCAATATGAAACATGACCTCTTAACCTCTGTTTAATAACGGATAGCGCCCCTAGCCTTCACATGCATAAAATATTATTGTTGCGTCAAAAACTTACCCCGTCACAGCATCGGGAGCATCCGTCCAAGAGCGGATAAGCCACGGTACGCTGACACGTGTACGACTGTGTTGCACGTGTGGACATTGCCTCAGCAGGCTAGTTAATTTTCCCAACAGAAACACTCAAGTGCTTTATTGTGTTTGATATACGCAAGAATGTCGAATATCTCCCTGGCGTGTCGCGCCTCGTTATCAGGTGCGCGCCACACTCCGAGATTTCCTTACTGGAGCTAGCGCTCGTTTCTCCGTCCGACGCAGCGCGCCCAACACGCCAGCGTGACACGAAAATTGTTTTGGGTGCACATCTGTTGATCCGTGTATTCGCGACCATCGCCGATCGACGTGTCAGCCTTCTTCCCTGAGAACCTTATCGCCTAGAATCTAACCTCCAGTTTGCGTCGGGCGCAGGTTGCGGTGCGAATCGTACTACGCGTGGCAGGTAAGCAATTATTAAGTGCAAGTTATTCTCCAATTCATTCCAATTTATCACAGGTGTTTGGATCGTATCAAGCATGTGGCTAGGCGGACACTGGTTGCTGGTGCAGGTAAAAGCAATATCGTTTGCCCTCTCGCGCTTCTCTGAACTTGTGTGTAGTGACAAGTGAATCGGAGGTGGAGGATAGCTCCGCTCGTCCAGTATATCCGTTTACGGCGATCATCGGGCAGGAGGAGATGAAGTTTGCCGCTTTGATGAACATCATCGACCCTAATATTGGTGGCATCATGGTCATGGGTGATCGTGGTACCGGCAAGTCAACAACAGTGAGGTCTCTGACAGACTTGCTACCGTATATCGAGATAGTGAAGGATGACCCTTTCATGAGCAGCCCATCCGATCCGAATCTCATGTCTCCGGACGTTCTGGCTTCTTATCGTGCGAAGCAAGCGCTTGAAACTGAATACGTGCCGATCAACATGGTGGACTTACCCCTTGGGGCAACAGAGGATCGTGTTTGTGGAACGATTGACATCGAGAAAGCGCTCACCGAGGGCACCAAAGCATTTGAACCAGGCCTCCTCGCAAAGGCGAACCGTGGTATTCTCTATGTGGACGAAGTTAACCTTCTTGATGATCACCTTGTTGACGTTCTTCTGGACTCTGCAGCTTCGGGTTGGAATACTGTAGAGCGTGAAGGCATCAGTATTTGCCACCCTGCCCGATTCATCTTGATTGGTTCCGGCAACCCCGAAGAAGGTGAGCTTCGACCCCAATTGCTGGATCGCTTCGGTATGCATGCTCAGATCAAGACAGTGAAATTGCCAGAAGAACGAGTGAAAGTTGTGGAGGAACGCACTGCGTTCGACACTGATCCGAAGGCGTTCCGGGCTTCCTACAAGGCGAAACAAGATGAAATAATAGACCAAGTTACGAAAGCTCGAGCTCTCCTGCCTGAAGTTGAGGTTCCTATGGATATTCGACTCAAGATCTCTCAGGTTTGCGCAGAACTTGATGTCGATGGTTTGCGAGGTGATCTTGTAACCACCCGAGCCTCCAGGGCAGCTGCCGCGTTCAGGGGATCTAAGGTGGTCACCGATGAAGATGTGTACTCAATCATCTCGCTTTGCCTGCGTCATAGACTCCGTAAGGATCCAATGGCCACGATTGATGAGGGTTCTAGAGTTATTGAAGTGTTTTCGTCGGTCTTCGGCTACGAAACTGAATGAGATACATAACTTTCACACCTTACAACAAAATTTTAATGAGCACTACGACTATCACTAATCTAGATCTCGTCATACCTATCATATGCCTTGACGCTCAGGTACTCTACTAAGAATCACAGAAAATGATTCCTTCGTGGATACGGTCTTTCCGTCCCTGGACGATGCACTCAGTCAGCCACATCAAGTTGCTCACTTCATTTTCTTGAAATTTCGTGAAAGCATAGAAAATGGCTAGGTTGAACTGTTCGCGAAAAGTTTCCCTACAAGCTCGAAGTTCGAGAACTCGAAGTTCCTACAAAGTCACATTAGGCAATTGCTTGCAGTGCAATAAGGAAAGTACGTACTCGATCCAAGTCATGTGCAGTAGAGCAGTTACCGCACGAACGAAACTCTTGATGAACAGATAAAATGGCACGAACATCATCCATAGTTTCGCAGTTTGCGAGGCGAGTCAAATCTTCTGGATATAGAGTACCGAAATTCGCATATAGGCTCAACTTATCACTCTTTGCAATCTCTGTCCCTAACGAGTCGACAGTAATCCGGATGGCATGTCGATCAGCTTCAAGGCTTAACAGTTTCTGCATGTACAATTATGACATTGTGGATATTTGAGGGAACAATGGCTCGATACCTTCATGAGCACTCGTGTTTGGTCATCAAGATGCGTACAAAATTCCATAAAGTCTTGCAAATATTGCTGTGGAAGTTGTGACTTTGAACTCGCTTCAACTTCGGCTGTCGCACCTTGTAAAGGATATTCCGAATGAGCTCAATATTCAATTCGTCAAGATCACTAGACGCAATTGCATGGCTGAAATACTTTGCGAGTGGCGTGTCCACGAGTACCAGCCTGTGTAGATCTCTGTCACTAAGTTGTGAAATTTGACTTGACTTGGTGGAGAGGCAGAACATACTGCATTGTATTTGACACCGCAACAGTTGGAAGAGAGTCGAAATTCCCGAGCGGATTGCAGTTCTCGAGGATGTCCTAATTTTACCTCAATAATGTCTTATCTCACAACAGGATGTGATGTACATACCTCCGCAGTTCTTCCTCTCAATATCCCAGTCAACACCAGGACGATGTTATCAATCATGTAACTGTAAGTCAAATATTCCAAAAATTTTGATAGCGGCGCAGCCGCCTAAGATGTTATGAGGAAAAACGAATTCGAGCAGGAACAATCAGCTACCTGTGTACAGCAGATCTTGAATTCGAGCGCTTGCAACTGCCGACAGCAGTCCACGAAGCTCGAAGATTTCAGCGTACCCAGAAAATGCTCCATGTGCCCAGCATATCTGGACGTCGTTTGCTATTCGAGAGGTTAAGTTGTCAAAGTTTGCAAGTTATTTAAAGCTTACGAGATAACTTTTGACATCTTCAAGCGTTTCGCAGCGGGCGATGTCGAGGTAATTTCTCCTCTGTAGGAGAGCAGTTTGGCACCCCCTGACGTATGCTTCAGCAAAGCCGTGTTTCGCGTTGAACATGACCAGAAATCCTCGATGCTTTGCAGCCCAAGCACCGATACGTTATCCGTACGGTTTCGCGGGTGTGATTTTCAGTGTGCTGTTTAGAACGCCGGACTAACGTCTTGATCACGATTACTTATACAGGCTTTCCGGACAGAAAGACTGGCAGTCTTAGACTGCAGAAACCTCTTGTCCTTCTGTCCTTCTGTCCTTGTTAGTACTTTGATGGCGAAATAATATTGATAGTATCAATATAAAACCCAAAACATCTCATATCTTCAATATCGTGTAATGCGGCATAATATGAAAATTTTGTTTCGTTCAAAATGTAGGTGAAAAGGTAGTCCGATTCAGTGAACACACTGGTAACCCGGTTGACGCGCGGTGAAGCCAGTGTACCCACAGGATCGCAATGATGAATGATTCGAAGTTTCAATTGAAAAAAGTGCGAATAGCTTTGTAGTTTCTCAGCCCCGAAATCCCAGTCTGAACCTTTCCCCTAGTGGTCAGCTGTTGCGGTATGGTCATGGTCCATATGCACTGATACTTGTGCCATTTGCCGTAACAGTCTACACGAACCGAGCATTGAATATCAGGCCAATCCTTCGCAGGCGTCGGATGAGGGACTGAGTATTGCATGGGGGAACTGTGGTCATGTTTTCCACCTGGACTGTATATCGAAATGGCTACGCACGCGCAGTAATTGTCCACTTTGTGTAAGTATGCTCCGAACACAAGTATTTAACACTAACTCCTCGAAAAGAACAAAGAGTGGGAGTTTGCGAAGATGGAGAAGGTAATATCTATTGATTTATACTCTTCGTTCTTTTACACGACTTCAATTGCAGATACAGCTGCCTACGATAGGAAGTTAATGTGCTTGCATGCAGGCAGAGTTGCTTGGTGCAGTTAGAGCTCTTGGGTTACAAAACTATGGAACATATCGATAGATGACTGGCTGAACGCCCTTATGAGATTCAATTCCATGCTAGAAGTTTCCGATGGTAGCGTGAAACCCTACACCGTTGTTGTAAGAGAATAGAGGTAGAATGGGACACACAAAAAAGAACCTTTTTCAATACCTCCACATGCTTGAGCTGTCTATGAAAGGCCCGACGAATTTTGTTTTGACGAAGGGATAGTAAGTCTTCCTACGAAAAATATTATGATTGACCTGCACCTCGACATTTGTCTTACCATGGAGCTATTCAACAGAGATTGTTCGACCATGTCCAGTTTCACGTCTTTGGAGAGGAGTCTAGCCTTTTCCAAGTATAGGGAAGGCACAGACTGTGGCACACACGTGAGATCATTTCATAGCGCGAGACGACATAGCTGTAACTACCTGAAAACTACTAACGTCGTCTCTCTCCTGTTTTCTAATCGACGAGATGTAATCACTGCAAAAACGTTCTCCAAGCTTTACCGTGCACTCGCCCCTTTGGCTCAATATGAGTGCAAGCCAAAGCGGAACAAGAACCGGAACATTTGGCCGAAATGGACCATACTTGTGGATGGTTATAAACCATGAATAATCAAAGAATTAAAACTCACTGTTTGTGTCACGCATGGAACGACCTGATTTCTGTTTGCTTAGTGTTTGCTTTTGACTGCTCAGGGGAAGTTTGCCGTACCTCAACCGCAAGACGTGGAATAATCTCTACGTCTGCATCAAGCGCTATGTATTCCATTTCCTAAGGCACTTTAAAACATCAGCTTGTGAAGGCAAACGCTACTTACGGTGTTGGTGAAAGTGCAGGAAAGCCCCGACATCGGAACAGAAGAGTTCAAACTGCGCTTTGCTCGCTTGCGGGTGGCTGTATCGTGTAGGTGCAGGGGCCAATGCTCACACGGAGGATTGGACGATAATCTTCCCGTCAGTGGCTTTTACACTTCTTTGCCCTCCGTGTCGGCGGTGGGTGCACTCGACGTGGGCGGTCACCAACTGCCGTCAGCCAGCGGTTCTCGTCTTTGCGATGTTTGTTGGCGTACAGTTGCCGAGTAAGTACTATCCTCCATCTCATGGAATACCTGACTAGAATTCATCTTTAGCCCGATTTGGCCTATGATCATTTTTTGAAAAGTTTTTTTGAAAGAGTCTCAAACGCGCGCTTTTTTCGATTTATACAATACTGTGATGCTCCACAGGTCGATATAAAATCATCTAATTTGCAATACAAAACACCAGGGGAAAAGTGACGAGTCACGAACAATCAGGAATTCCAAGTTAGGGAGGATAGTTATTTCACAATAAGACATCGAGCATTGAGTTAAAAGAACGCCAGACTATGCAGTACACCCACCCACTCTTTCAAAAAAAACTTCAAATAAGTGTGAATTGACTTTGCCGAGACGGAGCTACTCGGCACGACATATGGGCACTGCGTGGTCCACAGCTACACACGTAACGGTCCGGGTGTGTTCTGAGTTTTCTCTGAGTTGTCACCTTCACTGGAGTAAACTGCTGGAGCATACCGTGCAATCAACTACAAAAAATTTAGCGAAAGAACTTGAAGAGCTTTTTCAGTCGAATCTCCAATGCCAAGAGTCTTTCAAAGTGCAAGGCTACTCGGAAGTGGCACGTCGGTGAAAAGAGACTATCGCTCTAGGCTCCACAAACGAGTTTTGGTGAAGAAGTATTGTGCAGAATCAGATTCGCGTAACACATTGACAGATAATGAGCTCATGGCGCTCCGTAACTTATTGTTTTTAGCTAGTAGCGAGAGGCGAGAACTTTAAGTGCAACTGTACATGATACGTTGACAGAAGTCGTGCAGGATCAAAACGGATCGTTTTACTGAGGGCTTCTCTAACGACGTTTTCAAGGTAAATGTCAGATCTAGATAATTTACCTGGTCCTCATGAACCGTGCAAGGTCTTCTATGGGGATCGAAAGCTGGTAGTAAAGAGATATAGTGCAATATCGAGTCTACGTCAAGACTTTGAAAGGTCAATCTGCACACCTGTGCTCTTGCATTCTTGTTCTCAACCTCCCAATCAGCTGTGTCGCAACGCATCGAGCGCTCGACGCTATTGGTGTCAGCCCTGGCTATGTCGGAAGTACGAATGGACTGCTTGTCTCAGAGTATATTGACGGCTCGGTGCTCACGGAGCAGGACGTCCAGCAACGCCGAATCCATGGTACTTTAGCTGAGCTGTATGTTGTGCTACAAAAGATATATTTTTAAGTATATAATTCACCGGGCAGCTTAATCTCAATGCACCGCGTCGAGATGCGTGAAGGTGCTTTCGACTGTCCCTACCTTGTTTGTGCTGAATGTGCAGGTTGCAGATGCTCAACCACTCATATGGTCATGGATAGACGTAATGCTGGAAAATCTTGGAGCTTCAGAGGCACGAGCTCCTATTTTTGAGACAATGACAAGTCAAAGTGTGCAGGTTTGCAGAAGCTCTATGGTAGATCTTCACTCTCTAAATACGTGCTCGTCAGGAACTGTTGCACGAAATTTCAGCAGTACGCGTCCAGTTTGAGGTGATTTGAAGTCCAAATGTTTCCTGTATCTGGTATCACATATTCAGGCAATGCCCTTGAGAGTTTGTTTCTGTCATGGCGATTTAAAACCGTCTAACATAGTTGCTTGTCACAAGCAATCAGAGGTAATTGAAATTGTTGCTAGCGTAAAAAAATGAAATTCTGACATAGAAGAAGCTGAAACTTATAGATCTAGATCTTGCTGGACCAAATTATCGTGGTTTTGACATCATGAAGCTATTCAGAACAAATGATGCATCTTTCATGGACGATTCGCTCTTTTCATTCTCGTCTGTATACACCAGATTACTGAATGATGGGACTGGAGCTGAAGGTAGAACAGTTTATCTACGCAAGCCATGTTCCGTTCACCATTGTACAGAACTCTATTGCGAAGCGCAAGTTTGCGAGGTACTCACTTGGTTAGAGGTATGTTCTTTGAAAACGAGGTAGACAGCGTGACGAATGTTCAGGCCGCCATATTCTTCGCTTTACTCATTGGTGTCGGTGATATTACAAACATACATCGGAACACGCTCTTATTCAAAGATCGCTGGTCAAGTTACAAAGCAGTTAAGTGGAAACTGTCATATTTCGGTCGAATCATAGATAAGTTGTCACATTGACTCGTGGCCGTCATTGCTGGTTTGATGCTCTGCAGTATACCATCATCTGAACATTCCACAACGTAGTCTCGAAGTTTGCTATCTTATATGATATTAAATACAGTACCATTACGAGTGTAAGCGATGACTTCAAAGGGTGATTATGTTTTGCGTCGCGTCACCTGACGGTGCGGCGCAGTAGTCGCACAGTCTACAGAATGTGAGTTATTGGTGAAATCCTTCTAACGTTACATATCAAGCAGAGCATGTAGATGTGTTATTTCTGAGACACTTTGAAGTGCTTTCTACTGTTCTATCCTTTTCAGTATCTTGCATTCCTAGTACTGGTACGATACTAGTACTACTGTACTGAGGTTATTTACATCGTGTATGGTACAGATCTATTTTTCTGTTAACAAATTCGATACGGTGAAGACCAAATCTTGAATTAGAAATTGAACCAGCTCTTCGTCTTGACCTCTTCAATTTTCTGCACTGCATATATGAAAACCCCTTCGGCACACGTCTCCTCATCACTCTGATCAAGTATCAGAGCGATCATATCGCCTGACTCAAGTTCTACTTCATCATTTGCCCCCAAGCGTTGCCACGCCCCACCAGCCAAAGCCACGCCCGAAATATTCTTTGTGTGCAGACCTTTTACCAAAGCCACGCCAGTTTGTACGTTCGCAACGACACTCAGCTGTTTGTGTGATATTCGCTTTGACTCGCAACCACCATGGCCACGACCAACTGTCTGTGGTCCTCCAGTCAAGTAAATTTCCGTCTTATCAGGGGCCACCAGATAACATTTGAATTTTGGGAGAGAAGACTTGGTCGCTGGTTGTTGAATCGCTAGTGTGTGTTGATTCACTCCAGCTGCAGCCAAATCTCTACTCATGTGATGTGCCAAAGCGTTTAGTTTGACTATATCTCTCTGGAGAAGTTGCAAAAATTCC
>Ga0181571_10000323_pt1 | contig 30305 bp, 27 predicted proteins | sample 101ome_17_FD_132440 | JGI IMG/M metagenome (GOLD analysis project Ga0181571, IMG submission 132440) | Coastal salt marsh microbial communities from the Groves Creek Marsh, Skidaway Island, Georgia - 101407AT metaG (megahit assembly) | ecosystem: Environmental > Aquatic > Marine > Intertidal... | reverse complement strand
TCTGGTATATTACCTATAGATCCTTTTATAAAACTGTTAAAGGCTAGGCTAATTCTAGTAGTTGACGAAGTGTTTATCTTTACTTCATGATTCATATTACTAGGAAAGAGTATCAACGAATTATCTTCAACAGGCATCCACCAAGTGTTACTATTAAACAAAGTATATTCTTCATTGTCAAATTCAAACATATTAAATTGTTCTAAATTTGATGCAAAATAAATCCTGTCATCTGATATAGTTTGTAGATAAAGTACTCCACTTATAAAACTATTTGGGTGCCAATGCCTATGATGGAATTCGTTTTTATCTGCAAAATTTAACCAACTTTGTGTTATGTATAACTTACATTGTTTTGTTTTGTACACATCATAAAAGAACTTATTCAACGCACTTTCTAAACTTTGTTTTAAGTTTGCTAGTTCGTTATCTTCTAATACATATGTACTATCTGTAATACGATTGCCATAATTTGGACGTAACTTATCTTGATAAGAAAGCAAATGTTTACGTTCTTCTTCAGTTAAGAATGTTACTGTGTCTAATCCCACTGGTCTAGGAAATAAAGGTGTTATATTCATAACTGTAGTTAGTGTAATATACAATCAATAATTACATATATGAACAAAAAGATTGCAGTTATTGGTACAGGTACAGCAGGAATAATGAGTTTATCTCATTGCCTTGCACACTTAGATAATACATGGGAAGTATATTCTATATATGATCCTAAAAAACCTATACTTGGAATAGGAGAAAGCACTTCTACTCAAATACCCGAAAATCTTTTTAATAGCATAGGTTTTAATCTTAATGATTTAGAGCATAGCGAGTTAGATGCTACATTAAAATTAGGTGTAAAATTTACTAATTGGCGCGACAAAGAGTTTTATAGTCATATGATGGTTCCTAGGTACGGAATACATTTTAACAACTTTAAATTACGTGAATACGCTTTTACTCGTTTTAATGAAATATATAATAACAGATTTTTTGAAATACATGGCGAAGTATCTAACGTAGAAAATACACCTACTTGTGTTGAAGTAAGTATTAATGACAATGTTGAAAAGTTTGATTTTATAATTGATTGCGGCGGCTGGCCTGTAGATTATGATGAATACGACTATACTTCATCTATACCTGTTAATACGTGTTTAGTAAACATGATACCGACACCCGGTACATGGAATTATACACACCATGTTGCTACTCCAGATGGTTGGATGTTTGGTATTCCGTTACAATCTAGACAAGGATGGGGATATTTGTACAACAAAGACATAACTTTAAAAGAAGATGCTATTAAAAATATGTCTACGTTTTTTAATAATGATGAATTCAATAAAGATAATTTAAAAGAGTTTAATTTTAAAAGTTACAAGGCAAAAAAATATATAGATGGCAGGATTGTTAAAAACGGAAATAGGGCATTATTTTATGAGCCAATAGAAGCACTAAGTGGATATTTCTATGATCAAGTATTGCGATACTTTTTTGACTATTTACAACTAAAATATACTGAAGATGCTGTTAACAAAGAACTAGACATTATGGCTAACAATATTGAGTTAGGTATTTCGTTTTTATATCATGGCGGGAGCACCTATAATACAGATTTTTGGAAATATGCTACTAAAATTACAAGCGAAAAATTAGAGTCTGACAAATACTGGAAACACACTGTAGATAAAATTACAGAACTAAAAAAACAGCATAATGGAGGATTTGGATACATGGGTGTAGGAGCATTTACTATGAAAAGTTGGTTAGACTTTGAAAAGAATCTAAACTACAATATTTTTACTTAAAGGTGCAAAAATGACTCAGTTTATAAAAGCCTTTCCTACTACTCTTTCTTATGTTCAAGATGCACTAACAAGTGAAAAAATTTTAGAACTTAAAGAAGTAATTGATCAAACTGAAGACGAAAATGCACCTGTAAATCCTGATGTATGGGACTGTGATGCACTGTCAACATACCCGTTTAACAATAAACACCTAGACAAGTTTATAGCAACAGAATTTATAAAGTATATTACAGATTATTTAGATCACGAACACAACTTGCTACCACCAATTAATCTAGCAGTAGTAAGTTGGCATAACAAATATACTAAAACTCAATACCAAGAAGCACACAATCACATAGGACCAATGGTAATTGGCTGCGGTGTTTATGTGCTAGAACAAGAAGAAAATACCAGTTGTAGAATACAATTCTTAGATCCTAACAAGGATAATAAAAATGCCTGCGGTATTGCAGACATTAAAGAAACACCAGAATTTAAACCCAACGATCTTATACTATTTCCGCCGTATTTGCAACATAAAGTGCTAAAACAAGATCAAGACTCACAACGTACTACAGTTAGTTTCAATATTTCTATAAAACTGTAGATTTGCTAAATACATTAGCAGGAGTATATCAATGGCAGATCCGATTAGAAGAGTTGGTATTCGTGACTATACTGGGTTTCATGCATTCCGCAGAGACGGTGACGAGGGCGACTTATTAGTGTATACAAAAATTGACTTAGACGACCCCACACAGGTTGCAAATTTAACAGACGGTACAAACTTACCGGATCCAGTTCAAACCGGTGCAAGAGGCGATTACGGCTTACAGTCGCACTATGAAAATGACCATGATAGGCTTGACGGACATACGTACGACCAGTGGTACACAGATCAAAACAACGTAACATATTATTTAAACGATGAAGGGTTTCTAGTTGCAAGGTATTATGCCGACTACACATACCCTGGACCGATGTAATGATAAATAATACTAAATTGTAAGGTAGAGAACAACTATGGCAGACATTATCCTAGGTAGACTAAAATTTAAGTGGCAAGGTGAATGGAACACTGGCACTGCTTATATCAAGGATGACATTATTAGATATGGTGGTAACACATATACTTGTGTAATTAACCACACTTCAGATGCATCGGACTTCTATGTCGATCTTTCAGCTCAACGCTGGAACTTAATGACACCAGGCTTTGAATGGAAAGGAACATGGCTTCCATCTTCAGACCAAGGTGCAGGTGCTGTTAGATACAAAATTAATGATGTTATTAGCTATGGTCCAAACGTTTATATCTGCCTACAAGGACACGCTACAGGATTATCATTTGAACCAGACCTAGACGCAGGTTACTGGCAAATTATGACAACTGGTTTTGCAAACAAAGGTGTTTGGACAAACCAGATTAACTATACTACAAATGATGTTGTTACATACGGTGCAGCAGTTTACATTTGTATTGAAGATCACACACCAGACGAATCAACAGATACATCACCTCCACTAAGCGAATACTGGCAAAAACTCGTTGACGGTATGCAGTATGAAGGCACATATGACGTTAACGTAGAATATGTAGAAGGTGACGTAGTAAAATTTGGTGGATACTTATATTATTCAAAAGACGACAACTTAGGAACTCGCCCGGACGATACATCAAAATGGGACGTACTAGTTGAAGGTTATGATTATCAAGGTGAATTTGTTCCAGGTGTTGGTACAGAATACAAGCCGGGACAAGTAGTAATTTTTAGTGGTAAAGTTTATGTTGCTAATCAAGTAACAACTGCACTTCCAACTTCAAGCGAGTGGGATTTACATTCTGAAGGTACTAAGTGGCAAGGTAAGTGGGACGGTTCAACAACTTACTACCCAGGCGATATTGTTCTTTCAGGAGCACAACTATACCTTAACATGGTACAAATCCAATCAACAACTTCTCCAACTGACAATGCAAATTGGGAATTGATGATGGAAGGTACTACGTGGGCAGGCGAGTATGACAACGCCGCTCCTTACCTCAGAGGCGACATTGTTAAGCAAGGTGCTAGAACTTACATTTGTACACAAGACCATCCAGTAGAAGGTGCAAACCCTTTAAGAGATTACTATGTAACTATAGTATCTACTGCTAATGGTAACAAATACGAACTTAATGGATTAAGACATCCAAACTTAGAATTTAGAGAAGGTGGTACTTACACATTTACACTAGATGATAGTTCAACAACTAATCATGCTATGTACTTCTCAGAAACAAACAATGGCGTACTAGACGGCGGAACACCATTTGAAAACGGTGTAACTTATTACTTAGACGGTGTACAACAAGTAGACCTTAACGCTTATCTTGCAGGCTACACAACTGCAACTACAAGAAAAATTGTATTAGTAGTTGATCAAAATACTCCAGAAACATTATATTATCTATGTTACTATCACTTAAACATGCATTCAGATGGTACAACTCCTGCAACTATTACATCTAATGATGGTAGTGTAAGAGCAACACCTGATGCAAGTGTATACTTTGAATTATTAAACGACGGTGGTTACCGTTGGATGAACATTTGGGATACAACTGAAGATTATGTAATCAATGATGTTGTAAGACATGGTGGCAGATCGTATATTGCTAGAAAAAATAATGCAAGCAGTGATCCAAGCGACAACTTAAAACAGAGCTATGTAGTAACTGTAACATCTGAAGCAGGTGGCAACAAATATAGACTTGATGGAAACTTATATCCAAGTCTAACATTTAAGCCAGGTGGCCAATACACATTTGTTGGTGATGATCCGTCAATGGCCAATCATCCAATTTATTTCTCTACAACAAATAACGGCGTACTAAACGCTGGTGTAGAATTTGAAGATGGTGTTAAGTATTATATTAACGGTGTAGAGCAAGCAACAGTTGGCGATTATATTACAAACTGGGCAACTGCTACAACAAGAAAAATTACAATTGATGTAACGTACGATACTCCAGAAACATTATATTATCTATGTTACTATCATAACGATATGCACTCAGACGGTGTTACACCAGCAACTATTACAAATGGCGGCACTGATTGGGATCTATTACACGATGGCTTTATTTGGCAAGGTAACTGGGATACAAATACCGAATATAAAATTGGTGATGTAGTTGAATATGCTACAAACAGTTATATTAGTATTATTCCTGCTAACCAAGGTAATCAGCCAGACCTAGATAACGATAAATGGAACTTGATGTCACAAGGTGACACAAACGGTTTACATACTACACGCGGTGACATTGTAATTAGAGGTCCAGTAAACGTAGAACGTTTACCGATTGGTCCTGCAGGTTCTTACTTGTATTCCGATGGTGTTGATGTTAAATGGGGTTTCCAAAATCCATCAAACACTTTCTATGTATCACTAACTGGTTCTGACGCAGACGGCGACGGACGTACACCTGCTACTGCATGGAGAACAATTCACCATGCTGCACAAGAAACTTACAACAATGGACAGTGTTCTATTTCATTGTTCGCAGGAACATACGAAGAACAATGTCCGATTAAACTAGGACGTGGTGTTGTACTTGAAGGTCAAGGACTAGGTGCTGTTTCAGTATCACCAAACAACTCACGTGACGAAGGTTACGGTATTGGTATTTCCGATGACGGATCTACTCCAAATGCTAACTCAGAAGTATTCCACGTAAACAACGCAGTGCGTATTCGTAACGTGGTATTTAGAGGTTTTAGCACAGGTTCAGTTCAAGTATCCCTTGATCCGGGTACTGGTCCAGATGATACATCAGTTTGGATTACATCACAATCACCATACGTACAAAACTGTACTAACTTCTCACCAGAAGGTACAGGTATGCTTATTGACGGTGGACTACATAATGGTGGTTATAAGTCAATGGTTGCTAATGACTGGACACAGATCAACTCAGACGGTATTGGTGTTCACGTTAGAAACGACGGACGATGCGAACTTGTATCTGTATTCACATACTATTGTGCGATTGGTTACTTAGCAGAGTCAGGTGGTAAGATTCGTGCTGTAAACGGTTCGTCAGCATATGGTGAACTAGGTGTTAAAGCAGATGGTTACTCACAAGCAGAAACTCCGCTAGAAGGACGCTTACGTTTAACAGCAGACACGCTTACTTCTGTACAAACAATTGGTACAGATGCACATATCTTTACAACATATCGTGATGAAACTGCAAACTATGTTTATGTAGGACACATTAATCCAACAGGAACGGATACAACATCAAGTTGGGACAATACAACAAGTGTTCCTATTATTGCAAAATATAATTCAGGTGGCGACCCAGACTGGGTATACACATACACAGGTGCATTTGGTACACTACACTCAGTAGTTGAAACATCTGATGCTTACTTCTGTGGTGGTATTCATTGGGACGGAGCAGCAAATAGAGGCTTTGTTCTTAAAATTACTAAGTCGGGTGAAATTCAATTCCAAAAAACTATTTCTTCAACAGATGAAATTGTAGATATGGTAACTGATGGATCTAATACATATATTATTGGCAACCACTCTACAAATGGTGTTACAGTTATTAAAATTAACGCTGCTGGTCTTGAACAATGGTCACGTAGTATTAGTTACAGCAGCGGTTCATTAAACACTATGAAAGCAAGTTGTGGTGCATTTACTGTTGCTCCAGGTAACTCTGAAGATACATATGAAAATAACGGTAATGCAGATGCAGAGAACAAACTATTTGTTATGATGCGTGACGATACTAATAATACAAGTATTATGACAAGATTGTCAACACTAGGTATTTTAGAAGAATCATACGAGTACGGTGATATTACATTTAATGATCTAGCACTAGATAATGGTAACGGCGACGGCATTTACTTTATGGCTGTAGGTCAGGCTACACACCAAACTGTAGATCGTCCGTTTGCTATGAGAATTAGACTAGATGGTACAGTTGCTTGGCAGAAACAATTAGCAAGTGGTTCAAATGTAGGTGCTTGGCATGCTGTTAAAGCACAGGGTGATTGGATTTATACTTCAGGTTACTTTAACAATGGATCACATGATTATGGTGTGTTAATGAGAATTTCAAGTAACGGTAATACTATTCAATACACTAAAGATTATACAAACGGAACTGACAATATTGCATTGCACGGCGTTGAACTAAACGGTGTTAACATTATTACAGGCGGTATAAACAACGCAAACTCTGTAATATTTGATGTACAGCGTGATAACAACGACTTGGGCACACTTGCAAGTGGTAGTTGGACAATTACAACTAACAACTCTTATGTTACAACAGATGATACATTAGCAGAAGCAACTACTTACAGTGTACACTTGTTAAGTCCTGTGCTTACTGCGGCATCTATAACTGATTATTCATTACGTCAAGATCCAACACAAGTAAACACTGTGATTGGTACTAGAGCAGGTTTTGCTGGTATTGGTACTGGTGTTAACTTTAGTATTAGTGACCTAGCACGTATTCCAAAAGAAGGTTCAGTTATTCAAATTGCAGGTATTGACCAAGATTACTTTGCGATTGCTGTTGATAACTTTATTGAAAGTTTTGGTGATACACAGGATAATAACCCTAATGTATATGACCAGTTAAACGGTAACAGACTATTTATTGAAGAAGAAGTTATTGGTTGGATTAACACTAACTATCCACAGTTTACATACGACGAAGCAAAATGTCGTAGAGACTCAGGTATTATTATTGACGCTGCTCAATGGGACTCAGCACTAGGTACTAACTATAACTCAGTAACAGCAGGTCTAGCATATCAACGTGCTACAACTGCTACACTAAAAGCAGATCAGTTAACTGAAACTATTGGCGCTATTGAATATATTAGAGATACACTATCAACTGCGGTTGCGGCAAGTTCACTAGGACAAAGCCGTGTTGAAGTAGCAGTTAACGAAGTACTAGATATTATTCAAAATGGTGTAACTAGTACAGATACAGCAGCAGATCCATTAGTATTTGATCCACCAACAGGAACATCAACTGGTGTTATTAATGCAGTTGATCAAATCCAAGCAAACAGAACATTCTTACAAGAAGATGTAGTTGCATATGTAAACAACAACAATCCACCTGCAGGAATCAACGTTGCAGTATGTGGACGTGACACAGGTTATATTGCTGACGCATTATGTTATGACTTACTATACGGTGGTAACAGTGCTACACGTAGAGCAGCAACAGCATACTTTGAAAATGCAACTGCTGTTATTACAGATCCAGGTGAGATCACTGCTACAGTTAACGCATTTACACACTTAAAAGGTTTGATTGGTGATGTTGTATTAGAAAACTCAATTACACCAGAATCTGGCAACACTGAAACACAAGATACAAGTAATGGCGCAGGTACTGCTAGTGAAGTAACTTCATTAGATACATTTATGGATTACATTATTGATGCTATCCAAAACGGCGTTGGTGTACTACCAAACGAAGTTGTTCCAGATTTACAAACACTAGGTATTACCGAAGAATTACGTAGCACTGCTAACATTATTGGTAACTTAAGAACTACACTAGTTAACGATACAATTGATTATATTAATGATGTACTAGCATTTGTTTATGACGAAGCTACATGTCGTAGAGACATTGGTTTAATCATTGATGGATTGTTAGTTGACTTAGATTCAAGTACTCCGGGTACATACGAACAAAACGATCACTCAATTGACGCAGGTTTAGAATATTGGAACGGTTCTGTTTCAATACTACCTCCAAGTCAAAAAGCACAAACTGTTGCTGCACTAAACTACATGAACAGTTTAGTAGGTAACGTGCTAAACGGTATTGATCCATCAGTTCCATATTCAGGAGAAACACGTTACGATAACTTGCTAACACCAGAAACAGGTGCAATTAGCATTGTTACAACTAATATGAGTACTATTGCTACTATTGCAGACTTAGGACCATCATCGGCTCCAGCAAGATCTGCATCAGGTACTTGTAGAATTAGTATTGAACCTGCAATGACATCAAACTTAACACCAGATGATAATACACAGATATTCTTCCGTGAATCATTCAGTCAGGTGCGTATGACAGGACATGACTTCCTAGACATTGGTACAGGTGGTTTTGCAGATACAAACTATCCGGTTATTATCCAAGCAGACTATACACAGCAACCAGACCAAGCAAGAGAAACACTTGCTACAAACGGCGGGCGTGTGTTCTATGTAACTACAGACCAAGATGGTAACTTCCGAGTTGGTGACTACTTTAAGGTTGAACAGGCCACAGGTAGAGCAACACTATCATCAGAAGAATTCGACTTAACAGGTTTGAACGAACTACAACTTGGTAGTATTACTGCTGGTAAAACTGGTGCTACAATTAACGAATTTAGTACAGACGGTACAATGGCTGACAATTCAGATACTTCTGTTCCAACAGAACGTGCGATTGTTACATATGTCGGCGACCAAATCCAATTAGCACTGTCCAGAGGCGGCGGTACTTCACACATTGCGTTACCGGTAGGTACAACAGCGCAACGTCCAGATCCTGCAGAAACAGGTTTCTTCCGTTATAACGACACTAACGGTGCGTTAGAAGTTTACGGTAACAGCGGAACTTGGGAAGCAGCAGGTAGTGTACGCTGGATTATAACAACAACTAACACAGCAATAAATAAGAGTGAAGCATTAATGGTTGATACATCAGCAGGAGCAGTTACAATTACACTACCAGGTACTGCTGCAATTGGTGACACTATTAGAATTATGGACCTAGCAGGTACGTTTGATACTAACAACTGTACTATTGCTAGAAACGGTAATAACATTATGTCTTTAAGTGAAGATTTAGTGCTGTCAACAGAAAATGCTGCAATAGGTTTGGTATATACAAACGCTACACATGGATGGAAACTAATTGAGGTATTATAATGGCTGACTTAAGAGACTTTACTGGTAAAAACGCAGAATTTACTGGTGCATATACAGGAATAACTAGCGGTACTACTGCTCAAAGACCTACAAGTCCAACAGTAGGTATGATTCGTCATAACACTACTATTGAGGTACTAGAGCAATATACAGCAAATGGATGGGTGCCGATCGCTGCTCCGCCAACTGTGAGTGCTGCAAATCCAAGTATTGTTAACGATTCAGATACAACCCAAACTATTGTTATTAACGGTAGTAACTTTAGTTCAAGTGTAACAGTTAGAGCATATGGCTCGGACGGTAGTACTGTTGTTCCTTCAAGTGTAACTAGACTTAGCGGTACACAAGTACAAGCAGTATTTACAGCACCAAATACAATGACACAAGCAGGCGAACCGTACAGTTTGTCTGTTGTAAACAGCACAGGTTTAAGTTTTATTCTTGAAGATGCTGTTACAGTTGACGCAGATCCAATTTGGACTACTGGTGCAGACATTGGCGATTATTGGGAAAATACTCAAAACACATATACATTTAACGCAACTGACCCAGAAGGTGGCGGCATTACATATTCTATTGTTAGTGCAGGATCACTAGTTAGTACAAGCATTAACGGCACAACTGGTGTATTAACATTTACAGCACCAGGCGTAAGTTCAAATACAGATTACAACTTTACACTTAGAGCAACTGATAGCAGCGGAAGAACTACTGATAAGTCATTTACAATGACGTCATTGGTTAACGATGGTCCTGTTTGGAACCAAGGCGCAGGTACTACATACAGTACAAATACTATGACTTCGTTTAGTAATAGTTTTACTGCTTACGATCCACAAGGACACGGTATTTCAATTAGTGTAGCAAGTGGTAGTTTACCTTCAGGTTTAAGTATTAACAGTTCAGGTACTATTACAGGCACAGTTGACTGGTCAACACTAAGTGGTGCCTGGAGTCAAACATTTAACTTTACTTTACGTGCAACTGATACGCTACTAGGCGATTATACAGATCGCGCATTTGCTATTACAGTTAATAACGAATATTACTACAGACAAGTTTACTCATATGGTTATATTGTAGGCGGATACGTAGGTTCTACAGTACATAGAGCAGGTCACAGACTGCAAATTTCTAACAACGGATATACTGCACTAGGCGACAGACTAGACAGAAATGCAGGTTACTGCTCAGGTGGTTGGGGTGATACTGGTATGTGGGTATACGGTACTGGTGGCGGACTAGGTTCTTATTCAGACTATTCAGGCATGAACATGTTTACTGAATCAAGTTTTAGCAATGGTAACCACGGTACTTCTAAAGACGATGCTGGTACAATGAGTAATCACGGTGGTAAAGTTGGTACTGCGGCAAACTATACAATTGGCGGTAATAACTCAACTAATATTAAACACACATTTAGCAACAACAGCATTAGTACTGTTGCAGGAGGTAGTTCAAATAACTACGGTAATGCTTGGGAAAGTGATGAAAGAGGCTATGATGCGTATTATGGTCAGCAGTTTGCGTTTAGTAACGAAAGTTGGTCAGGTGGTGTTACACCTGGTGGATCAAACCAAGCACACAGTAAATCATTATCAAGCAAACATGGATTTGCACTAGTTGAAAATAGTGGTAATAATACTTCAACTTATCATAGACATAACTTCTCAAATAATAGTATTTCAAATAACTGGGTAAGTAAACCAGTTGGACCATGCGGTGAAACTAACTATGCAGAAGGTCAAGATTGGGGATATGCACTTGGTGCATGTAGTCCGCAGGCATGTCAAAATGGTTGGTACTGGAGACAAAACTTTACTAGTGCTTCTGGACAAAACTTAGGTAACGCAGATAGATCAATGAGTTCAGGCGACGGTGGCTCAAGGATTGCATAAGAGGAAATAGGATGTACATTTTATATAGACAAACTTCAGCAGAAAACGACCCTAGACACGTTTTTATCTATCAAAACTTTAATTTACAATTAGTTGAGGTAGGAAATCCAGACTGGGTTAACTGGGAACTTGGAAATCCTGAAATATTTCCAGAGCATCTTGCAGATCAAGGTATTAATTTTTTAAGACCTGCTTCAAAAGGTTATAAAAATACTATTACAGGAGCAATGACTCCTACTAAAGGTACTGAAACTGCACCTGAAAACTATGAAAAAATTGTACGTCCGTGGACTAGCGAAGAAGCCAAAAAAGTTGCTGATTTCTCAAGAATTATTTTACGTAGACATGTTGAAGAAATTTATAGACAGCGAGTAGCAGCACTAAACAACACTGCTATTGAATACGAAATGGGTACTTGGACACAACAGCGTAAAGAAGCAGAAGCAGGTGGCGGCCCATTACTAGATGCAATTTCATCAGGTAGACGTGTTGCTGTAGAAGTTATTATTTCAAAAGTTCTTGCAAAAGCAGCAGCATACGACGAAGAAGTTGGTAGACTAATTGGCGAAAAACAGTATTATACTGATAAACTTGAAGCTGCAACTACTATTAGAGACTTAGCAGTTCTAGCAGAAGATTGGTTTGGTATTCCAAGACACTCTGAGTTTGGCGATGCTGTTAAGCGTGATTTTGCAATTCATATCTAAATAAGCCTTAATTAATACTTCATAAATAGATGTACAAACTTCTATTGGAGATCTATTAATGGCAAAAAACCCTATTGTTCTTAAAGACGGTGGCTACGTACAAAAGAGCAGCACCCCTGAAGATAAAAAATTCGACATTTCAGAATATGTTGAAACAGTTACTTCTAATGCAGAAGATCATGAACTTTTAAATTATCTAGCAACTGAAATTACACCGTACAGTGAGTTTCAAAGCGAATCATTTGTTATTAATAACGAAGTAACAGACCACAGAAAAATTCAACAAATAAGTTTAGAAATTAGATCAAGAGTAGATATTCTTGCAGAAGCACAGTATGCTCTTGACAAACTTGATGTTAAAATTCGCAAATATCAAAGAGACATTGAAAAAGAAGAAGATGATCTTGAAAAAGAATTATTAGAAATTGAACTTAAAAAATGTCGCTATGATTGGGATCAAGCACAGATTCGCATGTCGCAAACAAATATGGAATTACAAAAGTTTGTAAACATTGCAAAAAAAGTTGCCCCAAAGGATACATTAGATACTATTAAATCATATAAAGATAACTGGGAAGAAAAAGAAAAAGAATACTGGGTTAAACGTATGGGCAGACAAGCAATGTATGACATGCTTACTACTGGGAAAATTGGTACTGGTAACCTTGAAAGTATTATGCAAATGCCTGCAGATGTACAAAAAGCAACTATTGCTTATGCACTTGCAAACAGCAGCAAAATGGAAAAAGGCATTGCACAAATCCAAGATGCTACACGCAATCTTTTAATTCAAAACGAACCAAATGAAAAACCATTTGAGCTTCCAAATATTACAGGTATCACAGGTGACTACGGTGGCAAGTCGGCTGCTGAAAATTTACTGACACAAATTGGTTATGACGATGTCAAAAATTTACTCAAACGTCCCGACTCCGAATGATTATGAACTTGGAGACTGGGATTTCAGAATGCATCGCCTTGGCATATGTAAAGGTTGTGAGTTTGGTATTATAGGCGAAGGCGAAAACGAAGAACCGTATAGAATGATATGTGGTAATTGTGGATGCCTTGCATATGCTAAGTCAAGTATTAAAGATGAAACTCCAGGAGTAGCATGTCCGTTAGATAAATGGCCGCATTGGAATGAATGGAAAAATGAAGATATTTAGTATACCACTAAATCCTAAATTAAAAATTGACGAGTTTCAAAAATTTTATAGTTTAGTAGAAGAATACAAAGACTATATCTATGACATTTATTTTACAACAAGAACTCCTCCATTTATACAGGATGCAATGGGCGATGTGTTTGATAAAAATCAAGCAACTGATTTAATTCATAATAGTATGATGTTCCAAGAAAAACTTGGAATACCTCTTAGTGCTACCTATAATAATATTGAAGTCCCGCCGAGAGAAGATTTATTAGATCTTTGGATAGAACATTTTAAACCTTTATATGAACGGGGTATTAGAACAGTAACATTACCACATACTATATGGTTATTAAATGGTAAAATTAAAAAAGAATTTCCTGAGCTTTTTATAAAGAATACTATCTTACGTAATGTACAACGTCCTAACGAAGTAATTAAATGTGCAGAAGCAGGATTTGATTATGTTAATTTAGATAGAGATTTAATGCGTGATAGAGATCAACTATTACGTATTAAAAAAGCAAAAGAATACATTTTAGAAAATATCAATCCTAACTTTAAATTAAGTTTATTAGCAAATGAACATTGTTGGGGTAATTGTCCTGTACAAGATGAACACTTTCAGTATAACAATACACGAAGTGACGCATTACAACCTACATACTTTATGACAGATTTAAGTGCGTTTAGTTGCCCTGCATGGGATAGAGATGATCCGGGACACGTTCTTAAAAAAGCAAACTTTAGTCCTTGGAGAGAAGACTGGTTAGAATATATTGACCTTGGTATTGATGTATTTAAAATGCATGGTAGAGAAAGTGTTCCTCGTTTATTTGAAACTATGGAAATAGTAAAAAACTTTGCAGAAGGCAAAGAAATTATGTGGGACAATTATAATGAGTATTTGTCAGAAATGCACATTGAAGGCTCTCCAATTAATGCATGGCGACAAAAAATTAAAAACTGTAAGTTTGATTGTTGGGATTGTAATTACTGTGATCGTGTAGTAAGTACAAAAACAAAAGATAGATTTAGCAGTATTATCAAAGAAAATAAATTTGATTTAGCAGTATTATTAAATCAATTAAACAAACTGTCAGATGCTAGATATTTAGAAATAGGTTCTGGTAGTGGAGAACTGTTTGCACAAGCACTAAAGAATACTAACTCATTTGGTATTGCTTTAGACAATTATAACGTAGTTAATATTATTGACGATGTTGAACAAGTAAAGCCAACTAGTAATAAAAGCAAGTTGTTTAAAAATTTACACGAAGCAAATGTAAAAAACTTTAAAACACTTGAAGTTGAATTACACGAATTAACACCCGAGTTACTACGTATGCGTCCAAGTATAATTTTAAATCACGTTGTTAAAGACGATTTACAACAATATTTTAATAACATAGATAATATAGCAGATCAAACTTTTACATTAATTGACATAAACGATTTATCAGAAGTAATTAAAAGTAAAAGTTATAAAATTAAATACCAAGAGCAAACAGACAAATATAACATTTACGTGGTGACAAAGTTTTAATGAATAGAATTATTAACAATATTATAGTCGCAGGTGGCGGAAGTGCAGGTTGGATGGCAGCAGCACATCTACGTAATAATCTACCACCCAGTGTAAAAATTACACTAATCGAATCTACTAAAAAAGGAATAATTGGCGTAGGTGAAGGAACACAACCTTTTACTGCAAAGTTTTTAGAAGAGTGTGGATTAGAACTTAAAGACTGGATGCCTATTGCAGACGCAACATTTAAACTAGGTGTTGAATTAGATGGCTGGGCAGACAATGCAGTATTTGTCGATAATGATACTTCAGATGTTGGTGTATTAGGTAACAATGTATTAATGTCTGATTACGTATTAGGTTCAAAGAAAGATAAAAAAGAATTTGTAGATTGGATTCCGTCATATCGTTTAGGTAAAGCAAATAAAAGTCCTAAGTATCATAATGAAAAATTAGATTATGCACATAGTTTATATGATACATGGGACGCAGTGCATTTTAGAGCAAACGATATTGTTGAAATGTTATCACAAAAAGTTAAACCTTTAATTACATATTATGATGACGAAATAACAGAAGTATATCACAACGACGAAGGTGTAATTGGTTTACAAACAAAAGAAAATGGAATACTAAGCGGAGACTTGTATATTGACTGTACAGGGTTTCAAAGTTTACTGTTAGAAAAAACACTAGGCGAACCTTTTGTGCCAATTGATCATATTTTATTATGTAATCGTGCAGTAGCAATGCCAACAGACTATACAAATAAAGCAGATGAAATGCACCCGTATACAAAAGCAACAGCAATGGATGCTGGCTGGCGTTGGACTATTCCTACATTTAGTAGAATAGGTAATGGATACGTTTATAGTGATAAATTTATATCACCTGAAGAAGCAGAATTTGAACTCCGTAGTGCTATTGGTGAATGGGATCAACCTGCTAATCATTTAACTATGAAAACTGGCACACACGCAAACATTGCTTTAAAGAATGTATTTGCTACAGGACTTGCAGCAGCATTTGTTGAACCACTAGAAGCAACAGGTATTACATTTACAACTAAAGGTGTACAAAGTTTAACTAGAGCGTTAAATGAAACTCAAGGTTATTATAGCGACGAAGTTGCTAGTAAACTAAGCGAAGACTATAATACACTTGTAAGAGAAATTATTGATTTTGTATTTTTACATTATCATTTTGCTAAAAAGAATGACACACCTTTTTGGGAAGCAGTACACAACATACAAATTCCGTCAAGTGCTGCTGGTGTGTTAAGTAAGTTTGTTCCTAATCCTCCTAAACTATTAAATGAACAAGGTTTATATACAATGTTTCATGCAGGACAATGGTTCCAATTATTATATGGGTTAGGTGCATATGATAACGTTGATATAGAAGTACCTAAAGAAGTATTAGAGTACGGTAAAATGGTTTGGGACAAGTACAATTTTGTTACAGAACAACAACTAGAACTATTTCCTAACCATGCAGAATTTTTGGAGTCGTGGTATGGGATACAGAAATGATATTCTAATTGGCAGTTTTAGTTTTGACGAAATTAATCTATGGTTAGATTTTGTTAACGGTGCAACGCCTTTATGGAAGCCAGTTGGACATACTATATTACATTTCTCTAAAGACGACATAAAAGAATATAAGTCTTTAGGAATGATTGGCAAGGGTAGTGTAGAAAATTTAGAAAGTCTTTATGGCCCGGGCTTTTATCTAATTAATGTTCAGTGTAGATCAACGTCTTATGAAAAAATAGACCATATTGATAAAATTAAAAGTGCTGAAGAAAATATTCCTGACTTTAGTATAGATCGTCAGAATTATAAATTTACAATTGATCCTGAACACTGGATTACTAATAAAAGTTTTACTGTTAATAATTGTATGTTAGATAACTCTGCTAAAATTAATCGTGTGGGCGATATTATTAGTTTAGATTTTGACAGTAATACTATAGTGTCGTCAATTATTGATGCTACCACTTTTGAAGTGGGCAGTTGAAAATTTTAAATTTTGATTTAACAGGCATATAACAGCCACATTCGTTACAAAATTTCATCTTATTTAATTTATCGCAGTCGTTGCAGATGTTGTATCTTGTTTTATGCAAGTCGTCATCTGCAACTACATCTTCTGCTAGTTTAGAAATTGATTCAAAGACCTTGTCTCCGAACTTATTTTTTATCCAAGACATTTTTTGCAACTTTTTTAATTTCTGAATCTAAACGTAATCTAACTTTTTTAAGTTCTTCTACATAGGTACCGTGTTGCAATCCAACAGCAACCATACCAGTTGCCATATCGTGGACGCTGCTGTCCACCGCTTCTACTTTTAATAAAAAGTCAGTGTATATTGATTCTAACTTTTGTTTATTTGCGCCAATAGGCATCTTCTCAATAATACTGGTGTAGTATTCACAATCTTTCTTAAAGCGAGGCATTTCTTTTATAAAAGCTGCCATTATTGATCCTCCAATAAATTTACTACTTGTAATACAGTATTTAATTTACTTAAATTGTTCTTACTTTGTAGGGTATTACGTAATCCATGATGTAAACTTTTTGGCCAATTACCAAAACTTACCCACGCATATCCGTTATGCTCATTATTTAGTTGTGGTATAAATTCATTATTGATAATTGCGAGATATGTGTGAAATTTAAAACGTGTATCATTAGATACAAATGTTTCTAACGGAATAGTTTTTTTGATTGTAGGTAAGTCACCAATTTCTTCTTGAATTTCTCTCTTTAAACCTTCCCAAGGTGTTTCAACACCTTCGTTGGTTCCGCCAACAAGTCCCCACATATTCTTGTGCTTGCCTTGAGCTCTGTGCAAAAATAAAAATCTACTAGTATCTAGTGCATAAAATAATGCACCACTACAAACTATCTCGTTCATACTAGTAATTATACTAGAATTCAATGCGCCAAGCGCCGTTTGGATATTCGCCTTCGAAGCTCAATAACCATTCACCTTGATTAAATTTGTATTGAACACCTGTGTTTAGGTTAGTAGTGTATGTTGTAGTACTGTCTGCAGATTCAGACGCATCAAATATAATATTCCATTTAGAGCCATCCCACTCAACAATGTCATTCATATCAGCAATAAAGTCTGAATTGTCATTGTTCTTCCAAGCATCTGCTCCATCTGTGTTAATAGGATCGCCAATTGGTCCTAATAATAGTATTCTAGGTCTTGGTGTTGTATTAATAAGATCTAATGGATTTGATTTTGTAGGATCAATAATATAATCTATTTTACTTCTTGAGCCAAGATCACTTGTAATAATAGTATCAGTTGGAAGTGTATCTTCGTCCCAGTTTACGATTGCTTGTTTAGGATTGGTTTGATCTACAGCAATAGTACCTACAATGTCATAAGGCCAATCTGATCTACCTAATATTATTTGTGACACACCGTCAACAAATGTATCAGGAAATGCTTCTATAAATTCTGGCCATGTTTTAGCACCTAGTATACCCTTAGTAATTAATTGTAGTGTATTATTCATTACAAGCAGCTCGGTGTTTTGATAGGCTGTCTTCCTAATAGCAATTAAAGATGTTCCTAACTGCCAATCACTGCTTTGTTTAATTCTTTGTATTTCGCCTGTGTCAGTAACAGCAAGACCTGTTCTAACATTAGACTTACCGTTTTGGTTAGTATTGTCCATTGCTACAGCCGGTGCAGATGGATCGCCTAGTTCTTCGAGTAAGTCATCTACACTACCTGCAATTCTATTAATAATATCAGTAACAACACCAAGGCGTTTAACTTTAGCAGGAGGACTAATAAAAATAGGTGTAGTAAATGTCATTGTAGCAACATCAATTTCTGTTTCTGTTCCTGCTGGAATACTTCTACTACTCCAAGTAATTCCGTCCATATTAACAACACTCAAACTTGTCCAGTCTAAGTAGTTGTCTGTAGTTTGTAATTCTAAACTAGGATTAAACAACATTAATATTTGTTCAAGTATTTGTAATTTTTGATCTGTGTTTGTACTCCATAAATCTACATTAACTGTAAGTGTATATGGAGTCGGCATTAAACGCTCAACAGTATAGTTTTTACCAGACTTATTAAGATATTCGTTACCTGATTCGTCAAAAGCACGTTCTCTAATATTAACTTTATTAGTATAACTGCTATCTGCTAAACGTGTACGATCTAATTCTAACCCGCCTACATATATTCCCATGCGAGGCGCACTTGGTATTTTGTTCTCGGAGTTATCTCTAATAATACTACCAACTTGTCTAGTAATATCACCGTACATTACAGGAATTTGTGTTAAATTGCCTTTGCCGTCTTGATACGAAAACCCACTAAACATTCTTACAAGTTGTGTTAGGTATCGTCTTATCTGTCCGTCGTAAAAATGTTGCATTAGTTATCTGCCCTAGGTCTAAGAGCCTGGCTAAGACTCTGTCTTTCGTTCTCTCTATCATTCCAGAATATAACGGACCATTGGCCTGCATATTCTAATGCGTCAACTGCTTCAAGATTAATTTGTACTTTGCCGCCGTTGTCAGTTATTAAAGTAGTTTCATCTGCTAGTACAAAATGCTTAGAGTAAACTTCAAATTTTAATTCTAAGTAATTTGCAGTTATAGGATAATCTATATCAGTAAGAATTACAGTAGTTCCTTTTGTAAATACTTTACTGTCTTGTTTAACTTTATTAGTATATGTATATTTGTTATTATTAACAAACGTACCTTTCTGATGTAGTCTGTCGTTTGTATTTGTCATTGTCATTCTCTGAGAATCTGCATACTTGACCCACTTACTACCATCATAACGGAACATACGTTGCGGTAAAAAGTCTGTACGTAAGAAATAATCACCTTCTGTTGGAACATCTGGAAACTTAATTCCATGTCCAAAGCTAGATCCGTTTGGTGCACCGTCTGAACCAAGTAAGTAACCATCATATCCTGGCTTACTTGGAGGAGCACTAGTTGTATCACTGTTTACTTGTGTTACTTGTACATCACTGCCTGTTTCAGTTGATGTTACTTCTAGATTATAGTAATGACTTATATCATAACCTGATCTAGGTGCATCTGCTTCTGCTTGATTAACTACAGCATCATTAATTTGCATTTCTTTCTCATATGTAGAAAGCATATCTCTTAATGTGTCGCCGTTATCATTATATTCGTCTGCTGGAAGATCAAGTATCTCTTTAAATTCTTGACTATCAACAATTTGTTTTAGTTTTAGTCTGTATAAGTGAGGATACCATGTAGGAGTAAATCCTTCACTAGCACGGTTAACATCCTCTACAACATAAAAACGTTTTAATGCAACTTTGTAATCATTAAGTGCATACTCGTCTTTCATATGAGGCAGTTCAAGCACGTCACCGGGCATAATCTTTCTACCAAGTGTCTTTACACTGCTATTAATGTGTATTGTTAAAAATAATGTATCGTTATCTAAAAACATACCAAACTGTGATAAGTTAAAGTCTACATCTTGCACATTATAAATGCCACGCATTGTATAAATGTTTGGATCATACTTTCTATCTCTGTTCTCTAAAAACAGTAAGTCTTGTATGTTTGTTTCTTTTACAGCATCGTAACGAGGCTGGTCAGCAGTAGCATCTGCTTCATCTGGATTATCAGGACCTAGATACTTGTGAACGTGTAAGTCTGTACCGCCCACAGTAAACATCTCTAGAATCTGTCGATCTAGAAATTCGTAGTCTTTGCCCTTCTCTGGTTTGTATAACGATAGTCTTGGCATATACATATTTATCGTTAGATAAATACATATGGAGAACTTCTATAATATGGCAAACTTAGCAACACAGAAACAAGAGATTTTTGATTACGTACACGCCTTTCTTGGCGGAGGCATGGTTGATGTTGAATTAGATCCTATTCATTACGAAACTGCTTTAAACAAAGCACTGTCTAAATTTAGACAACGCAGTGATAATAGTGTTGAAGAATCATACATGTTTATGCCTACTATTATAGATCAAAACACGTACACACTTCCTAAAGAAGTGGTAGAAGTTAGAAAGTTATTCCGTAGATCAATTGGTTCGAGAACAGGTGGCGGCGATGGCGGCACATTGTTTGAACCGTTCAACATGGCATATACAAACACATACTTGTTAGCAAGTTCTAATATGGGAGGACTAGCAACATACGACATGTTCTCACAATACCAAGAATTAGTAGGACGTATGTTTGGTTCGTTTATTGAATTTAAATGGAATACACAAACTAAACAACTAACACTACTACAACGTCCAAGAGCAGAAGAAGATTTACTTCTTTATGTTTACAACTATCGTTCAGACGAAGCATTATTAGACGATTATCTAGCAAAGCAATGGATTAAAGATTACACACTTGCTAGTTGTAAATTTATGTTAGGCGAAGCACGTGGTAAGTTTGCTACGATTGCTGGCCCACAAGGCGGATCAACACTTAATGGTGATACACTAAAAGCTGAAGCACAAAGTGAAATGGAAAAACTAGAACAAGAAGTTTCAACAGCAGTGTCAGGTGGTGTTGGATACGGCTTTACTATCGGTTAATGTTAACGCTATAATCTAAGTCTACTGTAAATACAGTATGACATACTTTCAACTCAAAGAAGCAAATCGTTACTATTGGATGGTCAAAGGTATGCTGATTCCCGAATCTTGGCAAGAAAAAGAAATAATGGACACGTATGAATCTTATTTTAGACGCTTATGGGGTAACCACGAAGCGTGTGTCCATGAGATTGGGTTTGAAGCAGCCTGGGCAAAACGACAAGCTCAAAAAAGTAAAAAACACTTGACAAAAGGTCCAGATCCTATTATAATATAACTTATATTTTATAGGAGCCATAGTTAGTGTTACCAAAGTTATTAGTAGTTGGCCATGGTCGTCATGGCAAAGATACCGTCTGCGAAATGTTAGAGAAGTACGGTTACACATTTCAATCAAGTTCTAAATTCTGTTCAGAGCTTTTTATATTCAATGATTTAAAAGACAAGTACGGTTACGCTAACGAAGAAGAGTGTTATGCAGATCGACACAATCATCGAGAACTATGGTACAATATGATCCACGATTACTGTAAAGATGATTTGGCACGCCTTGGACGCAACCTGTTTGCACAAAATCAAATATACTGTGGACTGCGTAATAAACGTGAATTCTTTGCCATGCAAAACGAAGAAATCTTTGACTATGCTATTTGGGTAGATCGTACAGATCATTTGCCTAAGGAAGATCCTAGCTCAATGAGCATTGAACAATGGATGTGTGATTACACTATTGATAATAATGGCGATTTAAAAAGATTAGAAAGAAACGTAGATGTATTAGTTCGTACTATTTTTAGAAATCGGGGACTAGGTCACCTTGTTTCCAGCGCACCCCGTCCTTTTGAAGAATTCGCTGACAGTTAGCACAAATTGTTTTTAAGTTACTAGGACGACAATTCTCTAAATTTCCATCAATGTGAAATACATTAAATTGTTCAGCGTGTTTTGATGTATAGTTACACTTCTCACAAGTGTCTAACTTTTTATACCCTGCTTGCTTCCATTTAGGTACTCCGTGACCTAGTCCATTACGCAAACAGGTTTCACAGAGCTTACGATAGTAAGTTCTATTTCCTTTTTTGTAATTAATAGCAGCAGGTCTTTGTCCGCATTGGCATAAAGGTCTCATATTGTATTTAGCTCACCTTTTTGGTCCCTTTTTTAGGTGGTTTATACGGCCATTTTATGGTTTGCCTGCTAAATAGTAGTAACGTAGAAATACTATAACCGCATACAGGAGAATTAACATGGCATTAACATCACCAGGCGTACAGGTTAGCGTTATTGACGAATCGTTCTACACACCTGCTGAACCAGGTACTACACCGATGATCTTTGTAGCATCGGCAGAGAACAAAGCAAACGCATCAGGTACAGGTACCGCACAAGGTACATTAAAAGCAAACGCAGGTAAACCATACTTGCTAACATCACAGCGTGATCTTGCTGATACTTTCGGCGATCCACTGTTTTACACAGATAATAACAACAATCCAATTCACGGTGGAGAACTTAACGAGTACGGCTTACACGCTGCATATTCATACTTAGGTGTTTCTAACAGAGCATGGGTTGTAAGAGCAGACTTAGATCTTGCTGCATTAGAACCAAGTGCAGATGCACCAGCAGCAACACCAGCAGATGGTACTTATTGGTTAGACACACAAATTTCAAAGTTTGGCATTTTTGAATGGAATGGAAATGCGGTTACTACAACAAATGGCCAAACATTTACTAATAAAACACCACTTGTAATTACTGATTCATCACAGATGGAGAGTGGTACACTAGGTGTAAACGGTACAGACGGATTAAAACCAAAAGGAACAATTGGCGCAAACGGCGATTATGCTGTTGTGTTTGGTAGCACAGTTGCTAGAATGTTCTTTAGAAATAGTTCAGGTGTTTGGGTACTAGTTGGCAGTGAGCCATGGACTGCAAGCTGGCCAGTAACAAGAAGTGGTACAGCAGTTACTAGTTTCTCACAAGCAAGTGCAGCTATTCAAATTAACTCTACTACAGTAACAATTACAAGCGGTGACGATTTAGTTGCAGCAGTTGCTACTGTTAACGGTCTTTCTATTGCAGGCGTAACAGCAGCAGCAGTAGACGGTAGAATGGAAATTTACTCAACTGGCACAAACGTTGCTATTTCAGGCGATTCAACTCTACTAACTGAGTTAGGTTTAGATAGCGGAACATACTTTGCTCCAAAACTACACATTAACAAGCACACACAAGTTCCTGAGTTTAAAACATCAGATGCAAGTCCTCGTCCAACAGGTTCTATTTGGATTAAAACAACTGAGCCAGGCAACGGCGCACGTTGGAGAATGAAGGCTTGGAACGATGCTACTCAATTATGGGATTCAGTAGATGCTCCAATTTATGCATCTAACCAAGAAGCACTATACGAATTAGATCGTACAGGCGGTGGCGCAAACCTTGCAGTTTCAGACATTTACATTCAGTCTAATGTTGCAGGCGATGCAGATCCATTAGCAACATTTAAATTATTCAAACGTAATGGTGCTGCTCCAACAGTAGCAACAGGTGCTATTGTAGTAGCTGATCCAACTCGTGTAAACACTGCTGCTAAGACTTACAGTTTAAGCATTAATGCTACAACAGCAGGAAGTTCTGCATTAGGTGGTTCTTATCAAGTTGATTTTGAATTAGATGGTACAACAGCAGATGCTGACACAGTTGCAGAAGCAATTACAAGTGCTGGTATTCCAAATGTTGTTGCAGAAGTTACAACTACAAACAGAATTGTAATTAAACACACCGCAGGTGGCGAAATTGAAATTACAGACTCTGTTGCAGGTGTTGACACTGATGGTGCAATTCTTGCTAAGATTGGATTTAGTGCATATGTAAACTCTACAACAGGTGTAGTTAACATGTACTATGCTCCAGGTACTGACGGATCAACAAGTCCACTAGTACTTCAAGCAAGTTTATGGAGAGCAACAAGAGACAGCAATGGCTCAGAGGTTGCATTCTACACTGCATCAGAAGATGAAGTTACTGCACTAACAGATGACGGCGCACTATGGTATAACTCAATTGTAGACGAAGTAGACATTATGATCCACGATGGTACTACATGGGTTGGTTATGCTAACGGTGTAGCAGGTACTGATGAAAACGGTCCAATTGTAAGTGCTACAGAACCAACACTACAAAGTGGTGGTAATGCACTAGTAACAGGCGATCTTTGGATTGATACTTCAGACATTGAAAATTATCCAACAATTTACAAGTACAATAACTTAACTAAGAAATGGAACTTAGTCGACAAAGGCGATCAAAGTTCAGAAGAAGGCATTTTGTTTGCAGATGCACGTTACAACACAGCAGGATCAAACAGTGATTCAGCAGGTGATATTGCAGACTTGCTACAAAGCGACTTCTTAGATCCAGATGCTCCAGATCCAGCACTATATCCAAAAGGTATGTTGCTATGGAACCTAAGACGTTCTGGCTTTAACGTTAAGAAATTTGTACGCAACTACATTGATGTAAATGCAGACAACGACAGACTTGGCGGAGTTGCAATGGACACTTACTATCCACATCGTTGGGTTACTGAGTCAGGTAACCAAGAAGACGGTAGCGGATCATTTGGTCGTATTGCTCAACGTAAAGTTGTTGTACAAGCACTACAAGCAATGGTTAACAGCAACGAAGAAATTAGAGATGACGAATCACGTATCTTTAACTTAATGTCTTGCCCAGGTTACTCAGAACTAATTGGCGAAATGATTTCACTAAACTACGACAGAGGCTTAACAGCATTTGTTATTGGTGATTCACCAGCAAGACTAAACCCAACTGCTACTTCACTTAACGATTGGGCAACTAACGTTAACCTAGCAGTAGAAGATAACGATGACGGATTAGTAAGCAGAGACGAATACTTTGGTATGTTTTATCCATGGGGCTTTACAAGCGACAACTTTGGTAACAATGTAGTTGTTCCACCAAGCCACATGATGATGCGTACTATTGCATTAAGTGACCAAGTTTCTTACCCATGGTTTGCTCCAGCAGGTACTAGACGTGGTGGTATTACTAACGCTTCAAGTGTTGGTTATATTAACAGCGAAGGTGAATTTGTTTCAATTGCACTAAACGAAGGACAAAGAGATACACTATATGCACAGAATGTTAACCCAATTACATTCATTACAGGTGCAGGTCTTGTTAACTTTGGTCAGAAGACTCGTGCAAGAGGATCAAGTGCATTAGACAGAATCAACGTAGCACGTTTAGTAATTTACTTACGTTCGCAATTGAACCAATTGGCTAAGCCATACATCTTTGAACCTAACGATAAGATCACACGTGATGAGATCAAACAAGCAGCAGAGAGCTTAATGCTTGAGCTTGTAGGTCAAAGAGCATTGTATGACTTCCTAGTTGTTTGTGATGAGTCTAACAACACTCCAAGCAGAATTGATAGAAATGAACTTTACTTAGACATTGCTATTGAACCTGTTAAAGCAGTTGAATTCATTTACATTCCACTAAGACTTAAAAATACAGGAGAGATTGCAGGCTTATAAGGCTTCAAAAATAGGCCCCTGAAATATGGGGCCAAATTTTGCTAAATACTTGCAACAGGAGAAAATAGAATGGCAATTTCAACACTATCAAAAATTACAGTTCCTTTAGCAACAGGAGACAGTGCTAGTAACCAAGGCTTATTAATGCCTAAACTACAATACCGTTTCCGTGTTACTTTAGAGAACTTTGGTGTAACAACACCAACTACAGAATTGACTAAACAGGTTGTTGATGTAACTCGTCCTACAGTTAATTTTGAAGAAATTGAAATCCCAGTTTACAACTCACGTGCTTACCTAGCAGGTAAACATGCGTGGGATCCAATCACACTTAACTTGCGTGAGGATGTAAACAACAACGTACAAAAATTAGTTGGCGAGCAACTACAGAAACAGTTCGACTTCTATGAGCAGTCAAGTGCAGCATCTGGACAAGATTACAAGTTCACAACACGTATTGAAATCTTAGACGGCGGCAACGGTGCTAACACACCAAACGTACTAGAAACATTTGAGCTCTATGGTTGTTTTGTACAAAATGCAAACTACCAGACATTAGCATACAGCGCAAACGAGCCTGTAACTATTGGATTATCTATACGCTTTGATAACGCAATTCAGTCACCACAAGGTACTGGTATTGGTACAGCGATCGGACGTACAGTTAACACTCTAGTAACTGGCGGCGGCGTTTAATACTACTTAGAAGCCATTCTTTATTAAAGGGAGCCTTAGGGTTCCCTTTTTTATTATATACGCACATTATTCTATAGGATAAATATTAGTATGGCAAAGTTTACAGGTTTTTTTGATAATCTCGCAAATGGTGTTTTAGGACCAAAAGGTAATATGGCCGACTGGCAACATGCTAGTCGTTTGTTTGTTACTGACAATCAAAAACACGCACCTAAAGTTAAGTTTCTATATCATGTAACTTTTTATCTCACAGAAGAAGCAAAAAGTGTTATACCCGAAGTAGCACAATACATACCAGAAATTGGTATGTTAGTAAGAAGTGCATCACTACCGGGGTTTACAGCAAGAGTTGAAACTAAGAACAAATACAATCGAAAGAAAAATGTACAAACAGGTATAGAATATAAACCAATTAATATAGACTTCTTTGACGATAACTTTGGCGCTACTACGGCGTTCTTAGAAGCTTATTTTAAGTACTATTTTGCAGACGGCAACCATAGCCTTAATGACGGTTCATATGGTAATCGTTTAACAGGTGATACTACATACGACGGTTCGGGTTCCAATTCATTTAAATTTGGTATGGATAACAATATACCAAGTGTACCGTTTTTTGATAGAATTGAAATTGCACAATTATCTAAAAAATCATTTACAAAGTATACATTAGTAAACCCTATTATTAGTGATTGGCAACACGACCAAGTTGATGCTAGTGATGGCGGCTCTCCTATGATGAACGGTATTACAGTTAACTACGATACTGTGTTCTATGATAGAGGAGAAGTTGAAGCAGGTTCAAATGGTGATCCTGCAGGGTTTGGCACACAAGATCATTATGATGTTACACCTAGTCCAATATCATTAGAAGGTGGTGGCGTATTAGGCATTGACGGTATATTTGGTGCGGGACTTGATTTATACGATTATATTACTAAAGGTAAAAACTTTAGCAATCCATTACAAGCAGGCATTGCAGCAGCAAACTTATTTAGAAATGTTAGAAACTTAAATTCCGATAGTTTAAAAGCAGGCGGATACAGTATTCTTACAGGTGCTATTGGTAGTGCTGCTGGTATAGATGTAAGTGGTGTATCACAAACATTCTTTCCTAAAAGCGGAGGATCGGGTGGTGCAAAAGATTTACTAATTGCTACTGCTGGTGTTACATTAGCACAAGGTTTTGCAGATGGCTTCTCTAGAGCAAGAGCAGCAAACGCTGCACAGCAGAATGATGCAAGATTTGAAAACTTTAAAAAAGACTATCTTAACGACGGTGGCACTGGAGGTGTTAACGGTGCTAGAGCCGCATTTGAAGCATTGCCAGCATCTCAAAAGGCTAATTACGATTAAGGAGTAGCCAATGTCAAGTTTACCACAAAGCAAACCTAGTAATTATAGTGATAAAGGTATTACTACTTTCTTTAATAATTACTTCTCAAAAAAACTAAGTTTCCCAACTAACCAAGTTGATGCTGTAACTACATTCTTTGAAAAAAGAGGATTTGATAAAACAGCAGCAATTACAGTTGCTACTACACTTTTACAACAAGCAAAATTAGACGGAGTTAGTGTGTTTAAAATTTTAGACACAATGACAGGATTAAATGAACTACAATTAAGTGCTATTGTAACAGAAATATTAAACTATAACAGAGCAAGAATAAGCACATTAGGGTATAAAAGAACTAAAGGTGTTGATAAATCTGAAAAAAGAAATATAGTAGCATGACATGTCTAGATTTGCACAAGGTAAGTTTACATTAAAAAATCCTGAGAAATATGTAGGCAATAGAACACCTACATATAGATCAAGTTGGGAATTTCATTTTATGAAATTTTGCGATGAACATCCTAGTGTTAGTAAATGGGCAAGTGAAAGTATTAGAATCCCTTATAAAAATCCTCTAACTGGCAAGCATACAATATATGTCCCAGATTTTTTTATTGCATATTCAAACAAACAAGGCAAACAACGTGTTGAAGTAATAGAAGTTAAACCTGCTAATCAAGCATTAAGAGAGAAGGTAGGACGTAGTAGAGTTAATCAAGCAAGTTATATTGTTAATCAGGCAAAATGGGCCGCAGCAAATGATTGGTGTAAACAAAAGGGTATTATATTTAGAGTCATAACAGAAAATGATATATTCCATACAGGCGGCAAAAGACGATAAATAATAGTAGCAGTTAATGGATTAAACAATGACTAAAAAATTAGAAGAATTATTAGACTTACCTGATTCAAAAGAAATTATAGAAGAAGCAAAAGTCGAAGATAAAAAAAGCAAGAAAAAGACAGCAATAATTGAACAAGAAGATACTGTTCGTGATATTGCTGAACTTGATAAAATAGCAAGTGCATTACCGGCTGTTAAAGGCTTAGGTCAAATGGCCGACGACGAATTAAATGACATTGCTGATCGTGCGTTAACTGCATACGAAGATTTAATGGACCTTGGCATGAATGTTGAAAGTCGTTACAGCGGTAGAGTATTTGAAGTTGCAGGTGGTATGCTTAAAACTAGTTTAGATGCTAAAACTGCTAAACTAGATAAAAAATTAAAAATGATTGAACTGCAACTTAAAAAAGAGAAGATGGATCGTGATTCAAGTGGCGGCGACGGTGATATTGTTAACGGCGAAGGGTATGTTGTTACAGATAGAAACAGTCTATTAGAACGTCTAAAAGGTCTTGATAAAGATAAATAACATATAATAGGAAATACGTATAATGAGATCTTTACTACAAATATTAACAGAATCAACTAAAACATACGAATTTAAAATCGGTGTTGCAGGTGATTTGCCAGAAGGCTTTGCAGAATCTTTAAGAACTGCACTAGAGAAGTATAAAGTTGCCAATCTTTCTTCAGGCAAGCGAACTCCAATTACTGAAAGACCACTAGACTTTCCTCAGTTACAAAATGTTAATGTAACATATTTTGAAGCAGAGTTAATGTATCCTAGCACACCTCAAGTATTGCAGGAGTATGTTGGACAGTGTTGTGGTGTTGATCAAGCACATATTATTGTACGTAATGCAAATGACCCTAGAGAAGAATATCAAGCACCTGTTGATGATAAGCCATATGAAGCAATGCTTAACACAGAAGACATGGGTGGAGAAAGTGCTCAGGGTGATGTAGCAGGCAACAGAGTTATGGATCTTTTAAAAGAACTAGAAGTAGCCCGCAAGGAAAGAGAAATTGATCCAATTGAAGCTACACCAAAGGGTGAATCAAAAGACATCGGTGAGGCTGAAAATGCCAAAAGCCCAATAGGAAGCTAAAATTATGGATATGAAAAATATTTTACAAAACATGGATGCAGCAGCCGCTGGTAAAAAACCAAGTGCAGCAGGTGCAGCCAAAGGCGAAATGAAATCAATTTTAGAATCATT
>Ga0181571_10000319_pt1 | contig 30416 bp, 23 predicted proteins | sample 101ome_17_FD_132440 | JGI IMG/M metagenome (GOLD analysis project Ga0181571, IMG submission 132440) | Coastal salt marsh microbial communities from the Groves Creek Marsh, Skidaway Island, Georgia - 101407AT metaG (megahit assembly) | ecosystem: Environmental > Aquatic > Marine > Intertidal... | reverse complement strand
TAATCTGCTAGCCGACAAACCTTTCAAGCAGCTGACCAGGCACCCAGCCAAACGTGCCACGATATGAATGACAAGATGACCGACCAACAGCATTATCTAAAGCCATTGAAAAAGTCGAAAATAGCAGGATAGGCATTGGGTACCATGCCGCCGTGATCACCCTCCACTTCCAGGTAGCGGACATCAAAACCATTTTCTTCCATCCAGGCAGCCATTCTCCTGCTGCCTTCCAGGGAAAGTGGTGCTTGCAGGCCCTCGGTGATCAATATTGGCATGTTGCGAATGAGGTCAAAGGGATAAGTAGGACGATCGACGAAAGGACCCGATATGGGCGCAATGGCACGCCAGCGTTCGGCGTGACGGGCACCAATATGCCAGGCACCGCCACTGCCCATGGAGTGCCCCATCAGGTAAGTGCGCGACCGGTCTGCATCATATTCTTCGGTCACGATATCCAGGACGGTCAGCACTTCCAGTTCACTGAGACTCAGTATGCGTTGACGCTCCGGTGTAACCGCTGCAATCTGCTCGGCCGCCACGTCTTCTTCACCAAACACTGCCGGCAAGCGCAAGGGATTGCCGTAGGCACCCAGCGGTGTATGGCCCAGGGGAGAGACCACGATATAGCCGTGTTCCTCCGCCAGCTTTTTCAGCATGCCGTCGGCCAGGTCCATATAGGTGTTTTCATCAGCACCGGCACCATGGAGCATCAGGATAATGGGTAGCGAGGTGTCGCTATTCCACGTGGTCGGTACGTAAACGCGGTATGAGATATCCTCGTTGGTTGGTACAAAGCGATAGGTCTTGTGCAGGTCACCGGTTTCCTGGGCCACACCCAGTTGACTGAGCACAAGAAGCCATACCAGCATCAATGTTTTTACAGCCATTCGGATAGTCACTGTTTACAGCCTCCTCGGAATCATCGTTGATTACGCATATTTCCTTGTGCTTTCAGGCAAATCCATGGCATTGATATCATCCTCGCCGTAACCGAGCCACTCCAGGATCTCCTCCGTATGCTCACCCAGTCGTGGTGGCGCGTCGGATACAGTTGGCCCTTCTTCCGACATCAGGAAGCCGGCGTTCACAATATGCACATCCTCCTCTTCCGGAAGTCCGGGAATCTTCAGCGGCAATATGGCATTGCGCGCTTCCAGGTGTGGCATGGAGGCCGCTTCACCGACTTCACGCACCATGCCGCACGGTATACCGGCCTTGCTCATTTTGTCTTCCCAATAGATGGCATCCTGCTTGGCTAATTCCGCGCCCAGTTCTTCCATCATTTCCGCGGCATTGGCACGTCTCTTGTCCATGTCAATAAAGCGCGGATCTTCCAGCCAGTCCTTGCGATCCAGTAAATCCGCCAGCACGACAAACTGATGCTGCTGTACAACGCCGAGGGAAATCTGGCGCCCGTCACGGGCTGTAAAAATTGAGGAGGTGGGCTGACCGCTGAAACCCACGTTTCCGGAACGCTGCAATGCAGTACCCGTTACCAGGTAAGGCACCACGGCTGACGTCATGAAGGCCAGGCTGGCATCGAGCATGGCCACGTCGATATATTCTCCACCACCGCTGCGTTCACGCCGAAGCAGCGCGGCCAGGATGGCAAAAGCCGCCGTCTGGCCTGTCAGGGTATCAACGGCGGGAAAACCGACGCGCACCGGAGGATCATCGAGCTCGCCACTGAGGCTCATCATGCCACAGGTGGCCTGCACGATATTGTCGATGGCCGGCCAGTCCCGCAAAGGGCCGGATTGGCCATAGCCGGAGACCGAACAATAAATAATATTGCTGTTTAATTTGCGAGCATCTTCATATCCCAGCCCCAGGCGCTTGATCACACCGGGACGAAAGTTTTCCAATACCACGTCACTTTCGGCAATGATGCGTTTGGCCACTTCCAGTTGTTTCGGGTTTTTCAGGTCCAGGGCAATGGATTTCTTGCCGGCATTGACGCCGATGAATGCCGGTGCCATACCGTCATAACGCCGGTCAGCCCCGTAATTGCGCATGGCATCACCACGACCAGGCGGTTCAATCTTGATAACTTCAGCACCAAGCAATCGCAACAGGTGTGACGCATAGGGACCTGCCATGACGTGGCTGAAATCGGCGACTCGGATTCCGGATAAGGGTTGCATTCAGTCAAACTCCTGAACAGGTGACATTACCGTCACTGTTAATACTTGCACGCGCTTTTTCAAAAACAGCCAGGCCGTCGATGTCATAGCGCTGTAAAGCCTCGGCATTGCCCCTGGCTGAGGCCAGGTACAACTCGTCAAATCGTTGCTGGTCTTCAGGTGAAACATCGGAGAACACAATGCCCTCTTCGCGGGCTACATCCTCACCTTCCACCATGCCATTGATAATCTGTGCGGCCAGAGCCTGCTGCCAAACTGATATTCCTGCTTCCAACACCTGCTGGTGTTCCCGGCTCAGCGAGTTCCAGCGTGCCTCGCTCATGGCCCTGGCCGGGTAGGCACCACGGGGAATCACCAGGTCATAATAAAATTCGGCCACCTCAGCAAAATGCAGGGAGCTGAAGGTATCCATGGGTGCCACGACACCATCAAGCACCCCCTTTGCCAATGCGGAATACACATCACCCATGGGCATGTTCACCGGATCAGCGTCCAGCTGGTCAAGGACCTCGAGCAGCTCTGTGGGCACGCGCAGACGCATACCCCTGATATCGTCCAGGGATTCGATACGCTTGTTGGCCGTGATGATGCCCGGCAAGCTGCCACCCTGGATAGCCAGGATTTTCAGTCCTTCCATCTCCTCTCGAAACTGTGCACTGCCCTCAGCAAGGCACTCGTAGAGGGCAATCTGTTCCGGAATTTCCGTGATCCCACTGTAAAAACCGGACTGCATCCGGATCATGTGTGCGCCACCTTTGACATAGATAGGTGTAATCAAGCCAATATCCGCCAGGCCATGGCGCAATTCGATCATGGAATGTTCAGACGACAACAGCGCCCCGGACCAGCTCGGAGCAATACGCAAAGTGCCGTTGGAACGCTCTTCGACAAAATCCATCCACACCTGGTCAGCCCGACTGAATGGATGGCTGGGCGGATACGGTGTGGCATACACCAGTTCAGTGACGTCAGGTTCGGGTGCCTTGCTGCAAGCGGCAAGACACAGGACACTGATAAAGAGAAATATCCTCATGCCAGGCCTGCCTCCTGTAAAAAGTTTTCCATCAGGGTCACCATGGTATCGTGGTTCCAGCTGCGGGCATTGACCATATCAGCGTCCAGGCGCAATACCGGCACGCCGGCTTCCTCAAGCGCCAGGGCGGTAATCTTGGTCCCTGATTGCGACAGGCGGTTATCCGGTGGTACCAGCATGACAGCCGCATCAATGCTGCAGCGCTCTGCTTCACTGACCATCCAGCCATTCATCCAGGGCGGCAGGTGCAGGACCTCGTTCATGGAACAGATTCGACTGGCCAGGGCTTCCATCGGCTTTTCGCGAATTTCGCGAATGTACTGCGGGCCGGCAAACGGCATGTACATGGACCAGACAAACACGGCCCCCAGATTTTTCTCCAGGGCCTGGTAAAAACCCGGATCATGCCAGACACCGGCACCGATCCACATCAGGCGCAGGCGTTCATTTTCTGCCACACCGATTCCCTGGTTAACCCGCTGCGCCACTTCATTCCGGAACTTGCGGGCATGACTGACCGCCCATTCTGATCCGCGATGCCACTGGGGAATCATGGTGTTGGGCATCTGGTCGGCAATGGACACCGGGCACGGTTTCGTCTCACCGATCATGCGCGCGGCTTCCGCGATATAACCTTCCTGTTCGTTAATGTTTTCCATGAGCTGGCTCAACGCGGCCATGTCAAACGTGCGTCCTGTCTTGTTTTCCAGTTGTTCGATAAGAAGTTTTATTTCCGCCACCATCAGGTCGATACGATCCTGCTGGTAGACCCGTTCCCACTGCTTGTTTGAATGCTTGAACCAGTCCGCTTCCTTGTGTTCCCAGGCAGGTGCCTCCATGGCGAAAAAATCCGTGCCCAGGGCATCGGCCCATTGCGCAAACACCTGCTGGATACAGTCGCAGGTCAGTCGCGCCACCAGCATGGCGGGTTTCGGTAGGCCTCCCCAGGGGGCGGTTTCCGGATCACCAGCCAGTGTACAGGCCAGGCCCAGGGAGCAGTATTTACAGCTGTTTTCAGGATAACCCTTCTCTACCAGGGCATCAAAATAGCGGGTCGAGAGCTGCTTGGCTGAAATATAGGCTGACCACCACTGGTTGGTGACAAGCGGTATGTCCATGGCATGGAAGATTTCATGGGGCGTATCGGCCTGGGCCAGGACAAAGTGCTCACCCTTTTCCACCACACGTTCTTTCAGCTCCTTGCCATAGGCTTTCTGGTACGCCGTGGCTTCTGCCGTGCATACCAGGTCCTTGCGACTGCGCTGACCGCTTGCTGTACTCATTGCAATACTCCCAGTTCGACCAGCTCTTGCAGCCGGGTGTCATCCAGTCCGGCTACTTCGGTAGCAATCTCGGCATTGTGTTCACCCATGCCAGGTGCCCTGAACGGCGCCACGTTGGACAGGGAAAAATCGATCGGTGTCCTGACATGACCGAACTCGCCCAGGTGCGGATGAGGCAAGGTCATCAGGGCGCCCCGCTCAAGGAGCATGGCATCGCGGAAAGCATCCTCGATATCCTGCACCACGCCGGCAGCAATGCCCGACTGCTGCAGAATTTCCATGAGGGCATATTCATCCTGCTGCGCGGTCCAGGCACCGATATCTTCATTGCCGGCCAGGGCAAGCAGTTCCTGCCACTGGTTTTCGTCACGCACACTGATGGCGATCCAGCGATCCTCGCCGGAGGTCGGCCACACACCCTGCCGATACCAGTGCGGATCATCATTACCCATGCGTTTGGGCGGATTACCGGTTTGTGCAGCGGCAATGGCATCATGCATTTGCTGCACACAGATTTCGTACATGGAGGCATCGATATGCGCGCCCTGCCCGTTGGCCTGGCGCCTGGCTAGCGCTGCCGAGGCAGTTGCCACCATGACGAAGGGCACAATCACATCCCCGTAAGGCACGGACCCGGGAATCACCGGGTCACGATCCGGCCAACCGGTCAGGAACGTGCGTCCGGACAAGGCACCACCGGTACCATCCACACCCCATTCCTGGGACAAAGGCCCGGTCTGGCCGTAAACACTGCCTGACACCATGATGATAGAGGGGTTACGGGCCACCAGGCTGTCGTAATCCAGGCCCAGTTTGGCCATGGTGCCCGGCGAGAAATTTTCCACCACGATATCGGCCCACTCGATCAAGGGATCGAGAATCTCCCTGGCTTCCGGTTTTTTCATGTCCAGGGACAGGCTGCGCTTGGAGGAGTTGAGATGAGCAAACCAGGGCTTGTCATCAAAATTACCGGTGCTGGATGCTGATACCTGGACATCAAGGCGTGACAAACACGGCCGCGTGCGGCTTTCCACCTTGATGACTTCTGCCCCCAGGTCACCCAGGGTTTTGGTGGTTACCGAACCCACCAGGGCCCAGGAAAAATCCAGGACACGTACACCGGACAGCGGGCCGGGACGATTTCCTTCAGCCAGTGAATGTGGTGCAGTTTCCTTGCCGAGCGTCAGCCGGGCAAAACGTCCCGGGACTTTCAGATTACCCGATGACTGCCAGAAATCACGTGCCTGCAGGTGTTTATCATCAAGGACATCACCGGGCTCGTTAATGACACAGGCATTCAGGCCACGGGCATGCCCGTCGGTGGCAATCTCATGCCGTGTCCGGGTCAGGAAAAATTCTGCCATGGCCGCTTCCCATAACTGGCGCGTCTCAAGTGGCAGGGTTGAGCGGTTGTAAGCGAGCCAGTCCACTTCCTGCATGGGGTTGTCTATACCGACTTCGTCCATCCAGTCTGACAGGGCCTGGTTGGCTGGTGCACCAAAGCGGCCGGTCATCAGGGAATGAAAACACCAGCCATCTTTCAACGCCCAGATGCAGCGGACCGATACCTTGTTGTAACTCAGCGCACCACCGGAGCGGGTCAGCTTGCGCTGGTCAAACTGCCAGGCCAGTATGCTGCTCACATTGCGATTGAAGGCCACTTCCTGGATGGAAATATCCACGTGCTGGCCGGAACCGGAACGAGTACGCTCTACATGGGCTGCCATGGTACCGGCAGCAGCAACCATTTCGGCATGAAACGTACAGGCATCCAGTGCTTCCTTCACCGGCGGTCGATCGGGGTCACCCGTCAATCTCAGCGTACCACTCATGGCGGAAGCGACCAGCTCACTACCCTGTAAACCGGCACCGGGCCCATAGCTTCCGAATGGGGAGACGGAAACATGGACCAGGGCCGGGTTAACTGACGTAATTTGCTCGCGGGACCAACCGGTCTGGGCTTCCAGGGCAGGCAGGCCTGCACCATCCACCAGGAAATCCACCGCCGCCAGGTCCTCAAGTGACCCGGGGTCGGTAGTGATAGTGGCACCCATCGAAGCCAGGTATCTCGGTAAGGGCCGCTCCGGCGCCATACCGATTACTGCTACCCGTTTTCCTGCCAGCATAGTCATACGCTCAACTCCTGAAGAAATTCTGTCATGTGTTTGATTGAATCGTCCTGTCCGTCCCAGCGCCGCCGCGTCATGACCAGTGCAGGAATGTTCCTGTCTGCCAGGGCAGCACGCTGGCTGGCCACGTGCCAGGCCTGCGCCTCATCATCCTCGGTGAGCCAGAGGACAACGGCTTCGGCGCCGCTACTCTCGACTTCAGCAAGCAGGCGTGCACTGCGATCAGCAAAGGCCCGCGGACCATAGGGATTGTCATTGATGCGCCGGGCAATCATGGTGACCGGGTCATCGGCACCCACCTCGATGGGCGCCCCATAACGTGACAGGGAACGCTGGTTCACTTCGCCCACGATATTCCAGCCACAGGCTTCAGCCGCTTGCTGGAAACTGTCATCCGGTGGAATGGAGCCTGCCAGGACAAGGCCCCTGTCATTATTGCTCTCGGGCAAGTCAAAGGCAGACAGGTCCGGCAACAAGTCGCAGAACAGGTCGGCACGGGCGATGTTTTCGATGAGCTGTCCCGGTGCCGTGCATTGACTCCGAAGTCCGGCAAAGCACTGGCGGTATTCATTGGCACGCGTGATACCCTGCTCCAGGTCAGCACTGGTCAATCCCAGGGTCTGCATCAATCGGTTGATAGCATTGATGCAGTGGTTAACACTGGTCTTGCGCGGAATGGTGGCGACATCAAAGATAACCGGCTCGGGCCCTTTGGTGACACCACGGTTGCGCAGCTCACACAGGTAGTAATACAGGCGCTGGCTGGCATCATCACCGCGAGTGAAGATAACGGACTCAAACAGGTCAAACCTGCCGGCGATCCAGTCTTCCACCATGCTGCGTGCCCAGCCGGGAAAAGACGATTCCAGCCACTTGTCTGCATGGGGAGTGGCCTGTTCCTTGTTCCAGGGCAAGTGACAGAACTGCTGAGACGAGGCAAAACGTATTTCCAGTGGCAGGTCCAGGCCGACATAGCCCACGGGCTTATCCGCTTTGCGGGCCGCAGCCAGTGGCTCTTTCAATATGTCGTCAAGAAAAGTCTCTAAAGCTTGCATCAATCTATCCATCCCGGCAGGGCCAGGGCAATTGCAGGAAACAGAATAATCAACAGCAGATGAACAAAATCAGCTGCCAGGAAAGGAATAACACCGCGGAAAATCCTGGCCAGTGTCACATCCCGTGCCACGCCCTGGATGACATAAAGATTCATTCCCATGGGCGGATGAATGAAACCGATTTCCATGGCACGGACCAGGAAAATACCAAACCAGATAGGTGACAGGCCCAGTGAAGTGACAACAGGCAACAGGATAGGGGTTGCCAGCAGCATCAGTGCCAGGCCGTCCAGTACAGAGCCCAGTACCAACAGGAAAAGTGCCATCAGCAATACCGTTGTAATGGGGCCGCTACCGATACTGGTAATCAGTTCCCCGGCTGCGTTGGTCAGGCCGGTCACACTGATGAAAACAGAAAAGATCAGGGTGCCAATAACCACGGTATAAATCAGGCCGCTGGTTTTCAGGGTTTCTTCCATGGCGTTGTACAACACTTTCCACGACAGGCGGCGCCGGAACCAGGTAATCATCAAGGCTCCTGCTGCGCCCATGGAAGCCGCCTCCGACGGCGTGAACCATCCCATGACGATACCGCCGATAACCACCAGGATCAGGCCCATGATGTCCGCCACTTTCAGCAGGGCTGCCTTGCGCTCGGCCCAGCTGGCTTTTTCTGTGCGTGGAGCGATGTCAGGCTTCCATCGCACAAGCAGGGAAATCACCAGAAGATAAAGCAGCATCTGGGTAATGCCTGGAATGATGGCTGCGGTGAACAGGGTGCCGATGGACTGCTGGGAAATGATGCCGAAAACAATCAGCGTGCCGGAAGGTGGAATGATCTGCCCCAGGGTACCGCCTGCTGCCACAACCCCGGTGGCCAGGGAATCGGAATAACCATGGCGACGCATTTCAGGAACTGCCACCAGGCCGATTGTCGCTGCCGTTGCCAGGCTGGACCCGTTGATGGAACCGAAGCCGGCACACCCGGCCACCGAAGCTTTGGCCAGGCCGCCAGGACGATGGCCGATACACCTGGCCGCGGCATCGAACAGGTCACGACTGGCATTGGACGAGAAACACAAATGGGCCATCAACAGGAACAGCGGCAAGGTACCCAACTCGTACCGTGTGAGCGTTTCCATGACCACCACACCGGATTTGATCAGGGCCGGTTCCATGCCAGTGACCAGCACCAACCCGCCGATGCCTACCAGGCCAAGGGCACAACCAATAGGCATGCCCAACAGCAGCAAGGCAAACAGGACAAGAACACCGACCAGGCCGGTTTCAGGCGTGGCCATCATGACTTGATCCTCTGCCAGGCCTGTTTAAGAAAGAGGCAAACCACGGCAAACATACTGGCACAGATAAACATTCGCAGAGGACGATATGGCAGGCGCCAGAATTCCGATTCCTCATGGCCAGTCCACAGGTCTGCCAGGATCCACACCGAACCGGCAAACAGCGCGAGAAAAAACAGGGCGGAACACAGTCCGTTAATCATGCCGACAACATTTTTCAGGAATCCTCTCAGCCGGCTGAAAACAATCATGACGGTGGCATGGCGCTGGTTAAGCGTCACCATGATCAGGCCGGTAGCACCGGATATACCCACCACGAACTGGACAATCTCGATGGAGCCCAGAAGTGGCATGCGTGTAGCCCGGCCAACAACAGCAATGACATCTACGCAGGTAGCTATCAATAGGGCGCTGCCGCCGATAATCACCAGCCAGCGGTAGATGCGGGATTGTTCTTCGGGAGAATTATTGTCGTTCATTCAATGACCACCATATCCTGTCGCTGTTTTAACGACAGTGTACCCAAGCCTGCCCGTGTTGTGATTTCCTGGACATAGGCGCTGATTTTTTCTGCCTCAGACTCACTGGCCAGTCGCGGCCTGCCGGGTGGGTCCACAAATACCGGGACCAGGCCCGCCTCCAGGCGACCATCCGGGTACCAGGCAAAACGGGCAACAAACCCGTTGACCGCTTCCGGATGAAACGGGGCCAGCTCATAAGCCGGATCAGGCTCAAAACCAAACATCACCTTGCGTTTTTCAGCCCAGGCTGCACGTGCGGCATGATCCTGGTCAGGGCTCAGGGCCCGCGTGACCACGCAGCCGTTACCCAGGCCATGAAAAACCGGTTTACCCTGGATGTACTCAATACCCCGGATAATATGGGCATGGTGACCAATGACGATATCGGCCCCGGCTGTTACGGCACTCCGGGACAGGGCTTTCTCATAGTCTTCCACGATTGCCGGTGTATGGACCGTGCCTTTATGCAGGGCGACAATCACCAGGTCGACCTCGTTACGCACTTTGGCAATATCTTCTTCAAGAATGGCGGCAGCCTCGGGCAACGGTGCCGTATAGGTACTGGCGGGCACACCTGCCGAACCGTCCGCGGTGGCTACCGGCAGGTAGGCGCAACCGGCAGAATCAGGTCCGGCCCAGGCATTGGCCGGGCCAATACAGTTATAACTGAACACGGCGATGCGCCGGTTGCCCGCAGCCAGCATCATGGGAGCACGGGCTGATGCCAGGTCTTTACCGGCACCGCTATGGGCAATACCCAGCCTGTCCAGTTCCGCGACAGTATCGTCAATTCCCTGCGTACCGCAGTCCGCTATATGATTGCCTGCCAGGGTCACTCCGGTAAAACCGGCATATACCAGCGCGGCCAGGTGGGCCGGATCGGCGCCCGGTGCCGGCACATCACCTTCCAGTTCATGGCTGACAGTTGTATGAGGCACCTCAAGGTGACCGATGGTAATATCAGCTGCCTGCAAGACAGGGGCAATACCTTCAAGCCAATACTCCGGTTCCGGTACATCCAGGACCAGGTCACCGGTACAAACCAGGACAATCGGCTCAGAAGTTTGCTTATCATGTGGTAAATGTTGGATCATACTTTACCGTAATGACTCACTGGCACAATTTGAACGAAACAAGGAATTCATTTCATGCCCGCAAAAGAAAGTGCAAAACCCGCACAAAAACGGAGCACCAAGACTCCGGTAAGCACCAAGGACGTAGTAAACAACCTGAGAGAACAGATTCGACATGGTGATCTCATGCCAGGTCAACGCCTGGTTGAAGCCGACATTGTCTCTGAAACCGGCGCCAGCCGGAGCAAAGTGCGCGAAGCCCTGCAGCGACTTGAAACCGAGGGACTGGTCAGCATCGAGGAATTTCGCGGTGCTTCTGTACGCAAACTGTCCATGGATGAAGTTCACCAGATCTACAAGGCCCGAATGGCGCTGGAAGGCATGCTGGCGTCGGAATTTGCAGAAGCTGACAAACCCAAGTTGAAGAAACAATTGCAGAAATTGCAGGAACAGATGGACGCCCTTGAGACCACGGGTGACCATCGCCGCTTTGCCAAGCTTAACGACGAATGGCACACGCTGATTATCAAGGGCTCCGGCAACAGCTATGCTGCCCAGTTCCTTTCGCAACTGTCGGTTCCCGTCTACAGGTTGCTGTTTGCCAGTTTTTACAGTGCCCCGCGTATCGATAAAGCCAACTCCGACCACAAGGTGATTACCAGGGCCATTGTTGACGGCAAGCCTGAGGCGGCTGAAAAAGCGATGCGTATTCATATCAATGATGCACTTTCCGCCCTGGTCGAAATAAACGACAAGCTGCATATCTGAATCCTGACCGTTAAGTCCACTGTTGCAAGCATACTGAGCATGGATGTCCGGATAGTTTGTGCGACCAAGTAATTTGAATAATAAACCTGATACTTGTTGCCAATCCGGCAACAGGCTTGAGGACATTTTCTTGTTATAATAGATTCTGTTCTCTGCCTTTGTACCCTGACCTCTTACCGGGCTACGGGTAAAAACGTTATTCACTCACCGGCTATCACACCCACCAGCACTTTCATCACAGTGCCGAATTCCAAGGATTACGACAGGGGCAGGTAAACCGCAAAGTATTGTTAACAATATTGTGAACAATACTTCGGGTAGTGCAGATGAGTCAAGCATTCCGGCTATTTCTTCTTATTTTAAAACCGGCAGTGAAAGCCGCGATCCGGTCTCGCCACCCAGGTACACGGTCAGTTCGGGCGGGGGGTCCTGTTGTATATCTGGCAGGTTGCGTTGCCGCGGATCGGCACCGGCAATATTCAGTCGCAACCTGTAGCCTGCCGGCACAATATGCGAGACAGGCATCATGGCAATATCCATGGTGACCTGCTGTCCAGGGCGCAGGGGCTGGTGATCCTTCTGCAAGCCTGAGTGCCAGGGCAATCCCAGGGTGTCATAGGGTGCCTGGGCTGTACCGCGATAGGACGCCGCCAGGCGTCCCATGGCAAGAACCTCAATCTCTCCTCCGGGTGCCACTTCTTCCAGATAGACAAAAATATTGGCATAGTCCCGGTCAGCACTGAGTTCCAGGTGTGTTATCGGGTAGCCTTCAAGGTGCAGGTCTTCTGCCAGTGGCACGCTGGTATAGGTCAGGCCGTTTTCATCCTGTTCCTCGCCCCAGAAGGCAAAGTATTCCCCATCACCGACATCGTAACTCACCGTGAATTGCTGTTGCGTTGTATTCCCGGGGACCGCGCCCAGGGAGCCATTGTTGGCAGCATATTCCGGCATCACATTGTCACTGCCAAGATACCAGGTAGCAGTTTCTGACTCTTCGCCCGGTAAAAAATCCCCCACTCGCCAGTGCTCACCTTCTGGCGCATTTTCCACCCACAGGGTGGTTCGGGGATCCTCGTCAAAACCGTTGTCGACATTCTTGAGATGAAAATCAAAAAAGCGTTTGATCTCGCCGCCCAGGTCATAGTCCGGTGGTGGTACACAGTGACTGCCCGGGCCAATCAGCAAACGACTGTCCAGGTTGGCTGCCGCCAGGATGACCTGTGAAGTAGGCTCATCTTTCAGGTTACTCCAGAAATAGGACGGTATACCGCTGTCCTGCAGGTCCTCCAGGTAAGTGTAAGGGCCCACCTCTTCCCAGAACGCGTTACCTGTCAGGCTGGAAATACTGTCGCGAAACGGCATGCCATACCACAGCGGTGCCATGGGGGTGTTGTCGGCATGCTGGGCCACGGCTTCGCGTAGAAGACTGCCATCGGTATCGGCATCCATGGGCAGGCTCATGAGGTCATCACTCAGGGGTTCATCCGGGCGCGTGTTGAACTGGGCTGTAATTCCGCCACGACGCACAAAATCGTATTTATCCAGGTCAGTGGCACCGACGAATATCGCTTTCAGCGCAGGTGGCCGTGTACTGGCCACATGCACCGTGGAGCCGCCCAGGTAGGAGCAGCCCGCCATGCCAACAACACCGTTTGACCAGGACTGGTCGGCCAGCCACTGGATCAGGTCATAACCATCATAGGCTTCCGTGCGGTCTTCAAAACCGCGGCGAGCACCAAAGGACGCACCCTTGCCACGGACATCAGCGATGGCGATGGTATAGCCGGCATCCAGCATGCGCATAATGCCCATGCTTTTAGCCGGGGCCAGCTCGGTAATCGTGCCGTCTTCACCCTGAAATCGCGAACGATAAGGCGTGAAAAAAAAGATGACCGGCATCGGCGTGGTAACGACTTCACCCTGTGCAACAGGCCGATAAATATTCATGGCCAGGCGTGTACCATCACGCACCGGCACATACAGGGAGCTGCGTTCAAAAGCCGGTGAAGCCGACGGCGCAGGACTGCTTTCAACGCTCTGCGGTGCTTCCTCCGAAGAGCTGCTTCCAACTGTCTCTGGTGCTTCCTGTGAACAGGCAACCAATACCAGGCCAGCCAAGAAAACAGTAACTGATCGTAAACCAGGAAAACTCATCATTAACCTATATCTTTTTATTAAAGTTTTATCGTTTTATCGCTTTATCGTTTTATCGAAATGCCCATCGAAGCCGTCGGCAAACGGCTCTACGAGCCTATGCCGACCTACCCTTTTATCCTTTTATCCTTTTATCCTTTTATCATTCCGTCGTAATAAACCGCTCTACCGTCCATTGATCATCTTCACATAACCCACAATCAGCGCCGACAAACCAGCGCTGCGCAGCCGGGTCATCCTTAAACTGCCAGTTGAGCCAGTGCACGGCAAACTCGCCCCACTCGGCGCCATCGTCCGCCTTCCAGAAAGTCCCGCCGTGACCAACCGGCAACCAGCTGAAAAATACCGGTACATGATTGATGCGTGACACATCATCCACCGAATTGACATGGGCAATATCACTGGGACCACCGGTGATATAGGCAATCGGGCCGTGCAGGTTGTTGAGTTCATTCTTGCTGACATTGACTCCGCTGATTCCCCGGTTGCCGGCATTGTAAATGCCACTGTCAAAAATCATGGCGGTATCAATTCGCGGATCGGCTGCTGTCTTGATGGCCTGCAGGCCGCCACAACTGTGACCGGCAACCGCAATGCGCGACAGATCGGCATGTCCATAAAGCTCGTCGAGTGGATCAGCATTACGCTCGGCCAGCCAGTCCATGGCGTAGTAATGCTGCTCGACATTGGTGGCATCGGGTGGCAAGTCCGCCGGCGGTCTCGTGTTGTCACGGTCTGCCGGGGGTGCCGGCGGCGGGGCCTGGGGACGGTCACCTTCCAGGGGTCTTTCACTGGTAGCATAGCCCAAAGCCACAACCAGGTAGCCATGGGAAGCCACTTCACGCAGGAAATAACTGTGGCCAAGACCATTGTCACTGCAACCCCCGTTCCCCCACAGCAATACCGGCATCGGTGCATCAGGCAGCTCAACGGGGCGGTAAAGCGTATGGGTGCGCAGGTCAGCCCGGCTCTGGGCAACGGCCGGCCACTGCCCGTTACCCGCGGCGGCACCGATGAAACCCGGTGGCTGCAAAGTACCGGAGACCGGCTGGGCCTGGGCCAGTGACCCCAGGCTGGTTACCATCAGGAAAAAGGTATTCAAAAACAACCTGGACATGATTCCCCCTCGTAATGCGATTTTTATTATTTTAGCGTCGCGATATGCTGCGACGCAGCACCGGACTGCACTGCAAATATGATCTGCAAGCAACAGATTGTTAACAATTTAATCCGCAATTACAATGCATAAACCCGGCATTTCTCCAGTATTTTGGCTGCACCAATGCCTGTAAATGCCGCTTTTATATTGACACTGGCTGACACTCGGGCAGACAATCCTTGCTCGCCTGTTACAGCAAGGCCCGACCTGAACACCAATAAAAATAAACTGAATAACATTGAAGGGGAAAGTCATGACAAGATTCCAGGGACAGATTTCAACCGCAAGCCTGCTGGCTACATTGCTGGCTTTTACCTGCATGCCGGGCGCCAGCGCCCAGCCTGACCCGGAGCGGGACAGGCAACCTGACAATATCGGCACCGGCCCCTACCCGGCCATGAAAGAAGAAGTGAGCTCACTGGCCGACCACGTCATTTACCGGCCGCAGAACCTGTCCGCCATGGGCAATCAGAAGCTGGGCCTGGTGGCCTGGGGTAATGGTGGTTGCTCCACCGATGGCGCCAGCACACGCTTTCACCTGCTGGAACTGGCATCCCACGGCTACCTGGTCATTGCCAACGGCCGTATCTACAGCGGACCCGGCGCCCATGAACGCGAGACCGTGCCTGAAGGCCAACAGCCGCGCCGCACGGTATCCGAGGACCTGACCGCCGCTATCGACTGGGCCCTGCACGAGAACGCCCGCGAAGACAGTCCCTATTACAACCGCATCGATGGCGACCAGATTGCCCTGTCCGGATTCAGTTGTGGCGGCCTGGAAGCCGTCCAGATGGGTGGTGATCCCCGCGTGGATACCCTGGTGCTGCACAATACCGGCGTAGTCATCGACAATTCCGGTGCTCCCCCCCTGGCCGCCATGGCTGCCACCAAGGATCAGCTCAACGATTTCCACACTTCAGTCATCTACATTCTCGGTGGCGAACCCGATATCGCTTACGTCAACGGCATGGATGATTACGCCCGCATCAATCATGTGCCTGCAGCGGTAGCCAATCTGCCGGTGGGCCATGGCGGTACCTATTTCGAGGAAAATGGTGGTGAGGCGGCCCAGGTGGCCGTCAACTGGCTGAACTGGCAATTGCGCGGTGACCAGGAGGCAGCCAAATGGTTTGTCGGTGACAACTGCATCCTGTGCACCGATGACGAATGGACCCTGGAAATGAAAAACTTCGACTAGGATTTAATTAATACTGCAGCATCCTCGGCATGATGATGCTGCAGCCCTTTTATCCTTTTATCGCTTTATCGATCTGCATGTCGAAGCCCTCGGATGACGGCAATACATGCCTCTTCCGACCTAACAAAACAAAAGGTGACACCTATGACACGATTCCATGGACAGGTTTCAACCACAAGCCTGCTGGCAACTCTGCTGGCTTTTACCTGCATCCAGGGTGCCAGCGCCCAACCCGATGCGGAGCGGGACAGGCAACCGGACAATATCGGCACTGGCCCCTACCCGGCTATGAAAGAAGAAGTGAGCTCACTGGCAGATCATGTCATTTACCGGCCGCAGCAACTGGCCGCCATGGGCAATCAGAAGCTGGGGCTGGTGGCCTTTGGTAATGGGGGTTGTTCCACCGATGGTGCCAGTACCCGCTTTCACCTGCTGGAACTGGCTTCACACGGTTACCTGGTGATTGCCAACGGCCGTATCTACAGCGGTCCAGGCGCCCATGAACCCGAAGCCGTGCCAGAAGGCCAATATCCGCGCAGCACATTCGCCGAGGACCTGACCGCCGCCATCGACTGGGCCCTGCACGAAAACGCCCGGGAAAGCAGTTCCTATTACAACCGCATTGATGGTGACCAGATTGCCCTGTCCGGATACAGTTGTGGTGGCCTGGAAGCAATCCAGATGGGCGGCGACCCCCGCGTGGATACCCTGGTGCTGCACAATACCGGCGTGGCCACAGACACGAGCGGTGCGCCTCCCCAGGCCGCCTTGGCGGCCATTTCCACCACCAAGGACCAGCTCAATGATTTCCATACACCGGTTCTCTACATTCTCGGTGGTGAAACTGATATGGCCTACAGCAACGGGATGGATGACTACACCCGCATCAATCATGTACCTGTGGCAGTAGCTAACCTGCCAGTGGGCCATAGCGGTACCAGATTCGAGGAAAACGGTGGTGAGGCAGCCCAGGTCGCAGTCAACTGGCTGAACTGGCAGCTGCGTCGAGACCAGGAAGCAGCGAAATGGTTTGTCGGTGACAACTGCATCCTGTGCACCGATGAACAGTGGACCCTGGAAATGAAAAACTTCGACTAGAATTTTTACCAACTGCAGCATTGCCGCAATAGCGATGCTGCAGTCCTTTTATCCTTTTATCCTTTTATCGTTTTATCGTTTTATCGTTTTTCGAAATGCTCATCGAAGCTGCCGGATGACGGCACTACGTGCCTCTTCCGGCCTACAGTTTTTCTAATTAGGTTCCACAAATTCGACCAGCACCATATCCGGATCCTTCGCAAACACAAACCGCCCAAATGCCCGCGGAATAGGTTGGTTATCCACGCTGAGAAATTCATAGCCCCTGGCTGAAGTTTCTGTCAAAAGCGCATCCAGGTTTTTCACTTCCAGCTGGAATTGCGGTGATCCCACATCCTGTAAAGCCCAGTCGTAGGCATAAACCGGCACATCGGCAGGCAGTGAGTATTCAGTGAACAACACGGTGATGTCCGTCCCCCTGATCGTGGCCAGGGTCTCCGTCACTGACCCTTCATTCAATCCGAATACGGCCAACTCGATGCCCTGCGCCTGGCGAGTACTGTCCACCCTGAAACCCAGCATGTCCTGGTAAAAAGCCAGTGTCTGCGCCATATCAGAGACATTGATACGAATAATACTGTTGATCACTGCGCCTTCACCGGCCCCGGCAATGTCTTCATCTGATGCCTGCCTGACCTCGATCAGGTAGCCATCGGGATCACGCACCAGGATGCTTCGGCCTGCTGCACTTGCCGCGGGCACACCATCCAGGGAAATCACCGGGGCACCAAAGGCGCGCAGGCGAGTGACGATGTCATCCAGGTCACGCACTGCAAGAATGAGGGCCGAGCTGCCTGGATCCCAGGGATTGGCCGGGCGGTTGGCGCGGGAAATATCAAAAAATTCTGATAACTCCAGACCATAGGACAGATTATCAGCCTCCATGAATACCGTGCGAAAGCGGGAGCCGTGGGTATTGGTCAGGTCCCACACCAGGTCATCGGAACCGGCCTGGGCTTCAGGGCGGATAGCCGGTGGCGGTGAATTGGCCGCAGCGGCGCCAGCAAAGGTTGAGTGGGCAAGTTCAATACCAAAGACCTGGTGGTAAAACGCAAAGGCCTGCTCGGCATCACCGGTGCTGTGAATCCAGTTATACATGCCCGTGGCATAGACTTCGTCCTGGGCCTGTGTAGTCGTGGTTATCAATAGCAGCAAAGCCGGAACGATATAGCCCATTCTGGCCATACAACGGCTTGTGTTGTTGCAGGATTTCATCGACATCATTCAATCCACTCTGTCCATCAGGTCAAGCAGCCCGTTAACGATGGCGTTTTCGGCACAACCAGGTTGCAAGCGCGAGGACAGCACCTCAAACGTGTTGTAACCAAAGGCACCGTCATGCGGCACATAACCGGAATTGGCGGTGCCGTTGGTCAGGGTCACCATCATGGTGTGCTTGTGGACGGACTCTTCTTTCAGCCGCTGCGCGATCAGGTTGAAAATTTCCGCATTCACCCCGCCCAGGTAGACATCGCCAATGCGCAGAACACTCAGGAGAATATTGACATCATCACCCGGCACATAGGTACCCGGGTAGCCTTCACGGCCACTGTCCGTGCGCCGCCTGCCGGGACAGGTGACCGTTTCCTGCCGGCCACTGATCACCGCGCTACTCAGAGGCCGTTCCAGGCCAGCGCGCATGACGTGCAGGACTTCCTCACCAAGCATCTGGCCCATGGTATCGAGCATCTGGCGTTGCTGGCCCATCAGTTTTGCCACTTCCGGGTTGTCGCGGTCCAGTCCCATGCCACCGGGCAGCATGGCATTGGAAATATCCTCGCCCCGACTGGCGTAATCCCTGATGCGAATTTCCCGCAGGTCATATGTCTGCTGGAAGAAAATCGGGTTCTGGTCACCGGCAGCACCCAGTGACCACACCGCCACCACGTCATCACCCAGCGACTCCTCGATATAGCGGGAAGATGCACCGGGAATATCGCCGCTGACTTCATCGAGCTGACCGGCGATCACGCCGTGCACGGCATAGTTGTAATACACGGCGATAGGTTCACCGGCGAGTGTTTCAAAATTCACTACGGCCACGGTCTTGTCGGAGGGGCCGTCATAGTTCGGACCCTCATCCCACAAGCCCGTTTCGGGATTGATCATTGTGCGGTTGATGTTGATATAGGACTCGCCTGTACCCCAGGCCATGCGCGCCGGTTGCAGGTCAGCCATCGCTTCACCAATGGCCTGCATCACCAGGTCTGCGAAGCCGTCGGGCTGCTGGCGCGGCACACTGTGGGTATGGGTTGCGGTCAGCAGCAAATGCTCACTGTCGATGCCGAGTTCGGATTCGGCCCGTGCTGAAACGGTCTGCCACAGCGGCGTTGGAATACCGCCCATGTCCAGGGTCACCAGGGCAGCCTTGTCAGCACCGCTTTCTATGACGATGGCACGGGCAAAGACGCGGTCGTTAACACCACGATAGAGGTCCGGCAGGTCGGCCGGTGCCGGCGTGATATCCACTTTGGCCGCCCCCACACGCAGGCCATTGTCAGCAGCCAGCGTGGTACCGGATATTGCCAGGCATACCAGCATGGCCAAAAGGCCCAGGAGTTGTCTTTGCATAAGAATCACCTTTTCCTGAATTGAGTGAAACGGGTTAATTACCCATGGTCGCAAGCTGTGTTTCCAGTAACTGCCGCATGATGACATAACCATCCCGGTTGGGATGCACACCGTCATTACCCAGTTCCTCCCGGAGTTCCCCGTCGGGACCTGCCATGGCAGAAAAGTAATCAATGTAGGCTATCCCGAAATCCTGGGCGTATTGTTGCATCCAGGCATTTAGTTCCCTGATACGCTGTGCCGGCCGCATGTCGGGTGACCAGTAAAAACGCGCTGCCGGGGGAATACTGCCGAGGATGACGTCGATGCCATGGGCACGGGCCAGTTCCACCATGGACATGATGTTGTTTTTGAAATCCTGCGGCCGGCTCGGCCCGGTATTGCCGGCCACGTCATTGGTACCGGCCAGGATATGGACAATCTGCGGATTGAGATCAATCACGTCATTGCGAAAACGCAGCAACATGTGCGGTGTCGTCTGGGCACTGATGCCGCTGTTAACGAAATTGTCATTGAACAGATCCGGATCGCCCAGCAGCCAGTTCTCGGTAATGGAATCCCCCATGAACACAATGCGTGGCGTGATATCGCGTGCCATCAGGTCATCATTGGCAGCACGAAAACGACACAGCCGCGGCCAGTCCTTGTCGGCATTGGCATTCAGATCGGCAATATACTGGCCAAAGGCAGGATTGTCCCCCGGATCGCGGGCAGGTGCCTGCCGTTCTGCACGCGGCACAATCATCATGTTGACCAACTGGTCACGAACACTATCCGGCATGATCACCGGTGGCGGACATGGTTCATCGACGATTCCCCCGGGTGCGGGATTGTCCTGTGCCGTGACACTGTGGGAAAGCAAGAGAAGGATGAGCGCTGAAGCGCGATTACGGATCATGATATTGAGTTCCTGTCCCGGTAGACTGTTGTTATTGCTTTGTAGGACAGCAATGATTCTAACCATGCTACCGGGGATTGCAAAGCAAGGCGGGGTGGCGGCTCCAGCGCACCGGTATTGCGCCAGCATATTTGCAATCAGTTACCTGGCCCGGTAGTTTGCCTGACAACCTGTACTGCAAGGAGTTTTGACCATGTCGTCCATCCAGTCCCTGACCAGACACTTTTTTTACCTGGTGTTATCTCTCACCTTTTGCATACAGTCTGAAAGCCTCACAGCGCAAGTCCAGGTCGACACAGACGGTACCGTTCACATGCCAGCCCAGGCAGTACCTGTCAGCGAATACCTGAGTCCCGAAGGTCGTGCCTACCTGGTGGAACATTTGCTTGCCCTGAAAAACCCGGAATCGTTTCGCCAGGTGGAGGGTGTCCCGGCCCTGATTGCGGGCTACCTGGAACGCCAGCGTGAGTTGTTCCCGGTCAATAAAACAGACACCACGATCGGCGGGGTACACGCCATTGTTTACGAGCCTGCGCAAGGCATCGCACCGGAGAACCGTGACAGGGTGCTGATCAATCTTCATGGCGGCGGCTTTGCCGGTTGCTGGCTGGGATGCGCTGAACTGGAGTCCCTGCCTGTCGCGGCGCTGGGTCTCATCAAGGTAGTGAGCCTGGATTACCGCCAGGGGCCTGACCATAAATTCCCGGCTGCCAGTGAAGATGTCGCTGCCACCTATGGCGAGTTGCTGGAAAATTATTCCCCGGAAAATATCGGCATTTACGGCAGCTCGGCCGGCGGTATGCTGGCCGCCCAGGCCGTGGCCTGGTTCCAGCAACATGATCTGCCCCGCCCCGGCGCCATTGCCCTGATGAATGCCGGAACAGCACCAACGGCAGCACTGTTCGGCGGTGATGCCGGCTACTACACCCTGCCCCTGGGTGAAGGCCGCGCCATGGCACCCCCGGAATCACCACCCAGCGGTATTGGTGGTGGGGAAAATGGCTACTTCTCCGAAATTGCACTGGATGATCCACTGGTGGCCCCCACCACGGATGCAGATATCCTGTCCGGTTTTCCCCCTACCCTGGTGCTGTCAGGAACACGCAGTTACGACTTGAGTAATGCCGTACATACCCACATGCAACTGGTGAAACAGGATGTACCGGCGGAGCTGTATGTCTGGGAGGGAATGTTCCACGGCTTTTTCTACAATGCCGAAGCACCGGAATCCCGGGAGGCCTTTACCGTGGTGACAGAGTTCTTTTCACGTATGCTGGGGGCAAAATAAAACCGGCTTCACGACAAGGCCATGAAGCCGGTTTTGATTTCGGGTAAAACGACTCAGTCAGTAGCGAAACAGTAGAACAGGCCAGCACCACCGACCTGGATCAGGGCCTGCTGTGTACATCCCGGTGTACCGTGGGATGAGTTCCAGGAAGAACCCGGATCACTGAAGGAATAACGGTCGGCATGACCTACCCAGGCGCTGCCTTCATCATTACTGGTCCAGTTGTTACAGGTGCGGTCCTGGCCATCCGGCATGGCAGTACCATCCATCTGTGAACCCGTGAGCACATCATGCTCGGTAAAGTCAGGGTTGCCATCGATACGTGAAGCAAACTGGTGACCGTTTTCATCGCGGGTGTGCATCCAGTTGAAGTTGGAATTGTCGTAATGCAGGTTTTCCACGCTGGTCGCCATGACAACACCCTTGGCATTGGCCCAGGGACCTTCACCGATGCGATCACGTGCATCAACCCCATTTGGCCCCTGTGTGCTCAGGTAGGCGCGCCAGGTGTGGTGGCCGGCACCGGCTTCTGTTGCCAGCGCCTGGCAGTGGGCATCGGCACCGGCGAGTCCGCCCAGGTTGCCGCCATCACCCATGGTTCTGCTGGTAATGAAGAAAGTCATTTCGGGACGTTCTGCATTGTCATCAGGCTGGGCGGCAGAAACTGCATAAGGCAATGTACATGCCCCCAGTAAACAAACAGCTGTTACGGTTTTTCTTATCATTTTTCTATACTCCTTTGAACTCATTGAAAGTCCGGACGTGATTTATGTTTCTTGTGTTCGAAATTCTGCTTACGGCGCCAATACCGTATTACTGATTTGTATTTTGGGCTACCTGTCGCTGTTTAATCAACTCCTCGATCAGGGCCGCAGTTTCCGGTTTATCCACAGGTGGATGTGTAGCAAGAAAAACGCCGTGCGCCCAGGTGACAGGATCACGCCCTTCCTTGTCCTTCACATCCAGTTCCGCCCCGTTGGCCGCCAGGTAGCGAATAATACTATCAGAGCCACGATTGGCTGCACCATGGACAGCATTCAGTCCCATGGAGTTACGGGCATTGATATCGTTGCCCAGGCTGTGCGCATATTTCACCGCTTCCAGCAGGGCCTCTTCACCTTCATCGTAAGTCTGGTTCACTACCCAGTTGATACCGGCTGCTGCCATCAGCGGCGTGGTACCGGCAAAAGTACCCAGTGTTGGATCGGCACCATTTTCCACCAGCAATTTCATGACCGTGACATCCCCGGACAGCGCAGCTCTCAGGAACGGGGTCTGGCCGGTAAAGTCGACCCAGGACAGGTCACCAATACGGGTAATGAAACGTTGTGTTGGCGGGACTTCCCTGGTGCGTGCATTGACATCGGCACCGGCGGCGATCAGGTCCTTGATCAGGGCAAGCGCTGCCTCACGGTCAACCTTGTTGTCACGGGTGGCACCGGCAACATTCAGGTTGCGCAGCATGACAGCGGACCACAACGGCGTTTCACCATACCAGTCACTGGCATTGACATCCGCGCCCTGGGAAACCAGGTAACGTGCCGTGGCAATATGCCCGGTGGTTCCGCCACGGCGACTGACAACACTGCCATTGACGATGGCGTTGATCAGCGGGGTCACCCCGTTGGCCTCTGCCTGCTCCAGGTCTGCGCCGGCTTCCACCAGCATGCGTGTCAGCTTCAGGTCACCCTGTCGCGTGGCATACATCAATGCCGTTTTGCCACCGGCAACCGGTGCCCGTTCACCGCGTTCGGGAATGCCGCCACGATTGATACCAACACCTTTTGAACCGGCATTTTCACTGGGCAGACGCATGCGTGGCACTTCACCCATGACGGTCTGTGCGTTGACATCCACGTTCGTGTCCAGCAACAGTTCCACCACGGCGGGGGCATCGGCGCGTACCGCGACCATCAACGGTGTCTGGTCGTAATTAGGTTCCCGTTCCTCCGGATCGGCACCGGCATCCAGCAGCATTTGCACGATTTCTGCAGACCCGCTGCGCGCGGCCAGGAACAGCGAGTTTTCACCCGCACGATCAGGAATATTGGGGTCAGCACCTGCGCTCAGCAGCAGTCGTACCATGGCTGCATCCTTGTTCTGGATGGCCAGGTGTAACGGTTGCAGGTCGTAGGCATTGGCCAGGTTCGGGTCGGCACCGGCCTCAAGCAGCATACGGGCTGTGTCCACATCCCTGACACGTATCACCCAATGCAGGGCTGGCGTTTCGTAGGGACCAAGAGCGTTAACATCCGCACCGGTTTCCAGCAGCAAAGTCCTGACCGTGGTCATATCCCTGGCCATGGCGGCTTCAGCCAGGCGGGTATCGGCGGCCTCGTATTCCTGTAACTGGGAGACAATTTCCTGGGCCTGCAATGATATGCCTGGCGACATACCGACCAGGGCAGTCACCATCATCAACAATTTGCAGCATTGCGTTTTCATAATTTACTCCGCAGCCGACTTACACATTCAGGATGCCGGTGCTGTCACCAAAGTCATCCACCGGCACATTCAGTTTATCCAGGATAGCGTTATGCAGGTTGGCAATCGGCGTACCCAGGCCGGCGCGGATGTGGCGCCCACCTTCGAGTCGTCCTGATGCGCCACCGGCCAGCAACAAGGGCAGCGGGTCATGGTCATGCTGGTTGGAGTTACTCATACCGCTACCGTACAGCACGAGCGAGTGGTCCAGCAGGGAACCATCGCCATCCGGCGTATTGCTCAGCTTCTCCAGGAAATAGCCGATCGTGTTCTGCACGTGAAACGTCTGCAGTATCGCCAGCTTGTCCTTGTTGGCCTGAACCTCGGAATGGTGTGACAGGTTGTGGAAGGGATCATTGACACCACTTTCACTGTAAACACGGTTGCTGATTTCACGTGCCACCATCAGCGTGGACACGCGGGTAATTTCTGCCTGCCAGGCCAGCGCCAACAGGTCAAACATGAGTTTGGACTGCTCAACAAAACTGCTGGGCACACCAACGGGTTTATCCGGCACTTCCATGTCGTTTACCGGTGATGCAGCGACCAGCTCGAGGCGGCGTTCGATTTCCCTGACATCTTCCAGGTAGCGCTCCAGGCGCTGGCGATCTTCTCCAGGCAGCTGACGCTGTAGCGAGGCAACATCGCCAGTGACCGAATCGAGCAGGCTCATTTTCAGGGCCTGGCGCTGGGCGCGTTCCTGTTCCGTACTGCCGTCACCGAACAGGCGTTCAAAAACCACCTGGGGATTGAGCTCCATGGGCAGCGGCGTTTCCGGTGTGCGATAGGAAATGGAACTGCCCTCTTCCAGGGACAATTCCAGCGAAGGCATCGGCGTGTCCTGGCCAATAAATTGTGCAGCTACCTGGTCAACGGAAGTTGGCGAAGGGCCGGTACCCGGTTTGTGACTGGTCAGCCAGACCTGCGAGGAACGGGCATGATTGGCACCCGCCGAGGCATCATCGCCATAGGCGTTGGGCAGGCGCATGTCACTGATGACATTGAGCCTTTCCCGAAACGGCTCCAGGGATTTCAGGATGGGCGTAAATTCGAAACCCTTGCCATCAGTGCCAGGCATCCAGCGATCCATGACCGCACCATGGGCCACATAGATACAGGCCAGGCGTGACTGTGGCGTGCTTGCACTCTGTGCTGCCAGTGAAGCAGCCGGCAACATGGATTCCAGGAATGGCAATGCCAGTGCCGTACCGGCACCGCGCAGTATGTGACGGCGGGACAAATGTTTCTTGGTAATGTATTTCATGACCACTAACTCCCTAGCGTTTCGCTATCGGCTGTTGCGGGTTTTCGATGGCAACCTTGTACTGGAACGGAAAGCTTTCGACGATACCGAGTATGACATCGGAAAAACGATAATCCACCTCGGCTGTGTCATTGATAATTTTCCGGACTGCCGGCATGTCATCCGGCTCAAGCAGTCGTCCCAGGGCATAAGTCATCAGTTTTTCCGTAATTGACGTGGCAATGGTTTCTCCGCGGGTAAGCAGGGCATTGCGAATATCCACCGGACTTTCAATCGGTGTGCCATCAATGAGATTTGAACTGGTATTGATCAGTTGACCTTCATCCCGGTCGCGCCAGCGGCCAATCAGGTCGAAATTTTCCAGGGCCAGGCCCAGGGGATCCATGATCTGGTGACAGGAGGCACAGGTCGGATTGGCGCGATGTATTTCCAGGCGTTCACGCAGGGTATTGGGTACCCGGCCATCTGCCGCCTCTTCCTGGGTCAGGTCGGTTTCCACACCCGGCGGGGGAACAGGTGCCGGCGCACCGAGTATGTTTTCCACGATCCACACACCACGGATTACCGGGGAAGTGCGGTTGGCAACCGAGGTGGCGGTGAGAATACTGCCGTGACCCAACAGGCCGCGGCGTGGACTGCTGGCTGGCAAAGACACCTTGCGCATGTAATCACCTTCAACACCCTCGATGCCGTAGTGCCCGGCCAACTCTTCATTGAGCCAGGTATAGTCGGCTTCCAGCAGGTGCAGCAGGCTGCGGTCTTCCTGGACCATGTCCAGGAACAAGAATTCGGTTTCTTCCCGGAAAGACTGTTTCAGGCTGGCATTGAAGGCACGATCCTGCGGCAGTGCGGCTTCCAGTTCACGCAGCATCAGCCACTGGGCAGCAAAATTTTCCACCAGGGCATTGGCACGCTCATCAGCCAGCATCCGTGCTACCTGTTCTTCCAGCACTGCCGGCTCACTCAGTTGCCCGTTGGCGGCCAGGGAAATCAATTCCTCGTCCGGAATACTGCTCCACAGGAAAAAGGACAGGCGGGAGGCCAGCTCCAGCTGGCTGATGCGATAGATCTCCCCAGGGGCGACATCATCGGGTTGTACTTCTATATGGTACAGGAACTGCGGGTCAATCAGCAGGCGGGAAATCGCATACTGGATGCCCATTTCAAAGCCCCCTTCGGTCTTGCCCATGGCAAAAAACTGCATCAGGGTATTGATCTTGTCATCGTCTGCCGACATCGGCTGGCGGAAAGCACGCGAAGCCAGGTCATGCAGGGTCTGACGTGCACAGGCATTGTCTTCACTGGCCGTCTCGGGATAACAGGAGAAAATGGCACGGCGGCTTGGCGTATCACCCGCCCCGGTGACATCAAAGGGGCCGTTGATTTCAATCTGGCGAATGGAGCCGCCCAGGGAATAGTCATCGTAAAATTCGTTTACCCCCGTGCAACGCTTGTCATCCAGAAGCGCAGCACCGATGGTCTGGGGACCTGCGGGTATCCACATCTGGAAACGACCGGGATCTTCCACTTCCAGTGGAATCTCGTTCAGGGTCAGGACAATACTCGGGCCACTGCAAAACGCCTGGTTATTGAAAACACCACCGGCACCCTGTCCGGAAACCCGAATTTCATACTGGGCATCCAGCGGGAAATTGTGGGTCACCAGCATGCCGCCGCGTGTACCCAGCGGCAGGCCTTCGCGGTGACTGGTCTGGCTGCCCGAAGGCGCCGGGTACTGGACCTGGGTCGGAATCATGGCGCGATCACCGACCGCGGCACGGGAGAGTCGCATAGCCACGCTGACATAGGCATCGATCAATGTCGGCGACACGCTCAGGGATTTAGCCAGGTTATCAAAACCTTCATCGGTTTCATCGGCAGGCAGCAAAGTAGTGACGATGTCCGTGGCATCGTATCCCAGCAGGTCCCGTATGACATTGATGTACTCGGACCGGTTGAGTCTCGCCAGGCCTTCATGACCCGGGTTGGGTGTTTGCGCTTGCTGGGCATCCAGCTTGTGTTCCAGGTCGGAGACAAAACTGGCAAATTCAGCGCGCCCCGGACGTGGCTCTCCGGCCGGAGGCATCAGGCCGGTACGAATCCTGCGCACGGCTTTTTCCCAGATTTCATCATCCAGCAGGAGCTCGTCGCGCGGCAATATATCGAAAGCAATGCTGCCCGCCTGGTCATCAAAGTTGTGGCAGTCCAGGCAATAGGTATCCAGCACGTCCCAATCGGGTTCTTCTGCCGTTTGCGCGTAACAGAATGTCCCTGAAACGGCTGCAACTGCTGCAAGGGGCCAGGTCATGTGGCGCATTATCTTTCTACTCATATTCATCCAATGTCAGTTTCTCTTTATCGGGCAGTTCATGCTACCCCAGGCTTAAGAGGGTGAAAGCCAAATCGGGGGAATAATTTCCGGGAGAATTGTCGAAGCTATTATTGCGGAAGATCTGGCACCTGTCCGGCAATGATGCGTGAAATAGCGATTATCTTGATACCACCTGACTTCCCCTTTCATCAGGTCCTGGAATTCCAGGAAAGCACACAAACCCTAAAAGTCTTTTATGAAGACTGATTATCACCCCAATATCAGGCAAAGCGAAGGATAAAAAATGTAGCAAATATGAATTTTATGGCGTGGCTACCTGCTCTCCGCCACAGGACATACCTGATCACTGATCCGGTTTATTCCTGGTCGGCTGAAAAGGCGAAAACAGTCCGGCTGGAATAGGTTTCCCCCGGCATGAGCGTGGTGCGCGGAAAATGGGGCTGGTTCGGGGAGTCCGGAAAATGACCCGTTTCGAGGGCCACTCCCGCCCGCAAGGGATAGGTCACCCCACCCTTCATGGTGCGGCGGGTATCAATAAAATTACCGGTATAAAGAAACAGTCCCGGCTCACTGGTGAACACCGTCATGGTCCTGCCGGAATCGGGATGATGCAGGATCGCCGCCTCGGCAGTCTGTCCGGCGATAGTCGAGCGGCGCAGGACATAATTCTGGTTGTAGCCACGATTGGCCAGCATCTGCGGATCGTCCGCATCAATATCGCGGCCTATGGTTTTCGCCGTGGTGAAATCAAAGGGTGTGCCTGCAACAGAAACAATTTCCCCGGTCGGAATATTGTCCGGCCGAGCGAAGGTATAAAAGTCGGCATTGATGGTCAGCAGGTGATTCATGATGTCGCCATTGCCGGCACCGGCCAGGTTGAAATAGCTGTGCTGGGTCAGGTTCACCACGGTGGGTTTGGTGGTCGTGGCGGCGTAATCCACGAGCAACCGGTAATCGTCTGTCCAGTGATAGGTGACTGAAACGGTCATTTCACCGGGGAAGCCCTGGTCACCATCCGGACTGACCAGGGTGAATCGAATGCCGGGACCGTCTTCCGTGGTCACTCGCGATGGTGTCCACAGGCGATTGCTGAAACCGTCGGGGCCGCCATGGAGAATAATGGGATTGGGAGTGCCGTCGCGTCCCACCTGGCTGTCCAGCATGTAGGTCTGGCCATCCAGGGTGAGCTGCCTACTGGACAGGCGGCTGGCATAACGGCCAACGGTCAGGCCGAAATAGGCAAAGTTGGCCGACTTGTATTCTTCTGCGGAATCAAAGCCCAGCACCACATCGGCCAGTTCGCCGTCCCGGTCAGGTGCCTGCAGGCTGAGTATCGCGGCACCCTGGGCCATGAAGCTGGCACTGGCACCGGCGGCATTGGTCAGGGTGTAACGGGTGATCGGCGACCCATCAGCCAGTGTCCCGAAGGGCGTCTCGCTGATGCTTGTCTGCGCCTGCAACGACGGCACTGTGCAAATAAGAGTGCAGACAAGGAAAACACCAACCAGCAGTCGCATGATCATGGGGCTGACAACTGTCAGGGCAAGGCGTAGGCAATCAGCTCACCGCCGGCATTGGCACCGGAGTGGCTCACTGCCAGCACAATGTACTGCTTGCCATCATGCATGTAAGTCATGGGCGAACCAGTCTGGCGTGCCGGCATTTCCACACGGCCTGGTACATCTTCGCCGGTGGCCTTGTCATAGGCACGCAACAGGGCAACAGTCTCACCATTTTCATTCGTGTGCGTAGCCCCTTCCCCGGCAATGACCAGGCTGCCCGTGGTCAGGGTGCCGATAAATATCCGGCCATAGGACCCCAGTCGATCAATATCCTCCACGCCAGCCAGGGCCGGGTTATTGCGGATAGCATCCTCGGTGGTACCGTGAGCTTTTTGCCAGAGCATCTCGCCCGTGTTCATGTCATAGGCGGTAATGCGGTCATAGGGCGGTTTGATCAGGGGAATGGAACCCTGCAAAAAGATACCGAAACGTCGTCTCAGGCCACCAGGGGCACCCAGCCCGCCCGGCCGCGGACCAAGACCCGGCGGCGGTGCCGGTGGGCGGTTGGCCATCTCGCCGTCAGGGCCCGGGTTGAAGGGTTCCAGGTCTGCCGGAATATTACGCAGGGTGAACACGGCAGTATGGGAATGGATATACAGGCGATTGGTTTCCGGATCGAAACTGCCACCGGGCCAGTTGGCACCACCTACATCGGCAGGCAGCATCAGCGTGCCGATGGGCCCGCCTTCCCTCTCCACGGCAGGTGGCGTAAACAAGGGTCCCATGGCGTACTGCTCAATCACCTGTTCCGCCTCGGCACGCAGGGCCGGGGTCAGGTCGTTGAGATCGTCACGGGACATCCCCTGGCGATCAAAGGGTTCCGGCCAGGTCGGAAACGGCTGGGTGGGACTGGTCAGTTCATAGGGTGATTCGGATTGCGGGACCGGGCGTTCCTCGATGGGCCAGATCGGTTCGCCGGATTCCCGGTTAAGCACAAACAGGAAGGCCGACTTGGTGGGCTGGGCCAGGGCCTTGATCACCTGGCCGTCCATTTCCATGTCAAACAGGATGGGCGCGCAAGGCAGGTCCCAGTCCCACAGGCCGTGATGAATGGTCTGGTAATGCCAGCGTCGCTCGCCGGTCCTGACATCCACCGCCACC
>Ga0181571_10000318_pt1 | contig 30451 bp, 16 predicted proteins | sample 101ome_17_FD_132440 | JGI IMG/M metagenome (GOLD analysis project Ga0181571, IMG submission 132440) | Coastal salt marsh microbial communities from the Groves Creek Marsh, Skidaway Island, Georgia - 101407AT metaG (megahit assembly) | ecosystem: Environmental > Aquatic > Marine > Intertidal... | reverse complement strand
GTCGCGGCGGCGACAAACGACGCCGCGGAGGCTGTCAGTGTCGCCGTGCGCGGTTTACTCGGCTTGTGGCGATTGAGTACACACGACGGAAACGAGCTGGGCCGGGACGAGGATTCGACGTCGCTCGAGGACGACGACGCCGCCGGTGATGAAGAGGGTGAAACGCGCGATCGACTTCCTCACCGCGTCATTTGGGATGCCACACGAGGAGAGATGATGGTGTTTGTCGGAGGTGACGCGGACGACATGTACGTTCCAATCTCGGAATACGTCGATTTCGTCGAGAGCGAGGTGGTCTTGTGAAGGTAGACTCTGATAGCACCAGTAGTCTTACGACGGAAGGTACGAGGGCGGAAAAATCGATTTCAAGGGTTTGAAAGTACTATTCTCGTGCGACGCGTCGTCGGCTATGGTTTTTGCTTCTTCGCGTCCTCGGCCCCTTCGTCATCCTCCGCGAGCTTACGCTTGTCCGCTTTTTCCCCCTCGTCCGACTCTCTCTTATCCACGCACGTGCCTCGCGCGAACGTTCGCCCCCCGCACAGGCGCTCCAGCCCCTCTCCCTCGCACGACGCGTCCGCCGCGACTTCGATGAGCTCGGTTTCGGCGTCGCCCTCGACGCGCCCGCCCGCGCGTTCGATCCACCTGGCGTGCAAGTCCGAGACGAGTTTCCTCGCGGTGTCCGGGGAGTCCTTCCCCGATCCCTCCGCGTTCTTCACGGGCGCGAAGTCCTCCTCGCGGACGCCGCGCAGGAACGCCACGGGGCCCTTCGCGAACGCGTACGCGTCGAAGATGAACGCTTCGAGTTTGATTCCGTTTGGCGATTTCGGGGCGACTTGTGTCTCCGGGTCTCCGCCCGGGTCGCAGTGCGGAATCTTCTTCTTCGCGACGTGGTGCGCGAGTTCGGACGCCAGCGCGCCGGTTTCGTCGCAGCATCTCGCGAGGAAATCGAAGGCGTAGTAGTGCAACACGACGTTCGCGGCGTCGAACTTCAACTCCCCGCTCGCGTCCTTCTCGGCGGCGAGGTCGGCGGGCATCTCCGAGTACTCCACCACGTGCACCTTCCCCCCCCGCGTCGTGAACACGCCCACGGGCTCCTCCGGATACGCCTTCGCGATCACCTTCGCGCCCGCCTCGGCGCCCATCTCCGCGCAGAATCCGACGAACGTCGGGTCCCCGGGGCGAACCAGCGCGTTATCCACGCAGTACGCGTGCACGTGCTTCACGCCCCTCCTTCGCATGTCGGCAATGCACCCGTTCTCCCTGAGCGCCGCGTAGACGCCGCCGTTGCCGTCGGGCGCGGTCGCGACCGCGGACTTGGACGCCATGATGATCTTGCCGTCGAAGGTGAAGCACGGGAGCCAGCCTTGTTTGAAGAAGACGACGTCGGCGGGCGCCAGGCCGAAGTGGCCGTGGGATTCGAAGTACGCGACGGTGGCGTCGTGCGTGAAGGGCGACGTCATGACGTACAGAGGGATCGACGCCGGTGGGGGGTCGTCGGCGGAGGGTTTCGTCGGGGACTCGTCCGAGCCGCGCGCGCCGGCGAGCTCCGCGAGCTTCTTGAGCCGTTCCGCTTGGAGGCGGAACAAGCTCCGGCCGCTCGGCAGGCCGACGTCGTACATCCCCTTCGGGTCGCTCGATCCGAGCCTCGTGCCCTGGCCGCCCGCGAGCAGAACGACCGCGAGCTCGCCCTTGGCGGCGGCGCGGAGACCCAGATCGCGCCACCTCGGCGCGTGATCCGGGTCCGTCGATGACGCGTCCGCGCGAACGGGCTCGATCGCGCCCTTGGAGCTGTTCCCGGCGTCGTGGTCCGCGACCGATCGCGCGAACGTCGCGGCGACGCGCGCGACGTCGCCGATCACGCGAAGCTGGTCGATCAGGGCGGATCGCTCGGCGTCGTCGCACGCGTCCCAGTGCGCGAAGACGTGGCCCTGGCCGGCGGCGTCGTAAGCGGCGCGGAGAGACGCCACCTCGGACGCATCGGGGGGGGAGGCGGAGGATACCGCGGGTGCCATCTCGAAGTGAAGACAGAGAGCAGCGTTCGCGTCAGTGCCGCCGAGCCGGCGCGGAGCCAGTGATGAAAGGAATTTTAGGCAGTCGATGACTCGCGAAACCCTGGGTTTAAGAACTCCTCGGTTCAGCGACTCGCGAACACGCGGGAACCGCTGACGTGCGCGGTTTCACCGGGAGGATTCGCCGACTCGGCACGAATGCGCGGCTGGGAAGTTTCTCGGCCGTTCCACGCGGAGACCGCTGACGCGGACGCGACTCGCGACGCTCCGAGGAAAAACCGAGGCGACGCTCGAGCGACGCCGCACACGACGCGCGCGGAGCGGCGTTTCGCGGAGATGCGAGGTGGCGTATCGAGCGCCGCGGGCCTCGCGGCCTCGCGCGTGGCGCCCGACGCGAGGCTCGGCGCCGGGCGCGGCCCCGCGCGGGGCCGCGCGCGCGCCGCGGGAAACCGTTCGACTGGGAATGAAAACGTTTCGCGACGACCTGGGTTAACGCCACGCGCGCGACGGCGACTCCGGCGCGTCGCGGCGACGGACGAGAGCTCCACGGTGACGGCTGAGCCCTCGAGCGAGACTGAGGACGAACCCGAGCCTCGCCGCGAGGAGGGATGGTGGGCGTGGACGCGCAGGTGGGCGGTCGGCGACTCGGACGAGAGCGACGAGGAGAGTCTGCCGACGCCTCGGGCCGACGAGCAGCCGCCCGCGGCTTCTTCGTCATTCTCCCGAGCGGACGCCTCTTCCGAGGACGCGGTCGCGGCGGACGCCGAGCGCGCGTTCCTGGAACGCGTCCCCTTACCCCCTTGGCTGCGGTATCAGGTCGATCGCGTCGTGTTCGGTGCGAAAGCCGGCGAGGAGGAGGGCGAGGATCGCGGCGGGACCCGCCCGGGCGACCCCACGAGCGTCGCGGGAGACGGGGGGGAGGAGGGAGACGAAGCCCCCGGGCCCGCGGTTTCGCCGGGCGCGGCGACGACGCGCGGCGAGACGCTCCGCGGCGCCGTCTCCGTGGTGTCCACCTCGGATTCGTCTCGAACCCCTTCGTTGACCGACTCGGACCTCGACGCCTTCGCCGAGTCCCTTGACGGCGCGAACTTAGTCCTCGACAGCTCCTCCGCGGTGGCTCGGAGCTCGGAGCTCGCCGCCACCGCCGCCGACGCCGCCATCGAGAAACTCGCCGCCGCGCTCGCCGCCGCGGACGCGCGCCACCGCGCCACGGCGGCGACGGCGTCCCTGGCGGCCGCGAGCGATGGGCTCGAGGCGGCCGCTCTGAGCGGGGGCATCGGGTCGGAGGAGCTCCGCGATGCCCTGGAGGTGGCGAAGGAACGCGCGGAGGAGGCGAGGGAAGCGTCGGCGGCGCTCGCGCGCGCGTCGCGAGAAGTCGCGCGACTCGAAAACGCCGCCGGCGCGGACGCGGAGAAGGGGGAGGAGATCGCCGCGCTCGCGAAGGAACGACTTCGGCTCGCGAGCCGCGCGAGTCGGGCGGCGATCGCGGCCGCGGGCGCGAGCATCCGAAACGTCACCGCCGCGAGAACGACGCGTCGAGCGGAGGAGGAGACGATCGCGAAGAGTGTAACACCGGAGGGGGCCGCCGCGGCGCCGGCGGAGTCGGCCGCGGATGCGGGATCCTCCGTGGATGAGGCTCCGGAAACGCAGGACGTGCTCTCGTCGGTGAATGCGTCCGTCCTCGACGCCGCGGCGGCGATGGAGCTGAGCGGCGCTCTGTCCCGCATCGCGGAGTGGAGCGCGAAGCGCACGCAGAGTCTCTTCCGGGGGAAATCCGACCGAGCGAAACAGCCGCCCGCGGCGGACGAAATCGGTCGGCTCGTGCAGCCTTCGCTCCAGAAGGTTGTGGCGCAGTCCCTGGAGCCGGCGTCGCCCGAGGATTTACGCGCGGCGCGCGTCGCGTGTGGCCTCGCCGCGTGGATCTATTACCTTCCGAAGAGGCAGGAGAATCTCAACAAGGTCGGCCTTCGCGTGATCGTGTCGAGCCTCGACCCGCCGAAAAACAACGTCGTGTTAGCGCCGACGAAGCCGAACAAAGAGCTCAAAGCCGCGTCCTCCGAGCGCCGAGGGGCGACCGCGGCGACGGACCCGTCGTCGACCCGGGGTGTTGAAGGGGGAACCGCGCTCGGCGACGACGGCGCGCGCTCGAAGGCGGCGGCGCGGCGCGCGATGGCCGCGGCGGACGCCGCCATCGAGGAACTCCGCCGCGCCGAGGGCTCCAAGGGGTCCCCGGAGGCGATGGCGTCGGCGCGCGAGGCCGCCCGGCTCGCGAGCTCGGTCGCGACTGAGTTGCAGGAGGCGCTCGGCGACGGCGCCGGGTCTGTCGACGACGCGCGAGGCGCGCGAACGCCTCTCGAGAGGAGACGAGCGACGGACGGTTCGCCCGACGGGGGCTCCTCGACCGAATCTCGGGGCGAGTCGCGCAGAGGCGTCCCTTCCGCCGCCGTCGCCTCTTCGAGCGGTTTACCCACCAGCGCGAACGGATCCGCGCCGCCGCTCCCCCCCGTGAACTATTGCGTCGCGTGCGACGACGCGACGGGCGATTTGTGGGTCGTCATCGAGGGTTCGACGTCGCTGGCGTCTTGGCAGACGAACCTGACGTTCCAGCCCGTGGTTTTCGAGAACGCCGCGCTCGACGTGCGCGTGCACCGCGGGTCGTACGACGCGGCGAACCTCATCTACGACGCCGTCGAGTGCGCCGTTCGCGAGCACTGCGACCGGTTCGGGGCGAACGCGAAGGTGCGGATCACGGGGCACTCCTTGGGCGGCTCGCTCGCGATGGTTCTGTCCCTGATGCTCGTGCTCCGCGGCGGCGCGCCGAGGGAGGCGATGGCGGAGGTGTGGGCGTTCGGTTCGCCGTACGTCTTGTGCGGCGGCGACGCTTTACTCGCGAGGCTCGGTTTGCCCCGCGGGTTCATCAAGGGCGTCGCTATGGGGAAGGACATCGTCCCGCGCTCATTCTCGTGCTACTACCCGCAGTGGGCTCGGCGCGCGCTGGAGATCGCCCCCGGGTCGCTCAAGGTGAACGTCGCCGAGCAGCCCTCTTTCCTGGACGAGGAGATGTTCTACTCGCCCATGGGGGACGTGCTTCTGCTCCAGGCCATCCACGGCGGCGCGCACCCGCTTCTCCCCCCCGGCCCGGGGCTGTACCAGCTCGCGGGGGAGGGGATGTACGAGATGCTCGTCGACCGCGTGAACGAGGGGGAGGCGGACGAGGAGGACTGGCTCGAGGGGGCGCGCGCGGGCGCCAGGAGCGGCGAGTGGTCGCACGACTACGGCAGCGACAGTGACACGGACAGCGACGGCGACGAGGAGGAGAGCGGCGCGAGGAGAGGGGAGCGGTACGACGACGACGGAAGGACGGAGTCGGACTTTGACCCGTGGCTCAGGTGGGAGAAGTGGCGCGCCGAGAGACGCGAGGAGGAGCGGCGGTCGGAGAAGAAGTCCGCCAAGCGCGGTCGGACGAGAAGACGCTCCGTTCCCCAGCCCAAGCGCTCGTCGCGCCTGAACCGGCTCGCGTGTCTCACGCAGTCGGACGCGGCTCTGACCGCGAGCTTGATCCTCGGGTCGGTGGACCACAGCGCGGTGCTGGACGACGACGCGGAGGCGTTTGCGGCGCTTCTCGAGGAGAGGGGGAGGGACGCCGCGCAGCGCGTGGTGCTCAACACGCCGCACCCGCTCACCGTGCTCAGCGACCCGGGGGCGTACGGCACGAGGGGGAGCATCTCCAGGCACCACAACCCGTTCAACTATCTCAGGGCGCTCGCGAAGACGCGTCGCACGTGGGAGAGCGGGTCGCAGCCGAGGGAGAACGAGTTCGCCGAGGCGAGAAGCAAACCGTGGAAGTGAAGGCGCGGCGGGTCGAACCGTCAAAAGACGCGGCGCGATTCGATTCGATTCTGTTTTTTCGCCGTCTTCTTCTTCGCGTTCGCGTCGTCGCGACGCCCTCCCTCCCCGCATCTCGTCGACTCGCTCGTCGCGTCTCGACCGACCCTCGCTACGTCGTCGCGTCCCTCGGTCTCGGGAGGGGTTTTTCCCCCGCCCCCCCTCGCCCGGGCTCGTCGTCGAGGACGAACCCGAACCTCGACCTCGAGCGAACCTCGCTCTTTTGCGGCGCGTCCGAAGGCGGCGCGTGAACCGGCAAACGCGGCGGAGGCGGGCCTTTCCCGAGTCCGAACAGACCTTTTCCGGCCGCCGCGCCGGCCTCCCCGCGCGACGGCGGCTTAGAAGGGGGCGCCTTCGGATCCGCGACCGCGCCCGACGCTTTCTCCGCGGCGCCGCGCGGCGGAGGCGGCGTGAACGTCGCGCCGCCCTTATGCGTACCCTTCGAGCCGCCGGTGGGCTTGTTCGCGGCGGGTTTCCGCGCGGTATTCCCGCCGCCGGAGCGACCGCCCTCGGCCCCGCCCGCGGGTTCTGTCCCGCCCCTCGTCGCTTCGGCGGGCGGTTTTTCCTCGCCCGGGGGTCGCCCGATTCTGGGCGCGGGGATGGCGGACACCCCCAGGCCGACCGTCCGCCGCGACGTTTTGTTCTCGCCGCCGCCGCGTTCGCCTTCGCCCGGTTTCTCGGTCGATTTTTGTTTCCCTTTGTTCGCGCCGGCCGCGCCCCGGTTGTGGTACTTGGCGAACATCGCCTCCCTCGTGAGAACGTCGGCGTCGTTCGCTATTCGGTGGAGGTAGGCGCACTCCGGGTTCCCGCACCGCGCGGCGCGCAGAAACGCGTTGCAGTATTTGGTCGTCCCGCGACTCGCGCGCAGCGTCTTTCCGTCCCACGTCGTCCCGTCCAGCTCCCTTATGCACCGCTCCGCGTCCTCCTCCCGCCGGTACGTCACGTACGCCCCGCCGGTGAACTGGTGCGCGTCCCCGGGTTTCGGCGGGCTCGTCTGCACCTTCGCGATGGGGCCGAACCGCGAGAAGAGATCGCAGCCGGAGAGGAGCATCTCCTCGCGGCAGTACGGGGGGGTCAGGCCGACGACGTACGCGAGATCCCGCTGGATCACGCGCGCGTCGTGGAGGTGGCGCCGCGCCGCGATGATCTCGGCGCGGGAGAAGTCGCCCCCGTGCTCCGCACCGCGCGAGGCGCCGGGGTTTCCGTCGCGGGACGAGCGCCGCGATTTGCCCCCGGGCGCCGGTTGCTTCGTCGCGGGCGCCTCCGGAGGAGGAGGCTCGTCGAAGCGGATCGTGCTCTCGTCGTACTCCGTCCGACACGCGGGACACCGCCCCTTGGCGTCGTCTTTCGCCGCGAGCTCCATCACGCTGTGCCAGCACCACGCGCACACCTGGTAGCCGCACCCGCACGGGCGGAAACGGAGGTCCGTCGCATCCAAGGGCTCGCAGCACAGGGGGCAGTCGACGCCCGCGTTCGCGCCCGCCGACATCGCGAGCGGAGCGTCGGAGGAGACGCCCGAGGATGCGGTCGCTCGCTCTACCAGCCCGAAGGCCGCCCCCTCACGCCGTCGCGCGACGCCGCCGCCGCGGCCCGAGACTCCGCTCGAGGCAGACTGGCGACGCGATGACGACGGAGTACAGACAGATCCGACGAGAAGCGGCGGTGCGCCGGCGCGCACCCGGGGCGGCCGAAAAAAATCTTCGGGCGGCGATGCGAAAATCGCGGAAAGCTCTCTTGAGTGGATCGCGTGGGGTACAAGGAGCCTCGTGCGCGCGCCGCTCGGGTGGGCTCGTGTGTCTCGACTATTCAAAAATTCCAGCCCTGCTCGTGGTCGACCCTTCTCCTTCTCTCGCTCTCTACGCCGTCGCGGTCTGCGCGGCCCCGAGCTTCCCCTTGTACACGAGGGGTTTCGCCGGGACGAGGTCTTCCATGAGGACGTTTTGCTTGGCGATGTGCCTGAGGAAGAACTCCCCCGTGCGCTTCTCCGGGACGACGTCCCGGACCGTCACGGCGTCGCCGTCGACGGTGAACTCGAGGTCGCTCACCGACACCTCCACGCCGTCCAGCGCGGACGTCCCGCCCGGGACCCACTCCTTCAGGGTGGACTTCGCTCGCATCGTCTCGAGCTGCTCTCTGAGCGCGTCGGGCTCCGTCTCCATCAGACTGGCGAGCTTCTGGACGGAGATGGAGGTGTAGAGCTTCAGGTACGACCGCAGCGCGGGAAGCTTCTCGTACGACTGCACCTCCGCGATGAACGCCTTGAGCTGCGCCCGGTACGCCTCCTCGTTGTAGTTGCCCTCGTCCCCCTCCTTCGGCCCGCTCGGGGTGACGAACTTCGGGCACGCGAAGGAGAAGAGCTCGTCGAAGGCGGAGACGACGCCCTGCGCCATGCGGGACATGTCGTCGCCGTGCTTCTCGCGCAGGGCGCCGACGACGCCCTCCTCGAGCAGGCGCATCACGCGCGTGTTGCCGTTGCTTCCGCCGCCCGAGCCGCTGCCCCCGAGCGTCACCGCCATCGCCGTCAGCGCGTACATCTGCTCCTGCTTCTTCAGCATGAGGTCCAGCGCGTACGGCCGCGTCGCCGCCACCTTGCGGCGGTTGACGAAAACAAGCGACGCGTTGAAGTGCTTGATCGCGTCCGTGTACCGGTGGAGCATGAAGTACGCGAACCCGACGTGGTACGCGGTGGAGACGCTCGCGCCGGCCACCTTGCTGAAGATCCCGGGCTTGTCCAGCTGGATCGGGTCCAGGACCCTGAGCGCGGTTTCGTAATCGCCGAGCAAGATGTGGATCTTGGACGCGCCGATGAGGGAGAAGTACCCGAGCGTGCGCAGGACGTTGGACGAGTTGTAGTCGTACCCCTCCTGCTCGCTGAACGCGATCTCGCCCCGGCGCTCCTTGTCGAGCGTGGCGATGATCTCGGATTTCTCCACCATCTGCTTGAGGTAGTTCATCACGCTCTCGGCGCTCCACACCCCGTCGGCGACGGCGCGGTTCAGCGCCTCCAGCTCCTCCTTCGTCTTCACGCTCACCTTGCCGCGGTACTGGCAGAAGGACTGGAACTGGTAGATGAACTCGTCGATCATCTCCCACAGCCACAGGTTAGGGAGCTGCATGTTCACGTTACCGTGGAGGATGACGTTGAACAGGTTCGCGTACGTCTCCCAGCTCTCCGCGCGCTGTTCGAGCGTCGGCGTCGCCTTGCCGTAGAGATGGCGGAAGTACATCTCCTTGTAAAGGAGGCAAAACACGTGGTCGTCGTCCGCGTACTTCGCCACCGCCTCGGCCGCGGGCCAGGGGGAGGCCTTGAAGTACCGCTCGCTGATCGCCCCGAAAGACTTCTCGTACATGGACAAGATCTCGTACACTGCGCGCGGGAGGAAAAGGAGGGGGGGTCGAGGACGTGGGGGAGTCGGGGAAAAGGGTAAGTCGTCACGGGTGAGGTCGGGGGAGGCGCTCGACGCGCGCGCGTTCGGGGGAGGAGGGGGGGCGGGCTCGCGGATACGCGTCCGAGCGCGCGGTAAGAGCGACCGCCTAGGGAGGAGGGACCTTTCGCGCGACGGCGAAGGACGCGGTCGAGGCGCGATCGCCGTCAGGGCGCGCCAACACGCACCGTTCTTTTCGCGGATGTGGCGGTAGAAGTACACGACGAACTGCTTCACCATGTCCGGCACGGGCTCGTTCGCCTTGGCCATCGCGGCGGCGTCCGCCATGGCGAGCGCGAGGTCGTCGATGGGGCGAAAAACCTCGGGGAGAAGGGTCCCGACGCGTGCGTTGCCGCGCGGGTGGAAGAGGGGGAGGGGTCGAGAGCGCGGGTGGGGCTCTCGATCCAGCCGCCAAAAGAAAAACCTTGACGAGCGCCGCGCGCCAGATTGGAGATCGAGTCAGTTCAGAAGTCAAGTCCGCCCCGGCGGCCGGTCCGCCGACGACGCTCCGCCGACGCCGTTCGATGCGAGATCCCGAGAAAGCTCCGCGCGCTTCGCGCGGCGGCACACCGTCGGCGTTCGCGGAGGGCATCGAGTTCGCGCCGGCGCGCCGTTCGCATCGTCCGCGCGACATGCACGGCAACCGCTCGTTCGTGAAGAAGACCAAGGGCGGGCGCGTCGTGAAGGTGGTGCGCGAGCACTACCTGCGCGACGACATTTACGTCGGCTGCGCGGCCGCCGCCCCCGAGCTCCGCGGCCCCGACCCCGAGCAGTGGAAGCTGAGCGCGGACGCGGCTCGGTACGTCGTCATCGACACCAACGTCGCGCTTCACCAGCTCGACCTCTTGGCGCACGCGGCGGTGACGGACGTCGTCGTGCTCAGCGTCGTCCTGGACGAGTGTCGCGCGAGGAGCAAGGCGAGCTACGAGCGCCTGCGCGCGATGTGCCAGGATCCGGCGAAGCGCTTCTTCGTGTTCGCGAACGAGCACCACAGGCAGACGCACGTCAAGGCGGAGCCCGGGGAGAGCCCGAACGACCGAAACGACCGCGCCATCAGGGTCGCGACGAAGTTCTACCAGAGGGCGCTGCCGAACAAGCGCGTCGTCCTGCTCACGAACGACCGCGGGAACCTCGCCAAGGCGAGGGAGGATGCCATCGACGCCCTCTCCTGCCGCGAGTTCGCCGCCGAGCAAGCGGACCAAACCCCCGACCTGGCGGACGTCGTCGCGCCCTCCCCTCTGGACGATAGCTTGGAGAGAGACGACGCGGGCGGCGCCGCGGCGCCGTCACCCGCGAAGCGACGCAAGACGACGGAGGATGCCCGGCCGGGCGCTTCCGCCGATCCCGGGGCTCTCGCAAAGTTCGCGCCCTTCGCCGAACACCTCACCCCCGCGGCCATCGCCTCGGGCGTGAAGGGCGGGACGCTGCACCAGGGCGCGATGCGCACGTCGCGGTTCACGCCGTGGGAGGGGCGGGTCTCCTCCGACGCGATCGGCGCGGAGATTCTGATCGTCGGGCGCGCGAACATGAACCGCGCGGTCGACGGCGACGTCGTCGCCGTCAGGCTCTTACCCGAGTCGGAGTGGCGCAAACCCAACGACAAGGTGGCGCACGAGGCGAAGGGAGAGGAGGCGGGGGACCCGGACGCCGAGGCCCCGGGATCTTCTTCCGTCGCGCTCGTGCCGAGAACCGCGGAGGAGGCTGGCGGCGACGCTCCCGCCGACGCTCCAATCGAAACATCCGGCGCGGTCCCCACGGGCGTCGTCGTCGGCATCGCTCGGCGGTCTTGGCGCGAGCGCGGGTACGCCGCCTCCATCGACGTCGGCCCGAACGCCGCCGGCGCGGCGGCGATCCGCGCGGCGTCGAAAGACGCGAGCGCGAGCGCCCCGCCCGCGCGGCTCCTGGCCGTGCCGATGGACCGTCGCCTTCCGAAGATCCGGATTCAGACGCGCCAGGCGGCGAACCTCGTCGACCAGCGAATCGTCGTCGTCTTGGACCAGTGGCCGAGGGACTCGCCCTACCCCGAGGGGCACTACGTGCGCTCGCTCGGTCCGCTCGGCGACGTGGACGCGGAGACGCAGGCGGTTCTGCTCGAGGCGGACGTGGACGACCGCCCGTTCGCGCCCGCGGTGCACGCGTGCGTCCCTCCCCTGCCTTGGCGTTTCGACGAGAAGACGCATCTCGAGCAACAGCCGCACAGGGAGGACCTGCGGGAGCTTCGCGTGTGCTCCGTGGACCCGCCCGGGTGTCGGGACATCGACGACGCGCTGAGCGTCAGAGAGGTGCGGGGAGGCGAGGGAGGGACCTCGGGCGACCAAGGCCATCTCGAGCTTGGCGTGCACATCGCGGACGTCACGAGTTTCCTCAAGCCGGAGACGGCGATGGACGACGAGGCGAAGAGGCGGGGGACGACGACGTACCTCGTCCAGCGCAGGCTCGACATGCTCCCGAAACCGCTCACGGAGGACATATGTTCCCTGCGCGGAGGCGTGGAGAGGCTGACGTTCTCGGTTTTTTTCCGGTTCGATAAGGTCACGAACCTTCCCGTGCCCGGGATCCCCCCGCGGTTCACCAAGGCGGTGATAAAATCGAACGCCGCGCTGACGTACGCCGAGGCGCAGGCGATGATGGACGACGCCGAAAACGACTCGGGGCTCGCGCGGGACCTGAGGGCGATCAACCGGTGCGCGAGGGCGCTGAGGAAGAGACGCCTCGACCTCGGCGCGCTCACGCTCGCGTCCCCCGAGGTTCGGTTCGAGCTGGACGCGGCGACGAGCGACCCGCTGGACGTCGGCATGTACGTCACGCGCGAGGCGAACCAGATGGTCGAGGAGATGATGCTCCTCGCGAACGTCGCCGCCGCGGAGGCGACGCTGGCCGCGTTCCCGAGCCGCGCGATGCTCCGCCGGCACCCCACCCCGGCGCCGAGGATGTTCGACCCTCTGCTGAGGGCGTGCGCGGCGGTGAACGTCCCCGTGGACGTCTCCTCGAGCAAGGCGCTCGCGGACTCGCTCGACGCGGCGACGCGCCCCGACGACCCGTACTTCAACACGCTCCTGCGCATTGTCGCCACGCGGTGCATGAGCCAGGCGGTGTACTGCGTCTCCGGGCAGCACTCCGCGAACGACCGCGTGCACTACGGCCTCGCCGCCCCGCTGTACACGCACTTCACCTCGCCGATCCGTCGGTACGCGGACGTCGTCGTGCACCGCCTCCTGAACGCCGCGCTGGGGTTGGAGCCCGCGCACGCGTCGCTGATGGACCTCGACGGGATGCGGGCGTGCGCGGATAACGTCAACCTGAGGCACAGAAACGCCCAGGGCGCGGCGCGCTCGAGCGTGGAGCTGCACACGCACGTGTTCTTCAGGAAGAAGCCCGTCGCGAGCGCGGAGGCGAGGGTGATCAGGGTCAAGGCCGACGGGATGGTCGTCTTCGTCCCCAAGTTTGGGATCGAGGCGCCCGTCGCGTTCGAGATGACCGACGAGGCGCCGTGCGCGCTGGACGAGGAGGCGATGACGGTGACGACGCCGGAGGGGAAGACGTGGAAGGTGTTCGACGCGCTCAGAGTGCGCGTGGAGATCGAGGAACTCCCGGCGAGGCGGTCGAGGCTGAAGGTGACCGTAGTACCCGAAGATCCGTAGGAGCGCGGCGAAGGAAGTACTTGTACCTTGTATTAGTCTACTTTCGAAGGGTACAAGAGTGGGAGGGCGCGAGGGTACACTTGAGGTTCGTTCACTCGTTCCCTACTTGAACGCCATCCCTCACCCTAGGAACGGCGCCCCGCACGTGCACGTCTTCCTGTTCCCCATGCAGCACCCCTCGAACGAGGGATTTTTCTTCGCGAAGGACGGTTCCGGGGGCGCGTTCAGGAGCGCCTGTTTCGCCCGTTCCAGCTCGGCGCCCCCCGCGCCCGCCTTGTCCGCGTCGCACCGCCGCCAGTAGTTGAACAGCCGAACGGACTTCAGCGCGTCCAGGGCGGCGTTGTGCTGCGCCCCGAACTCCGCGCCGAGTAACACGCGCACGAGGTGGTCCTGCCCGAACACGCTCCACGTGTTGAACCTCGGGTTCCACACCCGCCACACCCCCGCGAGGTCCACCATGCCTTGGAAATCCTGCCCCTCGATCAAACCTAACCACTGCACGTCCTTGGCGATGTTCTGCCCGACGAGCACCGCGTGCTTCGGCAGCGCCGCCCGGACGCTCGCCACCGCCTCCGCCAGCGTCACGCCGTGCGCGTCGATTATCTCCGCGGTGAGGCCCGTGAGCGGGGTGAGGTACGAGTGCACCGTCGCCCCCGGAGGCGGTCGCACGTACACGTTCAGGAGGCACCGCTCGTACTCATCCACGAGCGCGATCTGCGCCACCTCGCGCGCGTTGTGCTCCACCCCGGTCGCCACGCACTCCACGTCGATGGAGAAGTGCGTCGCCGCGTACGGGTACGAGGAGGGCGCGTGCTGCGTCGAGGCCGCCATCTCGAGGACCGCGGCGCGCGACGGGGGGTCTGCGCGAGTCGGGGCGGGGAACCGTCGCGTGTCGCGACGCAATCGCGCGCCGGGGAAGCGCGAGTCCGCGCCTGGCGGGGGAAAATTGCGCGTCGGTCTTCTCGCCGACCGCCGACGCCGATTCTCCCCCCGACTCGTCCCGAGCGCGTCCGGGCGTCGATCGGGCTTCGGCACCGCGGAACCGCTTCATCGACGCGTCGACCGGGTCACGCTTCGCGGTGCGAAAGGGCTTTTCTCGAATCCAAAGGTGCCGAGGGGTTTTAACGCGCGGTTCTCCTGCGTGAAATCCGGGAGGCACACGCGGTGGAAATCACCCTCGTCCCGAATCAGCGCGATCGCGCCCCGCGCGCGAGCCGTCGACCGCGCTTTTTCACCGAATGCCACTTTTCGGATGACGCGTGGCACGGGGTCGTCGTAAAAGCGCGCCACTCGAGATTGCACCGACGCCGCGCCGCGACGCGCCGCCGGTTCGGACTCCGCCCCGGGAACGATGCAGGCCGCGATGCCGCACGCGATCGGGACCTGGCCCACGCGCGCGCACCGCCCGGCGGTGGTCACCGCGCGCCGCATGGCGCGCGTGTTCACGCGCCTTCCCGCGCGACGCGACAGGTCGTTCGGTCGACTCGGCGCGGTGTCAGAGCCTCGGCTCATCCCCGACGACCCGTACGCGAACCCCCCCGCCGTGCCGAAGCAGTTCGCCAAGCTCCTCGACACGGTCAAGGCGGGAAAGCACCCCGCGGAGGCGATGAAGCGCGCCAAGGCGAAGGCGAAGAAGGCGGCGAAGAAGGCCGCCGCGGCCGTTGAAGAAGATGTCGTCGTGGCCGAAGAGGCCATCGTCGCCGAGGAAGACGCCGAAGAAGACTGGGAGGAGGAGGAGGACTCCGACGAGGAGGAGGAGTGGGAGGATGACGAGGACGAGGACGACGAGTTCGCCGACATCATCTTCGCCGCTCGTCTCGAGAACGCGCTCCGCGTCGCCCCCGTGACGCTCTCGGGCGTCCCGTTCATCGACTTCGACCAGCTCGAGGCGCCCAAGGAGCTTGCGCGGCGGCGCGAGCGGGCGACGCTCGAGAAGATCGCCGAGACCGCCGAGGAGAAGGAGAAGGAGAAGGCGGATCGGCTGGAGCAGCTCGCTCGGGAGGAACATGAGGCGGAGGCGGAGGCCCGCGCGAGGAAGGAGGCCATCGCGGAGGCTAAGGCGCACGCGAACGAGGCTAAGGCGCTCGCGGAGGCGGAGGCGCTCGCGGAGCTCGAGAAGCTCGAGAGGGAGGAGGCGGAGGCGGAGGCGGAGGCGCAACGACGGCGCGACGCCATCGCCGCCGAGAAGGACCGCGCGGAGGCGGAGGCGAAGGCCGAGCTCGAGCGCCTCGCGAGGGAGGAACAGGAGGCAATCGCGGAGGCGAAGAGGCGCGCGGAGGCGGAGGCGTTGGCGTCCGTCGCGAGCGTTCCCCCGGACGTCGACGTCGCGCCCACGCCGATGATGCTGCGCAGAAACGCCAAAATCGGCCTCGCCCGGTTGAAGCGATTGGAGGAGGAGGACGAAGCGCCTAAAGAACCCGAGGACGACGATGCGGGCGAAGAATTCGAGAAGTCGAAAGTCGTCGCGTCGGAGGCGGTCCAGAAGAAAGAGCTCGCGACCGAGCGCGGGGTTCCGTTCAGCTCCGAAGGCGCGTTTTACCGCGCGGAGAGCGCGCAGGCTCGCGACCTGGCGACGCTCTTGGCGTCCACGCTTCGGCGCCCTCGGGTTCTCGACGCGCTCGCCGGCGGCGGCGCGAGGACCGCGCGGTACCTGCTCCAGGGCGGCGCCTCGCACGTCCACGCGAACGACGCGAGCGCCGAGGCGTTCGACGCGCTGCTCGAGACCGTCGACGCGGTGTCGCCCCTGCTCGACGGGAAGACGAAGGGCGCGAAAGACAAAGGTACGCGTCCTTCCGTTTCGCTGACGTGCGAGGACGCGCGCAAGGTGATGGCCAACTTTTACGTCCGCGGCGAACACTTCGACCTCGTCGACGTGGACAGTTTCGGCGCGGAGAATTTCCTCGACGACGCCCTCCGCGTGGTGAAGCCCGGCGGGTACGTGTACGCCACCAGCACGGACGCGCTGGGTCTGTGCGGGAACAACCCCGCGAGTTTGTTTCAGAACTACTCGGGCGCGTTCGTCTCCCCGAACGTCCCCGGCGTGAACGAGACGGCGCTTCGGGTGCTCGCCGCGGACGCGATTCGGCGCGGCGCGTGCGCGGGCCTCCGGCTCACGCCCGCGTTCTCGCTCTTCCACCCGCACGGCCCCGTGTTCCGGGTCATGCTCAAGGCGGAGGCGATGGACACGAAGGACGGGTGGACGGGCGAGGGCATCGGGTACGTCGCGCACTGTCGCCGATGCGGCGCGAGCGAGGCGGTGCGAGGCGACGTCGCGGAGGCGCTCCTCGGCGACGAGAAGGAGGGCGCGGCGTCGCCGCTCGCGCTCGGGTGCCGCTGCGAAGCGTGCGCCGAGGGACGAGACGGCGGTGAACGCGTGCGTTCTCCGCTCGCCGTCTCCGGGCCGATGTGGCTCGGGCCGCTGCACGACCTGGCGCACGTGCGCGGGCTTCTCGCCGTCGCCGAGACCAAGGCGTGGGTCCACGACGAGGCGAAGGAGAAGCCGGCCAAGGGACAGCGGAACCTCCGCGAGGTACTCGCGGCGCTCGAGGAGGAATCCGACCCGAACCTCCCGCCGTGGTTCTACCGAACCGACGAGCTCGCGCGGAAGGACGACGAGGCCGCCGACGACGAAGGGGGCTTCGTTCAGCTCGAGGGTCCGATCCCGGCGTTGGACGCGTGGATCGACGAGCTCAAAAACCGAGGGTTCGCCGCGTGTCGCTCGCACGTCGACACCCGAGGAATCAAGACGAACGCGACGAGAAACGACGCCGTGGAGGCGGCCAACGCGGTGAACGACGGCCGAGCTGGAACGACGGCCAAGAAGGCGAACAAGGCGAACAAGAAGGCGAATAAGGCGGAGGCCAAGGCGTGAGAGAGGAAGCGAGAGGAGGTGTACATAAAGTGGGATCCCACGCGACGAACGAATGTACGATACCATTCGCGCGCGGCGCGTTGTATCTCACACGATATATACCCTCATCGCGTCGACAAAAAGTCGCGCTCGACCCTTCGCTCGTCCTCCTCTCACGCGACGCTGGCCTCGTTCATTTTCTTGGCGAGCGCCTTTTCGACCGCCCACTTCTCGAGGAGGGTCTGGACCTCGCCGAGGTCCCCGAGCGCGACGTCGAGCTGCTTCTCCTCCTCCGGCGTCTCCTCGCCGAGCCTGAGATCCTTGATCCTGACCATCCCTCGCTCCCACTCGCTCGGCGCGACGAAGACGATGTACCGCGCGCCGACCCTGTTGGCGTAGTCGAACGTGTTCGCGACCTTCTTCTTCGGCTCCAGGAGCAGGTCGACGCTCGGCGCGCCCGCGCCGCCGCGCATGAGCGACGCCGTCTTCATCGCGTTCCCCTGCATCGACTCGTTGAACGCGGCGACGACGAAGTCCACCGACTTCGGCAGCGTGGGAAGGACGCCCTTATCCTTCAGGAGCTCCACGATGACGCAGTCCCCGAACCCGAACCCGCACGCGGGGACCTCCGAGACGGCGCCGTACAGCGACAGGAGCTTGTCGTACCGCCCGCCGCCGCAGATGGCCCGCAACTCGCCCGCGCGGTCGAAACCCTCAAAGACGACGCCGGTGTAGTACGCCAGGCCGCGGACGACGCTCGCGTCGAACACGAGCCAGTCGCCGAAGCCGTACGCCTCCGCGAGCTCGAAGAGGCGCTTGAGCTCGTCCACGCCCGAGGTGTCGACGCCCTCGCCGCACAGCGCCGCGAGGTCGTCCACGGATTTGCACAGGAGGCAGGAGACGATGCGCTCCGCCGTCTCGGCGTCCAAGCCTTGGGTGTCGACGAGCTCTTTCCTCGTCGCCTCGGGGCCGATCTTGTCCATCTTATCCATGACGACGCAGACCGGCGCGAACTTCTCGTCCGTCACGCCCATGGAGCTCAGGACGCTCGCCATGACCTTGCGCGAGTTCACCTTGATCCCGATGTCCGCGCTCGTGATGCCCACGTTGGAAAAGAATCGGCAGATGGCGGACAGGAGCTCAACCTCTGCGGCGACTCCCGAGCAGCCGATGATGTCCATGTTCCACTGGTAGTGCTCGCGCTTGCGGCCGCGCTGGGTGGTCTCGAACCGCCAGCACTGCGGGACGGAGTACCACTTCAGTGGAAGCATGAGCGACTGCGCCTTGCCGAGGACCATCCGCGCCAGCGACGGCGTCATCTCGGGCCGGAGCGTCACCTCCGTCTGTTCCTTATCCACGAACGAGTACATCTGCTGCGTGATCTCCTCCCCGGCCTTGCGCTTGTACAGCTCCTGGCGCTCCAAGACCGGCGCGTCGTACTCCTCGAATCCGCACGCGTCGCCGACGGCGCGGAAGTGGTCGAAGAGCCAGCGCTGCAGGCGCATCTCGTCGGGGTAGAAATCGCGCGTCCCGCTCGGGGGCTCGAGCTCGACGGGGGGATGGGGGACGACGCCCACCGTCACCGCGCCGCCGCCCTGGCCGCGAACCTGGCGCGCCGCGAGCTTCGCCGCCTTCTTCGCCGCCTCCGCCTCCTTCTTCGCCCGCTTCTCCGCCTCGCGCTTGAGCTGCTTCTCCGTCTTCTCCACCGCGGGCGCGGCGCCGTCGGTGGCGGGCGCGCCGGTGGCGGGCGCGACCGCCGCATCAGCCGAGGGCGGGTCGGGCGACGACATGCTCGGCCGTATCAACCACCGCCAGAGGAAGCCGCGAAGAGCCGCGGGTCGATCGAAACGGTGAGCGCGCGTGCGCGTGCGAGTGCGATCGCGCCGGCGGCGGACGCGACAAAGGGCCGACGACGAGCGGCCACAAGGCGCGTGTCGAAGGATCGATCGGCCGCGAGATCGGCCGCCAGGATCACGTGTCGGGGCGGAAACGGCGAATCGTGAACCAAGAGAAAACAGTTTCAAGCGAAAAAAACGATCGAATTCGATCGGCACGAGCCTGATTTGACCCAGTTTCAGTTTCAACCGGCCGTCACTGCTGCCGTGGAGCACGGGGGAGGACGATGATGAGTCGCGGGTGGCGTCCTACCAAGGCGGCGGACCATCTCGTGAACTGTGCTTTTACGATTTCTGACGCACGGACACGCGTCGGCGTCGTCGCTCGTCGCTCGACCCCCGTCTGGCATCCCGGCGCCTTCCTCCCTCGCTCTCGCTCACTCCTCGTTCGCCCGATTCGGCGTGAGCGCGGCTTTGTCCACGCCGAGCAGGCTGCTGTAATAGTCTATGAACGCGCCCGTCTCCGCCGGCGCGGGCGCCCGAGCCGGGCGCGCCGAGACGCCGAGAGGCTCCGACGGATCGCCGCTCGGATGATTGAACACCGCCGAGAACGCGCCGCCGCCGCCCCTCGCGAACGCCGCGGGCGTCGCGGGGAGGGCCCCGAGCCGATCGCCGCCGTTCGTCGTCGCGCCGTCACGCGCCGATGGAGGCGCCGCCGCCTCAACCTCAACCTCGCCGCCTCCGCGCCGCCCCCGGTCCTCCGCCGCGACTCCTCCGCCTTCTCCTCTCTCCCTCCCGAGTTCCTCGAGCATCCTCACGCGCGCCTCCAGCGTGAGCGCCCTCGCCGCCTGCTCCGCGAGCGCCGCGTTCGTCGCCGCGAGGAGGCGAGAGGTCTCCGCGCACCGCTCCTCGGCGCGTTCCGCCGCGTCGCGCGCGTCGTTCGCGGACCGCTCGGCGAACCGAGCGACGTCCACCGCCGACGCCGCGCGGGACTCCGCCTCCGCCGCGCGGCGCTCGCACGTCTCCAGAGCCGCGGAAAACGCCCGCTCGAGCGACGCGAGATCGGGAGGGGGGTCGGTGACTCCCGATCCCGATCCCGACTCCCGACTCCCGATGACGGCGGAGCGAACGACGGAGGAGCCGTCTCGGGAAGCGGAGCGACGGCCCTCCTCGCCCGAGCCCCTCCTACGCCGCGACGGAGAATGCGCCGGAGACAAATGCACCGGAGACGAATGCGCCGGAGACTCCGCCGTGGGACGGTCTTCGCCCGCCGCGTGCGCTCCGCCATTCGCGTACGCTCCGCCCGCGCCGCCCCCGAAAACCCCGCCGCTTCGCTCGGGCGACCTCGGCGGGGACGGAGGCACGACCGCGCCGCCGCCGCCGACGCGTCCGCCGGACGAGCCGGCGTCCGAGAACGGACGCGGAGGGGAGGAGGGGGGCGAGGAGGGGGCGAGGAGGAGGCGCGGCGAAGCCGAGGACGAGGATCGCTCGCGCCGCGGCGGGCTCGGGCTCGGGCGAAACTCGAAGTCGTCGGAGGCGTGCGGCGGCCCGGGAGCGGTCGCGAGCGCGTCGCGGCTTTCTTTCTCGACCGAGGGCGCGGCGCGGCGCGGCGAGGCGGCGCTCGCGGGCGCCTCCTCCTCGGCGGCTCGCGCCGCGACGCGCGGGACGCCCCCCTCGCGCCGCGACACGTCGCGCGCGGCGTCTTTTCGCCTCTGCGCCCTGGCGTGCTCGTTGTGCCTGCGCTTGCACAGCTCGATGGTGTCGTGCAGGAGCATGAGCTTGCGCTCGGCGAAGCCCGGGGAGAGGAATCGCTGCGGCGTCAGCGCGGGGTTGTACCCGAACTCCTCGCGCAGAGCGCGCCACGCGCCCTCCACGAACCGCGCGTCGGACTTGGCCTGCAGGTCATGCCCGGCCTCGCCCAGGGAGTTGGTGACGTGGCGGGAGAAGCCCAGGAGGGCGTAGTGCAGAGCCGGGAGGAGCGCCATCGGGTCGCCCTCCCGCGCCGCGCCTCCGTCGAAGTCCACGGGGAAGCGGATGCGTCGCAGCTCGCGCTTCACCTTGTCCAGGTTTCCGTCGATGTCCCCCGTGCGCCCGCCGAGAAGCGCGTCGCGCGCGGGGACCAGCGCGCCGGTCGTGCCGGACATCGCGAGAAGAGCCGGGGGGAAGCGCGGTGGAGACTGCGAGGACGACGTCCGCGGCGAGGACGACGACGTTGTTGCCAGCGATTTTCGAACAGAACGAGACGAACCGGTTGAAAAGTCTGCCCGAAATCTGGAGCAACGAGCGAACGACGCGAGATGATGGAACGACCGCGTGTGCTGCACTCGGACCGAACGACCCTTTTCGCCTCGGCGGAACCCTAACCCCGAGGCGGGGGCCGCAGCGGCTCCCCGCGGCACACGCACGCGCGCGAGACCGCTCGAGCCACCTCGACCGCGTCACTCGCTCGCTCGCACATCCGCGGGCGCACGCATCTCGTTCGACCCCGGCGCCTTTCGCTCGTCGACGCGCGCGCCTCCGCGCCGCCCGATCTCACATCCGTCGTCGGCGGATAAGAGCGGACGCTTCGTCCAACAACAGAGCACACGTCTCGCGGTAGGCCCTCGAGATGGAGATCGTCCCCCCCGCCTTCACGGGTGACGAGAACGCCGCCCGGTGCGACGAGAGCGCGTTCAGGATCGGGTTCTACATGCTGAACGCCGCGGTGGCGTACGACCGGCTCGGCTTCAAGAACTGGTTCCCCGTCGGCTGCTCCTTCAACGGCGATTACCTCATTGCGCTCGCCGAGGAGGTGCGCGCCAGGCGCGACGAGAGGGCGGGGCGCATGCCGAAGCACCGCAAGGAGGTCATCGGCGAGTTCGCGCACCGAAGGGTCGCGCGGTGGAAGCCGGAGAGGATGATGCAGAACATGTGAGCGAGAGGCGCGAGGAGCGAGAGGCATCGGTCATTCTTGATTCATTCGTCGCCGTCTGCGCTCTTCTCGCTGGGTGTCATCGTCGCCTTCGCCTACTCATCAGTACCTGAGCCCGCGCTTGGAGAGCTTATACTCCGCGGCCATCTCCGCCTGTATCGCCGCGTCCGATCGTCGCGCCTCGAGCGACCGCACGGTGGCGCGCATAGCCTTCGCCTCGGCGACGAGCCGCGCCGCGCTCGCCTCCGTCGCGAGCTCGGAAGCCGCGGCGTCGCCTCGCGGGTTTCTACTCGTCGTCGGCGGAGTCCCCGACGAACCGCGTCGTAGCGCCGATGCGCCGTCCGAACCGACCCCCCCCCTCGCCGCCTTGACCCGGGACGGCTTCACGTCCACCGCGAGCCTTCTCTCCATCGCGGTGGCGTCTCCTTCGAGCGGCGCTTTGAACGGCGATTTCGAACTCTCCGCGTGGGGCTCGCGCTCGTACGCCTTCACGACGCCTCGGGTCGACCCGTCCCGCCTCGACACCGCCAGCGCCCGCGACGGGTCCACGACGTTCAGGTACACCGGGACGAACACCGCGTCCGCGTCGGATCCCTCACCCCCGTGGTCGCTTCGCGTCGCGTTCGCGAAGGCGTCGACGGTACCGCCGCGTTCTTCCTCCCGGAAGCGCACGACGACGAAGCCGAGCCACTCCCCCGGAACCTCCGCGCCGGCGACGAGCTCGACGATTTTGCTGAGCCCCGGCGCGAGCGCGCCCTCCGCGAACGTCGCCTCCACGCACGGGAGCCCCACGGTCTCCACGCACACCCTGCGCCGCGCGAACCCCGAGGGGGAATCCCCCGGGAAGACGGAGGCGGGCCTGGCGACGCGGACGCGGAAGCGGCGGTAGATTCCCGGCGCGAGCGTGCCGCAGTCCACCGCCGGCGCGGCGAACGAGGTCCACCGCGGCGCGTCGTACCCCGGGTGCTCCGCGCGGACGTCCCCGACCGGCGCGCGGCGCTCGAACCGAAGCAACCGCGCGGTGATCGCCGCGAACGCCGCGGGCTCGCGCTCGCGGAACCGCCACAAGTCATTTTTTCGATTGTGAAACCGAGTCCCCTCGCCGAACGCGCGGCGGAGCGCCTCGGCGCTCGGCCTCGCCGCCGCGCGGTTCGGTAACGTTCGGTCGAGCCGAGCCTGTCTACGTTTCGAATCCCCCACGTCCCGCGCGTTTCGGTCCCCGAGGCGCCTCTTCTGATGGATCAGAGCTCTGAGCTTCGAGACGCCGCGCGGGTCGCCACAACCGAGACACTCGAGCGTCGCGTCCGCCGCGGCTTCGTCGCTCGTCGCCTCGTTCGCGGCCCTCTCCCCCAAACCCCTCGGGTCCGAGCTCGGGTCGTGCCAGGCCAGGACGGACACGGTCGCCATGAACGCGACGAACTCGTCGAAGTCGAGTTCGTCGACGCGGTTGACCGCCGCGTCCTCGCCGACCGCGGGGGCGTCGGCGGCGCGGAAGGCGCGATTCGCGTCGCGCCGCGACACCAGGCGAGGGACGACGTCGAAATCCTCGAGGAGACTCGTCGCCTCCGCCCTGGACATCAGCAACGAGGGTTTCTTGTTCGTCGTCTTATCGGCCACCGCGCTCGTGAGCCACGCGTGGTCGTCGTCCGCGCCGGCGTACGCGTCGAAGAGCGTTCGAAGGGGGCCGACCGCGGGCGGTTTCGAGCGATCGGAAAACACCGGCGCGCCCGCGGCGCCGCGCTGGTCGCCGGCGTGCCATCGCGCGTCGAACTGCGCGGTGACGTCCAGGTGGACCTGCGCGGAGGACGGGGGGACGAGGACGGCCGACCCGGCGCGGGGGTCGGCGGTCGGACGAGCGCGGGCGAGCGGACCCGAGGGACGGAGCGCCGCGTGGCGAGCGCGCCGAGCCTCGCGCGCGGCGTCCGCGGCGAGTCGCGCGGACGCCGCGAGCGCCTCGAAGCGTTCGTACGCGTCGCTCGCCGCGGTGTCCGGGTGGAGCCGCGTGGGGGGGTGGGGACCGACGAGGGGGGCGCGGCACCCCTCGCGCGCGCGTGCGGTGCGAACGTGAGCGAAATCCACGAGCTGGAGGGAAGGGAGGGGGGAGGCACGCGTCAGCGTCGAGGCGTCCGAGCGGATTCGCGGGAAGGACGAGGCGAGTGGAGAATGTGCCGCGCGCCAAACTCGTCACCGCGACGCGCGCGGAGGGAGGTCACGCACCTGCGACACGAGCGAGGTGACGCCTCCCCGCTCGCTGACCACCATCGCGGCGACGCGTCGGCGACGAACCGCACAGCGCCCGCGCGCGCCGCGCGCGTTGTGGAGGCGACGAGGCTAATGAGGCGCAGCATCCGGATCAGGATGACGATCGACGGTGGCTCTTGGCGGGGCGGCCATTGTCACGTGCAGTAGATTTGTTCCCTGGCACTGCCAAAACGCGTCTCTTTTCAAGCTAGGCACCCTGCCTGCTAGGCACTCTCCTCCCTGTTGGTCTTCCACTGGATCGCGTACTCCCTGACGTTGTTGATGACGAAGAATGCCCCGCAGAGCCTCGCGGTCCTCGCCATCCCCCCGCCGTACAGCGCCCGGACGCCGCCCTCCTCGAACACCTTCCCGAGCGCGACGCGCGCCGAGGGGTACGTGCCTCCGCCCAGATCGCTCTGCATGCACGTCTTCGCCGTGTCCACCGGGTGCGTCAACACCGCGGCGACGGTCCCGCCGATGCACGACCCGACGATCGTGGCGGAGAGCGGGTTCTCCTTGAAGTACGCGGGGCCGGACTCGACCAGGGCGTCCTTCGCGATCGGCGCCAAGCCGAGGTAGCCCGCGGTGTAGATGGCTTCGCGGACGACGCACGAGCTGAACCCGCGCATGAGCCCCGCGGGGCCGAGCTCCTTGACGATGGCGCCGATCGTCGCGCCGGGGGAGTTCAGGCCCATCTTCTGCTGCTGGATGACGACCAGGTCCACGGGGCTGTACAGGACGCTCGAGGCGGCGCCGGCGGCCATGGCGACGCCGATGCGCTCGGGGGAGGTGAGGTCCCGGGTCCCGCCCGTGACGACGCGCTCGATGGCGCCGTTCACCGCCACCTGGCACGCGGTGATGGGCGCGAGGGGCGCGGCGGCGGCGACGACGCCGCGGTACCAACCCCCGAGGGAGGTCGGGAGAGGCTTGCCGCTCTGCACGCAGATCTTGAACGTGATCAGAGGCATCTGGAGGCACGTCTCGAGGACGCCGCCGAACGCGCCCACCGCGAGATTCTCCGCGTCGTTCAGCGACGCGCGGCGACGCGTGGGGGCACCCGGCACCGCGGCACCTCCCGCCGCGGACGCGGCGAAGGGGAGGGAACCCGCGGGGGGGAACGCGACCGAGCTCGAGGCGCGCATGGTCTGCGAGAGTCCGGCGCGAACGAAGCGCGAACAAACGCGAGGAGGGGGGCGTGAGCGAGCGCGGCGCGGCGCGGTTCGGCAGTGGGAGGCGACGAGGAGAAACGGAAAGGGGTGAGGTGCGCTGTCAGCATCTGCGCAGTGCCGTTCGACCGCGAGAAGGCACCCCGCGCGATCCGAAAGCCAGTTGGCGCGAACCGCCGATGCTTGTGATTCGGCGAGGCCGTCCCGGTCGCAAAACCGGGCGGGGTGCGGAAAACGAATGTGACGCGTTTTGTTTTCGTCTCTCCGGGGCGCGAGGAGGGGTGAAGCCCTCCGGCGTCCGCGATTGAATATGCACAAGACGATCTTCTTCGAGCGAAGAACAGGAACCCTCCTCTCCTCGCGGCGGGGCGCGTTTCGCCCAGGTGTTGTCGCGTTTTGTCTTGAGACGATGATTCGTCGCGGCGACGCGCGCGTCCGAGTCTCTCCTCCGAAAACGTCTCTCCTCTCGATCACTTCTTGGCCGCCTCGCTCTTGGGCACGACGTGCTTCTGCTGCACGAACGCCCCCGCGCCTCCGAGCTCCGCGCCCGTGAACGCGTCGAGTCTGTGGTCGACGTGCGAGAGGTCCTCCTCGATCATCTCCTCGACGTCCTCGGCGGTGTCGAGGTGCACGAGGCTGGACGCCGGGAACATCTTGACCAGGACGTACTGCCGCAGAGGCACGAGGGCCATGATCAAAAGCGGGAACGCGATGCCGTACACGCCCGCCCACGTCACCCCCCACACCGCGCCCAGAGCGAACAGCTGCACGAGCGTGAACTTCATCGTGTCCGACGGGGGCACGAGGTCCACGTACGCGGGCTGGGTCTCGCCCGCCCGCGACGCCTTGCGGTCGATGAAGAAGAGCGCGATCCTGTGGATGAACTGGTTCCCCGGGAACGACTCCACGGCCATGAAGATGAAGTACCCCCAGAGCACCGCGCGCGGGAGAAGCTTGATCGCGGGGGAGATGAACATCGTGAGGCCGACCAGGGCGGACTGAATCAGGTTCGACATCCTCTGCTCCAGCACGATCTCGCCGGCGCCGGGTTTGCTCCGGTCCTGCCCGACGCCCATGAGCGAGCGCGTGTGCATGGGCGCCTGAGGCAGAACGCCGTTGGTGGGGGGAAGGCCGAGCAGACCCAACAGGAGCGTGTTCGCGCCCTGGAGCATGAAATCGTAGTGGTACGCCGGCGGCTTCTCGAGCTTGAAGTCGTCCGTCTGCGCGAGCTGCGCGGAGACGTTGTGGTCGAAGAAGAACAAGACGGTGATGATGATCGCCGGGACGATCGCGACGCCGATTTGCGCTCCGGGGACGTCGAACAGATGGCTCGTCGTCTTCCACGTCCCCGTGACCTTCGAGTCGTAAATCTGCACGCACTCGACCCGGGTGGGGATGTTCCAGCTGACGTCCACCCCGTCCACCTCGCTCGGCGCCTTGACCGCGTACGAGACGCCGGTGATGATCACGACGGCGATGGTGGCGCCGTAGTCGGCGACGAAGTTGCGGAACCACCGCCGGCCGACGTGCCACCGCCGCGCCCCCATCAGAAACACCGCCAGGAGAACCAGGGTGAGGCTGAGAAAAACGCTCCAGATGCCGTTCACGGTTCGGTACGCCACCGGCGCGTCGTGGGGCTCCTTGAACTCCTCCTTCAGACCTTTCACCGCGGCCTGGAAGAAGAGCAGAGCGATGAGCGTCCCGAAGGTTTCCCCGCTGAACCGCGTGAACGCGTGGATGTACTCGCTCGCGTTCACCGCCGCCAGGACGAAGTGCATGGCGGCGGTAAAGATGAGGACCCACGCGCAGAACGGTCGGAAGAGCTCCGCGCCCAAATCGCTCTGCCCGTCGCAGTACTTGAAGATGTAGTAGTAGGTCAGCACGATGGGCTCGGCGACGCCGACGATGAGCAGCGGCTGCCCGCCGACGACGCTCTGGAGGACGCCCGCGATGGCGGTCGCGCACAGGATGTGCGGGATGCTGAAGAGACCCTCCGTCTCCTCGCGGAACTGCTCGCCGAACGCCAGCGCGGGTAAGAACGAGGCGAAGAAGATGTACGTCGCGGGGGCGAAGATGTGCACGCCCACGCCGAGGCCGCGCCGCCAGTCGTCGCCGTACAGGGGAAGCCGGCGTCGGAAATCCTTCGCCATGCCCCGCCCAACACCGACGCAGCACTGGATCTGCTCCTCCTCCGCCGCGCCGGGGGAGGGGGAGACGGCGACGTCGACGTGCTCGCTCGAGGCGGACATCGCGCGGACGCGGTCGAAAACGCGCGAGGAACCGGGCCGCTCGAACCGCGCGGCGAAGAATACCTAACTCGGCGATACCGTTGGCCGCCAACGAATCTCCAGATCGCCCGGGAGAACCACGTCGCGCCGCGCGCGATCCGCGCGGCTGGAACGGTGGGTGGGACGCCGGCACACGCGGTCGTCACGCCGGATAACAAAACTCCGCTGTTTTAGGGTTCCTCCGAGAAGACCCACGCAGTCACACGCCGCGCGTTTCTGCGAGCGGCAGCCAGGTCCCCCGCCTCCCCCGCCTCTCTCGCCGCCGTCCCCTCGCTCCCGAAATGTCGAGCGCGACTCGCGCGCCCTGTCCCGTCACCCTCCTCTCCGGCTTCCTCGGCGCCGGGAAGACGACGCTGCTCAAGCACATCCTGGAGAACTCGTCGGGGCACAAGATCGCGACGGTCGTGAACGACGTCGCGGCGCTGAACGTGGACGCGAACCTGGTTCGAAACGCGCGCGTGAGCTCCACCGGCGGGGGGACGACGATCGAGATGCAGAACGGATGCGTGTGCTGCACGCTCCGGTCCGACCTGGTCGTCGCGATCGCCGAGCTCGCGACGAGCGGCACGTTCGACGCCATCGTCATCGAAGCGTCGGGCGTTTCGGAACCCGAGCAGATTGCGGAGACGTTCGTCGCCGACATCACCCCGGAGTCCGCTAGCCCCTCCTCCGCCGCCGACCGGAGGGCGATGCGCGACATGCTTCGCGCGCTGAAAGGCGCCACCTCGCTCGGCCAGGTCGCGCGCTTGGACGCGATCGTCACGGTCGTCTCCGCGGCGGCGTTTGCGGGCGATCTCGCCACCCCCTCCGAGCTCGTCGAGCGGTTCGGCCGCGAGCGCGACGGCGGCGAGGTCTCGGTCGCCGACGAGAGCAGCACCAACACCGTCGGCGATTTGCTCGTGCGCCAGATAGAGTTCGCGGACGTCGTCATCGTGAACAAGTGCGACCTCGTGTCGGCGAGCGAGGCGGCGGAGACTGAGGCGGCGATCGCGGCGCTCAGTCCGAAGGCGAGGATTCTTCGCGCGACGCGCGCGTCGGTGCCTTTGGACGCCGTCCTCGACGTGGGTCTGTTCGACGCGCGCGGCGGGAGGGACGCGGCCGGGTGGCTGACCGCGCTGAGGAACCCGAGCGAGGTCAGGGAGACGGACGCGTACGGCATCTGCTCGTTCGTGTGGAAGAGCCGCGAGCCGTTCCACCCAGCGCGACTCGCCGCGTTCCTCGACGGGTTCGCGGTGACGAGTTACCCCGACCATTATTCGGACGGGGACGAAGACGAGGACGCGTCGTCGGAGGGAGACCTCTCGGCGGAGGCGACGGACGCCGAAGCGTCGGCGGCGGACGCCGAAGCGTCGGCGGCGTCCCGGAAGGCTCGCGACGTTCGGTGCGAAGAGATTCTCGCGCGCTCGCGTTCGATCTTCGGCGACGTTTTGCGCTCGAAAGGGTACGTCTGGATCGCGGGGCGGGACGATGCGTGCGGGGAGTGGGGCCACGCGGGGGCGACCCTCGAGCTGAGCTGCGGCGGGCCGTGGATGGGCCTTCTGCCGGAGCGAATGCTCCCGGAGCCGGACACGGCGTCGAGGGACGCGATCGACCGAGACATCGCGGGGCCCGTGCTCTTGGACCGGAGGCAGGAGCTCGTGTTCATCGGGCGGAGGATGAACAAGACGGCCATCGTCAACGCGTTGGAGAGATGCTTGGTGACGAGGAAGGAAGCCTCGGCGGCGCGCGCCGAGGGAGACCGAGGCGCGCTGAGAGCGGAGGAGTGGAAACTGCGACTCGTGAACCTACTCGACGGCGAGGAGGACCCCTTCCCTCGATGGCCCACGCTCGAGGAGTTCGACCTCGGAGAAGAAACGGACGACGACGAGTGACGAGGGGAGGGATGAGTACTACGGGCGCGCGCGCGGACGCGGGCGCGCGCGCGGGCGCGGCGCATCGCGTCAGCCAGACGCGAGACGCGTTCGCGTTCGCCGCGACGGAAGGTCGCTCGCGCATGCGCTGCTTCTGCTTCTTTTTCGTGTGTCGCTCGGCCTCGCGCCGTCGTCATCACATCGCTACTCGACGCCTCCGCCCCCGCGCCCACCACCCCGTCGTCGACGCGGCGCCGACCCTCATCGTCGCCGCTCTCGTCGCCGCTCTCGTCGCAACCCCACCCTTACTCCACCACCGAGACGCCGCGCTGGTTGTCGGGGCACACGGCCGACTGCTTTTGTTCGTTGAGCTGCCTGGGGAATCGCTTTTTGCCCTTGCGCGTGACGTTGTTGAGCGCGGACGCCTTGGCCGCGTCGGGCTGGGCGCGGCGGCTCTTCTGCACCGCGGACGCCTTCGCGAGCGCGTCGCACACGAGGTCCGGGCGGGCGGCCGCGGTGAGCGCGGCGACCGTCTTCGCCTGCTGCTGGAAGATGCCCTTCACGACGGTGGCCGCGTCGCCGACGGTCACGGTCATCGCGCGCTTGTTCTTGTCGCCCTTGGTGGCGTGGATGCCGACGCCGGCGTGCGCGATGCCTGCGGGAAAAAAGCGAACGACGGGAACGAAACGCGCGGGTGAGCTAGGGTTTTTCGCGATGCCGATGCGATCGACGCGGGACGGGGCGACGCGCGAGGCGAAGGAGGCGAGCGGCGACGCCGCGACTCGCGCGCGCGTCGACGCCGACGGTCCCGGGTCGCTCTCGCGTGCGCGAAACGCTCGCGCGCGACGCCGTCGAGGCCCGGTTCGCGCACGCACCGGAGTGCTTGAAGGAGTGCAAGCTCGTCAGGTTGTTCTTCTCCGCGGAGAAGGAGCGGAACGTCTTCTGCCTCGTCGCGCTGCGGGAGCGGCGAACGAAGACGTTCTGCGACTGGACCAGGGCCCAGGTCAGGTCGGGGGAGCAGTCGACGTGAGATTTCACCATCGTGCCGGTCGTGCCGTTCGGAAAGGGACGCGAGGGGCCGCGGAGGGAGAGGGTCGTGATGTTCGGCGTTTCGAGTCGGCAATACGGTCGGGGAGCGCCCGTAGCGCGTCGAGGTTTTTTTCGAGCTGATGAACACTTGAAACTTGTTTCACCCTCGGTACACACTCCCCAAAACACACACACTCTCCCTCCCCCTTCGCCAATCATTTCTCCTTCTCACATCTCCGCCATGACGCCCTCGCGCTGCTTCCTGCTCTTCGCGCTCCCGTCCCCTCCCGCGGCGCACGTGGCCTCGTCGAAGCTCCAGTC